>Ga0194131_10000587_pt1 | contig 61890 bp, 68 predicted proteins | sample TA2KigO120mmetaG_FD_148631 | JGI IMG/M metagenome (GOLD analysis project Ga0194131, IMG submission 148631) | Freshwater microbial communities from Lake Tanganyika, Tanzania - TA2015053 Kigoma Offshore 120m | ecosystem: Environmental > Aquatic > Freshwater > Lake | place: Tanzania: Lake... | reverse complement strand
GCCAGAGGATCGCCGCCGACTCGACCGCGAGCCTCGCCGAGGGCGCGACGTCCGTCGAGCCATCGGCGAGCGCCGCGAGGTGCGCGACCGACTCGTCGAGGACGAGCGGCGCGAGCTCCTCGCGCCGCGCCTCGTCGCGCCAGGCGAGCGCGAGGCGGCGCAGCCACTCCCGCCGCGCCTCCGCCCCCCACGAGGCTCCCGCGATCTCGACCGCCCGGCGCCATCCGTCCGCCGCGCCCGCCGCGTCGCCGGCGAGGAGCGCGACCTCGGCGCGATCGCGCCACCATCGGGCACGCTCCTCCGTCCCGAGCGGGATCCGCTGCGGATCGAGGAGCTCGAGCAGGCGCCTTGCCCGGACGAGTCCCTCCGAACCAAGGAGGAGCGACGCCTCCGCCACCTCGAACGCCTCGCGGCGGGCGTCGTCCGAGGGCGAGCCGCCGAGCTCGAGGCTCGTGGGTCCGCCCTCCACGATCTCCGCGGCGATCGCTCGACGGAGCTCGTCGCCCGCCGCGGGAAGCCGCCGCGCGAGCGCCGCCCGAGCCCCCTGCCGCACCGCCGGGTCGCCGCTTCGGGCGAGCGCCCCGAGCGCCTGCGGCGGCGCATCGTCGGCGCCGACCCGCACCGCCAGCATCGGGCTCCGCGGATCGTCGGGGTGCGCCGCGAGGAAGCCGCGGGCCGACTCGCGCCAGCGTCGGGATGCGTCCTCGTCGCCCTCGCGGGCGAGCCGATCGAGCGCGACGAGGCGGAGCCACGCGATGCGCGAGGCATCCCCCGCCGCGTCGTCGGGCGGGATCGCGTCGAGCCGCTCGATCGCCGCGACCGCCTCGCCCGACTCGATCGCCGCGCCGATCGAGGCGATCTCGACCGACCGCGCCGCGATCGGCGGCGCCTCCGGCGAGATCGACGCCCAGCGGAGCCGCTCCGCGGCGCGGCGGTACTCCCGCTGCGCCTCCGGCGAGTCGGGCGGAAGACCCTCGGCGATCTCGAGCGCCTCGAAGCCCTCGACGGTCGCGCCGAGGAAGCCCTTGGGGCGCCACTCGCGACCGGAGCGACCAAGCGCCGACAGGAGCGCGAACTCCTCCCGCACCGCGAGCCCCGAGAGACCCCGCTCGGCGAGCGCCGACCACTCGAGGTCCCGCTCGGCGCGGCGGATCCCCGCGACCGCCGCGAGACGCCACCACGCCACGCTCGCGGAGCCATCCCGCGTCCACGACTCGACGAGCCCAAGCGCCGCGAGGCGGTCGCCCGCCGCGACGAGCATCAGGAGCTCCCACGCGCCGCGCGCCGCCTGAAGATCGGGATCGACCTGCGGATCGGAGAGGATCGCGAGCCACTCGGCGGCGTCCACCGAGTCGCCGCGGATCCCCTTGGCGATCGCGAGCCCGAGGATCGTCTGCGCGAAGCCGAGGTCGCTCCGGCGGTCCTTGGAGACGTCCGCGGGTCGCGGCTCGTCCACGCCGGCGTCGAGGAGCGGCAGCAGCATCGCTTCTCCCGCCGCCGCGACCTCGCGGTCCCCCGAGAGGAGCGCCGACTGCACCATCGCCCATCCCGCGAGGAAGCGACCGCGGAGGATGCGGTTCTCGAGGATCGCGATCCGCTCGGCAAGCAGGTCGGCCTCGACGCCGCTTGCCCGCAGCGACTGCGCCGCCGCGGCGGCGCGGGAGGAGTCCGCGTCGTCGGAGAGGAAGGACAACTCCTCGCCGAGCGCCGCGAACCGCGCCGCGAGCCCGACGGGATCCTCGACGCCCGCGATCGCCCCGCGGACCTCGTCCGCCGCCGCCGACGCCGCGAGGTAGCCGCCGGTCGCGATCGCCCAGCGGAGCGCCGAACCCTCGGCGGATCCGGCGGTGGCGAGCAGCCGCCTCGCTCGATCGACCCGCGCGAGGCGCCGCGAGGGCGCCAGCGGCTCCGCGAGCCACGCCTCGACGAGGGGCGCCGCGCGATCAAGCCACGCCTGCCGCGCCTCGCGGTCGAGCCCGGCGGTCCGACCCGCCGCCGACTCCGCGAGGATCGCCTCCACCGCGTCGAGGGCGAGCCCCTCGGCGTCGGATCGCTCGAGGAGCTTGGTCACCTCCGGAAGACCAAGCGGCTCGTCGGCGGCGACGGCGGAGACCGTCGCCGCGATCGCCGCGGCGAGCGAGAGCGCCATCGGTCGGCTCGACGCGCCCGCGCGGCGCTCACGAGCCGGGGTCATACGCCACCTCCGTGAAGCCCGCGTCGCGGGCGATCTGGATCGCGGTGGTCACCGCCTCGACCGAGGGTCCCGACGAGGCGAGCACCCGCACCTGCGAGCGCGGATCGAGCTGCCGCAGGAGCGCGAGCAGGCTCGCCCGCTCCGCCACCGCCCGCTCGCCCACGCGGTACCACGGTCGTCCCGGCTCGCCGCCCACCTCGATCACCACCGGCTCGAGGTCCGCCGGCGCGACCGCGGCGCCCTCGCCGGCAAGCGACGCGTCGAGGCGGCGCTCGAGCCGATCGGTCGCCGCGGTGACGAGGAAGTAGCCGAGCAGCAGGAACGTGGCATCGAGCATCGTCGCGAGGTTGAGCGCGAGCATCGGACCACGGCGGCTCGGGGCGCGGAACCTCACGGCGCGTCGGCTCCCGCGCCCGACCGATCGACCGGGGGATCCACCGCGAGGCGGACGCTCGTCCCGCCCGCGTCGCGGAGCGCCCGCACGAGGGCGTTGAGCGACTCGACCCCCGCCGCGCGGTCCGCGCGGACGACCGGCGCCTCGCCGCCGCTGCGGCTCGCGAGGCGGCGGAGCTCCTCCAGCGACACCTCGCGGTCGGCGACCTGGATGGTCCCATCCGCGAGGAGGTTCACGGTGAACGCGCTCGCGGCGCGGACCTCCTCGTTCGAGCCCTCCTCCCGCGGGAGCTCCAGCAGCTCCTCCGCGGTGCGGGCGAGCTGCGTGGTGGTCAGGAAGAAGATCAGGAGCTGGAAGACGATGTCGATCATGGGCGTCATGTCGAGCGCGAGGGTGCGCTCGCGCCGACCCGCGGCGGCGAACTTCATCGCGGGGCACCCTCCGCGTCCTCCTCGCCTGGAGGGCTCTCGAGGAGGAGCGTCAGCCGGTCGATCTCCCGCGCCGCCTCGGAGGCGACCGCGTCGATGCGGTTTCGGAAGTAGGAGAAGAGGATCACGCAGGGAATCGCGACGACCAGTCCCTGCAGCGTGGTGATGAGGGCGAGGCTGATGTTGCCCGCGAGGCGCTCGTAGTAGTCCGGATCGCTCACCGCCGAGGTCGCGACGGTGTCGAAGGCGCCGATCATCCCCTGCACCGTGCCGAGGAGCCCGAGCAAGGGCGCCACCGACGCGATGACCCCGAGCGCGTCGGTCGCGCGGTAGAGCCGCGCGGTCTCCTCGCCGCCCGCCTCCTCGATGGTGCTGCGGAGCTCGAGCGCCCCGAAGCCCGAGCGGAGGTAGCGGGTCAGCCCCGGCGCGAGCACGCGGGTCAGGAAGTTCTCGTGCTCGGGAAGCAGGCAGTGCTCGAGCGCCTCCTCCGGTCGGCCGCGGGCGAGGAGCCCGCGGAGGCTCGCGACGTCCTCGGCGGGGACGAGGACGGCGCGGCGGATGCGGACCGCGAGCACCACCGCCATCGCGACCGCGACGAGACCCAGCACCAGGATGATGATCCCGACCACGCCGCCGCCGACGAGGAACTTCGATGCCGCCGGCGCCTCGACCGCGGCGTCGGCGATCGCGACCGCCGCGTCGGGCGGCGGGGCCGCGATCGCGAGGGAGGCGGTGGCGAGGATCGGGACGACGAGCAAGGCGGGGGTCATCGCAGGGTTCCTTCGACGCGGACGTGACGGAGGGCGTCCTCCTCGAGGCGCTCGGCGAGGCGATCATCGCCCTCCGCGCGGAGGATCGCGGCGGCGCGACGGATCGCGAGGTCGCCGCCGACCTCGCCGCCGAACCGCGCCGGAATGCAGAGCCACTCGAGGAGACCTCGGCGGCGGAGCGCCGGATCCTCGCTCGCGAGGAGCCTCTCCCCGATCTGCCCGTGGAGCCAGCGGGCGACCGCCGGATCGACCCCCGCGAGCCGCGCCTCGCGACCGGCGAAGGCGTCCTCCGGCGAGGTCACCCGCAGCGCCGAGACCTCCGCCAGCGCCCGCCGGAGCAGGGTGTCCTCGCGACCGACGAGGATCGGCGCGGCGCTTCCGAGAAGCGCGGTCGCGACCAGCGCCGCCTCCGTCGCGACGACGGTGTCGGCGAAGGCGGCGAGTCGCGCCGCGAGGACCGTCCGTGCCTCGATCGGCAGCGACCATTCGATCGGGAGGAGCGGAACGCCGCTCGGCCAGCCGAGTCCGCCGATGCGGGGGGCGGGCGCGACCGCCTCCTCGTCGAGCGCCGTCCCCTCGCGCTCGAGCCGCATCGCCTCGAGCGCCGCGACCGCCGCGCCACCAAGGTCGCCCGCCTCGATGCGGGTCCGCAGGAGCCCCTCCGCGATGATCCGCCGAAGCGCCGGATCGAACGCGGCGGCGGTCGCCGGCGCCGCCGCCTCCTCCGCAAGACGCTCGAAGAGGGGCGCCGCGAGGGCGTGCTCCCCGCGGGCAAGGCGGGTGCGGGCGCGCCAGGTGCGGGTGCCGCGCTCGAGCGCGCCGGCGGGCGCCGTCGCGCCCTCGAGCCCGCGGAGCTCGTCCCACCTCGCCCGCGACGGCACCACGCGATCGCCCGCGTCGAGCTCGACGTAGGCGATCCCGACCTCGTCGAGCGAGAGGAGCCGCACCGACCGCGACTCGCCGTCGCGCCACTCGAGGCGCACCGGCGGCGCGGACGCGTCCTGCGGCGCGGCGGCGACGAGCGCGAGCGCCACGAGGAAGCCCGTCATCGTCCGCCCTCCACCGGCACGAAGCGGAAGATGCCCTCGGAGTCGCGGGCGATCTGCTCGAGCATCTCCCGCCCGGCGTCGGTGCCGAAGGCGACGGTGTTCACCACGGTGTCCCGACCGGGACCGTTGAGGCGCCGCACCAGCGCCGGGGTGTCGGGCGGGACCTCGCCATCGGTGAGGAAGAAGATCGCGTCGGGCGGCGGATCGAGGGCGAAGAGCCGCTCGAACGCGGCGGCGGGTCGGGTGCCTCCGCCGGTCGAGACCTCGAGGTCGAGCCACCGCGTGATCCGCGCGAGGTCCTCCGGCGTCGCCCGCTGCCAGGACCGCTGGAAGGGCGGGATCACCGCCTCGCTCGAGAAGAGCGCGACGAAGAACCAGGCGTAGTCGGGAAGCCCGGAGAGCGAGCGCTTGAGCTCCGCGAGGGCGACCCACAGCCGTCCCCCGCTCTCCATGCTCGCGGAGACGTCCACCACGTAGCCGATCCTTCGTCCCCGCGCGGAGACGCCGAAGAAGGTCGTCCCGCCGGGTCCGGTCGAGTCGACCACCGGTCCCGAGTCGCCGCTGCCGGCAAGCCGCGGCGCCTCGAGCGCCCGCCCGAAGGTGCCGCGCGAGGCGGGCAGCGGCGCGAACTCGCTCGCCGAGGCGCTGGTGGTCGCCTCCGCCTCGAACTCGACCTGCGAGGACGCCTCGAGCGGCGGCGCTGGCGCCGGGATCGAGACGAGGAGCGGCGCATCCTCCGCCGGCGGCGACGAGGCGGCGCCCGACCAGAGTCCGCCGAGCGACCAGACGAGCAGCACGTTCGCCGCGAGCGAGACGAGGACCGCGACCGCTCCGAGGGCGATCGCGCGACGGCGGAGCCGCTGGCGCCGTGCCTCGCCGAGCGAGGGCGCGATCGCGCAGAGGCGGCGCAGCGCCTGCAGCACTCGCAGCTGGATGGCGGGGGCAGGGTCGGGGCGGCTCATCCTTGAGGGCGCCGGAGGGTCGCGGGCGGAGCAGGTCGCGCTGAACCGAAGGGTCGATGGTCGACCGTCGAGGTCGATGGTACGGGTACGCCCCCGCGGCGACGAAGGACTTGACCCCCGCCGGGGCAGGCAGTCCAATCGACCGACGGAGCGTCGCCGCAGGAGCGAAGCACCGTCCGCCGCGCCCCCCAAGGTCCGCGGTCGCCCCTCCGACGGGTGGGGCGACCGGTCACGTCCCTCCTGCCCGGAGCCTGCCCGTGCCCCAACGCTTCCAGCGCGTGGTGCTCAAGATCAGCGGCGAGAGCTTCGGACGCCCCGGCGAGCTCGGGATCGACCCCACCGAGCTCGCGGCGATGGCACGGGAGATCGGCGATGCCGCCGGGACCGGGGTGGAGCTCGCGGTCGTCTGCGGCGGCGGCAACATCATCCGCGGGGCGGAGATGGCGAAGGCGGGCACGATCGACCAGTCCACCGCCGACTACATGGGCATGCTCGGCACGGTGATCAACGGCATGGCGCTGAAGGAGGCGCTGCGGGTCGTCGGCGTCGAGAGCCGGGTGATGTCGGCGATCGCCCTGACCGCGGTCGCGGAGCCGTTCATCCGGGCGAGGGCGCTGCGGCACCTCGAGAAGGGACGGGTCGTGATCCTCGTCGCGGGCACCGGCAATCCCTTCTTCACCACCGACACCTGCGCGAGCCTCCGGGCGATCGAGCTCGGGGCGCAGGTCCTCCTCAAGGCGACCAAGGTCGACGGCATCTACGACTCCGACCCGCGGAAGGACCCCAAGGCCCGCCGCTTCGACGAGCTGACCTTCCCGGAGGTCCTCGAGCGCCAGCTCGGGGTGATGGACCTCACCGCGATGACGATGTGCATGGAGCACGACCTGCCGGTCTGCGTCTTCGACTTCCGCACCGCGGGCAACATCCGCCGCGCCGTGGCGGGCGAGCGGATCGGCACGATCGTCCGCTGCGGCGCCCCGACCCCCGCGGCGACCCGCTGAGAGACCTGCAAGGAACCGATTCCCATGGACGAGACCCTGGATCTGGACGGCGTCGAGCTGCAGTGCCTCGAGCGGATGGAGAAGTCGGCCGAGCACCTCCGCAAGGAGCTGCGCGGTCTCCGCACCGGGCGGGCGAGCACGGCGCTGCTCGAGTTCATCAAGGTCGACTACTACGGCAGCTCGACCGACCTCCGCGAGCTCGCGGCGATCAGCGTGGCGGAGGCGACGCAGCTCCTCGTGAAGCCCTTCGATCCCGGCTCGAAGAGCGAGATCGTGAAGGCGATCGAGAAGTCCGGCCTCGGGCTCAATCCGCAGGTCGAGGGGGGCGTCATCCGCATCAACGTGCCGCCTCCTTCCGCCGACCGGCGGCGGCAGCTCGCGACGCAGGTGAAGAAGCTCGCCGAGGACGCGAAGATCGCGATCCGCAACGAGCGGCGGGACGCGAACAAGCTCATCGAGAAGCTCGCCGCGGACAAGTCCGCCGGCGTCTCCGAGGACGAGGCGAAGCGGGCGAAGACCCGCATCGACGACCTCACCAAGAGCTCGACCGACTCGGTCGACGAGATGTCGAGCAAGAAGATCGCGGAGATCGAGGAGGTCTGATTCCATGCCGGCGTCGATCCTGCGTAGCGCGGCGATCCTCCTCGTCCTCGCGGGCGCCGCGTCCGCGTCGGCGCTCCCGCAGGTCGCGCCGTCCCCGGCGCGGGCGGAGGTCCTGATCGACCGCGACGACGTGGTGATCACGTCGAGCTGCCTGCTGCGGCTGCCCGCCTATCCGATCCCCGACCTCGACGGCGACGGCGTCGTGCAGGTGGTGGGCGACGGGATCGTGGTCGAGCTCGACGGCACCCTGCGCGGCGCGCCGCTCGGAGCGGCTCCCGACTCGATGAACGGCTTCGGGATCGTGGTCACCGGCGACGGCGTGACGATCTCCGGAGGCGCCGTCGCGGGCTTCAAGGTCGGCGTCGCGCTCCTCGCCTCGAACGGCTCGACGGTCGAGAACCTCGACCTCTCCGACAACTTCGCGGAGCGCCTCCGCTCGACGCCCGAGCGGGAGGATCCCGCGGACTGGCTCTCGCCCCACGCGAACGACGACGGCGAATGGGCCCGCGCCCATGGCGCCGGGCTCCTCGTCCGCGACTCGCGGGAGGTGGTGGTTCGGGGCTGCAAGGCCCGCCGCACCCAGAACGGGATCCTGCTCGAGCGGGTGGTCGACTCGAAGGTCCTCGGCAACGACTGCTCCTTCCTCTCCGGCTGGGGGCTCGCGATGTGGCGGTCGAGCCGGAACCTCGTCGCCCGCAACGCCTTCGACTTCTGCGTCCGCGGCTACTCGCACGGGGTCTACAACCGCGGGCAGGACTCGGCGGGAATCCTGATGTTCGAGCAGTGCGAGGAGAACGTGATCGCCCTCAACTCGGCGACCCACGGCGGCGACGGTCTCTTCGCCTTCGCCGGCCGCGAGGCGCTCGGCGAGGCGCCGCCGCCGGCGGGCGCGGGCGAGGACTGGCACCGCGGTCGCGGCTGCAACCGCAACGTGATCGTCGGGAACGACTTCTCCCATGCCGTCGCCCACGGGATCGAGATGACCTTCTCGCGGGAGAACCTCATCGCCCGCAACCTCCTCGTCGACTGCGGGATCTGCGGCGTCTGGGGCGGCTACTCCTCGGGGATGGAGATCCGCGACAACCTGTTCCGGCGGAACGGATTCGCCGGATACGGCGGCGAGCGCGGCGGGGTGAACATCGAGCACGGGCAGGACAACCGGATCATCCGCAACCGCTTCGAGGAGGACGCCGTCGGCGTGCGGCTCTGGTGGGACGAGGATCCCTCCCTCGCCGGCACGCCCTGGGCGAAGGCGAACGGCACCTCCTGCCGCGGCAACCTCATCGCGGGGAACGCCTTCGTCGGCAACGGGATCGCGATCGAGCTCCTCGCCGCGGAGGCGACGACGATCCTCGACAACCTCATGGGACCGTCCGCGGCGGCGCTCGATGGAGCGGGAGCCATCGAGTCGATCGACGAGGCGAGCCGGTCGTCGCTCCGCCGCGAGGGCGAGTGGCCGAACGAGCGACCGGGAGTGGGCGGGCTCCTCGATTCGATCCCCGGCACGCGGCGAGAGAAGCTCGAGGCGGCGGCGCTCTTCCCGGCGCCCGCGGCGCCGGGCGCGACCGGCTCGCGCGAGCGGATGATCGAGGTGCTGCTGCCCGGGACGCCGCTCGATGGTCGGCTCGGCGGGCTGCTCGCGGCGGTCGATGAGGTCCGCTTCGATCCCACCATCGCGAGGACCGCCGCTCCCGGGCGAGGTGGACTCGCTGGGCGTGACCGGATCGTGATGACCGAGTGGGGTCCGTACGCGTGGGACCGCCCCGCGATCATCCCGCGGAGCACGACGCTCGAGACCGTGAAGGCGCGGCTCGTCGGCGGCGGCAAGATCACCAACGTCACGGTCTTCGGCGCCGGGTCGCTCCGGACCCGGCTCGATCCGGAGACCGGCGACTTCGAGGTCTTCTGCGAGCGTCCCGGCATGGTCTGCCCCTTCCGCGCCCAGGTGACCCACGAGCAGGGCAAGCTCTTCCTCGAGGGTCTCCTCGCGTATGCAGAGTGGAACACCCGGCTCTTCCGCTCGAGCGTCGATCCCCTCGCGGATCCCGCCGGCTGGCGGGCGCTCGCGGGAGGCTCCGACGAGGAGTTCCTCGCCCGGGGCGGCGCGATCGCGGTGCTTCCGATCATCGACCTGCCCTTCGGCGGAGGTGGTCCCGCGGAGATCGCGGCGCTCGCCGAGGTCGCCGGCGGACTCCCCGCCGACGACTTCGGGCTCGTGGCGACCACCACCCTCCGCTTCCCCAAGGGTCGATTCCGCCTCTCGGTCACCTCCGACGACGGCGTGCGGCTCCTGCGGGGCGGCGAGGTGCTCGTCGAGCAATGGGGTCTCCGCGGCGCGTCGACCGACTCGGTCGAGCTCGACTTCGCCGAGCCCACCGACGTGCCGCTCGCGATCGAGTACTTCGAGCTCCGCGGCGCCGCGACCCTGAAGCTCGGGATCGAGCGGATCCCGCCGCCCTCCGCGGGCGGTTGACGCCCCTGCGCCGCCCCCCGACGATGGCGGCGTGCGTTGCCCCCACTGCGCCGTCGACGACGATCGGGTGATCGACAGCCGAAGCATCGACGGCGGCGGGGTCATCCGCCGCCGGCGGGTGTGCAACGCCTGCACCCGACGCTTCACCACCTACGAGCGGACGGAGAAGACCGCCCGCCTGATGGTGGTGAAGAAGGATGGCTCGCGGGTCCCCTTCGACGCGCAGAACCTCCTGAAGGGCCTGCAGGCCGCCTGCGGCAAGCGACCGATCCCCGAGCAGGCGAAGCTCGATCTCTGCCGCGAGGTCGAGGACTCGGTGCACCGCGACTTCGAGCGCGAGGTGGCGAGCGTCGAGATCGGTCGGCGGATCGCCGCCCGGCTGCGGTCGGTCGATCCGGTCGCCTACATCCGCTACGCGAGCGAGTACTACGACTTCCGGAACCTCGAGGACTTCCGCCTCGAGCTCGCCGAGCTCGAGCAGCGCCCGCAGCCGACGCCCGACCAGCCCGCCCTCTTCACCGATCCCGACGGCGCGCCGCCGCGCCCCCGCTGACGCCATGCCCAGCATCCGACTGCCCGACGGCTCCATCCGCCGCTACGACCGCCCCGTCACCGCCGCCGAGGTCGCCCGCGACATCGGTCCCGGCCTCGCCAAGGCGGCGCTCGGCGCCAAGGTCGACGGCGAGCTCAGCGACCTCGCCCGCCCGCTCGAGCGAGACTGCGCCTTGGCGATCGTCACCGCGAGGAAGCGCGAGGGCGGCGCCGATCCGGACGGGCTCTTCCTCATCCGCCACAGCACCGCCCACGTGATGGCGGAGGCGATCTCGCGGCTCTTCCCGCACGCGCGGCTCGTCTACGGACCGCCGCTCGAGACCGGCTTCTACTACGACATCAGCGTCGAGGGCGGTCGACCGATCTCCTCCGACGACTTCCCCGCGATCGAGGCGGAGATGGCGCGGATCATCGCGGAGGACCGCGCCTTCACCCGCTACGAGATGCCCGCGGCGCAGGGCATGGAGAAGCTGCGGGCGGAGGGCAGCAAGTTCAAGCTCGACAACGCCGAGCGGGCCCGCGAGGCGGGAAGCGCGAGCCTCAGCTGGTACGCGACCGGGGTGCCCGGCACGGACTGGGAGGACCTCTGCCGCGGTCCGCATGTGCCCTCGACCGGCCGCATCGGCGCGTTCAAGCTCATGAGCCTCGCCTCGAGCTACTGGAAGGGCGACGAGTCGCTCGACCGCCTGACCCGCGTCTACGGCACCGCCTTCGCGACGAAGGAGGAGCTCGCGGCGCACCTCACGCAGCTCGACGAAGCCAAGAAGCGCGACCACCGCGTGCTCGGCAGGCAGCTGCGGCTCTTCCACGTCGACGAGATGGTCGGGCAGGGACTCATCCTGTGGACGCCGAACGGCTCGATCGTCCGGCAGGAGCTCCAGAACTTCATCAGCGAGGAGCTCCGCAAGCAGGGCTACACGCAGGTCTTCACGCCGCACATCGGCAAGCTCGACCTCTACCGCACGAGCGGTCACTTCCCCTACTACCGCGAGAGCCAGTACCCGCCGATCGTCGAGCACGAGCAGATGGCGGCGCTCGCGAAGGAGGGCTGCTCCTGCGCGGACCTCGCGAACCGGCTCGAGAAGGGCGAGGTCGACGGCTACCTGCTGAAGCCGATGAACTGCCCGCACCACATCCGGATCTTCGCGAGCCAGCCGCACAGCTACCGCGACATGCCGGTGCGGCTCAGCGAGTTCGGCACGGTGTACCGCTGGGAGCAGTCGGGCGAGATCGGCGGCATGACCCGCGTCCGCGGCTTCACCCAGGACGACGCCCACCTGTTCTGCCGCGAGGACCAGGTGGCGCAGGAGCTCCTCGGCTGCTTGAGCCTCGTCAAGCTCATCTTCGGGACGCTCGGCATGCACGACTACCGCGTGAGGGTCGGCCTGCGCGACCCCGACAGCGCGAAGTACGTCGGCGACCCGCGGAACTGGGACAAGGCGGAGGATGCCTGCCGCACCGCGGCGAGGACGCTCGGCGTCCCCTTCAGCGAGGAGCCGGGCGAGGCGGCGTTCTACGGACCGAAGATCGACTTCGTCGTCAAGGACGTGATCGGCCGAAGCTGGCAGCTCGGCACGGTGCAGGTCGACTACAACCTGCCGGAGCGCTTCGACCTCTCCTACATCGGCGCCGACAACCAGGCGCACCGCCCGGTGATGATCCACCGCGCCCCCTTCGGCAGCATGGAGCGGTTCATCGGCTGCCTCATCGAGCACTTCGCGGGGGCATTCCCGCTCTGGCTCGCCCCGGAGCAGGCGAGGGTCCTGCCGATCAGCGAGAAGAGCGCCGAGTACGCCCGCGGGCTGCATGCGGCGCTCGCCGGCGCGGGGCTCCGCGCGTCGATCGACGAGTCGAACGACCGCATCCAGGCGAAGATCAAGTCCGCGAGCGAGATGAAGATCCCCTACCTCGCGGTGGTCGGCCCGCGCGACGCGGAGTCCCGCCGGGTGAGCGTGCGGGCGTTCGGCATCGAGGCGAACCTCGGCGAGGTCGGGCTCGACGAGTTCGTCGATCGCCTCGTCCGCGAGCACCGCACCCGCGGCGCGGAGACGCTGCGGGGAACCCTCGGGCGATGACCCGCCCGCCCGTGGTCCGATCCTGCTGAGCCGCTCGACGCGGAGCCCGCCATGGCGAAGTCAAGCTCGCTCGCTCGCGCCCTCGAGGACGCCCAGGCGGGTCGGTTGGACGCGGCGCTCGCGGCGGTCCGCCTCCACATGCGTCGCTATCCGCAGGACGGCGAGGCGATCAGCATGCTCGGTCTGCTGCTCGTCCAGTCCGGCGAGGTCGAGCAGGCGATCCACCACCTCGCCCGCGCGGTGAAGCTCGCGCCCTCCCTGCCCGGAACCCGCAACAACCTCGCGAACGCCCTCTTTCAGGCGGACCGATTCGCCGACGCGGAGCGAGAGTGGCGCACCGCCGCGGAGCTCGATCCGACCTACGCCCGCGCGTGGCTTGGGCTCGTCGCCGCACGGACGGCGCTCGACGATTCGGCGGGCGCCCTCGACGCCGCCCGCCGGGCAAGGTCGCTGCGGGCGGAGTGGCCGGAGCTTGACCGCAGCGAGTCCGCCTCGCTCGCCGCCGCGGACCGCATGGAGGACTCGGTCGCCCTCCTCGAGCAGGCGGTCGCGCGGGATCCCGGCTCGGCGGCGCTTCGCGGCAGCCTGCTGATGCAGCTCAACTTCCTCGACCGCCCGGCGCGGGAGATCGCCGACGCGCATCGCGGCTACGCCGCCTGCGTGCGGGTCGCGCCCTCGCCGCCTCCGCTCGACCGCGATCCCGAGCGACCGCTGCGGCTTGGCGTCCTCTCGGGGGATCTTCGCTCGCACTCGGTCGCCTTCTTCGCCGATCCGATCTTCCGCCACCTCCCGGAGGGATGGCACCTCACCGCGTTCTCGACCTCGCGACCGACGCCTGCCGACCCGCTCGCGGCGGAGTTCCGCCGCCTCGCGGGCGCCTGGTGCGATCTTGCCGCCGCCTCCGACGAGGTGATCGAGCGGACGATCCGCGAGCGCCGCATCGACGTGCTGATCGACCTCTCGGGACACACCTCGACGGGTCGGCTGGCGGTCCTCGACCGCAAGCCGGCGCCGGTCATCGCGACCGCGATCGGCTATCCCAACACCACCGGTCACCCATCGATCGACCTCCGGATCGTCGACTCGATCACCGATCCGCCCGGGTCGGAGTCGCTCGCGACCGAGCGCCTCGCCCGGATCGATCCCTGCTTCCTCTCCTACCGCCCTCCCACGGACGCGCCGGAGCCGGCGCTGCCCGAGGCGGGTCGACCGATCACCTTCGGCTCCTTCAACTACCTCGCGAAGATCAGCCCGAGCACCCTCGCCTTCTGGCGCGGCACCCTCGACGCCTGCCCCGGGTCGCGGCTCCTCCTCAAGTCGCGCTCCTTCGGGGATCCCGCCGCGTCCTCCCGCTTCCTCGATCGCGCCGCCGCGGCGGGAATCGCCCGCGAGCGGATCGAGGTCCTCGCGTTCACGAAGGGCGTGCCCGAGCACCTCGCGCTCTACCGCCGAGTGCACGTCGCCCTCGACGCGCTCCCCTACAACGGCACCACCACGACCTGCGAGGCGCTCTGGATGGGGGTGCCGCTGGTCACGGTGCTCGGCGACCGCCACGCGGCAAGAGTCGGGGCGTCGCTCCTCCACGCGGCGGGACTGCCGGAGCTCGTCGGCTCCACGCGGGAGGAGGCGGCGGGGATCGCCGCCTCGCTCGCCGCCGATCGGGCGAGGCTCGCGCCGCTCCGCGCCGGACTCCGCGAGCGGCTGCGGACCTCGCCGCTCCTCGACGGCGTCCGATGGGCGTCCCGCCTGCACGCGGCGCTCCGCGAGGCGTGGAGGCGGCGCTGCGGGTCATGAGCGGCGAGGGGGGCGGTGATCTCGCGCGGTCGAGCGTGGCGACCATGCCGGATCTCCCGGTCGAGGCGAGACCGGACTCCGGCTCGACCTCGCCGCCTCGAAGGGGTGGTTTTCGTTTGCCCGCGTCCGGAACCGGAAGTATCGTCGTGAAGCGGTGATCGATCGGTCGCCGCCGCCTGTGCTTCTGATCCTCGCGTTCGATCTCGACCCGAACCACCTCCTCATGCACCACGACCTCATCTGCCGCCCTGCCCACGCAGTCCGCGCGGCGTCGTGCTCGGAGGTCGCCCGGGGGGCTCGTTCGCGTTCCACCATGCCATGCCCGCGGTGATCGCCTCGCCGACCGCTGCGTCGCTCGTCGCGGGGGCGTCCATGGACGCCCGCCAGCCACTTCATGCGTCCGCCGCCGGAGCGACCGCGTGAGCCCCCGAATCCTCCGGCGAATGAAGGGAACCAGCCCATCACGCAGATGAGACGTCCGCCGCGCAGCGATGCGCCCATGAGCGGTCCGCGGATCAACGACCGGATCCGCATCACCCCCATCCGATTGATCGACGAGAACGGGGAGATGGTCGGGGTCGTGGACACCGACGAGGCGCGGCGCCGCGCCGCCGAGCTCGGTCTTGACCTCGTGGAGATCGCCGCCGACGTGCGGCCGCCGGTGGTCCGGATCATGGACTACGGCAAGTTCCGCTACGAGCAGTCGAAGAAGGACCGCGCCGGGCGCGCGAAGAGCAAGGTCTCGGAGATGAAGGAGGTCCGGCTCGGGCGATCGATGAAGATCGATCCGCACGACGTCGAGATCCGCGTCAGCCAGGCCCGCCGATTCCTGATCGAGGGGCACCGGGTGCAGATCGTCCAGAACTTCCGCGGCGCCCGCGAGATGGCGCACAAGGACCGCGGCGACATCCGCATGAAGGAGATCATCGACCGCCTCGCCGACCTCGCCAAGGTCGAGGTCCCGCCGCGCCTCAACGGCCGACGGATCAGCATGATCATGGTGCCGGACCGCACCAAGGTCGAGGCGTTCAAGCGCAAGGAGGCGGCATCGAGACCCGCCGCGCCCGCCGGCGAGGCGACCTCCCGCGACGATGCGCCGGAGCCCGCGCCGACGGCGCCCCCGCCGCGGCGAGTGCCGGTCGCGAGCGACGCCTCCCCGCTGCCCGCGAGCGGCGAGCGGCTCCAGATCCCGCCGATCATCGGCGCCGACGCGTCCGGCTGAGATCCCCGCATCCCCCCGTCCGCCGTGCGCCACGCGGTCCGCGCGTCGCGCCCGGCGCGTCGCGCCCCGAGTTTGATATTTATTCGGTCGCTCGTATATTTCCGCGATGCCCGCGAAGACCCGCCGACAGTCGGCGATCCTCCGCCTGATCTCGAGCCGCAGCTTCCGCCGGCAGGAGTCGCTGCGCGACGCGCTGCTCGCGGAAGGTCTGCCCTGCACGCAGGCGACCCTCTCGCGGGACCTCGCCGAGCTTGGGATCCTCAAGAGCGCCGTCGGCTATCGCGCCCCCGACCCGACCAGCGTCGCGCCAGGCGGCGAGCAGGGTCTTGCCGTCGCGCTCCGCCGGGAGCTCGTCGGCGCCGCGCGGGGCGGCACCGTGGTGGTGCTGCGCACTCCGCCCGGGCACGGCAACGCGCTCGCGGTCGAGCTCGACCGCGCCCGCCTGCCCGGCATGCTCGGCACCATCGCCGGCGACGACACGGTGTTCGTCGCGGCGAACTCCGCCTCGACCGCGGAGCGCCTGCTCCGTCGAGTCCGGGCGCTCGCCCAACTCCCCTCGAACTGAGGTCGCCCGCGGGCGTCATGGCTCCATCCGAACGCCCGCCACAGGAGGATCGATGATCATGCCACGCGTCTCCATCGTCGGCGCCACCGGCTACGCCGGAGGCGAGATCGCCGCGATCCTCTGCGGGCACCGTCAGGCGGAGATCGTCGGGCTCTTCGGGTCCGGACGCCGCGGCGAGGAGCCGGCGGCGATCGAGGACCTGCATCCGCGCCTGCGAGGTCGCCTTGCCGGTCGCATCGAGGCGGCGAGCGTCGAGGCGATCCTCGCCACCCGACCGGACGCGGTCTTCCTCGCGACGCCGCACGAGGCGAGCCATGAGCTCGCGCCGCGGCTCCTCGCGGCGGGCGTGGTCGTGCTCGACCTCTCCGCGGCGTTCCGCCTGCCCGATCCGCAGCAGTACCCGAGCCACTACGGCTTCGCCCACGCGCATCCCGACCTCCTCGCCCGGGCGGCGTACGGGCTCGCCGAGCTCAACGCCGAGGCGATCGCCGCCTCCGACCTGATCGCGGTGCCGGGCTGCTATCCGACCTCGGTGATCCTCCCGCTTCGCCCGCTCGCCGACGCGGGGCTCCTCGACCCCCGTGCGCCCGTGATCGTCGACGCGACGAGCGGCACGAGCGGCGCGGGGCGGACGCCCTCGCCGCGCACGGTCTTCTCCGAGGTGAGCCTCCAGGCGTACGGCGTGATGAGCCACCGGCACGAGCCGGAGATGGCGGTCCACGGCGGCGCCGAGGTGATCTTCGTCCCGCATCTCGGCGCGTACGACCGTGGGATCCTCTCGACGATCCACCTCTCGCTCCGCGACGGCACCACCGAGCGCGAGATGCGCGAGACCCTCGCCGCGGCGTACGCCGACTGCCCGTTCGTGCGGCTTCTCCCGAGCGGTCGCTGGCCGTCGGTGCGGGACGTCGAGCGGACGAACTTCTGCGACGTGGGTCTCTCCGTGCACCCGCGGCGACCGCACGCGGTGATCTCGAGCGCGATCGACAACCTCGTGAAGGGCGCCGCCGGTCAGGCGGTGCAGTGCCTCAACCTCCGCTTCGGGCTTCCGCTCGTCGAGGGACTGCTCGCCGAGGGCGAGCGGGAGGTCGCATGCCGGACCTCCTGACCACCGAGCCTGCATCGCCGATCGTCGTGAAGGTCGGAGGAGCGCTCCTCGACGACCCCGCGCGGGAGCGACCGCTCTTCGACGCGCTCGCCCGCCTGCACCGCGACCGCGCGGGCGGCGTGGTCCTCGTCCACGGCGGCGGCGGCGCCGTCGATCGGCTGCTCGCCGCCCTCGGGCACGAGACGGTCCGCCGCGAGGGGATCCGCCTCACCCCGCCCGCGCAGATGGATCCGATCGCCGGCGTGCTCGCGGGCTCGGTGAACAAGCGGCTCGTCGGTCACCTCCTCGCGATGGGTCTCCCCGCGGTCGGGCTCTGCCTCGGCGACGGCGGGCTGGCGGAGTGCGCGGTCACCGACGCGTTCGACTTCGATCCCGGTCGCGTGGGCATGGTGAAGGGCGGTCGAGGTCGCCTGCTCGAGGTGCTCCTCCGCGAGGGGTTCCTCCCCTGCGTGAGCTCGATCGGGATCGATCCGAAGGGCGACCTCCTCAACGTCAACGCCGACGATGCCGCCGCCGGTCTCGCCCGCATCCTCCGCGCCCGCGAGCTGGTGCTGCTGACCGACGTGGCGGGCGTCCGAGGCGCGGACGGGGCGATCCTCGCGTCGATCGACGAGCCGACCGCGACGCGCGGGATCGAGGGGGGCTGGATCTCGGGCGGGATGATCGCGAAGGTGCGGGGCGCGCTCGCCGCCGCGCGGGTCGCCGGGGTTCCGGTGCGGATCGCCTCCTGGTCGGATGCGGCACCGCTGCTCGCCCTCGCCGCCGGCGGCGCGGCGATGGGCGGAACCCGCGTCACCATCCGCTCGACCTCGCCCGCCACGGCGGCGACCTCTCGATGACGACTCCCTCCGCCACCCCCCGCCGGCCCGGCGCGGCGACCCACGTGCTGCGGGCGACCGACCTCGGCGCCGAGGCGATCCGCGAGGTCCTCGCCGACGCCGCCGCGATCAAGCAGGATCCGCGATCGGCGTCCGAGTCGCTGCGCGGACGCTCGCTCGTGATGCTCTTCGAGAAGCCCTCGCTCCGCACCCGCGTCAGCTTCGAGATCGGGATGAGCCGCCTCGGCGGCACGGCGGTCTACCTCGACCACCGCGAGGAGCGGCTCGGGCGCCGCGAGTCGATCGCCGACTACGCCCGCAACCTCGAGCGGTGGTGCGACGCGATCGTCGGGCGGGTGCACGAGCACGCGACGCTCGAGGCGCTCGCGGCGTGGTCGCGCGTGCCGGTGATCAACGCCCTCTCCGAGAAGTTCCACCCCTGCCAGGCGCTCGCCGACTTCATGACCTTGATCGAGCAGGGTCGGGATCCCTCGACGCTCCGCCTCGCCTTCGTCGGCGACGGCAACAACGTCTGCCAGTCGCTCATGGAGACCGCGGCGATCCTCGGCAGCTCGTTCCTCGCCGTCACGCCTCCCTCCTGCCGGCCGGACCCCCAGATCCTCGCGGAGTGCCGCAGCCTCGCCGCCCGCTCGGGAGGCGAGGTCGCCTGCAGCGACTCGATCGAGTCGATCGCCGGCGTCGATGCGGTCTACGCCGACGCCTGGATCTCGATGGGCGAGCCGGACTCCGCGGCGAAGCGCCAGGCGCTCGAGCCCTACCGCGTCGATGCGAGGGCGATGGAGATCGCCGGACCGTCCGCGCTCTTCATGCACTGCCTCCCGGCGCACCGCGGCGAGGAGGTCCTCGACGAGGTGATCGACTCCCCCGCCTCGGTCGTCTTCGACCAGGCGGAGAACCGCCTCCACGCCCAGAATGCCCTGCTCCGTCGGCTGCTCTCGCTTCCTCCACGGATCGAGGTCAAGATGCGGCGACGGCGCGATCTTGCCGGGTCCCGCACCGCCTCCGAGACCACGAGAGACTCATGAGCACCACCCCCGCCCCCACGCCAGCCCCCAAGAAGGTCTGCGTCGCCTATTCCGGAGGTCTCGACACCTCCTGCATCATTCCTTGGCTCCGCGAGACCTACGGCTGCGAGGTCATCGCCTGCGTCGCCGACGTGGGGCAAGGAGCCCGCGAGCTCGTCGGCATCGAGGAGAAGGCGACCACGAGCGGCGCCTCCGACTGCATCGTGGTCGACCTCAAGGAGGCGTTCCTCAAGGAGTTCGCCTTCCCGATGGCGATCGCGGGCGCGGTCTACGAGAACCGCTACCTGATGGGCACCTCGATCGCCCGCCCGATCATCGCGCGGGCGCAGGTCGAGGTCGCGCTCGCGACCGGGAGCGATGCCCTCTGCCACGGCTGCACCGGCAAGGGGAACGACCAGGTCCGCTTCGAGAGCACCTACGCGGCGATCGCCCCGCACCTGCGGGTGATCAGCCCATGGCGGATCTGGGACCTCCGCAGCCGCGAGGCGATGCTCGCCTATCTCAAGACCCGCGGCATCCCCACCACCGCGAGCGCCGAGAAGATCTACAGCCGCGACGCGAACATCTGGCACATCAGCCACGAGGGCGGCGAGCTCGAGGATCCGTGGAACGCGCCGCCGGACGACGTCTGGATGATCACCGCGAATCCGAAGGACGCGCCGGACCGCGCCGAGGACGTCGTGGTGCAGTTCAAGTCAGGGGTCCCGATCGCCGTCGACGGCAAGGCGCTCGGCGCGGTCGAGCTCCTCACCGAGCTCAACGCGATCGGCGCGCGGCACGGCGTCGGACGCGTGGACATCTGCGAGAACCGCCTCGTCGGCATGAAGAGCCGCGGCGTCTACGAGACCCCCGGCGGCACCATCCTGATGGAGGCGCTCCGCGGGCTCGAGCAGCTGGTCCTCGACCGCGAGACGCTCCACTTCCGCGAGCGGCTCGCCCTCGACTTCGCGAAGGTCATCTACAACGGCACCTGGTTCAGCCCGATGCGCGAGGCGATGTGGGCGAGCTTCGAGTCGATCGCCCGCGTCATGGACGGCGAGGTCGCGGTCCGCTGCTACAAGGGTCGCGCCGAGGCGGCGAGGCGGCGCTCCCCGAACAGCCTCTTCCACCACGGCTTCGCCACCTTCGGCGAGGACGAGGTCTACGACCACAAGCACAGCGAGGGCTTCATCCGCCTCTTCAGCCTGCCGATGCGGATCCGGGCGCTGCTCGGGCTGAGCCGCGACGCCGCGAAGGCGAAGTCCGACGCGGCGAGGCTCGCCGCCGGCCGCCGCGCGGAGGGCGCCCGCACTCCTACTCCCACCAAGGTCCCCGGACGATGAGCGGGGCGATCTGGGCTGGTCGCCTCGAGGGCGCGACCGACTCGCTCTTCCGCGAGTTCAACGACAGCCTGCCCTTCGACCGCCGCCTCGTCCGGGAGGACGTCGAGGGAAGCGTCGCCTGGAGCAAGGCGCTCGCGCGGGCGGGCGTCCTCTCCGCCGCGGAGCAGCGCGAGATCGAGATCGCCCTCGGCGAGATCCTCGCGGCGTGGCAGGCGGATCCCTCCTCCGTCGCCGAGGCGGCGGACGAGGACGTCCACTCGTGGGTCGAGCGGCAGCTCATCGATCGGGTGGGCGAGCTCGGCAAGAAGCTGCACACCGGACGCAGCCGCAACGACCAGGTCGCGACCGACCTCCGCCTGTGGACCGCCCGGCAGATCCGCGCTCGCCAGGCGGAGATCAAGGCGGTGATCACGGCGCTGGTCGACCTCGCCGAGCGGGAGAAGAACACCGCCTTCCCGGGCTACACCCACCTCCAGCACGCCCAGCCGATCCTCTTCGCGCACTGGTGCCTCGCCTACGTCGAGATGCTGCGGCGCGACGCCGAGCGACTGACCGACGCCCTGAAGCGGGTGCGGGTCTCTCCGCTCGGATCGGGCGCCCTCGCGGGGACGGCGTACCCGATCGACCGCGCGGCGCTCGCGAAGGACCTCGGGTTCCGAACGCCGACGGGGAACTCGCTCGACGCGGTCAGCGACCGCGACTTCGTGGTCGAGACCCTCGCGGCGTGCGCCCTCGGCGCGATCCACCTCTCGCGGCTCGCGGAGGACCTCATCTTCTACTCGACGAGCGAGGCGGCGCTGGTCGAGCTGCCGGACGCCTTCACCAGCGGCTCGAGCCTGATGCCGCAGAAGAAGAACCCCGACGCCTGCGAGCTGATCCGCGGCAAGACCGGGCGGCAGGTCGGCAACCTCGTGAGCCTGCTGGTCACGATCAAGGCGCTGCCGCTCGCCTACAACAAGGACCTGCAGGAGGACAAGGAGCCGCTCTTCGACGCGATGCGCCAGTTGAGCCTCTGCCTGCGGGTCCTGCCGCCGATGCTCTCCGGGCTCGCGATCGACCGCGACCGCGCCCTGCAGATGGCGGCGGAGGGCTACACCAACGCCACCGACCTCGCGGACTACCTCGTCCGCCTCGGCGTCCCCTTCCGCGAGGCGCACCATCAGGTGGGTCGGCTCGTCCGCACCGCGATCGAGCAGGACCGCTCGCTCGAGGAGCTTCCGCTTGAGATCATCCGGCAGCAGGCACCGAAGGCGAACCCCGACGTCTACGCCCAGCTCACCGTCGACGCGACCCTCCGCAAGCGATCCGTCGAGGGCGGCACCGCGGTCAGCGCCGTCGAGGACGCGATCGCGCGGGTGCGGCGGATGCTGCGCGAGCGGGCGGTCGCCGACCTCGCCGCCGGCGAGGTCGAGTTCCGCCAGGCGCGCGCCGACGACCTCGACGCGATCAGCTGGCTCGTCGATCACTGGTCGCGGCACGGCGAGAACCTGCCCCGCAGCCGCGAGGACATCATGAAGGCGATCCTCGACTTCGGCGTCGCGGTGGTGGACGGCAAGGTCGTGGGCTGCGCGGCGCTCTGGATCTACACCCCGCAGCTCGCGGAGATCCGCTCGCTCGGCGTCCATCCCGATCACCATGGCAAGGGCGTGGGGCAGGGTCTCGTGCGCTACTTCCTCCAGCTCGCCGGACAGCTCCACATCCCCAAGGTCTTCGTCCTCACCCGCGCCCCGAGGTTCTTCGAGAAGGCAGGGTTCCGCCAGGTGAGCGTGAACAGCCTTCCGGAGAAGGTCCTGAAGGACTGCGCAGGATGCCCGAAGCGGGAGGAGTGCGACGAGATCGCCCTCGTCCACGACGTCGCCGTCGCGAACTCCCGCGGGTGACGCCGTCGAGGAGGAGAGTCTCCATGAGTCGCCACGCCGATCCTGCGTCTCCCTCCGCGGGAAGCTCCCGCGGTCCGACCGGTCCCGCCCCGGCGCTCCCGGCGGGCTTCCTGACCGCGACCGCCGCCGCGGCGATCAAGAAGCCCGGACGGGACGACATGGCGCTCCTCCGCTGCCCGGGCGGCGCGGCGCTCGCCGCGGTCTACACCACGAACCGCGTCTGCGCCGCGCCGCTCGTGCTCGACCGCCGGCATCTCCGGGAGGGAGGCGGACGCTGCCGCGCGATCCTCGTCAACTCCGGCTGCGCGAACGCCGCGACGGGACCGGCGGGGATGCAGGACGCGGAGGCGATCGTCGCCGAGGTCGCCCGCGGCTGCGGGATCCCGCCCGTCGAGGTGCAGGTCAACTCGACCGGAGTGATCGGCGTTCGGCTTCCGCTCGAGCGCATGCTGCCCCAGATCGCGCCGATGAGCAGGCGGGCGTCCGGCGGCACCATCGAGTCCTTCGCCCGCGCGATCATGACCACCGACACCTATCCGAAGTGGTCCTCGCGGATGGTCGAGTCGGGCGGTCGCCGCGCGACGGTGGTCGGCTGCGTCAAGGGCGCGGGGATGATCCACCCGAACATGGCGACCATGATCGGGGTCATCCTGACCGACGCGGCGCTCTCGCCCGGGGAGCTCGACGGTCACCTGCGGGCGGCGGTCGAGCGGAGCTTCCACCGCATCTCGATCGACGGCGACACCAGCACCAACGACAGCGTGTTCGCCCTCGCCTCCGGCGCCGCGGGCGGGGAGTTCCCGGCGGATGCGCTGCGTCGGGCGTTCATCGAGGTCGCCCGGGACCTCGCCCTGATGATCGTCCGAGACGGCGAGGGATTCGAGCGCGGGATCCACGTGCGGGTCACCGGCGCGAGGACCGACGCCGACGCGCTGACCATCGCCCGGACGATCGCCTCGAGCCTCCTCGTTCGCTGCGCGGTGACCGGCGCGGATCCCAACTGGGGTCGCATCCTCGCCGCCGCCGGTCGCGCCGGCGTGCCGATCGAGACGGACTCGCTCGACCTCGCGGTCGGCGGCGTCTGCTTCTTCCGCCACGGCGCGCCTGCCGAGACCCCGCTCGCCGAGCGCGAGGCGGTCTTCCGCCGACCGATGGTCGAGGTCACGCTCGACCTTGGGCAGGGTCAGGGTTCCGACGAGTTCATCAGCTGCGGGCTGACCACCGCCTACGTCGAGCTCAACTCCGACTACACGACCTGATCGTCGCGTCCGGGGGGAGGTTCGAGGATCGCGGCAGGCGGGCCTCGACGAGACGGCGGGACGGGCACTCCCTCGCCTCAGAACTGCCGCAGGAATCGCGCGTCGTTCTCGAAGAGCCGGCGGATGTCGCCAAGCCCGTGGCGGCGCATGGTGACGCGCTCGATGCCGAGACCGAACGCGAAGCCGCGCCACTCGTCTGGATTCACGCCCACCGCCTCGAAGACCGCCGGATCGACCATGCCGCATCCGCCGATCTCGACCCACTGCCAGGTGCCCTTCACGGGCATCCGCATGTCGACCTCCGCGGAGGGCTCGGTGAACGGGAAGAAGGACGGTCGCATGCGCACCTCGGCCTCGGGTCCGAAGAACGCCCGGGCGAAGCCGAGCAGCGTGCCCTTGAGGTCCGCCATCGACAGGTCGCGGTCGACCGCGAGCCCCTCCACCTGATGGAACATGCTGTAGTGGGTCGCGTCGTGGTCGTCGGGGCGATACACCCGTCCCACCGCCACGACCCGCAGCGGCGGACGCCGCGCCTCCATCGCCCGAATCTGGACCGTCGAGGTCTGGGTGCGGAGCAGCAGCCGACCCGCCGCCTGACCGCCGAGGAAGAAGTTGTCGTTGGGATCTCGCGCCGGATGCCCGGGCGGGATGTTGAGGGCGGTGAAGTTGTGCCACTCGTCCTCGATCTCCGGTCCGTCGGCGACCTCGAAGCCCATGCGCCCGAAGACCTCGACGATCCGGTCGATCGTCGCGGTCAGCACGTGACGGCGACCCGGAGCGAGGTCGAGCCCGGGCTCGGTGAGGTCGAGACCACGCGGTCGCGGACGACGGCTTCCCACCGCGTCGCGGCGGGCGGCGAACGCCGACTCGAGCCGCTCCTTGAGGGCGTTCAGGCGCTGCCCGAACAGCGGTCGCTCGGCGGGCGGCGCGTCCTTCACGAGCGGCATCAGACCGCGGAGGCGGCCCTTCGTCCCGAGGTGGGCGATGCGCCAGGTCTCGAGCGCCGCGGCGTCCCCGCAGGTCTCGAGCTCGGCGAGCGCCTCCCGCTCGTACGCGTCGATCGACTCACGCATGCGGCGGAGTGTACCGGGTCGCCTCCGCGCGCCCGCGCCGCCGCCAGGAGCGCCAGAGGAGCGCAAGCCCGTAGGGAATGTCGTGCACGACGTAGCGCTTGAAGAGGCGCCGGGGCTCCTGCAGCGTCCGATGCACCCACTCGAGCCCGAGCGCCTGCATCCATCGAGGCGCACGGCGCACCGCCCCCGAGGCGAAGCTGAAGCTGATGCCGACCCCGATCCACCAGGCGTCCGGGCGCCGCGGGCGCAGTCGCTCGATGAGGCGTTCCTGCTTGGGGAATCCGAGCGCGACGAGGACGATGTCCGCGCCGCAGGACTCGATCCGCGACTCGATGCGGCGCATCTCCTCCGCGTTCGACTCGAAGCCGAAGGGCGGGCAGTGGGTGCCGACGATCCGCAGCGCCGGGCTCGCCTTCACGAGCGCCGCCGCCGCGGAGTCCGCGGTGCCCGGGTCGCCGCCGAGGAGGTAGATCGATCGCCCGGCCGCGGCGGCCGCCGCGGGCAGCGAGTGGATCAGGTTGGAGCCGCAGACCCGCTCCGGCAGCGGGGTGCCCTGCACCTTCGCTGCCCAGAGGAGCGGCATGCCGTCGGCGACCCGCAGGTCCGCCGACTCGATGAGGTCACGGATCGAGCGGTCCTTCCTCGCCTGCCGAAGGATGTCGAGGTTGCAGGTCACGAGCCGCCCGCCGCGGCGATCCTCGAGCGCGTCGATCACCGCGCGGACCGTCGCCCGCTCGTCGATCACCGCCAGTCGGATCCCCTCGAGGAGGATCTCCGGCACGCGTCGAGCTCCGGCGGCGGTGGGCGCGAAGGCGGTCATGGCGGGTGCCGCGTTCATCCAGAGGTCGCGAGCGACGCCGGTCGCGGCGCCGCGTGCGCCGGAAGGTTCGGTCGCCGCACGTCCCAACGGGACGCCATCTCCGCCTCGATCGCCTCCGCCGCCTTGAGCTTGCCGCGACGCAGCGCCATCCACTGGTAGCGGCGGAGGAAGCGGCGGAACTCTCCGTCCACCGTCCGATGCGGTCGGGTCGCGCACGCCGCGAGATAGCCCCAGAGCGTCGCCAGACCGCCGACGACGAAGGGCGGGCTGAAGAGGCGGTAGCCGACGCTCACGAGCATGTAGACCGGGCTGGTGCCCATGAGGTACTGCCCATGTCCGTGCCGGGCCCGACCGTGCAGGATGCCACGATGGCTCGAGCCCATCGGTCGCAGGTGGAGGAAGCGCAGCGACTCGTCCCGGAAGCTCCGCACCTTCCAGCCGAGCATGCGGCAGCGGTGGCAGTCGATGCCGTCCCACATCACCTGCCGGGCGAAGCCGCCGATCTGCCGGAAGCAGGTCATGCGGAAGAACTTGCTCGCGCCGACCGACATCTCGTCGCCGATCAGCTCCATCACGAGCTCCCCCGACGCCGGATCGGGGTACCACGCCTTGCCGCTGCAGGTGCCGAGTCGAGGGTCGGCATCCATCGCGGCGACGAGCCCCTCGAAGTATCCGGGAGGCAGGTCGAGGTCGAGGTCGAGCTTGCAGACGTAGTCGAACTCGTCGAGGTTGCACCGGTCGAGCCCGGCGTAGAACGCCTCGATGACGCCCGGACCGACGCTCCGCACGCCGCGGTCGCGTCGCGTCACCACCTCGATCCATGGATGCTTGGCGGCGTACTCCGCGAGGATCGCGGGGGTCTCGTCGGTCGAGCCATCGTCGACGATCACCCACTTCGCGGGGCGCAGCGTCTGCGCGACCATGCTGTCGAGGGTGCGGCGGGCGAACTCCGTCTCGTTGCGGGCGGGCGTGACGACGACGATGCGGCGTCCGGCTCGGTCTGCGATGGGCACGGCGTTCCTCCTCGCGGTCACGCCCGGACGTGCGAGCGGGCGATCCGCGCCCGGAGCCCCTGACCGATCATGTGCCCGATCGAGAGGTGCAGGTCCTCGACGAGCCCGTAGTTGTCGCTGGGCACGTTCACGTGGAGGTCCGCCATGCGACCGATCGCCCCGCCGTCGAAGCCGGTGAGCGCCGCGACCTCGATCCCATGCTCCTTCGCGAAGCGGACTGCCTTGACGATGTTCGGCGAGTTCCCGGAGCCGCTGATCGCGATGAGGAGGTCGCCGTCGCGACCGTACGCCTCGAGCGGGAAGAGGAAGGTGTCCTCGTAGGCGATGTCGTTGCCGATCGCGGTGGTGAGTCCCGGGTTGTCGCTGAGGCTCAACGATCGAAGCCGCCGCGTGCCCGGCACCGAGGCGGTCTTGACGAGGTCGGTGACGTAGTGCGAGGCGGTCGAGGCGCTCCCGCCGTTTCCGATGACGAGGACCTGCTTGTCCACCTCCCACCGCTGATGCACCATCTCGGTCAACCGGTCGATCGCGGCGGCATCGAGGCGTCCGAGAAGCGAGGCGAGCCCGTCGAGGTACTGCCGGGCGGTGGTGCAGCTTGTCTTGTTCACGGGTGGCTCCCTGGGGGCGGAGGATCCGATCTCCGGGGTGTATCGGTCCGAGGCGAGGTCGGGTTCGGCGAAGAGCGAGGGTCGGGGCGCGACCCTTGGTCAAGAACGAACGGCGGCGGGGCCCGAAGGCTCCGCCGCCGAAGAAAGGCGATGCTGGACCGACGGCTCAGCCCGCGGAGGGCGCCTCCGCCTTGCCGCGTGCCGCGAGGACCTTCGCCGCGTAGGCGGTCCGACCCTTGGCGATCGTCCGGCGTCGGGAGGTCCCGCCGCCGCCGATCTGGGGTCCCTCCTCCTTGCCGACGAGTTCGAGCATCACGAGGTCGGTGCCGTCGCCGAAGCGATGGGTGCCGAGCTTCACGATGCGGGTGTAGCCGCCCTTGCGGTCGCGGAACATCGGGGCGACCCGGGTCAGGAGGTGCTGCACGAGGCGGGGCGACTTCTTCAGCTCGCCGTAGCGGTTGAACTTCACGTCGCTCGCCGACGGCAGCTCGAAGTAGGAACTCGTCTTCCGATCGTCGGGGACGTTCGGATCCGCGACCCAGGCGAAGACCTTGCGGTCGGTGAGCCGCGAGACGAGGCGGCGACGCGCCGCGAGGTTCCCCTTCAGGGCGATGGTGATCAACCGCTCGACGAAGGGCTGGACCGCCTTCGCCTTCGCCATCGTGGTCTCGATCCGACCGTGCTCGAAGAGCCCGGCGGCGAGGTTGCGGAGCATGGCCCGCCGATGGTTGCTTTGGACGTTGAGCTGCTTTCCGGCGACTCGATGACGCATGGGACGAACTCCTCGGCCGATGGGCCGGGTCGGACGGTCAGGACGACAGACGACGCGGCTCCTCGGCCACGAATCCCTCGGGCAGCGGGCTGCCGAGGACGAAGTTGAGCTCCTCGAGCTTCCGCTTCACCTCGCGGAGGCTCGTCTTGCCGAAGCTGCGGATCGAGAGGAGCTCCTCCTCCTGCTTGGGGACGAGCTCCGCGACGGTGCGGATGCGGGCGCTCTCGAGGCAGTTCGCAGCGCGGACGGAGAGGTTGAGCTGTCCGACCGGCATGTTGAGCCGACGAATGACCTCGGCATCGAGCGCGCCCTTGGCGACGACCTCCGGGGCGACGGTGAGGCTCCCGATCTGGTCCGCCTGCACGAAGGGATTCAGGTGCTTGCGGAGGATCTTCGCGGCCTCGACGAGCGCCATCTCCGGGCGGACGGTGCCGTTGGTCCAGATGTCGAGCACGAGGCGGTCGTAGTTGGTGCGCTGACCGACGCGGGTGTCCTCGACGCGGAACCGCACCCGCTGCACGGGCGAGAAGATCGCGTCGATGGGGATCTCCCCGATGACCTGATCCTCCTGGTTCTTGCGGTCGGATGCCGGGCGGTAGCCGCGACCTCGCTCGACGGTGAACTCGGCGATGAAGTCGACCGGCTCGGTGAGGGTCGCGATGACCTTCTCGCGGTTATGGATCACGATCGAGGGATCCGCCTCGACGAGCTCGGCGGTCACCTCGCCCGGTCCCTCCGCGGCGAGCTTCATGCGGCGGGGCTCGTCGGAGTCCATGCTCACGATGAGTCCCTTGATGTTCAGGATGATGTCGGTGACGTCCTCGTAGATCCCGGGGATCGACGAGAACTCGTGCTCGACGCCCTGGATCCGGATGCCGGTGATCGCCGCGCCCTCGAGGCTCGACAGCAGGATCCGCCGCAGGCCGTTGCCGACGGTGGTGCCGAAGCCGCGCTCGAAGGGCTCCGCGATGAAGCGACCGAACGTGGGGGACAGGGTCTTGGGATCCGCCTCGACCTTCGCGGGAAGCTCGAGACCGCGCCAACGGACGTGCATGAGTGACCTCTCTCGTTCCGGCAGGACCCTGGGGGGGAGGACCTGCGACCGTTCGGACGAACTCGCGACCTGCCGGCGTCGCGGGCGTCCTGCTGCGTCGCAGGCGAAGTGAACGTCAGACTCGCCGCTTCTTGGGGCTGCGGCACCCGTTGAACGGGATGGGGGTGTGATCCTCGATGGCGGTGACCTTGAGCCCGTTCGCCTGGAGTCCCGTCACCGCGGACTCGCGACCCGGACCCGCACCGCGGACCCGGACCTCGACCTCGCGCATCCCGAACCGCTTCGCCTTGCCGGCGACGCGCTCGCTGGCGCGGGTCGCGGCGAAGGGCGTGCTCTTGCGGGCGCCCTTGAACCCCGCGGTGCCCGCGGAGTCCCAGCAGAGCGTCTCGCCGTTCACGTCGGTGATGGTGACGAGGGTGTTGTTGTAGGTCGCCTTCACGTGGGCGATTCCCTTCAGCACGTTCTTCCGGACCTTCTTCTTGCTCGACATGGATCAGCTCCTCGTGCCGCGGGATCAGCCCTTCACGCCCTTCTTGCCGGCGACGGTCTTCTTGCGTCCCTTGCGGGTGCGGGCGTTGGTGCGGGTCCGCTGACCGCGCACCGGAAGCCCGCGACGATGCCGGTCGCCGCGATAGGCGCGGATGTCCTTGAGCCGCTGGATGTCCTGCTGGACCTGGCGGCGCAGGGCGCCCTCGACGACGAAGCCGGTGTCGATCACCGCGTTGATCGAGCTGAGCTCCTGGTCGTTCAGGTCGCCCGCCCGCCGGTCCTTGTCGATCCCGGTCTGGGCAAGGATGTCCGCGGCGAACTTCGGACCGATGCCGTGGATGTACTGCAGCGAGTACAGGATCTTCTTCTTCTCGGGGATGTCGACGCCGGCGATGCGGGGCATGAAAACGCTCCTCGGGACGGACTCAACCCTGCCGCTGCTTGAGGCGGGGGTTCTTCTTGTTGATCACGAATCGCTTGCCCTTGCGGATCACCACCTGGCAATCGAGGGTGCGTCGCTTGATGCTGCTGCGGACCTTCACGGCTGGACTCCTCGCCGCCTCGCGGCGGCGTGCTGCGTGGAACGATGCACGGATCAGTGGCGGACGATGATCCGCCCCTTGGTCATGTCGTACGGGCTGAGCTCGACGGTCACCCGATCGCCCGGAACGATCCGGATGAAGAACTTCCTCATCTTACCGCTCACGTAGGCGAGGATCTGCTGGTTGTTGGGCAGCTTCACGCGGAACATCGCGTCGGGAAGCGCCTCGGTCACCTCGGCCTCGAGGGTGATCTTCTCCTCCTTGGTCATGCGGTCCTCCTCGCGGCGAGGGTCGCGACGGCGGTCGCGGCTCCCGGCTTGGAGAGCACCACCGCGCCGGTGGGGGTCACTGCCACGGTGTGCTCGAAGTGACAGGAGGGACTGCCCGAGGCGACCTCGATGCCCCAGCCATCGCCGCTCGGGCGGGCGCCCACCCCACGGGCGAACCGACCATCGCGCGGCGCCGCGGACTGCAGCACCACGACCGGCTCGATGGTGAAGACCATGCCCGGAACGAGCGTGAAGTCCTCGTGGTCGAGGAGCCGCGCCGAGACGAGCGAGGGCACCGCGGGCAGCTCATGGAGGGAGCGACCGATGCCGTGGCCGCAGAACCCGGCGAGGCACGCGAAGCCCGACCGCTCGGCACGGTCCTGCATGATCGACGCGACCTCGCTCCAGCGCCGACCGGGCACGACTGCTCCGATCGCCGCCGCGAGCACGCCGCGCCCGACCTCGAGCAGCCGGCGGCGGCTCGGGTCGAGCCGTCCCACCCCCACCGTCGTCGCGGCGTCCGCGCACCAGCCCTCGAGCCGGCAGGCGACGTCGATCGAGAGGAGGTCGCCATCGACGAGGGACCGCTCGCCCGGCACGCCGTGGATCGCGACCTCGTTGACGCTCGTGCAGCAGCACGCGGGGAATCCCTCGCCCTGCTCGGTCACCTGCTCGCGGAGGATCGCCTCGGCGCCGCATCGCTCGAGGACCTCGGCGACGAGCCGCGCGAGCTCGGCGGTGGAGACGCCCGGCACGGCCGCGCCGGATGCCACCTCGAGCGCGTCGGCGACGACCTCTCCCGCCGCCGCGATGGCGACGACCTCCGCCGGCGTGCGGCGGCAGGGACGGGCACGTCCCACGATCGACCTGAGGGGCTCGGCGGTGCGGAGGATCATCGACAGGTCATCCACGCGACGACCGGATGCGCGGTCCCCGTCCGTCCTGACCGCTCAGGAAGCCGGAGTAGTTCCGCATGAGGAGGTTCGCCTCGATCCGCTGGATGAGGTCGAGCCCGACGCTCACCACGATGAGGAGCCCGGTGCCGCCAAGGAAGCTCGACACGAAGAACGGGATGTTCATCTTGTCGGCGACCATCGTCGGGATCACCGCGATCACCGAGAGGAACCCGGCGCCGACGAAGGTGATCCGCTCCATGACCGTCTCGAGGTACTCGGCGGTACGCGGACCCGGGCGGAGCCCCGGGATGAAGCTGCCGTTGTCGCGGAGCTGCTTCGACATCTCCTCCGGGCTGAACTGCACGGTGGTCCAGAAGTAGCTGAAGAAGTAGATCATCAGCACCTCGAGGACGAGGTAGGGATAGGCGCCGATCTGGAAGTTGTCCGCGAGCCAGTTGCAGGTCGATGCCCACCAGCCCACGTCGCCCGACTGCCCCGCCCGCGTCGCCATCCATCCGAAGATCGTGGAGGGGAAGATCATCAGGCTGCTCGCGAAGATGATCGGCATCACGCCCGCGTGGTTGATGCGGAGCGGCAGGTAGTGCCGCTGACCCCCGAAGACCTTGCGTCCGCGGGTCTGCTTGGCGGCCTGGATCGGGATGCGGCGCTGCGCGACGGTGATCAGGATGGCGCCCGCGGTCACGAAGAGGAACGCCGCGGTGAGGAAGAAGACGCCGAGGATGCCGATCTGGGCGGTGTCCTGGGTCTGGCTCGCCGAGAAGTTCTCCGCCACCCAGCTGATCGCCTGCGGGAGCTGCGAGAGGATGCCCGCGGTGAGGATCAGCGAGACGCCGTTGCCGATCCCGTACTTGTCGATCTGCTCGCCGAGCCACATCAGGAACACGCTGCCCGCGGTGAGCGCCGCGATGCCCGCGATGTAGAAGATCACCAGGCTCGTGCCGGTCGCGAACTCCGGGGCGATGAGTCCCTGCGTGCGGAGGAAGCCCAGCCACATCGCGCCCTGCACGAAGCAGAGCCCGACCGTCGCGTAGCGGGTCCACTCGGTGATCTTCTGCTGGCCGCTCGCCCCCTCCTTCTTCAGCTCCTGCAGCGACGGCACCACCGTCTGCAGCAGCTGGAAGATGATCGAGGCGGTGATGTACGGCATGATGCCGAGACCGAAGATCGTCGACTGCTGCAGGCTGCCGCCGGAGAAGATCGATGCGAACTGCAGGAGGCGACCGAAGCCGGTCTCCTCCCGCGCCGCGGACTTCGCCGCCTCGACGAGGGCGCTCTGATCGACGCCCACGAGGGGGATCCAGAACCCGATGCGGTAGATGGCGATCATCCCCAGGGTGAAGAGCACCCTGTTCCGCAGGTCGGGGATCCGGAAGATGTTGAGGAAGGCCTGCAGCATGGGTGGTTGCGGTCTCAGCCCTTCTTGGAGTCCGAACCGTCCGCCACCACCGCCGAGCCGCCCGCCGCCTCGATGCGGCTCTTGGCGGTCGCGGAGAACCGCGCGGCGACGACCTTGAGCTTCTTGGTGAGCTCGCCCTCGCCGAGGACCTTGACCGGCAGCGACGCGTCGCGGATCACTCCCGCCGCGACGAGCGCCGCGGCGTCGACCTCGGCGCCGGACGGGAAGCGCTCCTCGAGCAGCTTCAGGTTCACCACGTGGAACTCGCGGCGGAACTTGGCGTTGCTGAAGCCGCGCTTCGGGAAGCGCTGCGCGAAGGGCTTCTGACCGCCCTCGTAGCTCGGTCGGCGGCTGTAGCCGGAGCGGCTCTTGGCGCCCTTGTGACCGCGTCCCGAGGTGCCGCCGAGACCGCTCGCCTCGCCGCGACCGACGCGCTTGCGGGTCTTCGCTCGACCAACCCGTGCGGTGATGTCATGGATCATCATGGTTCGAGGTCCTCTCGACGGCGCACGCCGTCAGCTCCGATCACGCGCTCCCGCCGGCGGAACCGCCCGCCGCCGAATCCCCGCCGCCACGCGGACCACGGCGACCGCCGCCGCCCGGACCACCACGGCGGGGACCACGACCTCGGCGGTCGTCGCCCACGGTGTTGACCGGCGCCGCGGCCCGCTCGCTGCCGCTCGAGACCGGCATGAAGGACATGCCGCGCCGCACCATCGACTCCACCTGGCTCTCGCCGAGGACGACCCCGCGGAGCGCCTCGATCTCGTCGCGGCGGCGGAGCTTGGAGAGCGCGTGCATGGTCGCCTTCACGAGGTTGACGCTGTTGGAGCTGCCGTAGCACTTGGTGAGGCAGTCCTTCACGCCGAGCATCTCGAGCACCGCGCGGACCGCGCTGCCGGCGGTGACGCCGGTGCCCGGCGACGCCGGAAGCAGGCGGACGCCGCACGCGCCGAAGCGGCCCTCGACCTCGTGCGGGATGGTCTGCCCCTGCATCGAGAAGCCCCGCATCTTCCGCTTGGCTTCCTTCTGCGACTTCTCGATCGCCTGCGGCACCTGGTTCGCCTTCTGGTAGCCGAGCCCCACGCGACCGCGGCGGTCGCCGACCACCACGAGCGCGCTGAAGCTGAAGCGGCGACCGCCCTTCACCGTGGAGGAGGTTCGGTTGATGCCGACGGTGACGGACTCGATGGAGGAGGATTCGTCGAGCAGTTCAGCCATGACTGGAAGTTCGCCTCAGGATGCGGCGGATCGTGCCTCGGGACTCAGAACTTCAGGCCGCCCTCGCGGGCGCCCTCGGCGAGCGCCTTGACGCGCCCGTGATAGCGGTAGCCATTGCGGTCGAAGGCGACCTCGGCGATGCCGGCGCCGGTCGCCTTGCGGGCGAGCGCCGCGCCGACGGCCTTGGCGACCCCGGTCTTCCCGGCGCCCGCGGTCTTCGCGACGCCCTCGTCGCGGCTCGAGGCGGCGGCGAGGGTGTGACCGGACAGGTCGTCGATGATCTGCGCGTAGATGTGGCTCAACGAGCGGAACACCGAGAGGCGGGGTCGCGACGGCATGCCCACGACCCGCTTCCGGATCCGGATGCGGCGGCGGCTGCGGCGGACGATCTTGACGGCTTGACGGTTCATGGATCTCGCGCTCCGACTTAGGCGCCGAACGCCTTGCCCTGCTTGCGGGCGATGACCTCGTCGACGTACTTCACGCCCTTGCCCTTGTAGGGCTCGGGCTTCCGCTTCGAGCGCATCGCCGCGGCGAACTGACCGACCGACTGCGCGTCGGGGCCGCTCACCGTGACGATCGCGCCGGCGACCTCGACCTTCACGCCCGCCGGGATCGGCATGGTCACCGGATCCGCGTAGCCGACGTTGAGGACGAGGTTCATCCCCTGCATCTTGGCGTTCCAGCCGACGCCCACGATCTCGAGCTTCTTCTCGAAGCCGGCGGAGACGCCCTTGACCATGCTCGCGATGAGCGCCCGGGTGAGTCCCCAGTACGCCCGCATCTGCGGATCCTCGATCGACGCGGGGTCGATCGAGCAGGCGATGGACTTCTCCGACTCGCTCCAGGCGACCCGGACCTCCGGACGAAGCGCCCGTTCGAGCTTGCCCTTCGGACCCTCGACGCGGATCGAGCTCCGCGCGGGGTCGATGGCGACCTTCACGCCGGCGGGCACTGAGATTGGCTTCTTTCCGATGCGGCTCATGACGCTCCTCCGCGGACGTCCCGCGGGACGAGGACGATCAATAGACGGTGGCGACGACCTCTCCGCCCAGCTTCTCGACGCGGCAGCGGCGGTCGCTCATCACGCCGTGGCTGGTGGAGACGATGGCGATGCCGAGTCCCTGCAGCGGTCGCGGCAGCTCCTCGACCCCCCGATAGACCCGGCGACCGCCGCGGGAGACCCGCTCGATCACGTTGATCGCCTGCTCGCCGCGGCTGCCGTACTTCAGCTTCAGGCGGAGCAGACCCTGACGACCGTCGTCGACCCGCTCGACGCCCTCGAGGTATCCCTCCTCGACGAGCACGGCGGCGACGCCGGCGTTCAGCTTGTTGGCGATGCACATCACCGTCCGCTCGCGGTTGCGCACCGCGTTGCGGATCCGGGTCAGCATGTCGGCGGTCAGATCGTTCATGGACGCGTGCCTTCTCGTTCGGTTCCCGTGCTCGGGCTCGGAATCACCAACTCGCCTTGCGCATGCCCGGCACCATGCCTTGGAGCGCCAGCTCCCGCAGCATGATCCGGCTCACTCGGAACTTCCGGTACACCCCCCGCTTGCGACCGGTGATCTCGCAGCGGACCTGCGTGCGGGTGGAGAACTTCGGAGTCCTCTTCATTCTGGCGAAGTCGCTCTTGCTGGCCATAAGGGTCTCGGGCGGGTCTCGGGCGGGTCTGGATCGATCGGGGTGGGTGCGTGGGGACTGGGTCGGGGGTTGGGGACGTCGTCGGGCCGGCGGATCAGCGGATCCGGCGACCGCCCTCCTCCTCGCGGACGAACGGCAGTCCGAGCTCGGCGAGGACGAAGCGGCTCATCTCGGGGTTGCTCTGCTCGAAGACGAGGTTGATGTTCATGCCATGGCTGTGCTGCACGTTCGCCATGTTGATCTCCGGCCACACCGCCTGCTCGGTGAGCCCCATCGAGTAGGAGCCGCCCTGGTCGAAGGCGTCCTTCGCCAGACCGCGGAAGTCCTTGATGCGGGGCACCGCGAGGTTGATGAGCCGATCGAGGAAGCTCCACATCCGCTCTCGGCGGATGGTGACCATGAACGCGGAGGGCGCGCCCTCGCGGACCTTGAAGTTCGCGACGGCGTGCTTGGTCAGGATCATCACCGGCCGCTGCCCGGTGATCGTCGAGAGCGTCGAGATCACGGTGTCGCGGAACTCGGGCTTGAGCTTCTGGTTCTCGAGGAAGCGACCGACGCCGCAGTTGACGACGATCTTGACGAGGCGCGGGCACTGATGGGCGTTCGCGAGGGCGAACTTCTCCATCGTGCGGGGCGCGACGACCTCGCGGTAGAGCTTCTGGAGTCGGGGAAGGTTCTTGGTGGCGACCATGGTCGAGACCCTGATTCGGGAGGAGCGGTTCAGCCTTGGCGGGCACCGCGGAGCTGGTGCAGCACCTGACCGCCGCGCACGGCGACGCGGACCTTCGAGCCGTCCGGACGGACCTCGAAGCGGACCCGCGACGGCTTGCCGTCGACGACCGGGCTCACGTTGCTCATGTGGATGGGGAACTCGGTGCGGACGGTGGTGCCCTGCGGTCGATTGGCGTTGGGGCGAAGCCGCCGGGCGCGGACGTTCACGCCCTTCACGAGGCAGGTGCCCTGCTCGTCGTCGATCTGCAGGACCTCCCCGACGGTGCCCTTCTGGTTGCCGGCGGTGACGATCACTTGATCGCCCTTGCGGATGTGGCGAGGCATGTCAGACGACCTCCGTGGCGAGCGAGACGATCTTCATGAAGTTCCGCTCGCGGAGCTCGCGGGCGACGGCGCCGAAGATCCGGGTGCCGCGGGGATTGCCATCCTTGTCCACCAGCACGCACGCGTTCGAGTCGAAGCGGACGTAGGAGCCGTCGTCGCGCCGGGTGGGGTACTTGGTGCGGACGATCACCGCCTGCACCTTGTCGCCCGCCTTGATGTCCGCGTGCGGCAAGGCCTTCTTGACGGTGCACACGACGCGGTCGCCCACGCCCATGCTGAGGCGGGTGAAGTCGCCCCGCTGGGTGGAGGATCCCAGCACGCCGATCACCATCGCGATCTTGGCGCCGCTGTTGTCCGCGACCTCGAGCCTGGATTCCTTCTGGATCATCGACGGGCACTCCGGGTCCGCCGCGGTCGCGACCGCGGCTCGGGACCAATGGGACTCAGGCGGACACGACCTCCGTGGCGATCGGGGCGACGCCGCGCTCGACGACCCGCACGAGGGTCCAGCGCTTGGTGCGGGAGATCGGCCGGCACTCCGCCACCTCCACGCGGTCGCCCCGCTTGCTCTCGTTCGTCTCGTCGTGGACCTGGAGGGTGGTCCGCCGACGCATGAACTTGCCGTACTTGGGATGCCGCAGCGAGCGGGCGATCACCACCGTCCGCGTCTTGTCGCGGAGGTCGCTCTCGACGATGCCGATCTTGCGGGGGCTCTTGGGGGGCACCACCAGCGGCTTGCGGGCGTTCATCGGGCGCTCATCTCCTTCCGCCGACGGGTCGACTCGGTGAGGAGCCGGGCGATGTCCTGGCGGGTCTTCCGGAACTGCGAGGTGTCGGCGACCTTGTCGGTCACCCGTTGCGTGCGGAGCTCGAGCAGCTTCCGGCGGAGGCGATCGGTCTCCACCGAGATCTCCTCGTCGGACAGCTTGCGGACTTCCTGGGGGGTCATGGCGGGACTCGCGGCGAAGGTGGTCGGTGGCTCGGGGGACGACGACTCGGCTCAGACGGTGATGCGCCGGCCGACGAAGCGGCAGCGGACCGGCATCTTGTGGGCGACGCGGGCCATCGCCTGGCGGGCGATGTCCTCGGGGACGCCGGCGACCTCGAAGAGGACCGTGCCGGGCTTGATGCGGGCGGCCCAGTACTCGGTCTCCGCCTTGCCGGTGCCCATGCGGGTCTCGAGCGGCTTCTTCGAGATCGGCTTGTCGGGGAACACGCGGATGAACACCTTGCCCTGACGCCGCAGGAAGTGCTGGGCGGCGATTCGCCCGGCGTCGATCTGGCGGGCGCTCAGCCAGTGCGTCTCGAGCGACTGCAGGCCGAACTCCCCGAAGGCGACGTAGTTGCCCCGCGTGGCGTTCCCGCGCAGGCGACCTCGCTGCTGCTTCCGGTACTTGATTCGCTTGGGCATCATGTTCATGACGAGGTTCCTGCAGACGCTGCGACGGGCGGATGGACCAGGGGGACTCCGGGGATGGATCGATCAGCGGCGACCGCGGGCGCGGGCCCGTCCGCCGGCGGCGGTGGAGGTGTAGTCGTCCTCCTTCTCGCCGTACATGCCCTTGAAGATCCAGACCTTGACGCCGAGGGCGCCGTAGGTGGTGAAGCTGTGGATGCAGGCGTAGTCGACGTTCGCCTGCAGCGTGGAGAGCGGGATCGAGCCGAGCCGCTGGGCGAAGACCCGCGACATCTCGGCGCCGCCGAGGCGACCGGACACCTGGATCCGCACGCCCTTCGCGCCGTTCTGGATCGCCGACTCGCACCGCTGCTTGAGCAGGCGGCGGTAGTTCGCCCGCTTGCGGAGCTGGTCGCCGACGGTCTCCGCGATGAGGCGGGCGTCGATCTCGGGATTCTTGATCTCGATGATGCGGATCGACACCTTGCGACCGGTGAGCGCCTGGAGGTCGGCGGTGAGACGCTCGATCTCCGAGCCCTGCCGACCGACGATCTGACCGGGTCGTGCCGTCTTGATGATGACGGTCAGCTCCTCGCGGGTCCGCTCGATGTGGATGTCGGAGACCGCCGCGAAGGGAGGCGTGCGGTTGAGCCGCTTGTCGATGTACTGGCGGATGCGGTAGTCCTCGACGAGCAGCTCGCCGAAGAGCGCCTTGGGGGCGAACCACCGGGAGCGATGCGCCTCGGTGATGCCCACGCGGAAGCCGAACGGATGCGTCTTCTGTCCCATGATCGTGTGGCTCCGGCCGCCGAGGCGGTCAGTTCCGCTCCTCCACCGCGACGAGGATGTGGCTCGTGCGCTTGCGGATCGGATGCGCCCGCCCGCGGTCCTTGGGCTGGAAGCGCTTGATGGTCGGTCCCTCGTCGATCCGCACCTCGGTGACGACCAGCCGACCGACGTCGGCGGACTTCTCCTCGGCGTTGGCGATGGCGCTCCGCAGCACCGCGCGGAGGTACCACCCGCCGCGGCGCTTCGAGAGCTCGAGGGTGGCGAGCGCCCGGTCCACCGCGGTGCCGCGGATCTGGTCCGCCACGAGGCGTGCCTTCTGCGGAGCGATGCGGGCGAATCGATGTCGTGCGACGTACGCCATGGGATGTGCCTCCGGGGACGAGCCAATGCTCGGTCAGTCCGCGACGAGGCCCTCCTTCTTGTTCGTGTGACCGCGGAAGAGCCGCGTCGGGCTGAACTCGCCGAGCTTGTGCCCGACCATGTCCTCGGTGCAGAAGACCTCGACGAACGTGCGGCCGTTGTGGACCTGGAAGGTCGCGCCCACGAACTCCGGCACGATCGTGCAGTCGCGCGACCACGTCCGGATGGGGCTCCGCCGCCCGGTCTCCATCATCCGCTCCACCTTGCGGAAGAGCTTCTCGTCGACATGGGGTCCCTTCTTCGTCGATCGACTCATGGTCTGGTCTCGGTCGTGGTGAAGCCTGCGGGGAGGACGGGGAGGGAGGCGATCAGATGGTCAGCTGGCCGTACCGCACCGAGCGGCGACGGCGGAGGATGCGGTGGTCGCTCGACTTCCCGCGACGACGCGTGCGGCCGCCCTTGGACTGCGTGCCGGAGGCGTTCGAGGGCTCCTGACCGCCCTTCGAGCGACCTTCGCCGCCGCCATGCGGATGCTGGTGGTGGCTCATCGCGACGCCGCGGGTGACCGGACGACGACCGAGCCAGCGGTTGCGACCCGCCTTGCCGATCTTGACGTTCGCGTGGTCCGCGTTGCCGACCACGCCGATCGTCGCGCGGCAGTCGACCGACACCTGCCGGATCTCGCCGGAGGGAAGGACAAGCGTCGCCCACAGGCCCTCGCGGTTGGTGAGCCGTGCCCCGAGTCCCGCCGAGCGGCAGAGCCGACCGCCGGCGCCCGGGACCATCTCCACGTTGTGCACGGAGAGACCGGTCGGGATGAACTTGAGCGGCATGCAGTTGCCGGCCTTGGGCTCGATCGCCCCCGACGAGCTCATGATCTGCTCGCCGTCGCGGAGGTCCTTCGGGGCGATCACGTAGCGGCGCTCGCCGTCGGCGTACTCGACGAGCGCGATGTGGCAGGAGCGGTTCGGGTCGTACTCGATCCCGATCACCTTCGCCGCCATGTCGTCCTTCGAGCGGCGGAAGTCGATCTTGCGGTAGCGGCGCTTGTGACCGCCGCTCTGCCCCCGCACGGTCCGCTTGCCCTGCGAGTTGCGGGCACCGGTGCCGTGCAGCGGCGCGAGGAGCGACTTCTCCGGCGAGCGCTTGGTCACCTCGGTGTTGAGGTTCACCGACGCGTTGCGGCGTCCATTGGTGACGGGCTTGTAGATGCGGATGGTCATGGGTCGATCTCGGCGCGGGGGCTCAGAAGAGCTCGATGCGGTCCTCGGGGTGGATCCGCACGATCGCGTGCTTCACGTCGGGCATGCGGATGAGCCCGTAGCGGAGGCGACGGTGGCGCCCCTTGCGGATCTGCGTGGCGACCTTCAGGACCCGCACCTTGTAGATCGCCTCGACCGCCTTGCGGATGTCGGTCTTGGTGGCGCGGAGGTCGACCTCGAACGCATGGCGGTTCTCGCCGGAGGCTCCGCTCGTCTTCTCGGTGACGAGGGGTCGTCGGATGACGTCGGTGGCGATCATCGGGCATCCTCCGCGGAGGCGGTCGATCCGGCGAAGCACGCCCCGGAGAGGAACGACTCGAGGCTCGAGCGGTCCGTCACGAGGAAGCGGTGATTCAGCAGGTCGAACGCGTTGAGCTGGTCGATCCGCGAGCAGTTCACTCCCTCGAGGTTCCGCGCCGAGCGGAAGCCGTTGAGGTTCTCCTTCGCGAGGGCGACGAGGCAGGTGCGGTCGATGCCGACCGCCCCGAGGACCGCCGCGAACTCCTTGGTCCTCGGCGCGGTGAAGGAGAGCTGGTCGAAGCACTTCACCTCGCCATCGACGAGCTTGGCGAGGAGGGCGTTGCGGTTGGCGAGCCGCCGCATCTTCTTGGTGAGCGAGGTCCGGAACGCCTCGCGACCGCGAACCTTGGCGAACGCCACGCCACCACCCTTGCGGAGGTTGGTGCGGACGGTGCCGGCGCGGGCGTTGCCGGTGCCCTTCTGCTTGTAGAGCTTGCGGGTGGAGCCCTCGACGCGACCGCGGTTGCGGGTGCGGGAGGATCCCTGGCGCTGGTTGCCGTGGGTGACGACGTACGCCTGCTTGAGCAGCGCGAAGCGGACTTCGCCGCCCAGCGTCGACTCGTCGATGGACATGACGTCCACCTGACGGCCATCTCGGTTGTAGATCGGAAGCTCGATCATGGGGTGCCTCGTGAGGTCCGCGTGGCGGACCGTGACGCCCTCGCCTCCGCCGACCATTCACGTCAGGTCGGGGGCAGGCTCGGACTCGGTTCGGGGGGTTGTCGCGATCGGCTGGTTCCCGAGGCGGCGCCGCGGGCCTGTCCGATCCTCCAGGCGGTCAACCCGCCGCCTGGACGCGAGCCTTTCGCTTGTAGAGCCGCGTCGCGGCTCGGACGACCACGGTGGCTCCGATCGGACCCGGGATCGGGCCCTTGAGGAGCACGAGATTGCGGTCGGGCATGAGCCCGACCACGTCGATGCTGCGGAGGGTGACGCGGGCGTTGCCGAGCTGACCGGCCATCCGCTTGCCCTTCTTGATCTTCGCGCCATGACCACGGTCGGTCGCATGGCTGCCGATGCTGCCGGCGGAGCGGTGCTTCCGCTCGACGCCGTGCGAGGCGGAGAGACCCGTGAAGTTGTGCCGCTTCATGACTCCGGCGAAGCCCTTGCCCTTCGACGTTCCGACGACGTCGACGAACTTGAGACCCGAGAGCGCCTCGACCGTCAGCACCTGACCGAGCGAGAAGCCGTTCGCCTCCGCGTCGTCGGCGCAGCGGAACTCGCGGTGCGTCCGCTTGGGGGCAGTGCCGGCCTTCGCGTCGTGCGAGATCATCGCGCGGGTCGAGCGGCGGGCGGGCCGCTCGCCATAGGCGACCTGCACCGCGGCGTAGCCGTCGGACTCCGTGGTCTTCACCTGGGTGACGACGCACGGACCGCACTCGACGACGGTCACGGGGATGTTCTTCCCCTCCGGCGTGAAGGAGCGGGTGATGCCGAGCTTGCGACCGATCAGACCGACGGGCATGGGATCTCTCGCGGAAGGACGCCTCGAACGGCTCAGGCCTTGATCTTCACGAACACGCCCGCCGGGACCACGAGGCGGTTCAGCGCCTCGACGGTCCGGTGGTTCGGTTCGCTGATGTCGATGATCCGCTTGTGGGTCCGGATCTCGAACTGCTCACGGGACTTCTTGTCGATGAACGGCGAACGGTTGACGGTGTAGATCTCGCGCCGGGTGGGCAGCGGAATCGGTCCCGCGACGCGGGCGCCGGTCCGCTTCGCGTGGTCGACGATCTCCCGCGCCGAGGCATCGAGCGCCTGGTGGTCGTACGCCTCCATGCGGATTCGGATCTTGCCACCGCTCATCGCTCGCCACCTCGCACGCTCGTCGTCGTCATGCTCATGTTCTGCGTCGTCGGAGAAGGGAACTCGGAGTCGCTGCCTGCACTCGATCGTCGGAACGCCACGCGATCCGACGAGTGAACCACCACGCGGCGGAACCGGCTCCGCCGCCGACACGCCATCGACTCGGTGGATGTCGAGCGACCCCGCCATGGGTCACCCGCCGACGCCGACCCGCACCGCCACGACTCGGCGCGAACCGGGCAGTGTAGGGGGAAGCGACCCGCTGTCAATCCCTTACGTCGATGCGGTCGCGCCGCACTGACCCCGGACCGCCGCCGGCGCCGGTCCGGGCGACCCTGCCCCTACGATCGCCGCCGCGGACCCCCTCAGGAGGAAGTCCCTCCGGACCCGCGTCGAGACCCGCCATGAAGCACCCCGAGCCCCGCCGCAGCATCCTCGGAGCCACCGCGGTCCTTGCCCTTCTGGCGTCGGTGGTCTCGGGGGATCGTGGTCTCGCTGCCGATCCGCCCTCCTCCGCCATCGGACCCCGCGTCGAGTTCCGCACCCTCGGCGTCTCCGTGGAGGTCCCCCCCGGCGTCGCCTCGGTCGTGCGGGTCCGCGAGGACGGCGTTCCGCGGGCGTTTCTTTCCCGCCCGATCGAGTCGCCGCCGTGGACCATCGCGATCGAGCCCTTTCGAGGAGCGACGGCGACCGATCAGCCCCGAGAGGCGATCGACGAGGTGATCGACTACCTGCAGTCGCTCCGCGACGCCGGCGTCACCTTCACCATCCGCGTCAATCGCCCCTTCGCGACCGCGGATCGCGAGGGGCACTTCCTGCTGCTCGAGCGTTCGCTCGGCACGACGGAGCCCGACGCCGCCGAGGGCACGCCGCCTGCCCCCACCGGGATCCTCGGCTACCTCGTCGTGCCCCGCGATTCCGGCGAGTACGTCGCCGCGAGCATCGCGATGACCCCGCAGTCCTTCGAGGCGTCCCGCGCCGAGGTCGAGGCGCTGCTCGGCACCATGCGGGTGCAGGACGGCGAGCAGCAGCGAACCTTCGAGCGTTCGCTTCTCGATGCCGGTCGGCGTCGTGAGGCGTCGTTCCGCGAGGATCGCCTGCGCGAGCTCGCCGATGGCGAGGTCCGCTGGTATCGCCTGCATCGCCCCGCCGTCGGCGAGGAGCCGGCGCGAGAGGTCGGATGCCTCGCCGTGCGGGCGACCATCGCGCCGCAGGGACTCGTGGATGGCTCGCGCGATCCTGCCGGTCTCCGCGACTCCGAGCGCGAGGAAGGTCTGCTCGTCGTGATCGAGGGACGCATGCTTCCGCCCGAGACCGCCGCGGGGACCTCGCGCGAGATGCTGGATCTCTCGCTTCGGGCGTGGACCTCGCTCGATCGGACGAGCGAGGCGTGGTCGCTGCGGCAGACGATCCGAGGGAGCCGCGCCGAGCCGACCAACGCGGAGACCGGTCTGCGTGCGCGTCCCACGCCCGCCCAGCCTCGCTCGGTGCTCGAGGTGATCATCGCGAACCGCGAGTCGATGTCGCGGGAGCCTCGACGGTTCCCGCTGCCCGACGAGCCCTACGCGACCCAAGCGGAGCTCGCCCTGCTCGGTCCGTTGCTCGCGCCGCTCGCCTCCGCAGGCGGCGAGTTCGCGTGGCGCGCCTACGACCGCCGGCTCGGCGAGGTGCCGCGTCGCGTCGAGCAGATCGTGCCGCTCTCGGATCCGCCCGGAGGATTCGAGGTGCGGACCCTGCTGCATCCCGACGATCCCCAGCCCACGATCCAGCGGTTCGATTCGGAAGGACGACTGTTGGAGCGGCGCGATCTCGACGGTACGGTGACGACGCCGATCGATCCGGAGGATCTTCGGCGGCTCTGGCAGCGGAAGCGGCTTCCCGAGATCTGACGCTTCCGAAACCCGCGTCGCGTGGTCCACGAAGGTTTCGGACGCCCCACGAAGTCCGCCCCGGAGCACGCCGTGGACCGAAGCCGCATCCTGCTGGGCATCCCGGTCTTCAACGAGGAGAAGCACCTCACGAGGGTCCTCGCGAGGGTGCGTCGCCATGCCCGCGACATCCTGGTGGTGGACGATGGGTCCACGGACCGGACGCCGGCGCTCCTTGCCGAGCATCCCGTCGAGGTCATCCGCCACCGCGAGAACCGCGGCTACGGACGATCGATGCGGGAGATGATCCGCGCGGCCGCGATGGACGAGCATGAGTGGCTGATCGTGATGGACTGCGACGAGCAGCACGAGCCGGACGCGATTCCCGAGTTCGTCCGCGCGATCGAGCAGGCGGACGACGGCTCGCATCCCGCCGACGTGATCAGCGGAAGCCGATACCTCGTCGCCGACCACCGCGACGACGCGCCCCCGCCCGATCGCCGCTCGATCAACGCCGAGCTCACCGCGGAGATCAACCTGCGGCTTGGCTGGAGCCTCACCGACTCCTTCTGCGGCTTCAAGGCGTACCGGATCGCGGCGTGCCGCCGGCTGCGCCTCGACGTCGACGGATACGACTTCCCCATGCAGTTCTGGGTGCAGGCGGCGGCGGCGGGTCTCCGCGTCCGCGAGATCCCGGTGAGGCTCATCTACAACGACCCCTCCCGATCCTTTGGCGGACCGCTCGATGATCCTCGCACCCGCCGCAGGATCTACCAGGCGACGCTCGCCCGCGAGCTCCTTCGCTGCCGCGAGCTGCTGCCGCCGACGGCGCTGCAGGGGCTCGGGATCTCCGGTCGGCGCACCTCCCGCTACGGCACCGCGATCCTGACCGGCATCGTCCGCGCCGACTCCCCGAGCGAGTCCTGAGCGACCCAGTCCTGATCATTCGATCCCGCCTCGGGCGATGATCTCCGACATGCCCGGAGGTTCCCTGCTCACCACGGACGGACTCGCATCGCCCGCTCGCGGCGACGAGATTGCGGTCCGGCTCGCGCAGGCGCCTTCGGCGATCCGGAGGGCGGTCGCCGAGGCGAGAGCGGAGTTCCTGGCTCCGCGTGGAGACGATCCCTTCGGTCCGCTCGTCGCCACCGGACATCAGGCGACCCTCTGGCATCCGGGAATCCTGGCGAAGTACCTCGCGAGCTCGCGCCTCGCCGAGACGGCCGGCGGCACCGAGATCCGCCTGCTCGTCGATCAGGACGTCCATCCGATCGGTCCGCTCCTCCTGCCGCGGGGACGAGACGCCTCGGCGCTCGAGGTCGCCTCGATTCCCTTCGACGAGCCGCACCGCGACGCGCCGACGGGTCGGCGCCCGAGCGTGATCGCCCGCCGCGACGCGGATCTCCGGGACTGCCTTCCGAGCGTGGTGCGAGGGGCGGGCGAGGTCCTCGCCGCGATCACCACCCACGCCGACGCGGGAGACGCCGCCTCGCAGGTGAGCGGGGCGATCGCGGACCTCGCCGCCGCGTGGATCCCCCGCCGTGAGCCGATCCGCGCGAGCACCATCCTCGCGACGCCGATCGGGCTCGCGCTCCTCGACGCGATCGCCGACGATCCCGCCGCCGCCGCGGGCTCCTTCAACGCCGCCCTCGCCCTCGATCCGCGGGCCGCGCGACCGCTCGCGATCGACGAGGCTCGCGTCGAGGCACCGCTCTGGAGGATCTCGGCGAGTCGCCCTCGCGAACGGGTGATCCTCGACCGCGCGGCGACGCCCTCCGCTCGACGCGGGCTCCTCCGCGCCGAGGCGCTCGCGGTGCCGTCTCTCCTTGCGCCCCGCGGACTGCTCTTGACGGGTCTCGTACGCCTCGTCGTCGACCACTTCATCCACGGTCGCGGCGGCTGGCGGTACGACCGCGTGACCGAGCGCTGGTTCGAGTCGTGGCTCGGGGCGAGGCTCGCGCCGATCTCGCTCGTGACCGCGGACCTTCGGCTTCCGCTTGGCGAAGCCGAAGGAGGCGAGGGCAACGTGGTCCCATCGCGCCGCCGCTGGCACGATCCCTTCGCCGCGATCGACGGCTCGCCGAGCGAGACCAAGCGGTCCTGCCTCGCGCGGATCGACGGGGCACCGCGGCGATCGCCGGCTCGGCGCCGCGCGTACCTCGCGATGCACGAGGCGATCGACCGCGAGCGGCGGGACCGTTCGGTGCCCGAACCTCGCGAGGCGACCCGATCTGCCCAGATCGCCGCCCGCCGCGACTGGGCGTTCCCGCTCCACGAGCCCTCGGCGATCGACTCGCTCGCGGAGGCGTGCGCCTCGGCGGTCTCGGAGGCGGTCTCTCGGCGTCAGCCCTGAAGCGGATCCGGTCGGTAGAGCCGAGTGTCGAGCGACCAGATCCGTTCGGTGAACTCGAGCCCCGGCTCGATCCCGCCCTCGATCGACGCCCGATCGCACTGCGCCAGCGCGATGTGGGTCTTCGCGTCGAGGTTGTCGAGGTGATGCACGAAGATCGCCTCCGGCGTCGCGGGGATCTTGGTCGCCCCGAACTCGAGCTGCCCGTGGTGGCTCAGGACGATGTGCTGCAGGACGAGGAGCGCCGGCGCCGGGAGATCGTGCCCGGCGGCGCGCACCTTCCCGGCGAGCGACCGCAGCACGAGGAGCCCTTGGACGGTGTGCCCGAGCAGGTTGCCCTCCGCGGTGTAGGAGAACCCGCGGTCCCAGGAGAGCTCCATCGTCTTCCCGAGGTCATGCAGGAACAGTCCCGCGATCACGATGTCCCGGTTCAGCCCCGGATAGAGCGGCAGGATCGAGTCCGCGACCTTCACGAGCTGCAGCGTGTGCTCGAGGAGTCCGCCGATGTAGGCATGGTGCAGCGAGGTCGCCGCGGGGGCTCGGCGGAACCGCTCCATGAGCGACTCGTTCGCGAGGAACTCCTGCATCAGCGCCTTCATACCCGGATGCCGCAGCGAGCCGAGGATCGTCGAGAGCTCCGCGAACATCGCGGGGATGTCGTGCTTGGTGGTCGGGAGAAGATCGAGGATCTGCTCGTCGGAGACCTCGGTCGGCTCGATCTGCTCGACGATCAGCTGCCGCTGGTTCTGGTACCGCTGCACGTTGCCGCGGACGAAGGCGAAGCCCGCCGAGGTCAGCGCCGCGAGCGCCGACTCCTCGAAGGTCCACTTGCGGGCGGCGATCTCGCCGCTCGCGTCGCGGAGCAGGCACTTCAGGAACGGCTTGCCCTGCCGGGTGGTCCCGATCTGCGGGTTCACGAGCGAGTAGACGCCCTCCACGTACCCGACGTCGCCGAGGTCGCGGATGAAGGCGTGGGGCATCGAGGTCATCGGACGAATTCCCTGCGTGGCGAGGCGGCGAGTCTACCGGGACGCCGCGGCGACCTCGCCGATCGCCGCGGGAATCTCCGCGAGGAGATCGGTCGCGAGGAGCCCTCGCTCGGCGCGACCTCGCGCCCAACGGTCGCCCGCCGTCGCGTGCACGAGCACCGCCGCGCACGCCGACTCGAATCGCCGCGCGCCGGTCTCGGCGCCCCCCGCGATCCACTGGCTCCAGAGACCCGCGACGACGCCGGTCAGGACGTCGCCGCTCCCGCCGGTCGCGAGGATCGAGCCCCCGACCTCGTCCACCTCGACTCGATCGCCATCCGCGATGACCGTGCGGTGCCCCTTGAGCACGACGACCGCCCCGAGCGCGCGGGAGATCGTCCTCGCCGCGTCGGCTCGGGTCGCTGGCGAGATCGGGTCGAGCGACGCGAGCCCTCGCGCGTCGGCAAGCCGGCGGAACTCGCCCGGGTGCGGCGTCAGGATCGCGTGCGGGGGGAGATGCATCGATCCGCCGAGGCGGGCGAGGGCGTTGAGTCCGTCGGCATCGAGGACCAGCGCCCTGCCGAGCGAACGCGTCCTCTCGAGGATCGCGACGAGGAGCTCCTCGACCTCCTCGCCGCCGCCCCAGCCGGGACCGACCGCGACGACCGTCGCTCGCTCGAGCGCCGCCTCGAGCGAGGCGATCGCCGACTCGGCGTCGAGTCGCCCGCCGAGCTCGCGGAGCGGCACGCCCGTCGTGCTCGGCGCGACGCCGAGCGCGGCGGGAAGCAGCGACTCCGGCATCGCGAGCTCGCAGAGTCCGGCGCCAGCGCGAAGCGCCGCGAGCCCCGCCAGCACCGGACCGCCGACCATGACCCGCCCGCCGGAGGAGCCGCCGACGACGAGCACCGTGCCGAAGGTGCCCTTGTGACCATCGGCGGGGCGAGGTGGGATCGGCGGGGTCCTCACCGGGAGTCTCCCGCCTCGGGCGAGGGCGGCTCGACCTGCTCCACGACCGCGATCCGCACCGCGCCCATCAGCGGCAGCACCGCCGACCACGCCGGATCGAAGGGTCCCGACGAGAGGTCGGAGCTCGAGGTCATGACGTGCGGTCGCTCGTGGGTCCGGGCGAGGGTCGCGTCGAGGTCGATCCAGCGTCCGTCGATCCACGCCTGCGTCCAGGCATGCCACGCGAAGACGTTCTCCTTCCCGGCAAAGCGATCGGCATGCACGAGCCCCACCGCCATGCGGGCGGGAATCCCGTCGAGGCGGAGGAGCGCCGCGAGGAGCACCGCGTGCTCGGAGCAGTCGCCGCGACGGGATCGGACGATCTCGCTCGCGCTGGCGAGGGCGCTCTCGAGGTCGACCTCGCGGATGTAGCCGCGGACGAACCGCCGCAGGCGCTCGGCACGCACCGCGGGCGGACCGCCTCGTCCTCCCGCGTCCCTCGCGAGCTCGACGAGCGCAGGATCCTTGAGGTCGGCGAGGCTGGTGGAGGCGAGCATCGCCGGCGGCGGCTCCTCGTCCCGCCACCGAGGCTGCACGAGCTCGCCGACCCGAAGGGTGGCGGACCGCGCTTCCGACGCGAGGACCTGCTGGCTCGCGGTCCGCGGGAGCGCCGGAAGCTCGCCTTCGTCGAGGCTGATGCGAAGCGTCGCGATCCTCCCCCGAGGAAGCCGTCCCTCGAGCGGCACGGCGGTGCTCCGAAGGACGTCGGGCGCCGGTCCGGATCGCCAGGTCGCCGCGACCTCCGGCTCGACGAGGCGCATGCGAAGGTCGCCGAGTCCGGTGCGGACGATCGCCTCGACCAGCCGTCCGTCCTCGCTCCACGACTCCGTTCCCGCGAGCGGATCGCCGCTCGTGCGGACCTCCCATCGCGCGACCGGGATCGCCCGCCCCTGCCAGCGGAAGGTGCCGTCCTCGACGCGGGTCGCCACGGCGTCCACCACCTCGAGCCCCCGCTCGAAGGAGAGCATCGACCACTCGACCTTCGACGCGCCCGCGGCGCGCCTCGCCGCGAGGAACTCCTCCGCCTGCAGCGGCGTGAGCCAAGGGCGATCGGCGCCCCGCGGCGGCAGGGATGCCCGATCGACGGCGCGGCGACCCGCCTGCTCGGTCACGACCTCGACGCGGTCCGGCTCGAAGGTCCAGGTGACCACCGAGGGCGCCCCGTTGGTGGTCAAGCGACGCCGGACCTCGAGCGGCTCGCCCGCGATGGTCTCGGTCATCTCCAGCTCGATCTCGATCTCGATCGGCGTGCCGTCCCGAAGGACGCGGAGCGAGGTCGTCTCGCGCAGGCGGTTCCGCCCGCCATCGGTCTCGCGCTGGCGCCGCATGCGACCGCAGTCGGCGCCATCGAGGGAGACGAGGTACTGGTGATCTCGGACGCTCCGCCAGTCGCCGGTCGACGCGATCGCCTCGATCGCCGAGATCGCCCCGATCACGACGGCGAGCGAGGCGCCGATCCACCGCGCGACGCGACGCCGCCGGGGAGCTTCTTCCGCCAGAGCCAGGTCGATCGGCGCCGACGTCGTCATCTCAGCCGTCCGCGGGCGGCTCGGCGGCGGCATGCCCCGCCGGTCGGAGCAGCGGGAAGAGGATCACGTCGCGGACGTTCAGCCGGTTGGTCAGCAGCATCACGATCCGGTCGATGCCGAGACCGAGTCCGCCCGCCGGCGGCATGCCGACCCGAAGCGCCTCGATGAAGTCGTCGTCGAGGCTCCGGAAGGTGCGCTCCTCGTCGTTGCCCCCGCGGAGCTGCGCCTGGAAGCGCTCGAGCTGGACGTCCGGATCGTTGAGCTCGGTGTACGCGGGACCGACCTCCATGCCGCCGATGAAGACGTCCCAGCGCTCGGCGAGCTCCGGGCGATCGCGGCGGGGTCGCGTGAGCGGCGAGATCGCGCTCGGATAGTCGAGGACGAAGGTGGGACGCGTCGGATCGATCGTCGGCTCGGCGACGCGCTCGAAGACCTCGTTGACGACGAGCCAGTCCTCCATGGACGCCTCGTCGATCCGAAGGGCGCGGGCCCGCTCGCGCACCGCGGCGGCGTCGGTGCACGGGACGCCGACGGCGCGACGGAAGAGCTCCTCGTACGAGACGCGGACGAAGGGCTTGGCGTAGTCCATGGCGAGGTCGCCGAAGGGCAGCACCGGACCGCGGGAGCCGTCGCCCTCGACCACGCCTGCCTCGCCGCGCCGCTCCTCGGCGGCGGCGACGGCGAGCTCGTGGATCAGCGACTCGGTGAGCTCGAGCATCGTCCCGTAGTCGCCGAACGCCTCGTACGCCTCCATCGCGGTGAACTCGGGGTTGTGGCTGCGGTCGACGCCCTCGTTGCGGAAGTTGCGGTTGATCTCGAAGACCTTCGGCATCCCGCCGACGAGGAGCCGCTTGAGGTAGAGCTCCGGCGCGACCCGCATGAACAGCGGCAGGTCGAGGGCGTTGTGGTGCGTGACGAAGGGTCGCGCCGCGGCGCCGCCGGCGATCGGCTGCATCATCGGCGTCTCGACCTCGAGGAAGCCCCTCGCCTCCATGAACCTCCGGATCCGCGCGACGATCCGGCTCCGCGCGGTGAAGACCTTCATGCTGTCGGGATTCGCGTGGAGGTCGACGTACCGCCGACGCGACCGCAGCTCCGCGTCCACGAGGCCGTGCCACTTCTCGGGCGGGGGCGCGAGGCTCTTGCTCGCGAGCTCGAGCCGATCGACCCACACGCAGACCTCGCCGCGCTTGGTCGCCCCGATCGGTCCCGCGGCGACGACGAGGTCGCCGTAGTCGAGCCGCTTCGCGAGGTCGAAGACCGCCTCGCCCGCGACGGTCTTCGAGATCGTCGCCTGCAGGTCGCCCGACGCGTCGCGGAGGCTCAGGAAGACGAGCTTGCCGAGGTCGCGGTGCTGCATGACCCGACCGGCGACGACCACGCGCCGCCGCGGATCCGGCGAGGTTCCCGCGTCCGCCGCCGCCTGGTGCGTGGGATCGAACATCGCCCGCGCGTCGGCGAGCTGGAGCAGACCCTCGACGCGGCGACCGTAGGGATCAAGACCCGCGGCCCGGAACTGCCGGAGCTTCTCCCGCCTCGCCTCCACGAGATCGTGGGCGGAGGGTGCGGGATCGGGCGTCTCGTGCGGCGCGGGGGTCGACATCGGCGTGGAGGTCCTTCGAGCGGCGATGGTACCCTTCGACCGCGTTCACCTCGGACCCGAGACCTCCATGGCGCACCCACCGATCCGACGCATCGGCGTGCTGACCGCGGGCGGCGATTGCCCCGGTCTCAACGCGACCATCCGCGCCGTCGTCAAGACGGCGATCTTTCGCTACGGGCTCGAGGTCGTCGGCATCGAGGATGGCTTCCAGGGTCTCATCGAGGGTCGGACCCGCCCGCTCACCGCCCGCGACGCCTCCGGCATCCTTGCCCGCGGCGGCACCATGCTCGGCAGCAACAACCGGGCGAACCCGGCACGCCAGTTCGTCGGGCTCGACCCGGAGGGCAAGCCTCGTCACGAGGACCTCCGCCATCGCTGCGTCGAGACGGTCGAGCGGGCGAAGCTCGACGCCCTCGTGGTCATCGGCGGCGACGGCACGATGAGCGGCGCATCGCGGCTCGTCGAGCGCGGGCTCAACATCATCGGGATCCCCAAGACGATCGACAACGACCTCGTCGGCAGCGAGATCTCGATCGGCTTCCTCACCGCCGTCGCCACCGCGACCGACGCCATCGACAAGCTGCACTCGACCGCGGAGAGCCACCATCGCGTGATGGTCTGCGAGGTCATGGGCCGCAACGCCGGCTGGATCGCCCTCACCGCGGGCGTCGCGAGCGGCTCCGACGTGATCCTGATGCCGGAGGTCCCCTTCCAGTGGGACGCGATCTCCGAGTTCATCGACGCCCGCCGGCGGTTTGGTCCGGGCTTCGCGATCGTCGTCGTCGCGGAGGGTGCCCGCCCCCGCGATGGCGAGCAGGTGGTCGCGAAGGTCGACCTCTCGAGCGCCGATCCGATCCGCCTCGGCGGCATCGGGGCGGTGGTGGCGCACGAGATCGGGGCGCGGACCGGGCTCGAGACCCGCGTCACCGTGCTCGGGCACGTCCAGCGGGGCGGCGGTCCCATCGCCGCGGACCGCGTCCTCGCCACGAACTTCGGGTTCTGGGCGGTGACCGCGCTCATGCAGGGCGCCCGCAACCGCCTGATCGTCAGGCAGCGGCACTGCTTCACGGAGGTCGACCTCGTCGCCGCGGCGGACCGCCAGCGAACCGTGCCGCTCGGCGATCCGCTCGTCGACGCCGCCCGCGCCGTGGGCACGAGCTTCGGCGCCTCCATCGAGATTCCCGCCGGCGACCGCCCCGCGTCGCCGGTCTGCTAGTTCCCTCGACCCCCGCTCTTCCATGCCCCGCGCCGCCCTCTTCCTCGACCGTCGTGACCTCGTGCTTCGCGAGGATGCCTCCCCGAAGGCGCTGGCGGAGATCGCGCGGCGGCTCCTCGAGCTCCGCCGCCGCGGCTTTGCGGTGGTCGTCGCGACCAACGAGCCGCGGGTCGCCCAAGGCGAGCTCGTCGAGTCGAGCGTGCAGGAGCGGGACCAGCTCCTCGCCGCGGCGCTTGCGAGCGCCGCCGGCGACGCGGTCGTCGATCGCTTCTACTGGTGCCCCTTCGATCCCGACGCGACGCTCGAGCCCTATCGGCGCGATCACCCCTGGCGGAAGCCGCGACCGGGCATGCTGCTGCAGGCCTCGGAGGACCTCGACCTCGACCTCGCGGCGAGCTGGGTGGTCGCCGCTCGCCCGGAGGACCTCGCCCTCGCGAGCGCCGCGGGATGCAGGGTCGCCTCGATCGGCGATCCATCCCGGGCGGCGACCGAGCTCGCGCGGGGACGCCACGAGGCAAGTCCGGAGTCGCTGCTCGCGGCGCTCGAGGCGGTCGCCCATGACGGGAGCCGAGCCGCGGTCGGACCGTCGGAGCCCCCCGTCGTCGAGGTGCTGACGAGCTCGACGGACGCCTCGGTCGCGATCCCGACGCCGATCACGGCGACCGCGACGGCGGGTTCCGAGCGCCTCGCCATGCCGCGGACGCGACCGATCGCCCCGCCGGGTGGAGCCGCGACGCCTGACGTGCCACCCGAGCCGCGAGGCGAGTCGCCCGCTCGATCCCGCGCACGCGATGGCGAGCATGACCCGGCGCTTCGATCGATCGAGAGCCCGCTGAAGCCGGCGCTCGAGGACCTCGTCGAGGAGCTTCGCCGGCTCCGGGCGAGCGAGCGGGACCTCACCGGCGGCAAGGTGGTCGCGATCGCGATCCAGTTGGCGGTGATGCTTGCGGTGGTGATGGGGATCGTGCAGGGCGGCGACCCGCAGGTCTTCCTTCGATGGTTCCTCGGCGCGGTCGTGCTGCAGCTGACCGCGATCGTGGTCCTCCTCCTCGACCGACGATGAACCTCGCCACGCCGCCTCGCTCCGGAAGGACCTCACGCGGTGCCTGACGCCCTGCTCCTTCTCGCCTCGGCGCCGGATCCACGGGTCGAACCCTTCGTGGGCGCGATCGAATGGTCCTTCGACCCGTTCGTGCTCGCGGGCGTCCTCATCGCCTCGTTCCTCTGCGGCAGCGTGCCGTTCGGTCTGCTCATCGGTCGGCTGCACGGGATCGACCTTCGCTCGGTCGGCTCCGGGAACATCGGCGCGACGAACCTCGGTCGCGCCCTCGGTCGACCATGGGGCATCGCCTGCTTCGTGCTCGACGCGCTCAAGGGCGCCCTGCCCGTGCTCGGGTTCGGGCTCTGGGCGGACCTCTGGGGCATTCCCCTCGCCGACGCTGCGGCGGGTCCGACCACGGCCTGGGTGACCGTGGCGGCGGCGGCGATCCTCGGACACGTCTTCTGCCCATGGCTTGGCTTCAAGGGCGGCAAGGGCGTCGCGACCGGCTTCGGCTCGATGGCGGCGATGTGGCCGCTCCTGACGCTCCCGATGCTCGGCGCCCTGCTCGGTTGGGTGATCCTCATCGCCATCTCGAGGTACGTCTCGCTCGCGAGCGTCGTCGCCGCGTTCGTGCCGCCGGCGGTGATCCTGATCCAATCCTTCGACGTGGACTTCTGGCCGCCGCGCGCCGCGCCGCCGCTCCTCTTCGTGACCACCCTGATCGCGCTCCTCGTGCTCCTTCGGCACCGAACGAACGTCGCCCGGCTGCTCGCCGGCACCGAGCCGAGGATCGGTCGACGTCCCCTGCCCTGAGCCGGGAACGCCGGGGTCGTGCGGGTAGCATCGCGACGCCCATGACCCACCCCGATTCCGTGCTGCCGGCGACCGGCTCGAGCGATGGCGGACCGCACGCCGGCTACGTCTCGCCGCTCGAGACCCGCAACGCCTCCGCCGCGATGCGGCGGCTCTGGTCCGATCAGGTCCGGTTCGGACTGTGGCGTCGGATCTGGCTGGCGGTCGCCGAGGGCGAGCGCGAGCTCGGTCTGCCGATTCCCGAGGCGGCGATCGCGGAGATGCGGGCGAAGGTGGACGCGATCGACTTCGCCGCCGCCGCGCGGCACGAGACCCGGATCCGCCACGACGTGATGGCGCACGTGCTTGCCTTCGGGGAGGCGGCGCCGAGCGCGAAGGGCGTGATCCACCTCGGGATGACCAGCCAGGACGTCGTCTGCAACGCCGAGGTGCTGCAGGTGCGGCAGGCGCTCGGGCTCGTCGCGGCGAAGCTCGCCCGCGGCATCGACCGCCTCGCGACCTTCGCGGCGCGCCACCGCGACCTCCCGACCTGCGGCTTCACCCACTTCCAGTCGGCGCAGCCGACGACGGTGGGCAAGCGGGCGTGCACCTGGACGCAGGACCTCGTCATCGCCCTCGGGGAGGTGGAGCGGTCGCTCGCCGAGCTTCGCCTCAAGGGACTGCGCGGCGCGACCGGCACCCAGGCGTCCTACCTCGAGCTCTTCCGCGGCGACGCCGCCAAGGTCGAGGCGCTCGAGCAGTCCTTCGCGCGTCGCCTTGGCTTCGAGGCGACCGGCTGCTGGAGCGTGGTCGGGCAGACGATGCCGCGGCTGCAGGACGCCCGGATCCTCGGGGCGCTCGCGATCGCCGCGGCGGCGATCCACAAGTTCGCGACCGACGTGCGCCTGCTTGCCGGGCTCGGCGAGCTCTCCGAGCCGATCGAGGCGGAGCAGGTCGGCTCCTCGGCGATGGCGTACAAGCGGAATCCGATGCGCTGCGAGCGATCCTGCGGTCTCGCCCGCTTCGTGCAGGGACTGCACGCCTCGGCGCTTCAGACCGCCTCGACGCAGTGGCTCGAGCGGTCGCTCGACGACTCCTCGATCCGGCGGCTCATGATCCCGGAGGCGTTCCTCGCCCTTGATGGCGCGCTCGACCTCCTCGCGAACGTCGCCGAAGGTCTCGAGGTGCACGAGTCCGCGATCCGCCGCCGCCTCGCGGAGGAGCTGCCCTTCCTCGCCACGGAGCCCCTCTTGATGATGGCAACCTCGCGCGGCGCCGACCGCCAGGAGGCGCACGAGGTGATCCGACGCCAGAGCCGCGAGGCGCAGGCGTCGCTCCGCGAGCGGGGCGTGAACGACCTCCTCGAGCGGCTCGCCCGTGAGCCGGCGTTCCGCGGGATCGACGTCACGCTCGACGCCCGCGACTTCGTCGGGCTCGCCCCGTCGCAAGTGGACCGATTCCTCCGCGAGGTCGTCGAGCCGATCCGGACCCGTCACGCCGCGACGCTCGCCGAGCGTCCGGTGCTCCGAGTCTGACGCCCCGCTGCCCTCTGCCGCCGAAGGTTCCGAGATGCCGATCCCCCGCCTCCGTCCCGACGACACGCTGCTCCTCGTGGTCGATCTGCAGGAGCGGCTGATGCCGACCATCACCCGCGCCGAGATGGTGGTGCACCACGCCGGGCTCCTCGTCGAGCTCGCGGGCGTCCTCTCGATGCCGGTCGTGCTGACGGAGCAATACGTGAAGGGGCTCGGTCCGACCGTCGAGCCGCTCCGGTCGAGGCTCGCGGGAGCTGCCCTCCGCGTCGAGAAGACCCGCTTCAGCGGGCTAGTCGATCCGGTGCGGGCATTCCTCGATCGATCCGGGCGTCGCAACGTCCTCGTCTGCGGCTGCGAGGCGCACGTCTGCATCCTCCAGACCACGCTCGACCTGCTCGGGGCTGGCTTCGTCCCGTGGCTCGTGACCGACGCGGTTGGTGCCTCGAGCGACCCTCAGATCCCGGTCGCGCTGCGGCGCATGGAGGCGGCGGGCGCCATCGCGACCGGGGTCATGTCGGCGATGTACGAGCTGCTCGGGGACGCCCGACACGACGCCTTCAGGGCATGCCTTGAGCTCGCCAAGCAGGTCCGCCGGGAGTAGCCCCCGGTTCCGGCTCGCCCGAACGAGCCTCCGACGGGCCTCGGGGTCGGGAGGCACTTCCCGCCTCGGCGCGGTAGGGTTTCGGCGACAGGTGGACCGGGCGGCGGCGTCCGGACCGAGCGATCTCGTCCCAAGGAGCGACCCATGCTGATCGAGGCGTACCAGAAGTTGGTCAAGCTCGTGCAGGAGGCCGAGGCGGACATCCAGAAGGCGGCGGGCGGCAACAAGGCTGCCGGCACCCGCGCCCGCAAGGCGATGCAGGACGTGAAGAACGCCGCGCAGGAGATCCGGACCTCGATCATCGAGGTGCGTGACGCCCCGCCGGCCTGACCGTCGCCTCCTCCCTCCAATCGTCGTCCGCGTCGGTGCGTGGTCAACCGCTCCGTGACGCCGCCTTCGACGCGACCCTGCGTCGCGTGGATCGCTTCCTCCGATGGCTTCCGAGTTCTTCTTCGACCTCGACTCGATCGACTACTCGCAGCGGATGGCCGACGAGGCCGCCGTCGCCCGGGTGAATCCGCAGGGCGGTCCGATGCGGCAGTTGGACTCGGTGATCTGGCATGACAACCCGATCACGATGGGCTTGGGCATCAAGCAGGTCCGGCACGACGAGTTCTGGGTGCCCTATCACGTGCCGGGACGTCCCTTGATGCCGGGCGTGCTCATGATCGAGGCGTGCGCCCAGCTCGGAAGCTACCTCTATCGAACCAAGGTGCCGAACCTTCCGTTCGTGGGCTTCACCCGCTGCACGGACACGGTCTTCCGCGGGCAAGTCCTGCCCGGCGACACCTTCCTGATCCTCTGCAGGGAGATCGAGTGCGGTCGTCGGCGCTTCATCTCCGCCTTCCAGGGCGTGGTGAACAAGAAGCTGGTGATGGAGACGACCATCACCGGCATGACCTTCTGACGCCCGACGGACCTCCACGCGTGCCTGCGCCACTCCCTCCGATCGTCCTCGTGCCGAGCCTGCGCCGGAGGACGTGGGGAGGGAGCCGCCTCGAGATCATGCGTCCCAGCGCGCGACGGGAGCCTGGCGAGGGTCCCTTCGGCGAGTCGTGGGAGCTCGCGGACCTTCCGGGCGGCATGTTCGGTGCGGTGAGCGCGACGGACGCCGGCGCGGCGGGAGCCAGCACCCTGCGCGAGCTGATGGAGCGCTCCGCCGAGGACGTCCTCGGCACCGGCACCCTCCCGGCGGATGGGCGATTCCCCCTCCTCCTCAAGTACCTCGACGCCGCCTCCCCGCTCTCGGTCCAGGCGCATCCGCGCCCCGCCTACGCGGCGATCCATCCGACGACGGCGGTGAAGCACGAGGGCTGGTTCGTGATGGATGCGACGCCGGGAGCGGTCGTCTACCGGGGCTTCCGCCGTCCCCTCGATCGAAGGACGATCGCGGAGCTCGTCCGTGCCGACCGACTGCACGAGGAGCTCGTCGCGGAGCCGGTTGCTCGCGGCGACTTCATCTGGCTCCCGAGCGGAACCTGCCATGCCCTCGGCGGCGGTCTGCTCGTCGCCGAGGTCCAGACCCCGAGCGACACCACCTTCCGGGTGCACGACTGGGGGCGAGACGACCCGGCTCGACCTCTGCATCGAGCCGAGGCGGCGGACGCCGTCGAGGGAACCTCCGCCGCGGACCTCCCGGCGATCGTGCGGACGAGCCGCCTCGCCCCGCTCGAGGCGCATGGCTTCCGGACCTGGCTCCTCCACCGCGGCGAGCGGTTCACGATCGAGCTGATCGAGGCGACCTCCGGTCGGTCGCTCGACGTCGTGACGAACGGGAGCGCCGTGGCGTGGATGATCCTCGAGGGCGGCGCCTCGATCGCTCCCCGGGCAGGTGGAGAGGCACGCCGCCTCGCGGCGATCTCCACGGTCCTCTTCCCCGCGGTCGGCGTTCCCTCGCGGGCGACCTTCCCGACTGCGAGCCGCTGGTTGCGCGTCGAGCTCGCGGCGCCTCGTCGGATGGCGACTCCATGACCATGATCCCGCTCCTCGTCGCCGCGGCGATCGTCGCGGCGTTCCCGCAGGATCCGCAGGTCGGCGCGAAGTCCGCGGCGGCAGCGCCCTCGATCGTCGTCATGCCGGGAGATTCATGGGACCGCGACGGCTCGTCGCTGCCCCCGGGATCCGTCGTCCGCCTCGCGCCGGGGATCCACCGCCCGGCGGTCTGGCGAGCGGTGCAGGGAACGCCCGAGGCGCCGATCGTCCTCCGCTTCGAGGCTTCGAGTGCCGACGGCGCCGGCGGACAGGCGGGCATCATCGTCGGCGGCGAGGTCGGACTCGAGCTCCTCGACTGCCGCCACGTGCGGGTCGAGTCGCTCGTCGTGATCGGTCCCACCGTCGCGGGCATCCGCCTCCGCGGCGGAGAGTCGCTCTCGCTCCGATCGGTCCTGCTCGCGCGTCTCGGTCCGGACGATCAGGCGGATGGGATCGACGCCGAAGGCGTCTCCGACCTTCGGGTGCAGGGCGTGCGGATCGATGGCTGGTCGGACGCTGCGATCGACCTCCGCGACGTCCGCGACGCCGACGTTCGGCAGCTCGAGCTCCTCGCGATGAGCGGTCGCCGAAACGGCGTGGGCATCCGCCTCGCCGGGCGCCTCGAGGGCGTGCGCGTCGAGGATGCGGTGATCCGCGGGGTTCCCGTCGGGGTCGAGCTCGATGGAGTCGAGACGGTGGAGGACGCCGCGGCCCCGGCGTCGCCGTCGCCGTCGCCGCTGGGCGTGGTCATCCGCGACCTGCTGCTCGATCGTCCCGCGATCGGCCTGGAGATCCGCTCGCCGACCGGCGTGCTCATCGAGCGTTCGACCATGGTCGATCCAGAGGTCGCGGTCCGCCTGCCCGACGGGGCCTCGCCGCGCATGGTCCGCCTCGTCCGGAACCTCGTCGTCTGGCAGCCGAGCCGCCTGCGGGCGTTCGGCGAGGTCGCCGCGTCGGCACGACCGGAAGGGATCACCTGGGGCGAGAGCCTTTGGTGGTCGGCCGAACTGCCGACGGCGCTCGCGATCCTCGGGAGCATCCCGGGCACGCTCGAGGTCCCGCCCCGTCACGCGCCGGACCCGAAGATCGACGTCCGCGGCATCCCCTCCGAGACGCTGGCGGCGGAGTTCGGGCGACCGACTCGCTGAGCCGTCGCAGAAGGGCGCCTCGAGCGGTTGGCGACCCCCGTTCAGACGGGTATTCTCCGCCTCCTTCGAGATTCCCCACCGCCTCCTTCCGAGCACGGAAACCGCTCCATGGCCACCGCCGGCACCATCGTTCAAGTGATCGGTTCGACCTTCGACGCCGAGTTCCCCGAGTCCGACCTGCCGGAGATCAACAACGCGGTCACCATCGAGCTCGTCGTCGGCGGTCAGAAGTCCCGCCTCGTCGGCGAGGTGGCGAAGCACCTCGGCGGCGGCGTGGTCCGCTGCGTGGCGCTCGCCTCGACCGACGGTCTCCGCCGCGGCGAGCGGTGCATGGACACCGGCGCCCCCGTGAAGGTCCCGGTGGGCGAGCCGGTGCTCGGGCGGGTGTTCAACCTGCTCGGCGATCCGGTCGACGAGCGGGGTCCGGTGCCCGCGACCAAGTTCGCGCCGATCATCCGGGAGGCTCCGGCGCTGGTCGACCTGAACCCGAAGACCGAGGTGCTCCAGACCGGCATCAAGGTCATCGACCTCCTCTGCCCCTTCGTGCGCGGCGGCAAGATCGGACTCTTCGGCGGCGCCGGCGTCGGCAAGACCGTCGTGATCCAGGAGATGATCGCCCGCGTCGCCCGAAACTTCGGCGGCTACTCGGTGTTCGCCGGCGTCGGCGAGCGCACCCGCGAGGGCAACGACCTCTGGCTCGAGATGCAGGAGGCGGAGTACATCGACGCCCAGGGCAAGAAGTCCCACGTCCTCGACAAGGTGGCGATGGTGTTCGGGCAGATGAACGAGCCGCCAGGCGCCCGCCTCCGCGTCGCGCTGACCGCGGTCACGATGGCGGAGGAGTTCCGCGACGCGTCCGGCAAGGAGACGCTGCTCTTCGTCGACAACGTGTTCCGCTTCACCCAGGCGGGCTCCGAGGTGTCGGCGCTCCTCGGCCGCATGCCGAGCGCCGTGGGCTACCAGCCGACGCTCTCGACGGAGATGGGGGCGCTGCAGGAGCGGATCACCTCGACCCGCGCGGGCGCGATCACGAGCGTGCAGGCGATCTACGTCCCCGCCGACGACTACACCGATCCCGCCCCGGCGACGACCTTCGCCCACCTCGATGCGTTCATCAACCTCGAGCGGAAGATCGCGGAGAAGGGCATCTTCCCGGCGGTCGATCCGATCGCCTCGACCTCCCGCATCCTCGATCCGGCGGTGGTCGGCGAGCGGCACTACGCGGTCGCGCGGCAGGTCCAGCGCATTCTTCAGCGGTACCGCGACCTGCAGGACATCATCGCGATCCTCGGCGTCGACGAGCTCTCCGAGGAGGACAAGCTCACCGTCGCCCGCGCCCGCAAGATCGAGCGGTTCCTCAGCCAGCCGTTCTACGTCGCGGAGGTCTTCACCGGATTCCCCGGCGTGACCACCTCGATCGAGGAGACGATCGACAGCTTCGAGCGGATCGCGAACGGCGAGGGCGACGACCTGCCCGAGAGCGCCTTCATGTACGTCGGCACCCTCGAGGACGCCAAGAAGAAGGCCGCCAAGATGGCGATGGCGTGATCGGCGGGATCGACGCCCGTCGCCGCCAACGAAGACTCCGAAGACCGACTCGCAGCCCTCGCCCGCCCGGCGAGGGCTGCGTTCCTGCGCGGCTCGGGTGGAGGCATGACGACGACTTCCCCTCGGCGCATCGCCGAGTCGATGCCAAGCGGAGTTGATCGTGGGTCCGCAGCGTGCCGCGCGAGTCGATGGACCGCGATCCGTCGAAGAGCTCTAGTTCGACCAACCCTCGCTCGGCAGGCTCACCGTGGTCACCGTGCCATCCGCGTCGAAGACGACGGCAAGCACCCGATCCGGCACGGTGTCGGGATACATCGCGCCGGTCGCGAGCGTGCTGAGGTTGTCGTTCCACTGCCAACGGACGTAGGCGGGCGAGCCGGCGAACTCCGGCACGTTGACCCGCGAGGAGGGC
>Ga0194131_10000585_pt1 | contig 62014 bp, 57 predicted proteins | sample TA2KigO120mmetaG_FD_148631 | JGI IMG/M metagenome (GOLD analysis project Ga0194131, IMG submission 148631) | Freshwater microbial communities from Lake Tanganyika, Tanzania - TA2015053 Kigoma Offshore 120m | ecosystem: Environmental > Aquatic > Freshwater > Lake | place: Tanzania: Lake... | reverse complement strand
ATCTCGCTCGGGTGCTGGGTAGAAGCGTGCACCCGCATCTCGCCCCGCTCCCCGGGGATCGCCAGCGCGACCTGGCCCTCGAGGTAGAAATGCTCCTGCCCGCCGCAGCGCAGGCGCCCGCGGATGCAGTGGGTGGCGCGGGCGAGCGCCGCGGCACTGTCTCCGCGCGTCACCTTGAGCGAGGGCAGCACGAACGCCTGCTGCTGCATCGCCTGGTCTACCGTCAGGACCGGCTCCAGGGCCTCGTAGCGGATGCTTGCCAGCCGCGCTGCGCGCCGCGCCGCCTCAACCGTGTCGGCGGCCACCGCGAACAGCGGCTGGCCATGGAACAGGACGCGGTCCGAGGCGAACACCGGCTCGTCCGCGATCACCGGCCCGATGTTGTTGGCCCCGGGGATGTCGGGCGCCGCGAGCACCGCGCGCACGCCGGGCGCCGCGCGCACCGGATCCAGGTCCATGGACAGGATGCGCGCATGGGCATGCGCTGCCATGCCCAGAGCCGCGTGCAGCGTGCCGGCCGGCTCCGGCAGGTCGTCGACGTAGTGCGCCTCGCCGCTGACATGCAGCTCGGCGCTGTCGTGCGCGACGGCTTCCCCGATCACGCGTCCAGCTCCAGCAGCGCCCTCGGGCCGATGCCGGCGGCGAACTTGCGCAGCAGGTTCTGCGCCGCGACCAGGCGATACCAGGCCGAGCCGCGGTGGTCCGACAGCGGCTGGAAATCCTGCGCCAGCGCAGCGCAGCTGGCCTCGAGGCCGTCGCGCCAGGCCGCCTCCGCGCGCATCGCGCGGGCCGGGGTGGCCGCCATGCCGCCAAAGCCGAATCGCGCCCGGCCGTCTGCCGCGACGTGGAACGCGGCGCAGACCGTGGCGATATCCTGATCGAAGCGCTTGGAAAGCTTGTAGGCGCCAAAGCGCGCGCCGGGGGCGAGGCGCGCGATGCGCAGGCTGCGGATGAACTCACCCGGCAGCAGCGCGGTCTTGCGATAGCCGGTGTAGAAGTCCTCCAGCGCCATTTGCCGCTGCACGGTGCCGCGCTGCAAGGTGAGCGTGCAGCCCAGCGCCAGCAGCAGCGGCATGCTGTCGCCGATCGGGGAGGCATTGGCGATGTTGCCGCCCAGCGTGCCCGCCGCGCGCACCTGCGCGCCGCCGATGCGCCGCACCAGCTCGCCGGCATCGGGGTGGATGCGCGCCAGGGCGTCGAAGGCCTCGGCGTAGGTCACCGCCGCGCCCAGTTCCAGTGCCTGCTCCGATTCGTCGATCCGCTTCAGTTCCGCGACCTTGCCCAGATGGACGACGCAGTCCAGGTCGCGATACGCCTTGGTGACCTCGAGCCCAAGGTCGGTGCCCCCGGCAAGCAGGCGCGCATGCGGGCGCTCCACGAGCCAGGCCGAGAGGTGGGCGACGCTCGTCGGTGCAAAGAACTGCTTGCCCTCGTGCTCGTAGTCGAGCGCCGCCTGCGGCGCGGCGGCCGGCGCCACGGCGGGTTGCACTCTCCCCATCGCCGCGCCCGCGGCGAGGATCGGCGCATAGCCGGTGCAACGGCACAGGTTTCCGGCCAGCGCATCGCAGAGCGATTGCCGGTCGGCCGGCCCGCCGGACTCGTAGTGCGCGTAGAGCGCCATGACGAACCCCGGGGTGCAGAAGCCGCATTGCGAGCCGTGGCAATCGACCATCGCCCGCTGCGCGGGGTGGTTCTTCAGATGGTCGACGGTAACGAGCTCGCGGCCATCCATCGCGCCCAGCAGGGCGATGCAGCTCGCGATCGGGCGCACCGCGCCGTGCTCCCGCAGCGCGATCGTGCAGGCGCCGCAGTCGCCCTCGGCGCAGCCTTCCTTGGTCCCGGTCAGGCCGCGCGCCTCGCGCAGCCACGCGAGCACGGTCCGCGACGGATCCACCGCGGCGAGCGCGACGCGCTCGCCGTTGAGGATGAATCGGATCGCCCGGCCCAATCCCGCCCGAGCCGCTACGGCAGCGTCTTGAGGACGTCCCGCACGGCAGCAAACAGCCGGTCGATCTCCGGCTTCTGGATGATCAGCGGCGGCGCCAGCGCGATGATGTCGCCCGAGACGCGGATGTAAGCGTCTTTCTCGAACGAGCGCACGTGGGCTTCCAGCCCGCGCCGTCCGGGCCCCTCGGCCGAGGGTGCGAGCTCAATGGCCGCGATCAGGCCGACGTTGCGGATGTCGATCACGTTGGGCAGGCCCTTGAGCGCGTGCGCCTGCTCCTCCCAGTACGGCCAGAGCTCGGCGGCGCGCGTCAGCAGCCCTTCCTCCTCGTAGACCTCGAGGGTCGCCAGGCCTGCGGCGCAGGCGAGCGGGTGCGCCGAGTAGGTGTAGCCGTGAGGCATCTCGATCGCCTTCTCCGGTCCGCCCATGAAGGCCTGGTAGATCTCCTCCTTCATGAGTACCGCGCCCATGGGTACTGTGGCGTTGGTGATCCCCTTGGCGCAGGTGATGAGGTCCGGCGTGACGCCGAAGTGCTGCGAGCCGAAAGGCTTGCCCAGGCGGCCGAAGGCGGTGATCACCTCGTCGAATATCAGCAGGATGCCGTGCCTGGTGCAGATCTCGCGCAGGCGCTCGAGGTACCCCACCGGCGGCACCAGCACGCCCGTGGAGCAGGCGACCGGCTCGACGATTACCGCGGCGATGGTGGAGGGATCGTGCAGGTTGCACAGCCGCTCCAGGTCATCGGCCAGCTCGGCGCCGTGCTTGGGCTGCCCGCGCGAGAAGGCATTGCGCTCCAGGTCGTGGGTATGGCGGATATGGTCCACGCCGGCGACCAGGGCGCCGAAGATCTTGCGGTTGCCGACGATGCCGCCCACCGCGGTGCCGCCGAAATTGACGCCGTGGTAGCCGCGCTCGCGGCCGATCAGGCGGGTGCGGTGGCCCTCGCCGCGCATGCGGTGATAGCCCAGCGCGAGCTTGAGCGCGGTGTCCACCGACTCGGAGCCGGAGTTGGCGAAGAAGACCCGCGTCAGGCCCTTGGGCGCGAGCTTGATCAGGCGGTCGGCGAACTCGAAGGCCAGCGGGCTGCCGAGCTGGAAGTGCGGCGAGAAATCGAGCTTCGCCACCTGCTTCTGCACCGCCGCCACGATCTTGGGCCGGCAGTGGCCGGCATTGACGCACCACAGGCCGGAGGTGCCGTCGATGATCTTGCGACCGTCCGCGGTGTAGTAGTAGACGCCCTCGGCACCGGTGATCAGCCGCGGCGCCTTCTTGAAGTGCCGGTTCATGCTGAACGGCATGAACAAGGCGGAGTTTTCCAGCGAAGCGCCGGTGCTGGCGCCGAGGGCTTCGGGGCGGGCTCGTTCGTTCATGGCGGAGGACTCCTGGCGGTTGAGGCTTGCCCTGGAAGCTTACTCCAATTTAAACTTCGACAACCCTGTCCGTGGAGAACGCCCATGCGCCTGCAGAAATGCCTTCTTGCCGCTAGTTTCGCCGTCCTGGCCGCGCTGCCTGCCGCCCCGGCGCTGGCGCAAAAGCTCACCCCGGTGCGCTTCGCCCTCGACTGGCGCTTCGAGGGACCCGCAGCGCCCTACTTCGTCGCCATCGACAAGGGCTACTACAAGGCAGAGGGGCTGGAGGTTTCCATCGACCCGGGTTCGGGGTCGGTCGAGGGCATCAACCGGGTGGCCTCGGGGGCCTATGAAATGGGCTTCGCCGACATCAACTCGCTGGTGAAGTACCGCGACAACACGCGCAACCTGCCGGTAAAGGCCGTGATGATGGTGTACGACACGCCGGCCTTTTCCATCGTTGCGCTGAAGAAGTCCGGCATCTCCAAGCCCAAGGACCTCGAGGGCAAGATCCTGGGCGCGCCTGCGCCCGACGGCGCTTATGCGCAATGGCCGATCTTCGTCCAGGCAAACGGCATCGACGCCTCGAAGGTGAGGATCGAGAACGTCGGCTTCCCGGTGCGCGAGCCCATGCTGGCGCAGGGCAAGGTGGACGCCATTACCGGCTTCTGGTTCTCCTCGTTCATGAACCTGCGCGCCAACAACGTGCCCGCGGACCAGATCGTGGTGCTGCACATGCGCGACCACGGCGTCGACCTGTACGGCAACGCCGTCATCGCCAACCCGGACTTCATGCGCTTTTCGCCCAAGGCGGTGGCCGGCTTCGTCAAGGCCACGATCCGGGGCATCCAGGACACGCTGAGCAGCCCGGAGACCGCGATCGACTCGCTCATGAAGCGCAACCCGATCGCCAAGCGCGACGTCGAGCTCGAGCGCCTGAAGCTGTCGCTGCAGAAAAATTTCGTCACGCCGGACGTGCAGAAGAACGGGCTGGGCGCGGTGGACATGAAGCGCCTGGAGCGTTCCATCGACCAGATCGGCCTCACCTTCAACTACACCGCCAAGCCCAAGCCAGCGGACGTGTTCACGGCGCAATACCTGCCGGCGAGAGAACACCGGCTGGTGAAGTAGAAGCAAAGGGGGCGCTTCGGCGCCACTCGTGCCCCCCGTGCCCCCCGCCTTGGTACAGCTCGACCAGGTCTCGATGGCCTATGGCCGCGGCGCCGCCGCGCTCAAGGCGATCGAGGGGGTCAGCCTCGAGATCGCCAAGGGCGAGTTCATCGCCGTGGTCGGGCCCTCCGGCTGCGGCAAGTCCTCGCTCATGAAGCTGATCTCCGGGCTGCACCCGCCGGCCTCGGGCGCGCTCACCGTGGAGGGTCGGCCGGTATCCGGGCCGCTCAGGTCGGTGGGCATGGCCTTCCAGAATTCCAACCTGCTGCCCTGGCGCACCGCGGTGCAGAACGTACTGCTGCCGCTGGAGATCGTCGAGCCGCACCGCAGCCGGATCGGCAGGGAGCGCGCGCAGTACCGCGACAAGGCGCTCAGGCTGCTCGAATCGGTGGGCCTGGCCGGCTTCACCGACAAGCACCCCTGGGAGCTCTCCGGGGGCATGCAACAGCGCACCTCCATCTGCCGCGCCCTGGTGCACGAGCCCGACATCCTCATGCTGGACGAGCCCTTCGGCGCGCTGGATGCGTTCACGCGCGAGGAGCTCTGGTGCACGCTGCGCGACATCCAGGCCGAGCGCAAGGTCACGGTGATGCTGGTGACGCATGACCTGCGCGAGGCGGTGTTCCTCTCCGACACCGTGTACGTCATGTCCCAGCGCCCCGGGCGCATCCTCAAGCGCTGCGAGGTGGGGCTGGCGCGTCCGCGCGACCTGGAGGTGACCTACACCCAGCCTTTCCAGGACATCGTGCACGAGTTGCGCTCGCTCATTGGCGGGCGCCACTGACGATGGACCGCGGCGAGTTCGCCATCAAGCTGCTGTCGCCGGCCGCCTTCGTGGTCGGCATGTTCGCCATCTGGGAACTGGTTTGCGTGCTGTTCTCGTTACCGCTCACCATCCTGCCGGCCCCTTCGGAGGTGTTCGGCGCGCTGTGGCAGTACCGCGACCCGATTGCGTCGAACTCCGTGGTCACGTTGTGGACCACGCTGCTCGGATTCCTCATCGCCACGGTGTTCGGGCTGCTGTTGGGGATCGGCGTCGGCTGGCACCGCGCCATCTATGCCGGCATCTACCCGGTGCTGGTGGGCTTCAACTCGGTGCCCAAGGTGGCGGTGGTGCCGGTGCTGATCCTGTGGTTCGGCATCGGCGAGATCCCCGCGGTGCTGACCGCGTTCCTGATCTCCTTCTTCCCCATCGTGGTCAACGTCGCCACCGGTCTGGCCACCACCGAGCCGGAGCTGGAGGACGTGCTGCGGGCGCTGGGCGCCTCGAAGCTGGACATCATGAAGAAGGTCGGCATCCCGCGCTCGCTGCCCTATTTCTTCGGCTCGCTCAAGGTGGCGATCACCCTCGCCTTCGTCGGCGCCGTGGTTTCCGAGACCGTGGGCTCCAACCGCGGCATCGGCAAGCTGATGCTGGACGCCCAGGCCGCGTTCCAGGTGCCGATCGTGTTCGCCGGCCTGCTGGTGCTGGCGGTGCTGGGCATCGCGCTCTACGCGATCACGGCGCTCGTCGAGCGCCGCTTCACCCGCTGGGCCTTCCGCGGCCAGAACGCGCACTGAGTAAACTGCCGCCGTGGGCGGCCTGTTGTCGCGGCCCAATGCGATTGCGAGCTGCTGGGCCTGGACCGCAGCGATGTCCCGGCACTGGTGAAGTCGAGCCCCGCCTTCGGCCTGGCGATGCTGACCGCCATCGCCGCCCGCCTCAGCTTCATGACTTCACATTTACAGGTAGCTAACCCGCCCAGGCCCTCACTTTGGTCCGCTGCTCGCCCAGGCCGTGGATGCCGAAGCTCACCACGTCCCCGGGCTTCAACCACACCGGGTTGGGCTTCACGCCCATGCCCACGCCCGGAGGCGTGCCGGTGGTGATGACATCCCCGGGCATCAGGGTCATGTACTGGCTGACGTGCGAGACGATCTGCGCCACCGAGAAGACCATGGTGCGCGTGTTGCCGGTCTGCATGCGCTTGCCGTTCACATCCAGCCACAGGTCCAGCTTCTGCGGATCGCCCACCTCATCCGCGGTCACCAGCCAGGGCCCGATCGGACCCGCGGTGTCGAAGCCCTTGCCCTTGTCCCACTGCACGGTGGCGAGCTGGAAGGTGCGCTCCGAGACGTCGTTGATGCAGCAGTAGCCGGCCACGAAGCCGAGCGCGTCCTTCTGGCTCACGTACTGGGCCTTGGAGCCGATCACCACGCCCAGCTCCGCCTCCCAGTCGAGCTTGGTGGAGTTCTTCGGCTGCACGATGTCGTCGTGCGGGCCGCTGATGCAGGTGGTGGCCTTCATGAACACGATCGGCTCGGAGGGGATCGGCATGCCGGCCTCCTTGGCGTGGTCGGAATAGTTCAGGCCGATGGCGACGAACTTGCCGATGCCGACGCAGGGCACGCCCAGGCGCGGGCCGTTGGCCACCAACGGTAGCGAATCCGGCTTCACCTTGGCGAGCATCTTCAGCCCGCGCGGCGAGATCTCCTTCGGCCCGATGTTTTCCAGCACCTTGGACAGGTCGCGCAGGCGGCCTTCCGAGTCGATCATGCCCGGCTTCTCAAAGCCGTTCTTGCCGTACCGGCACAGCTTCATATGGTCATGCCTCCGTCGATCGAATACATGTTTCCGGTCGCGAACTTCGCCTCGTCGGAGGCAAGGAACACCAGGATGCCGGTGATGTCCTCGACCGCGCCCAGCCGCCCCATGGGCTGGCGGGCGATGAAATCCTTGCGCGCCTGCACCGGATCGGCGAAGGCGTTGATGCGCTCGCCCAGCGACGGCGTGTCCACCGTGCCCGGGCCGATGCAGTTGCAGCGGATGCCCTGCTTGACGTAGTCCGCGGCAATCGACTTGGTGAGGCCCACCACCGCCGCCTTGGTGGCGCCGTAGACGAAGCGGTTGGGCAGGCCCTTCAGGCTGGAGGCGATGGAGGACATGTTGATGATGGAGCCGCCGCCCTTGTGCAGCATCCCGGGCAGGAAGGCCCTCGTCACGAGGTACATCGACTTGACGTTCAGGTTGAAGCTGAAGTCCCAGTCCTTGGGTGTGCACTCGAGGATGGTGCCGTGGTGCACGAAGCCGGCGCAGTTGAACAGCACGTCGATCGCACCCACCTCGCCGGCAATCCTGCGGATGGCCGCCTCGTCAGTAGCGTCGAGAGTACGGGTCCTGAGACCTTCCTTTTCAAGATCCGCAAGCAATTTCCCGTTAACGTCCGTAGCCCATACCGTGGCGCCCTCGCGCGCGAACGCAAGCGCAGCACCGCGCCCGATGCCCTGACCGGCCGCCGTCACGAACGCGGTTTTCCCTGCAAGCCTGCCCGTCACTTGCGATTGCCTCCCGGTTGAACCCCGCAATTATAAGGCTGCTGCTGCGCCGGCCTAGATAGCGTCTGCGCTTTTCTCGTCGAAGAAATGCACCCGCGCCGGGTCGACCGCGAGCCGGATGTTCTCGTGCGCCCTGACGCGGACCGCGGGATCCACGCGCGCCACCATGGGCGCGCCGCCCGCCCGGAAATTCAGCAGGATCTCGTTGCCCAGCGGTTCGACCACATCCACCGCCGTATCGAAGCAGTAGCCGGCGGGATCCGCGCCGCTGGCGAGGCGCAGCGCCTCCGGCCGCACGCCGAGCGTGAGACGACCGCCGAGATGCGCGCGCGCCCGATCCTGGTGCTGCGGCGGCACGCTCAGACGCAGCATCTGCGCCTCTGCGCACAGCGACCCGCCCAGCTCGTTGATGGTCACGTCGACGAAATTCATCGACGGCGAGCCGATGAAGCCGGCGACGAACCGGTTGGCCGGCTTGCCATACAGTTCCAGCGGCTCGCCCACCTGCTGCACCCAGCCGTCCTTCATCACCACCACGCGGTCGCCCAGCGTCATCGCCTCGACCTGGTCATGGGTGACATAGATCGCGGTGGTTTCCAGGCGCTCGTGCAGGCGCTTCAGCTCCACGCGCATCTGCACCCGCAGCTGTGCATCCAGGTTGGAGAGCGGCTCATCGAACAGGAACACTTCCGGGTGGCGCACGATGGCGCGCCCAACCGCGACCCTCTGGCGCTGCCCGCCGGAGAGCTGCCGCGGCTTCCTATCGAGCAGCGGGCCGATGCCGAGGATGTCGGCCGCCTCGCGCACGCGCTTCTCGATCTCCTGCTGCGGGTACTTGCGCATCTGCAGGCCGAAGGCCATGTTCTGGTACACGCTCTTGTGCGGATAAAGTGCATAGTTCTGGAACACCATCGCGATGTTGCGATCCATCGGCGGCAGGTCGTTGACCACGTTCTCGCCGATCAGGATCTGCCCGGAGGTGATTTCCTCCAGGCCGGCCACCATGCGCAGCGTGGTCGTCTTGCCGCAGCCCGAGGGCCCGACCAGCACCACGAATTCCTTGTCGCGGATCTCGAGATTGACGTCCTTGACGGCGTGAAAACCGTTGTCGTAGTTCTTGTTGAGATCCCGGATCGTGACGTTGGCCATTCCTCTCAGCCTTTCACCGAGCCGGTGAGGCCCGTGACGTAGTACTCGACGAAGAAGGAATACACCAGCGCAACCGGAATCGAGCCGAGCAAGGCCCCTGCCATCAGCTGTCCCCAGAAGAAGATGTCGCCGCGGATGAGCTCCGACACCACACCCACGGGCACGGTCTTCAGTTCCGCGGAGGACATGAAGATCAGCGCGTAGATGAACTCGTTCCACGACAGCGTGAAGGCGAAGATGCCCGCCGACAGAATGCCTGGAATCGCCACCGGGAAGATGATGCGGATCATCGCCCCGAAGCGGGTTGCACCGTCGATGCGCGCGCACTCCTCGAGCTCCCTGGGGATGGTCTTGAAGTAGCCCATCAGCAGCCAGGTGCAGAACGGGATCAGGAAGGTCGGGTAGGTCAGCATCAGCGCCCAGGGCGTATTGCCGAGCTGCATGTTGCGGATGATGTCGGCAAGCGGGATGAACAGCAGCGTCTGCGGCACGAGGTAGGTGATGAAGATGATGGTGCCGAGGAACTCGGACCCCCTGAACTTCAGGCGCGCCAGTGCATAGCCGGCGAACATTCCGCAGATCAGCGAGATGATGGTGGAAACGACCGCGATCAGCATCGTGTTCCACAGCCACTGCGGGAACGCGGTGGTCTGCAGCAATCCCTTGAAATGCTCGAGCGTCGGCTCCAGCGTCCAGAACGGGGTGGCGTTCGCCTGGCGGAACGTGCGGTAGAGCTCGCCGTCCGGGCGCATCGCGGTCACCGCCATCCAGTAGAACGGGAACAGCGTGAAGACGATGAACACCGCCATCGGAATGTAGAACATCAGCCACTTCTTCCACTTGCGCTCGATCACCATCGCTCAGTGCCCTTCCATGCGCTTCATGTAGCGCAGCTGTACCCAGACCACGGCGAACAGCACCGGGAACATGAACAGCGACAGCGCGGCGCCCTCGCCCAGCAGCCCCGAAGCGACGCCGACCTGATAGGCGTAGGTGGCGATCAGGTGCGTCGAGTTGGCGGGGCCGCCGCCGGTGAGCACGTAGATCAACTGGAAATCCGAGAACGTCTGGATCACCGAGAACACCACCACCACCAGCGTCACCGGCAGGAGCAGCGGCCAGGTCACGTGCCAGAAGCGGTGCCAGGCGCTGGCGCCATCGAGCGCCGCCGCCTCGTGCAGGTCCGGGCTGATGGTTTGCAGCCCCGCCAGCAGGGTGATGGCGAAGAACGGCATGCCGCGCCACGTGTTGACCGCCACCGCGCACCACATCGCCCAGTCACCGTCGGACAGGAACGGCAGCCGGTCGGTGATCACGCCGCTGTGATACAGCACCCAGTTCATGACGCTGAACGTCGGATCGAACATCCAGCGCCACGCAAACGCAGAGAGCACCGTCGGGATGATGAACGGCAGCAGCATGGAGGCGCGCACGATGCGCTTGAAGCGGAAGCTCCGGTTGAGCAGCAGGGCAAGCCACATGCCCAGCGCAAGCTTGAAGATGGTCGCCCAGAAGGTGTAGAAGACCGTGTTCTTGAAGGCGGTCTGGAAGATGGTGTCGTTCCAGGCCTTGGCGAAATTCGCCAGCCCGACGAACTGCCCCGCCTCGCCGACGCGAATGCTGGTGAGCGAGTACCACAGCGCCATCACGAACGGGTAGGCGATGAACAGGACGAGAATCAGCACGCCGGGCACGAGCAGAGCCGTGGCGAGCACCGACTCGCTCTCCAGAAGCCTCACCAAGGGCGAGACGCGACCGCGCTCGGTGGGGGCCGCCGCGCTCACGGCGCCCCCGCACCGGCGAAAACGCAATGCTTCAAGGCTGGTCGATCAGGTGTAGATCTTGCCCAGCTCGCCCGCGGCCCACTTCACCGATTGCTCCGGCTGCATCTTGCCGCTCGCCGCTTGCGCGTACATCACCGTGACGATGTACTTGTTCCAGGCCTCGGCGGCCTTCTTGTCCGGCTGGCCCGCAAAACCCATGAGCCGCTTCTGCGCGAGTGGCGCGGTCTTGAAGGGCAGCATCACCTTGTCCTGGTTCCACATGGAGTGGTTTTCCCACTCGCGCGTGGGCCCCGTGGCGAAGCCCTTCTGCACCACGAACCACTTGTCGTAGTTGGCCTTGGTGTGCGCCCAGCGCAGGAACTCCACCGCGCCCTTGGCGTTCTTCGAGTACTTCATCACCATGTGGTTGAACGCGGTATGGTAGGCGTGCGCACCCTTCGGACCCGCCGGCAGCGGCGCGTGCAGGATGTCGGTATGCAGCGGGGCGCCGGTCTCGGTCTTGAACTTGTCGGCGCCGTTCAACGCCGCCACGTAGATCGAGGCGCCATTGAGCGAGGCGCTGACGTCGCCCGAGAGGAACGCCCGGTTGTTGTTGCTGTCGTCCCAGGCAAGGCCGCCCTCGTCATGCGCGTCCTTCCAGAACTGCGTCATGAAGCGCACCGATTCGAGCGTCTCCTTGGAGTCGATCACCACCTTGCCCTTGGCATCCACCTCCTGGCCGCCGAACGACCACAGCAGAGGGTAGGTGAAGGTCGGCGCATCGCCGAAGGTGTTGCCCAGGGTCTGGCCGATCGGGCGCTTTTTCTTCTTCAGGAGGACGCCCGCGGCGCGGTACTTCTCCCAGGTATCGGGAAAGGTCTTGTAGCCAACGTCGTCGAACCACGATTTCCGGTAGGCGATCAGCGCCGGCACCAACGACCAGGGCATCGAGACCCACTTGCCGCCGACCTTGTTGAGCTGCGCCGCAGGATCGTAGATGCCGCCCTGCGCCTTGCCAACTTCGTCCGCCAGGCTGCTGACATCGACCGCGGCAGAGGAGTAGAGGTGCGGGAGGTTATTGAGCAGCATGATGATGTCCGGTCCGCTGCCCGACTGGATTGCCGCGGTGGCGCGCGCCGGCAGGTCGTTGGCGTTGACCGTCTCGATGTTGAGCTTGAGTCCCAGCGCTTTCTGCACCTCGGGTGCGAAGACCTCGCGCAGCACTTTGTCGGCTGCCGGCACGAAATCGTTCCAGCGCAGAATGTGCACCGTATTGGCCTGCGCGAACACCGGCGCGCGATGCGCCGCCAGGATGCCGGCCAGGCCTGTCGTTGCGATACCGGCGCCCGTTGCTTTGAGGAACTTTCTGCGTTTCATCTTCCCTCCCCCCAAAAAAAACGAATGTTGGTTGCGACCGTTGCAGCCGCACTAATCCCTAGCCTGCCTTTTGGGGCGAGCAAAGTCAACAATTTCTCCGGCACCGCCGCATCTGCTGCTATGCAGCATTCGCGAACCGATGCCGGTTCGATAAGCTGCGTCACATGCCGAACGCGCTGGCTTCTCTTCCCGGCGGCATCGTGCCGATGCAGTACGCGTTCTTTGACGCCGGCGGTGCCCTGGATCTGGGCGCTTTCCGCCTGCAGGTCGGCGCCTGCCTGCGCGCCGGCGTGCAGGGCATTGCGATCCTCGGCCTGGCCACCGAAGTCGCCAAGCTCGCGCGCGAGGAACGCTCCGCGTTGCTCGCGGCAGCCGCCGACGCGATCGGAGGGCGGGCGCCGCTCTGGGTCACGGTGTTCGGGCAAACGCCCGATGAACAGATCGGTTTCGTGCGCGAGGCCGAGCGCGCGGGCGCAGCCAGCGTCGTGTTGCAGCCGCCGCGCGCCCCGGGCATGCAAGAGGCAGAACTGCTGCGCTTTTTCGGGCGCGTCATCGACGCCGCGGGCATTCCCGCGGGAATCCAGAACGCGCCCGAGTACATCGGCATCGGCCTGGGTGTGGAGTCCATCGAGTCCCTGCGACGCAACCATCCGAACTTTCGCCTCCTGAAGGCCGAAGGGTCGGCAATGCTGGTCCGCCGCACCGTCGAGCAGACCGGCGGGAGGCTGGCGGTGCTCAACGGACGTGCGGGGCTGGAACTGCCGGACAATCTGCGCGCCGGCTGCAGCGGCATGATCCCGGGCGCCGAAACCTGCGACGTTCTGGCCCGTGTCTGGGCCGGCTTGCAGGGCAACGGGCCGGCAGCGGCGCAAGCGGAGGCCCTGTACCGCGACGCGCTGCCGCTGCTCAGCTTCCTGATGCAGTCGATCGACCAGATCGTCTGCTACGGCAAGCGCCTGCTTGCCCGGCGCATCGGCCTGGAGGCGATCCATGACCGCGCGCCCGCCCAGGCGCCGACGGACTTCGGCCTGGCCTGCCTCGAGCGTCACGCGGCGCGCCTCCCGGCGTGGCCCTGACGGCCGGGCGACACGCCGTTGGCTGAGCCGGGCGGATTGATGCTGGCCGCGAAGGTGATCGCGGCGGCGGCCATCGTCGTCACAGCCTCGCGCGCGACCGAGCGCGCGGGCCCGCTGCTGGGCTCGATGATCGCGACCTTGCCGGTCTCGGCCGGCCCGGTCTACGTGTTCCTTGCGCTGGACCACGGCGCCCCCTTCGTCTCCGAGAGCGCCCGCATGAGCGTCGCCGCCACGGCCGCCACCGCGGCCTTCGTCGGCGCGCACGCGCTCGCCGCGCGGCGCTTCGCCACCGCCGCTTCGCTTGCGCTGGCCACGCTCGCATGGTTGGCGGTAGCGATTGCCCTGCAACTGCGCGCCTGGAGCTTCGCCGAGGCCTGCCTGCTGTTTGCAGGCGTGTTCCTGGCGGCCATCCGCGCCCTGCGGCGCTACGCCATCCCGGTCGAAGCCCCACCGGTGCCCAAGGCGCGCTTCGACCTCGCCTTGCGTGCGCTTCTGGTCGCTGCGGTCGTGGTCGCAACGACCTTCGCCAGCCACGCCTTCGGCCCGGAGGTGGCCGGCGTGCTGGCGACTTACCCGGTGGTATTTACCTGCCTGGTCCTGATCCTGCAGCCACGCTGTGGCGGCCGTTTCACCGCCTCGGTGCTGGTCAACGGCCTGAAGGGGCTGCTCGGCTTCGGCCTTGCGCTCGCCGTGCTGCACCTCGCCGCGGCCCGCGCCAGCGCCGCCGTGGCGCTGCTCGCCGCGCTGGCGGTGGCGGTGGGGTGGAACGCATTGCTGACCCTGCGCGCCCGCTATCGGCTCAAACGCGCGGCCAGGCCTCCGCATTGACGATGTGCGCCGGCCGGCGGCCGAGCGAGAAATCCACCACGCTCTGCAGCCCTGAGGAGGCAATCGCGTGGAAACATTCGTCGGTCCAGCACAGCGCGTGCGGCGTGACGATCACGTTGTCCATCGTCAGCAGCGGGTTCGCCGGATCCACCGGCTCCTGCTCGAACACGTCCAGCCCGGCGCCGGCGATCCGGCCCGCGCGCAGCGTGGCGATCAGCGCCTGCTCGTCGACGATCGGCCCGCGCGCGACATTGATGAAGTAGGCGCCCGGCTTCATCAGCGCGAACTGCTTGGCGCCGACCAGGTGGCGGGTTTCCTCGTTCAGGAGGCAGGCAACCACGACGAAATCGCTCTCCGCCATCAGGCGCTCCAGCGGCACGACGCTTGCCTCCAGCGCCTGCAGCGCGGGCAGGTTCGCATACGGGTCGGCGACCAGGCGGCGCATGCCGAACGGCGCCGAGACCTTGAGCAGCTCCTGCCCGATGCCGCCCCCGCCGACGATGCCGAGCGTGCGCCCCACCAGTCCCTTGCCCATCAGGTCGTTGCGCTCGGCCCAGCGCCCGGCGCGCGTGATGCGATCCTTGGCGTAGAGGCGCCCGGCGAGCGCGAACAGCAGCGTCAGCGTGGCCACCGCCACCGGGCGCCGGATGGCGAGCGGCGTATTGGTCAGCACCACGCCCTTGGCGGTGAGCGCCGGCACGTCGACCGAGTCGTAGCCGATGCCGTGGCGCGCGACGATGCGCAGGCGGCAGTCCGCTCGCCCGACCGTGGCGGCAGTGACACGGGCGGAGTTCACGTACAGGCCGTCGTAGCGTGCCGCCAGATCCGGGGTGAGTTCCCTCACCACCGCGGGCGTGTATTCCCACTCCAGCGCCGGGTTGCCCTTCAGTACCTCCAGTGCCGCGCTGCCGAACGAGGGCTCCCCCGCCGCGTTGAGCAGGTCGCGCATGATGCCCAGCTTGAACGTCATCGCAGGACCTGCAGCGTGGCGCGGATCGCCGACTGGAGCAACGAGGAATCGAGCCCCGCAGCGATCATGTTGAAGCCGAACTCCCGGTAGCGCCTCGCCCAGCCGGCGTCGGCCGCCATGAAGCCCAGGCCCTTGCCGTGGCGGCGCGCGGCGGCGACCACCGCGCCAACGGCGTCCAGGTATTTGGGCGAGTCGAACTCGCCCGGGATGCCGAGGAAATTGGTCAGGTCGAAGTGGCCGAGCCACAGCACGTCGATGCCCTGCGTGGCGGCGATGCCATCCACCCCCGCCAGCCCCCGCTCGGACTCGATCTGCGCGATCACCAGGGTGCGCGCATCGAGCGCTGCCAGCTTCGCCTTCACATCGCCGCCGGTGTAGTCGTCCTGGGCAACGCCGAAGGCGGCGCCGCGCCGGCCCCGCGGCGGGTAGTGGGTCGCCTCGGCGATGCGGCGTGCTTCCTCGACGCTCTCGACCATCGGCACCATCACTCCGGTGGCGCCCACATCCAGCGCGCGCGCCATGAAATGGTATTCGCTGCGCGGCACGCGCACCAGCGGCTCGATGCCGATGCCGCGGCAGCCCGCCGCCAGCATCTTCAGCGTCTCGAAGCCGAGCCCGGCGTGCTCCATGTCGAACAGCGCGAACTCGCAGCCCGCGGACTTCAGCACCTGCGGCATGCCGGGCGTAAAGAACTCGAAAATCATCGCGCCGGCCACCGTTTCGCCGGCAAGCACGCGCTGCCGGATCGCGCTCGGGCGCACCCCGGTCGTCTCAGCCATCGGAAGCCCTCCTCCGGAAACGGCGACAATGATAACGCCCGGCGCGCTACGATGGCAGCCCATGGTCAAGACGCAGCCGATCGTCGACGCGCACCAGCACTTCTGGGACCCGCGCCTGAACTACCACCCGTGGCTTTGCGACCAGCCGCCGATCCCGTTCCGCTACGGCGACTACTCCGCGCTGCGGCGCCCCTACCTGCCGGCCGACTATTTCGCGGACGCCGCGCCGCACCGGGTCGTGAAGACCGTCTACGTCGAAACCGAGTGGGACCCACACGACCCGGTCGGCGAAATGCGCTACGTGGAGAGACTGCGGCGCGAGTCCGGGTTCCCGACCGTTGCCGTGGCGCAGGCGTGGCTGGACCGCGACGACCCGGGCGGGACCTTGGCGGCTCTCGCCCAGTTCGATTTCGTGCGCGGCATCCGTCACAAGCCGCGGGCCGGGCAGATGGATGACCCACGCTGGCGGTCGGGGTTTGCGCTGCTAAAGCCGAACGGGCTGCGCTTCGACCTGCAGGTGCCCTGGACGCAGCTCGGGGAGGCGGCGCGGCTGGCGCGCGACTTCCCCGGCTCGCGCATCATCCTCAATCACACCGGCTTGCCGGCCGACCGCAGCCGGGACGGCATCGCGGGCTGGAAAAAGGCGCTCGGGTCGTTTGCTGCCTGCCCCAACACCGCCATCAAGATTTCAGGTCTCGGCATTCCGGGGCAGGCATGGACCGCGGTGGCCAACCGGGAGGTCGTGCTGGCGGCGATCGACATCTTCGGCATCGGCCGCTCGATGTTCGCAAGCAATTTCCCGGTCGACGGCCTGTGCGCGAGCTACGGCACGATCGCTGGCGGCATGGCGGAGATCCTGGGCGATTTTCCACCGGCCGAGCGGCAAGCCTTCTTCCATGACAATGCGGTGAGCATCTACGACATGGAGAAACGATGAGCGGAAAAATGAAACTCGGCTACGTCGGCGTCGGATTGATGGGCCTGCCGATGGCCAAGCGCCTGCTTGCGCTGGGCTATTGCGTGCGCGCGTTCGACATCGCGCCCGGCCAGCTTGCGGCGGCGCGCGAGGCCGGCGCAGCGGCGGCTTCGTCTGCCGCCGACACGGTGCAGGGCGCGGACCTCGTCCTCCTCAACCTGCCTACGCCGGAGGCGGTGGAGGCCGCGGTGTTCGGCGAGCGCGGCCTCGCCTCGGCGCTGCGGCCGCCGCAGCTGTTGATCGACTTCTCCACCATCAAGGTTGTCCAGTGCAAGGCCTTCGCGCAGCGGCTGCGCGTGGCGACCGGCGCGGGGTGGATCGACGCGCCGGTCTCGGGCGGGCCGCCCGCCTCGGGCAGCGGCACGCTCACCGTGATGGCGGGCGGGGAAGCCGCCGAGATCGAGCGCGCCCGGCCGCTGTTGGCCGATGTCGCAGGCCGCTTCACGCACATGGGGCCTTCCGGGGCCGGCATGGCCGCCAAGATGCTCAACCAGTTGATCGTGGGCGCAGGCCATGCCGTCATGGCCGAGGCGGTGGTGCTCGCCGAAGCCGCCGGGATCGACGCCGCGCGCCTGCCCGAGTGCCTGGCGGGCGGCCTTGCCGACAGTCCCCTTTTGCAAAAGCTGTATCCGCGGATGGTGAAGCGCGACTACGCGCCGCAGGGCTACGTGCGCCAGCTGCTCAAGGACCTCGAGATGGTGAACGAGTTCGCCGGTGCGCTGAAGGCGCCGACGCCGATGATGGGTGAAGCGCTGTCGCTGTACCGGATGCTCGCTCACCTCGGTCACACCGAACTGGATACGGCAGCGGTGCTCAAGCTCTATGAACGCTAGTTCTCCCGAGCCGATCGTCGATGCGCATCACCACCTGTGGCAGCTTTCGGGAGGGCCCTTGTACTACCCCTGGCTGCAGGATCCGCAGCCGCACGATTTCTTTCTCGGCGACTATGCGTCGCTGAAACGCGATTACCTGCCCGCCGACTATCGGCGCGACGCCGCCGCGCACCACGTCGTGAAGACGGTTCACGTGGAGGCCGAATGCGGCCGGGACCAGCAGGTCGCCGAAACGCGCTGGCTCAGCGAAATCAGCGCCCGCCACGGCATGCCGAGCGCCATCGTCGCTCACGCCTGGTTCCACACCGCGGGCGCCGAAGCGATCCTTGCGGAGCAGGCCAGTTTTCCGCTGGTCCGTGGCATCCGCTCCAAGCCCGCCGATGAAGCCATGATGCGCGACCCGAAATGGCTCGCGGGGCTGCGTCTGCTGAAGAAGTTCGGCCTGTCGTGGGACCTGCGCGTCAAGACCTGGGAGCTCGAAGCGGCAGCGCAGGTGGCGCGCGGAATTCCGGACCTCCCCGTGGTGCTCAACCACACCGGCTTCCCCTGGGACCGCAGCAACGCGGGGCTCGAGCGGTGGCGGCGCGGGATGAAGGCGCTGGCCGCCTGCGAGCAGGTTTACTGCAAGCTGTCCTGCCTGTGCCTGCCAGAAGGCGCATGGGACTACGAGGGCAATCGCAGGATCGTGCTCGAAGCCATCGAGATCTTCGGCATCGATCGCTGCATGTTCGCGTCGAACTTCCCGGTGGACGGCCTGCGCGTCTCGTTTGCGCAGATGTTCCGGGATTTCAGGCGCATGACCGCGGAAATCTCCGCCGCAGACCGGCGCAGGCTGTTCTACGAGAACGCCGCCCGCTTCTACCGGATCTGAGGCTGTTACGGGGGCTGCGTCGTCAGCCCGCCGCCGTCGGCCATCAGGGCCGTCCCGGTCACATAGCTCGCCTCGTCGGAAGCGAGCCACAGGATCGGGTAGGCGATCTCGCGCGGCGACGCCCAGCGCCGCAGCAGGCAGCTGCGCGCGGCGATCGCCTCGATCTGTGCCCGCGTCTGGCCCGCCGCGGCAAAACGCTTTTCGTGGAACGGCGTCAGGGTGGCCCCGGGGCAGACCGCATTGACGCGCACGCCGTGGCGCGCCTCTTCGAACGCGAGCGTGCGCGTCATCGACACGATACCGGACTTGGTGACGTCGTACTGGCCCATGCCGGCGCGCGGAATGAAGGCGTGCATGGACGAGACGTTGACGATGCTGCCGCGGCCCGAGGCACGCAGCGCCGGCAGCGCCTCGCGGCTCAAATAGGCGTAGCTGAGCAGGTTGACCGCCAGGAGGCGCTCCCAGGTCTCGCGCTTGGCTTGCGCCAGCGGCTCGTAGGCGCGAATTCCGGCGTTGTTGACCAGCACGTCGATCCGGCCGAAGACGCGCTCCGTCTCCGCGACGATGTTCGCCGCCGACGCCTCCGCCCCGACATCGGCGACCACGTCGTGCACACGGGCCCCGGGCACGTCCTTGCGGATCGCCGCGCAGGCCGCCGCCATTGCGCCGGCGTCATGGTCCGCCAGCACCACGCTTGCGCCTTCCGCGCAGAACAGCCTGCCGGTCGCCGCGCCGATGCCCCCGGCGCCCCCCGTGACGATCGCCACCCTGCCCTCGAGCCGGCTCATGCACGCCCCCCGTTTCGCAGCCTGGCGAGGCGAAAGGCAACCATTTGCCACTTCACTGCCCGGTTACATCGATTATTATCCGGCCGGGAGAAGCGGCATGAACCAACTCGATTTCAAAGGAAAGACTGCGGTCGTCACCGGCGGCGCGCAGGGCATCGGCGCGGCGATCGTCAGGCGCCTGGAAGCCTCAGGCGCCAAGGTCGCGATCTGGGACCTGGACGGGCCCGGAAAGGTGGACGTCGCCGACCCTGCCTCGATTCTGGGCGCGTTGCAGAGCACGCTCGAGCAACTGGACAAGATCGACATCCTGGTCAACAACGCCGGCATTGCCGGCCCCACGGCGCCGGTCGTCGACTACCCCATCGATCAGTGGGAGCGGGTCATCCGGATCGACCTGACCGGCCCATTCCTGTGCTGCCGGGCGGTCGTGCCGCACATGGTGAAGGCGGGCTACGGGCGCATCGTCAACATCGCCTCGATCGCCGGCAAGGAGGGCAATCCGAACGCGGCGGCCTATGCCGCGGCCAAGGGCGGCCTGATCGCCTTCACCAAGGCGCTTGGCAAGGAACTGGCGCAATCCGGGGTGCTGGTGAACTGCCTGACGCCGGCCGCCGCGCAGACCGCGATCCTGAACCAGGTGACCCCCGAGTTCGCCAAGTTCATGCTGTCCAAGATTCCGATGGGCCGGTTCGTCAAGGTGGAGGAGATCGCCGCCATGGCCTGCTGGCTGGCCTCTGAGGATTGTTCCTTCGCAACCGGTGCCGTCTTTGACATTTCAGGGGGAAGGGCAACTTACTAGTGAAAAAGAAAACCATTCCCCTGCGCAGCGTGAACTGGTTCGGCCGCCGGGACATCTACGGCTTCATCTACCGCAGCTGGACCAAGAACCGCGGCATCCCGCAGGACCAGTTCGACGGCCGGCCGGTGATCGGCATCTGCAACACCTATTCCGAGCTGGTGCCGTGCAATTCGCACTTCCGGACGCTGGCCGAGCACGTCAAGGCGGGCGTGCTGGAGGCGGGCGGCTTCCCGCTGGAATTCCCGGTGATGTCGCTGGGCGAGACGCTATTGCGCCCCACCGCCATGCTCTACCGCAACCTCGCCTCGATGGACGTCGAGGAGTCGCTGCGCGCCAACCCGATCGACGGCGCGGTGCTGTTGGTGGGCTGCGACAAGACCACGCCGTCGCTGCTGATGGGCGCCTCCTCGGTCGACCTGCCCACCATTGCGGTCTCCGGCGGCCCGATGCTCTCGGGCAAGTACCGCGGCACCGACATCGGCTCGGGGACGAATGTCTGGTCCATGTCCGAGGACCTGCGCGCCGGAAAGATCTCCCTCGAGGAGTTCCACGAGGCGGAGTCCTGCATGCACCGCTCGCACGGCCATTGCATGACCATGGGCACCGCCTCGACCATGGCCTCGATGGTCGAGTCCCTCGGCATCGGCATGCCGGGCAACGCGGCCTGGCCGGCGGTGGATGCGCGGCGCAACGTGCTCGCGCGCATGGCGGGCCGGCGCATCGTCCAGCTGGTCAAGGACAAGGTCAGCATCTCGAAGATCCTCACCAAGCCCGCGTTCGAGAACGCGATCCGCGCCTGCGCCGCGATCGGCGGCTCGACCAACGCGGTGATCCACCTCATCGCCATCGCGCGGCGCCTGGGCGTGGACCTGACGCTGGAGGACTGGGACCGCCTCGGGCGCGGCGTGCACACGCTCGTGAACCTCATGCCCAACGGCAAGTACCTGATGGAGGATTTCGCCTACGCCGGCGGTCTGCCCGCGGTGCTGCGCCAGCTGGGCGAGCACAAGCTGCTGCATCGCGACGTCCTCACGGTGAATGGCCTGACCATGTGGGACAACGTCAAGGACGCGCCCTGCCATAACACCGAGGTCATCACCCCGTTCAGGAAACCGTTCAAGAAGAACACCGGCATGGCCGTGCTGCGCGGCAACCTGTGCCCGGGCGGCGCCATCATCAAGCCCTCGGCGGCGACCCCCGGGCTGATGAAGCACCAGGGCCGCGCCGTGGTGTTCGAGAACATCGAGGACTTCCACAAGCGCATCGACGACCCGAAGCTGGACATCGACGAGAAGTGCATCATGGTGCTGAAGAACTGCGGGCCCAAGGGCTATCCCGGCATGGCCGAGGTGGGCAACATGCCGCTGCCGCCGAAGCTATTGAAGCGCGGCATCACCGACATGGTGAGGATTTCGGACGCGCGCATGAGCGGCACCGCCTACGGCACCGTCATCCTGCACATGGTCCCCGAAGCCGCCGCCGGCGGCCTGCTCGCGCTGGTGAAGAACGGCGACCTCATCGAGCTGGACGTGGCGAAGCGCAAACTGGAACTGAAGGTTTCGGCCGCCGAGATCGCCAAGCGCAGGAAGGCCTGGAAGAAGCCCAGGCCGCCGCTCGAGCGCGGCTACTGGCGCCTGTACTTCGACCATGTGCTGCAGGCGGACCAGGGCGCGGACCTGGATTTCCTCGCCGGCAAGTCCGGATCCTTCGTGCCCAGGGACAACCACTGACCCGCTCGGTGCCGTGAAGCTGCCCCGCGTCGGCATCACCATGGGCGATCCCTCCGGGGTGGGCCCGGAGGTGGTGATGAAGGCGCTGGCCGACCCGCGGGCCTACGAAGGCGCGCGCCCGCTGGTGATCGGCGACGCGAAGCGGCTGGAAAAGGCCGGGAAGATCGTGGGCGCCCGGCTGAAGGTCGCGCGCATCGGCGCGCCCGGCGAGGCGAAGTACACGCCGGGCGCGGCGGACTGCATCGACCTTGGCCTGGTGCCCGAGGACCTGCCCTTCGGCAAGACTTCCGCCATTGCCGGGGAAGCCTCCTACCGCTACATCGAGCGCGCCGTGAAACTGACCCTCGCCGGCGAGTTGGACGCGGTCTGCACCGCGCCCATCAGCAAGGAGGCGATCAACGCCGCCGGCCACAAGTACCCCGGCCACACCGAGATGCTGGCCGAGATGACCGGCACGCAGGAAGTGTCGCTCACGCTGTTCTCGCCCAAGCTGCGCGTGATCCACGTCACCGCGCACATGGGCCTGCTGGAGGCCATCGCGCGCATCGACACGGCGCTGGTCTCCCGCACCATCGCCCGCGGCCGCGACCTGTTGAAACGAGCCGGCATCGCGCAGCCCCGCATCGGCGTCTGCGGCATCAATCCCCACGCCGGCGAAGGCGGCCTGTTCGGCCGCGGCGAGGAGGAAACGAAAATCGCGCCCGCGGTCGCGCAAGCGCGCGCCCTCGGCTGGAAGGTGGACGGCCCGCTGCCCGCGGATTCCCTCTTTTACCTCGCCGCCCGCGGCGACTACGACCTGGTGGTGGCCATGTACCACGACCAGGGCCACGGCCCGGTGAAGGCCCTGGGCCTGGAGCACGGCGTCAACATCACCGCCGGCCTGCCCATCGTGCGTACCTCGGTGGACCATGGCACCGCCTTCGACATCGCCGGCACCGGCAAGGCGGACCAGCAGAGCATGCTGGAGGCGATCAGGCAGGCAGCGCTGCTCTCGCGCAGCTAGCGCCGGGGCGGTAACATTGCCGCCATAGAAGAAATTGGGGACTTCCATGCTGCAGGCCGCCGACCTCACCATCCGACTGAGTCCTGACGACGATGTCGTCATTGCCCGGGTTGCGCTCGCCCCCGGCACCACGCTGGTGAAGGAAGGCAACCTCGCGGTCGCGGGAAAGGTACCGGCCGGCCACAAGGTCGCCGTGCGCGAAGTGAAGCAGGGCCAGCCGGTGCGCCGCTACAACCAGATCATCGGCTTCGCCACGCGCCACATCCGGCCCGGCGAGCACGTCCACGTGCAGAACCTCGCCATGGGCGCCGAGGGACCGCAAGGGTCCCGTCCCTTGCTCAGCGAGCGCGACTACGCGTTCTGCACCGAGGTCAAGCCGGTGGACTACCTGCAGCCGGCGGAGAGCTTCCAGGGCATCGTGCGCCCGGACGGCCGTGTGGCGACGCGCAACTACATCGGCATCCTCACCAGCGTCAACTGCTCGGCCACCGTCGCGCGCATGGTGGCCGACCATTTCCGCAACAACCTCGGCGACTACCCGAACGTGGACGGCGTGGTCGCGCTCACCCACAAGACCGGCTGCGGCATGGCCTCCGAGGGCGAAGGCATGACGCTGCTGCGCCGGACCATGACCGGCTATGCGCGGCACCCCAACTTCTTTTCGGTGCTCGGCATCGGCCTGGGATGCGAGGCGAACCAGATCCGGGTCTGGATGGACCGCGCCGGGCTGAAGTCCTCCGAGAAGCTCCAGGCCTTCACCATCCAGGACAAGGGCGGCACCACGAAGTCGGTTCGCGCCGGTATCGCGCGCGTGAAGGAACTGCTGCCGGAGGCCAACCGCGTCGCACGCCAGCCGGTCCCCGCGAGCCACCTCACCCTGGGCCTGGAATGCGGCGGCTCGGACGGCTACTCGGGCATCAGCGCCAACCCGGCGCTGGGCGCGGCCGCGGACCTGCTGGTGCGCCACGGCGGCACCGCGATCCTGTCCGAGACCCCGGAGATCTACGGCGCCGAGCACCTGCTCACGCGCCGCGCGGTGACGCGTGAGGTGGGCGAGAAGCTGCTGGCGCGCATCCGCTGGTGGGAGGACTACACCGCGCGCAACCGGATGGAGATGAACAACAACCCTTCGCCTGGCAACAAGGCTGGCGGCCTGACCACGATCCTCGAGAAGTCCCTCGGCGCCGCGGCCAAGGGCGGTACCTGCAACCTGGTCGATGTCTACGAGTTCGCCGAGACGGTCACCGCGCGGGGCTTGGTGTTCATGGACACGCCGGGCTACGACCCGGTGTCGGTCACAGGGCACGTAGCCGGCGGCGCCAACGTGGTGTGCTTCACCACCGGCCGCGGCTCGGTCTTCGGCTGCAAGCCGGCGCCCTCGCTGAAGCTCGCGACCAATACCGCGCTCTACCGGCACATGGAGGAGGACATGGACATCAATTGCGGCACCATCGTCGATGGCGAGGAAACCGTGGCCCAGGCGGGCGGGCGCATTTTCCGGCTGGTGCTGGAGACTGCATCCGGCAAGCGCTCCAAGTCCGAACTGCTCGGCTTCGGCGAGGACGAGTTCGCGCCCTGGGTGCTGGGCGCGACGATGTAGGGCTGGCCGCGGCGCGGAGCCTGCCGCTGCTCTTTGCCGGTGATTCTACTTGCGATACCTGCCGCCGCTCCTGCCGCTAGCGACGGCAGACGGCGCCAGCGGTGATGCGCGATGAGGCCGAAACGCGGGCGCTGAAGCGCTGCGCGCAGGACGGTTGCAGCATTCTCGCCTGGGTTTGCACGTGCCGAGTTTCGAAGCACGGCGCCGACCCGGCGCTGGTGCGAGAATCCGGCGATGGCGAGATTCCACTACCAGGGTGAGCTGGCCTCCGGCGCCCGTGTCGAGTTGCCCGAGGAGATCGCGCGCCACCTGCGTGTGCTGCGGCTGCGGCCCGGCGAAGCCTTGGTCCTGTTCGACGGCCGCGGCGGGGAGTACCCGGCGCGACTGGTGCAGCAGGGGCGCCGCGCGCTGCTGGCGGAACTGGGCGAGCACGTCGCGCTCGAGCGCGAATCCCGGCTCCGGGTGACGCTGGCACAGGGCATTTCCTCGGGTGAGCGCATGGACCTCACGATCCAGAAGGCCGTTGAACTTGGCGTCGCCGCCATCCAGCCCCTGCTGGCCGGTAAATCCGTGGTGCGCCTGGAGGCCGGACGCGCCGCGGCCAAGGTTGCGCACTGGCGGCGCGTGGCCATCGCCGCCTGCGAGCAATGCGGCCGCAACCGCGTTCCCGCGGTGGCGGCGCCGGTCGGCGTTGCCGCGTACTGCGCTTCGCTCTGCGGCGAAGGCGTGCGCATCCTGCTCGACCCGGAGGGCGAGGCGACCCTGAGGGCCAGCGTCGCGCCAGATACCGTCGCCTTGACGCTGGCCGCCGGCCCCGAAGGCGGCTTCGAGGCCTTCGAGGACAAGCTGTTCAGGAGGGCCGGGTTCGCCGCGGTGCGGCTGGGTCCGCGGGTGCTGAGGACGGAGACCGCTGCGCCTGCCGCGCTGGCCGCGCTGGCCGCTCTTAGCGGGGAGTTCTAGGGGCGAGTCCCTCGCCGGTCAGGAACGGTTCGAGGGCGAGCCGGTCGCCGCGCTTCACCGCCTGCCCGTACTGCTGCTCGTCCCGGTCGCATAGGCCGCGACGCGCACGAACTGCTGCACCAGCGCGAGCACGTTGCCGAACAGGCGCCAGTCCTCGGCGTCCTCGGCGTCCTCGGCGCCAAGGGCCGGCGGGGCGGAATTTGACCGCCCCTCGCGGTGCCGTAGAATCGCCAATCAATTCAACGGCCAATGACCACGCTCTCGCACCCCGAGTTGTTCGTCCGCTGGTTCCGCCAGGCCGCGCCCTATGTGCACGCCTTCCGCGGCCGCACCTTCGTCATCGGCTTGGGCGGCGGGATGATCGCCGAGCGGGCGCGGTTCGCGAACTTCGTCCACGACCTCAACCTGCTCGCCGCGCTGGGCATTCGCCTGGTGCTGGTGCACGGGGCCCGGACGCAGATCGAAGCCGAGCTACGTGCCAAGGGACTGCGCTCGCGCTACGCCAAAGGCATGCGCATCACCGACGCGGCCTCGCTCACCGCGGTCAAGCACGCTGCGGGCGTGCTGCGCGTGGAGATCGAGGCGCTGCTGTCGCAGGGCCTGCCCAATTCGCCCATGGCGGGAGGCGCCATCCGCGTCGGATCGGGCAACTACCTCATCGCGCGCCCGATCGGCGTCTTGGACGGGGTGGATTTCCAGTTCACCGGCGCGGTGCGCAAGGTGGAAGCGGCCGCCATCGCGCGCCGGCTGGAAACCGGGGAAATCGTCCTTGTGCCGCACATCGGCTACTCGCCCACCGGCGAGGTGTTCAACCTGTCTTGGGAGGACGTGGCCGAGAGCGTGGCCATCGCGCTCAGGGCCGACAAGCTGCTGCTGCTGTCGGACCGCCTGCCGGAGAACCGCAGGGGCGAGCCGGTACACGAAATGACGGCGCGCGAAGCCGAGGCGCTGCTCAAGCTCAACCCGGAGCCCAGGGACCTGGCGCGGATCCTGCGCTGCGCGCTGCGCGCGCTCACCGGCGGCGTCGGCCGCGCGCATATCGTCTGCCGCCGCAGCGACGGTGGCACGCTGCTGGAGTTGTTCACCCACTCCGGGGTCGGCACCATGATCACCGCCGATCCCGTGGAGCAGCTGCGCCCGGCCCGCATCGAGGACGCGGGGGGCATCATCGCGCTGATCGAGCCTCTGGAGGCCGACGGGACTCTCGTCAAGCGCAACCGGAAGCGGCTGGAGCAGGAGATCGGAAATTTCGAGGTCGTGGTGCACGACGGCGTGGTGGTCGGCTGCGCGGCGCTCTACCCGTACCCGGATTCGAAGAACGCCGAGTTCGCCTGCCTGGCGGTGTCGCCCGACTATCGCGGCAGCGACTACGGCGAGCGGCTGCTCGGGGCCTGCGAAGCGCGCGCCAAGGCGAGGAAGATCCGGCGCATCTTTGCCCTCACCACCCGGGCGCAGCACTGGTTCCTCGACCAGGGCTTCGGCGAGGCGGGCGTGGACGCGCTGCCGGGGGAGCGCAAGGCGCTTTATAATTGGAAGCGCGGCTCCAAGATCTTCCTCAAACGACTCTAGGTATCGAACCCGATGGCGAGAATGGTGAAGTGCGTCAAGCTCGGCCGTGAGGCCGAGGGGCTGGATCGCCCGACTTATCCGGGCCCGCTCGGCCAGCGCATCTACGAAAACGTGTCCAAGGACGCCTGGGCGCAGTGGCTCAAGCACCAGACCATGCTGGTGAACGAGAACCGCCTGAACCTCGCCGACATCCGGGCGCGCAAGTACCTCGCCGAGCAGATGGAGAAGCACTTCTTCGGCGATGGCGCCGACGTGGCGCAGGGCTACGTCCCGCCCTCCAGCTGACGGCCACTTATCCCTTCCGCTTTAGCGTCTGCACCCCGCCCGGGGCGCCCAGCAGCAGCACATCCGCACCGCGCCGAGCAAACAGGCCGTTGGTGACCGCGCCCGGGATCTGGTTCAGTTCGGCCTCCAGCGCCGGCGGATCGAGAATCGTCAGGCCGTGGCAGTCCAGGATCAGGTTGCCGTTGTCGGTCTTGAAACCCTCGCGCAGCACCGGCTGGGCCTTTCGCTTCAGCATCTCGCGCCCGAGGTAGCTGCGCGCCATCGGGATCACCTCGATGGGCAGGGGAAATTTCCCCAGCACCGGCACCCGCTTGGAGGCGTCGCAGATGCAGACGAACTTTGCCGCCACCGCGGCGATGATCTTCTCGCGCGTGAGCGCCCCGCCGCCGCCCTTCACCATGTACAGATGTTCGGTGACCTCGTCGGCGCCGTCCACGTACACCGGCAGCTCGGCGACGCTGTTCAGGTCGAGGACACGGATGCCGTGGTGCCTCAATCGCTGCGCGCTGGCTTCGGAAGCCGCCACCGCGCCCTCGATGCGGCCCCTGATGCTCGCCAGCGCGTCGATGAACAGGTTCACCGTGGAGCCGGAACCGACGCCGACCACCTTGTCCTCGACGACGTGCTTCAGCGCCTCCTGGGCGACCAGTCGCTTGAGTTCGTCCTGGGTCATGGAATGCAGCCTAGCATGGGCGCCTGATGTAACCGATCGGTTACATCGCAGCACCCTGCTGGCGGCGGTACACCGGCTGCGGCTGGGTGAACCAGGAATGCAGGATGTGGTGGACGAGGCGGTAGTTCTTCTGCTGGAAGCTGGCGTGCGAGATGCCGGGGGGACCGGAGTTCGGCCGCCACGCCCGCTCCGCGGTGGGCCACGTCGCGCTGCCGAGCGGCATCGCGGTGGAGATCAACGGGGAGTTCGAGCTCGCGCCCTAGCCCCGGGTCGCACCACCAACGTAACCGATCGATTACATCCGGCGCCGCCCCGCGCCCTGCGCTAGCGCTTCTTCTGCGGCGGCAGGTCGGTGCAGCTGCCCTCGAACACCTCGGCGGCCATGCCGACCGATTCCGACACCGTGGGATGCGGGTGGATGGTCCTGCCGATGTCCACCGCGTCCGACCCCATCTCGATGGCGTGCGCAATCTCGGCGATCAAGTCGCCCGCGCCGGTGCCCACGATGCCGCCGCCCGCGACGCGGTGCGTCTCGGCATCGAACAGCAGCTTGGTGAAGCCCTCGTCGCGCGCGTTGGCAATCGCTCGCCCGGAAGCGGCCCAGGGAAACTTGGCGACGCTGACCTTGGCGCCCTGCTTCTTCGCTTCGTCCTCGGTCAGGCCCACCCAGGCGATCTCCGGGTCGGTGTAGGCCACCGATGGGATGACGCGCGCGTCGAAGTGCGACTTCTTTCCGGCGGCGGCCTCCGCGGCGACGTGGCCCTCGTGCACCGCCTTGTGTGCCAGCATGGGCTGGCCGGCGATGTCGCCGATGGCGAAGATGTGCGGCACGTTGGTGCGCATCTGCGAGTCCACCGGGATGAAGCCGCGCTGGTCCACGTTCACGCCCGCCTTGTCGGCGCTGATCCTCTTGCCGTTCGGCACGCGGCCGACCGAGACCAGGATCATGTCGTAGACCGCAGCATTCGCCCCCTCGAAGGTGACGTGCAGGCCGTGCTTCTTCGCCTCGACCTTGGTGGCCTTGGTCTTCAGCATGACTCGATCGAAGCGCCTGGCGTTGTACTTCTGCCAGACCGACACCAGGTCGCGGTCCGCGCCCTGCATCAGGCCATCGAGCATCTCCACCACGTCCAGGCGCGTACCCAGCGTGGAGTACACCGTACCCATCTCCAGCCCGATGATGCCGCCGCCGATCACCAGCATGCTCTTGGGCTGGCTGCGCAGCTCGAGCGCCCCAGTGGAATCCACGATGCGCGGATCATCGGGCAGGAACGCGGGCTTGGAGGATTGTGATCCGGCGGCGATGATGGCCTGGGCAAAGCGGATCTTCTTCCCGCCGACCTCCAGCGTATGCGGGTCGGTGAACTGGCCGGCGCCCTGCAGCACCGTGACCTTGCGCGCCTTGGCCATGCCCGCCAGGCCGGTGGTGAGCTTGCCCACCACTTTCTCCTTGAACGCGCGCAGCTTGGCCAGGTCCACCCTGGGTTCGCCGAAGCTGACGCCGTGCGCGGCGAGCCCGCGCGCGGCGTCCATGACGGCGGCGGTATGCAGCAGCGCCTTGGAGGGAATGCAGCCGACGTTGAGGCAGACCCCGCCGAGCACCGGGTAGCGCTCGACCAGCACCGTCCTCAATCCCAGGTCAGCTGCACGAAATGCCGCTGAATAGCCACCCGGCCCTGCTCCCAACACCACAACATCGAAATCAAACCCTGAAGCAACCGCCGCGGGGCTCGGCGCGGGAGACGGTGGGGCAGAAACCACGGCAGCAGCAGGCCTGTGGGAAGAAACCCCGGGAGAGGCTTCTTCCATGGTCAGGATGAGGGAGCCTTGGGATACCTTGTCGCCGACCTTGAGCCTGATCTGCTTCACCACGCCGGCCTGCGGCGCCGGGATCTCCATGGTTGCCTTGTCCGATTCCAGCGATATCAGCGACTGCTCCTTCGCCACCGCGTCGCCGGGCTTCACCAGGACCTCGATCACCTCGACGTCCTTGAAGTCGCCGATGTCTGGAACCTTGATGTCGACGGGGGCGGCCATCTACAGGAGCGTGCGCCGGATGTCGGCGAGGATCTTGGTGAGCTCGGTGGTGAAGCGGGCCGCCACCGCGCCGTCGATGACGCGGTGGTCGTAGGACAGCGACAGTGGCAGCATCAGGCGCGGGGCGAACTCCTTGCCGTTCCACACCGGGCGCATCGCGGAGCGGGAAACGCCCAGGATCGCCAGCTCCGGCGCGTTGATGATGGGGGTAAAGCAGGTGCCGCCGATGCCGCCCAGGCTCGAGATGGAGAAGGTGCCGCCCTGCATGTCGCCGGCCTTGAGCTTGCCGTCCTTGGCGACCCTGGAGATCTCGGCCAGCTCGCGCGCGAGGTCGAACACGCCCTTCCTGTCCGCGTCGCGCACCACCGGCACCACCAGGCCGCCGGGGGTGTCCACGGCAACGCCGATGTGGAAATAATTCTTGATGACCAGGCTCTCGCCCGACTTGTCCAGCGAGGCGTTGAACTGGGGGTATTTGCGCAACGCGGTGACGCAAGCCTTGATCATGAAGGCGAGCAGGGTGAGCTTGAAGCCGTTCTTCTCGGTCTCGACGGTCTGGCTCTTGCGGAAGGCCTCCAGGTCCGTGATGTCGGCCTCGTCGAACTGGGTGACGTGCGGGATGGAGACCCAGTTGCGGTGCAGGTAGGGGCCGGAGAGCTTCTGGATGCGCGACAGGGGCTTCACCTCGACCGGGCCGAACTTGGCGAAGTCCACCTCGGGCCAGGCCGGCAGGTTGAAGCCAAGGCCGCCGCCCCCCTTGGCCGTGGGCGCCTGCCCGGCCGCGCCGGTCATCACGCCCTTGACGAACCCCTGCACGTCCTCCTGCAGGATGCGGCCCTTGGCGCCGGTGCCCTTCACACGCGCGAGGTCGACACCGAGCTCGCGGGCGAACTTGCGGATGGAGGGACTGGCGTGGGGAAGGGACGCAGTCGGATCTCTTGGCTCCAATGGAACCGGATCGGGCTTGATCGCTGCAACGGCGACACTTGGTACGACAGGTGGCGCTGAGGGGCTGGGCGCGGCAGCGGGCGGTATTGGTTTGGATGGTGCAGCAGGCCTATCGGGAAGGACAGAACTCTCTTCCATGGCGAGGATGAGGGAGCCCTGCGAAACCTTGTCGCCGACCTTGATCTTGATCTCCTTGACCACGCCCGCCTCCGGCGAGGGGATTTCCATCGTCGCCTTGTCGGACTCGAGTGAAATCAGGGACTGCTCTTTCGCCACCGTGTCGCCCGGCTTGACCAGGATCTCGATGACCTCAACGTCCTTGAAGTCGCCGATGTCGGGTACCTGGACCTCTTTCATACCGTGGCCGGGTCCGGTTTGTCGGGATTTATGCCGTATTTCCTGATTGCGTCCGCCACGGCCTTCGCCTTGCCTTGGCCGGATTCCTCCAGCGCCTTGAGCGCGGCGGCGACGACGAAGTGGCGGTTGACCTCGAAGAAGTAGCGCAGCTTTGCGCGCGAGTCAGAGCGGCCGAAGCCATCGGTGCCGAGGACGCGGCAGGTGCGGCCCCCGGGCAGGAACGGGCGGATCTGGTCGGCGAACACCTTCATGTAGTCGGTGGCCGCGACCACCGGGCCGGGATGCTTCTCCAGGCACTGCGCGATCCAGGGCACGCGGGGCTTGGCCTCCGGATGCAGCAGGTTCCAGCGGTCCGCGGCGAGGCCGTCGCGGCGCAGTTCGTTGAAGCTGGTGGCGCTCCAGACATCCGCCGCGATGTCCCAGTCCTTCTCCAGCAGCCCGGCGGCGGCCTCGACTTCGCGCAGGATGGTGCCGCTGCCCATCAACTGCACGCGCGTCTTGGCCTTGGATTTCGACGGGCGCAGCAGGTACAGGCCCTTGAGGATGCCCTCCTCGCTGCCGGGAACGAGCGCCGGGTGCTCGTAGTTCTCGTTCATCAGGGTGATGTAGTAGTACACATCCTCCTGGTTGGTGACCATGCGCCGCAGGCCGTCCTGGATGATCACCGCCAGCTCGTGGCCGTAGGCCGGGTCGTAGGAGACGCAGTTCGGAATCGCCGAGGCGAGCACCTGCGAGTGGCCGTCCTCGTGCTGCAGGCCCTCGCCGTTGAGCGTGGTCCGGCCGGCGGTGGCGCCGAGGAGAAAACCGCGCGCGCGCTGGTCGGCCGCCGCCCAGGCGAGGTCGCCGATGCGCTGCAGGCCGAACATGGAATAGAAGATGTAGAACGGGATCGTGACCTGGTTGGAATGGCTGTAGGCAGTCGCGGCCGCGATCCAGGAGGACATGGCGCCCGCTTCGTTGATGCCTTCCTCGAGGATCTGCCCCCCCTTGTCCTCGCGGTAGTACATCACCTGGTCCTTGTCCACCGGCTCGTACTTCTGCCCTTCGGGCGCGAAGATGCCCAGCTGCCGGAACATGCCTTCCATGCCGAAGGTGCGCGCCTCGTCGGGCACGATCGGCACGATGCGCTTGCCCAGATCCTTGTCGCGCACCAGGGCCGTCAGGATGCGCATGAAGGCCATGGTGGTGGAGATCTCGCGCCCCGCCCCCGAGCCCTTCAGCACCTGGTCGAAGGCCGCCAGCGGCGGCACCGCGGGGGTCAGGTCCGCCTTCGGACGTCGCTGCGGGTAGAAGCCGCCCAGCGCCTCGCGGCGGGCGTGCAGGTACTTCATCTCCGGCGAGTCGGCGGGCGGGATATAGAACGGCAGCTGCTCCAGCTGGTCGTCCGGGATCGGGATGTTGAAGCGGTCGCGCATCTCGCGGATGGTCGCGAGGTCGACCTTCTTCAGCTGGTGCGTCGGGTTCTTGGCCTGGCCCTGTTTGCCCAGCCCGTAGCCCTTGATGGTCTTGGCGAGGATCACCGTGGGCTGGCCCTTGTGCTTCACCGCCGCGGCATAGGCAGCGTAGATCTTGTGCGGGTCGTGGCCGCCGCGGTTCAGGCGCCAGATGTCCTCGTCGGTCATGCGCGACACCATTTCCAGCACCTTCGGGTCCTTGCCGAAGAAGTGCTTGCGCACGAAGGCGCCGTCGTTCGCCTTGTAGTTCTGGTACTCGCCGTCGACGGTGTCCTCCATGATCCTGCGCAGGCGGCCTTCCGTGTCGCGCGCCAGCAGCGCGTCCCAGTAGCCGCCCCAGATCAGCTTGATCACGTTCCAGCCCGAGCCGCGGAACTCGCCTTCGAGTTCCTGGATGATCTTGCCGTTGCCGCGCACCGGGCCGTCCAGGCGCTGCAGGTTGCAGTTGACGATGAAGATCAGGTTGTCCAGCCGCTCGCGCGCCGCCATGCTGATGGCGCCCAGCGACTCGGGCTCGTCCATCTCGCCGTCGCCGCAGAACACCCACACCTTGCGGTTCTCGGTGTTGGCGTGGCCTCGTGCCTGCAGGTACTTGAGGTAGCGCGCCATGTAGATGGCCTGGATCGGCCCCAGGCCCATGGACACGGTGGGGAACTGCCAGAAATCCGGCATCAGCCAGGGATGCGGGTAGGACGACACGCCCTGCCCGTCCACCTCGCGGCGGAAGTTGAGCAGCTGGTCCTCGCTCATGCGGCCCTCGAGCAGCGCGCGCGCGTAGACCCCCGGCGAGGAGTGGCCCTGGAAGTAGACCAGGTCGCCGCCGTGGCCATCGTGGGGCGCGTGCCAGAAATGGTTCTGGCCGATGCCGAACAGCGTGCCCACCGAGGCGAAGCTGGCGATGTGGCCGCCCAGCTCGTCGTCGTTCTTGTTGGCGCGCGCCACCATCACCATCGCGTTCCAGCGGCAGAACGAGCGGATGCGCCCCTCCAGCGCGGCGTCCCCCGGCGAGCGCTCCTCCATGTGCAACGGGATGGTGTTCACATACGGTGTGTGCGGCGTGTAAGGCAGCGTCACTCCCGAGGTGCGCGCCTTCTCGGTGAGCTTTTCGATCAGGTAGTGGGCGCGCTCCGGGCCTTCGCGCTCGATGACCGCCTCCAGCGCCTCGAGCCACTCGCGCGTCTCCAGGCCATCGGGATCGTTGGCCGCAGGCTGCTGTCGGGTGTCGTCAAACGCGGCTGACATGGCTTGCTCCGGCAAGGGTTCCTGACCCGGACTTGTTCGATTCGGGGTGATTTATAGTATGCCATGCCCGCCAAGATCATCGACGGCAAGGCCGTTGCCGAATCCGTGCGCGCCGCGCTGCAAACCAGGGTCGCCGCGCTCGCCGCGCGCGGTATCCGCCCCGGCCTCGCCGCGATCCTTGCCGGTGCCGACCCGGCCTCGCGCCTCTACGTGCGCAACAAGGTGCGCGCCTGCGGGGAGGCCGGGCTGCATTCCGAGGTGCACGAATTTCCCGAACCCGCTTGCGAAAACGCACTGCGGGAACGCATTGCGAAACTCAATGGCGACCGGCGAATCCACGGCATCCTGGTGCAGCTGCCGCTGCCCGGAAAGCTCGATGCCAGCCGGGTGCTGGCGGCGATCGCCCCGGCCAAGGACGCCGACGGCTTTCACGCCGAGAGCCTCGGGGCGCTGGTGCAGGGCCGCCCCGGCTTCGTGCCCGGCACGCCCGCCGGGGTGATGGCGCTGATCGAGCATGCCGGCGTGCCGATCGCCGGGCGCCACGCCGTGATCGTCGGCCGCTCCACCATCGCCGGCAAGCCCGCGGCGCTGCTGCTCTTGCAAAGGGACGCCACCGTCACCATCTGCCATTCGAAGACGCCCGATCTGGCCGCGGTGACGCGGCAGGCGGACATCCTGGTGGCCGCGGCGGGGCGGGCGAAACTCATCACCGCCGGCATGGTCAAACCCGGTGCCTGCGTCATCGACGTCGGCATCAACCGCGGCGCCGACGGCAAGCTCGCCGGCGACGTGGATTTCGATTCGGTGCAGGATGTCGCCGGCTGGATCACGCCGGTGCCGGGCGGCGTCGGCCCGATGACCGTGGCCATGCTGCTGGTCAACACAGTTAAAGCGGCGGAGCAAACACTTGGCTGAAAGCGCGATGAGTCCCGCCGGCAACCCTCTGCTTGACTTCTCCGGCCTGCCGCGCTTGGCGGAGATCCGGCCGGAGCACGTTTCGCCGGCGGTGGACGAACTGCTCGCGCAGGCGCGCGCGGCGGTCGCCGCTGCGGAATCGGCCGCGCCGACCTGGGGGGCCTTCGTCGCGCCGCTGGAGGACGCGCACGAGCGTCTCGGCCGCGCCTGGGGCCAGGTCTCGCACCTGCACGGGGTCATGGACACCCCGCCCCTGCGCCAGGCCTACAACGCCAGCCTGCCGAAGATCTCGCAGTACTGGACCGAACTGGGCCAGAACCTGAAGCTGTTCGCGAAGTATCGCGAGCTGAAGGGCTCGCCGGCCTACGCCGGCCTGACTGCGGCGCGCCGCCGCGCGCTCGACAATGCGCTGCGCGACTTCAAGCTCTCCGGCGCCGAACTGGATGCGGCGAAGAAGCCGCGCTTCGCCGCCATCCAGGAGGAACTGGCGAAGCTGGGGGCGAAGTTCTCGGAGAACCTGCTGGACGCCACCAACGACTGGACCCTCGTCGTCGAGGACGAGAGGCGGCTTGCGGGCATCCCCGCGGACGTGCGGCAGGCGGCGCGCGAGGCCGCGCAGAAGGACGCAAAGGCGGGCTGGAAGCTCACCCTGCACATGCCCTGCTACTTCCCGGCGCTGCAGTACGCGGAGGACCGCGCACTGCGCGAGACGCTGTACCGCGCCAGCGCCACGCGCGCCTCGGAGTTCGGCAAGCCGGAATGGGACAACACCTCGCTCATCACGCGCATCCTGGCGCTGCGCCGCGAGGCGGCGCGCCTGCTGGGCTACGCCAGCCACGCGGAGGTGTCGCTGGTGCCGAAGATGGCGCGCTCGCCGGCCGAGGTGCTGTCGTTCCTGCGCGACCTCGCCCGGCGCGCGCGGCCCTTCGCCGAGAAGGACGCCGCCGAGCTGCGTGCCTTCGCGCGCAAGGAACTCGGCATCGAGGATCTGCAGTCCTGGGACGTGGCCTTCGCCTCGGAGAAGCTGCGCGCAAAGCGCTACGCCTTCTCCGACCAGGAGCTGAAGCAGTACTTCCCGGAGGATGTCGCGCTGGCGGGGCTGTTCCGCCTCATCGAAACCATCTTCGGCCTGAGGATCTCCGAAGCGAAGGCGCCCGCCTGGCACCAGGAGGTGCGCTTCTGGGAGGCGCGCGACAGGGATGGCGCGCTGGTGGGGCAGTTCTATACCGACCTCTACGCGCGCGACACCAAGCGCGGCGGCGCCTGGATGGACGATGCCATCGGCCGTCGCCGCAAGGCCGCCGGCATACAGACGCCGGTGGCCTACCTCAACTGCAATTTCTCGCGTCCGGTGGGCGGCAAGCCCGCCCTGTTCTCCCACGACGAGGTGATCACCCTGTTCCACGAATCCGGCCACGGCCTGCACCACCTGCTGACCCGCGCCGAGGACCTCGCCGTCTCCGGGCTGAACGGCGTGGAGTGGGACGCAGTGGAACTGCCCAGCCAGTTCATGGAGAACTTCTGCTGGGAATGGGACGTGCTGACGGGCATGACGCGCCATGTCGATACCGGGGCGCCGCTAGCGCGTGCGCTGTTCGACAAGATGATCGCGGCGAAGAACTTCCAGTCGGGACTGGCGATGTTGCGGCAAGTGGAGTTCGCGCTGTTCGACATGCGCCTGCACGCCGAATTCGATCCCGCGGGCGCACATCCGCTACAGGACCTGCTGGACGAGGTGCGCCGCGAAGTGGCGGTGCTGGTGCCCCCGGCGTGGAACCGGTTCCAGAACAGCTTCTCGCACATCTTCGCCGGCGGCTACGCCGCGGGCTACTACAGCTACAAGTGGGCCGAGGTGCTCTCGGCCGACGCCTACGCCCTGTTCGAGGAAACACGCGCGCTGAAAGGCGCGCTCAATGCCGAGGCCGGCGCGCGTTTCCGCGACGAGGTGCTCGCGGTGGGCGGCACCCGCCCGGCGGCGGAATCGTTCCGTGCCTTCCGCGGCCGCGACCCCAGCATCGACGCCCTGCTGCGCCACAGCGGAATGATCCCCGCCTGAGCGCGATGCGGCTCGCGAGCTGGAACGTCAACTCGCTCAAGGTCCGCCTGCCGCAGCTCTCGGACTGGCTGGCGCAGGCGCGGCCGGAGGTGCTCTGCGTGCAGGAGACCAAGAGCGAGGATGCGAAGTTCCCCCGCGCCGCGATCGAGGCGCTCGGTTACCGCGTCGCCTTTTCCGGGCAAAAGACCTACAACGGCGTGGCCCTGCTGGCGAAGGCGCCGCTCGAGCTCCAAGACGTGGTGGCCGGCATCCCCGGCTTCGCCGACCAGCAAAAGCGCGTGCTCGCGGCATCGGCCTGCGGCATGCGCGTGATCTGCGTCTACTGTCCCAACGGGCAGGCCGTCGGCTCCGAGAAGTACGACTACAAGCTGCGCTGGTACGCGGCGCTGAAGGACTACCTCGCCGCCGAGTTGGCGCGCCGTCCGCTGCTCGCAGTGGCCGGCGACTTCAATGTCGCGCCCGAGGACCGGGACGTGCACGACCCCAAAGCCTGGAAAGGCCAGGTGCAGGTCTCGGAGCCCGAACGCGCCGCCTGGCGCGCGCTGCTCGCGCTGGGACTCAAGGACGCGTTCCGGCTGTTCGAGCAGCCGCAGAAGGCGTATTCGTGGTGGGACTATCGGATGCTGGCATTCCGGCGCAATGCCGGCCTGCGCATCGACCACATCCTGCTGTCGGCGCCGCTCTCGGCACGCTGCACCGCCAGTTCCGTGGACAAGGCGCCGAGAAAGCTCGAGCGCCCGTCGGACCACGCCCCCATCATCGCCGAGATCGCCCCTTAGGCGGCCATCCCCTTCTGCACGCCCGGGCGCGCGGACATGCGCTCGCGCCAGGCGTTCAGGTTGGCCATGCCCCCGGTGAGCGCCTTCCTCTGGTTCACCACCGGATAGAGCGCGATGTCGGCCACGGAAAACTCGTCGGCCAGGAACTCGCGCCCGGCGAGCCGAGCGTCCGCGTTGCGCAAGAAGTTGGTAAGCCGCGCCTTGAAGAAATCCGTGATCGGCGCGCTCTTCTCCGGCGCCGTGTTCTCCAGCGCGAAGATGACGCCGCTGTTGCCGGCGACATCGCTGCAGCCCATCATCATCCACTGCAGTGCGACGGCCTTGCGCGCGGGGTCCTTGGGCAGCAGGCGGCCGCTTTTTTCCGCGGCGTAGAGAAGGATCGCACCCGACTGCGCGAGCGAGAGGGGCTTGCCGCCGGGGCCGTTGGAGTCGGTGAGCGCCGGGATCTGGCCGGCGGGGTTGATCTTCAGGTACTCGGGCCTCTTGTGCTCGCCCTTGGACAGGTCCACCTTGTGGATCCTGTGCTCCAGGCCCGACTCGGCCATGCCCACCGCGGCGCGCAGGCCGTTGCCCGTGGCCCACATGTACAGCTCGATCATACCCGCTCCTTGTGATCCGGTTTTGGTTCGCGGATGATAACCGCTGGATGGAGCCCGCCGACAGCATCGCCCGCCTGGGTTTCGCGCGCTGGTACGAGCGCCGGCTGATCGAGGGCCATGCCTGGTTCGTGAGTTGCTTCCTGTGCATGATCGCCATCGCGGCATGCATGGAGGAGCTCAACCTGCGCGGCTCGCTGCCGCGGCTGGCGGTTTATGCCACGCTGGTGCTGGCTTCGGCCGCGCTCGCGGTGTACGCAGCGGTGCGCTACCACCGGATCCTCTCGGAAGCCGAACGCCTGGGCGAGCACGCCACCTGCGGCAACTGCGGCGCCTACGCGCGCTTCAAACTCTACTCGCCCACCATGGCCCGTTGCCGCCGCTGCGGCAACGAGTGGCGGCTGATCAACTAGTCGATCTTGCCCGGATCGACTTTCTAGTCGATCTTATCGTACGCGGGCAGCGTCAGGAACTCGACGTACTCGCCGGTGGTGATCGTCTCGAACAGCACCGCGGCCTCGTCGAGCTTGCCTTCGGCGCCGGCGGCCTTGGCCTTCGCGAGCTCGTCGCCGAGCAGGTCCCGGAACAGGTCCACGGTCACCTTGCGGCCGTCCTCCAGCGCGCCCATGGGCGAGCGGATCCACTGCCAGATCTGCGAGCGCGAGATCTCGGCGGTGGCGGCGTCCTCCATCAGGTTGAACACCGGCACGCAGCCGTTGCCGCCGAGCCAGGCGGCGACGTAGCGGATGCCCACCGCGATGTTGTTGCGCAGGCCGGCCTCGGTGATCGGCGCCGAGGGCTTGAAGTCGAGCAGGTCCTTGGCCGCCACGTTGACCTCGGGACGCTGCTTGCCGTACTGGTTGGGCTGCGGCATGTGCTGGTCGAACACCGCCTTGGCCACCGGCACCAGCGCCGGGTGCGCCACCCAGGTGCCGTCGCAGCCGTCGGTGACTTCGCGCAGCTTGTCCTGACGCACCTTCTCCAGCGCCGCCTCGTTGGCCGCCGGGTCGTTCTTGATCGGGATCTGCGCCGCCATGCCGCCCATCGCGGGCGCGCCGCGCTTGTGGCAGGTCTTCACCAGCGCCAGCGCATAGGCGCGCATGAAGGGCGCGGTCATCGTCACCTGCGAGCGGTCGGCGAGGCAAAACGCCGCGTTGGACCGGAACTTCTTGATGCAGGAGAAGATGTAGTCCCAGCGGCCGATGTTGAGGCCGGCGGAATGGTCCTTCAGCTCCCAGAGGATCTCGTCCATCTCGAAGGCGGCCACCACGGTCTCGATCAGGCAGGTGGCGCGGATGGTGCCGTGGGGAACGCCGAGCGCCTTCTGCGCGGCGGTGAAGATGTCGTTCCAGAGGCGCGCTTCCAGGTGCGACTCCATTTTCGGCAGGTAGAAGTACGGCCCCGAGCCGCGCGCCAGCAGCTCCTTCGCGTTGTGGAAGAAGTAGAGGGCGAAGTCGAAGATGCCGCCGGACACCGGCTGGCCGTCCACGGTGAGGTGCTTCTCGTCCAGGTGCCAGCCGCGCGGGCGCGGGATCAGCACCGCGGTCCTGTCGTTCAGCTTGTAGCTCTTGCCGCCGGCTTCGAGGGCGATGGTGCGGCGCACTGCATCGCGCAGGTTCACCTGTCCGTCGATCATGTTGAACCAGGTCGGGCAGTTGGCGTCCTCGAAGTCCGCCATGAAGGTGGAGGCGCCGCAGTTGAGCGCGTTGATCACCATCTTGCGGTCGGTGGGGCCGGTGATCTCGACCCGGCGGTCGAGCAGGTCCTTGGGCTGCGAGGCGATCCGCCACTCGGATTCGCGCACGCCCTTGGTCTGCGGCAGGAAGTCGGGCAGCCGGCCGGCGTCGAATTCCTTCTGCCGGGCGGCGCGCGCCGCAAGCAGCGCCTGCCGCCGCCCCTCGAATCGCTGGTGCAGCATCGCGACGAATCCGAGCGCTTGCGGGGTGAGGATCTCGGCGAACTGCGGCGTGAGCTTGCCCATCACCCGCGGCAGGGACGGTTGTTCTGCGATCAGCGTTGCGTTCATGGGGGCGGCTTTCCTGTTGTGGATCCTGCGGACCCGGCGCCTCCCGGGAGGCGGGAGCTATTATGCGGGCTTGGATTGGCAAATTTCACAGAAGAAATTTCACATTGTTAATTTCACCCTCTCCCGGCCCGGATCCCCGGGTAAGCTGCGCTGCGCGATTGCGGCGCGCCCTCGGGGGAGGGGGGGGTAGCCTACTTTCCCGCCCATCGGGTTCACATTTCACATTATGAAAACCGCTCACAACGTCCTGATCCTCGGCGCCTCCTACGGCTCGCTGCTCGCCACCAAGCTGGCGCTCGGGGGCCACAGCGCGAGGATGGTCTGCCTGCCCAACGAGGTCCAGCTGTTCAACCAGGCAGGGGCGATCGTGCGGCTTCCGGTCAAGGGCCGGGACGGGCTGGTGGAAGTCCGCTCGCGCGACCTGCCGGGCAAGCTCTCGGCTGCGGGCCCGGGCGAGGTCGCGCCGTTCGACTATGACCTGGTTGTGCTCGCCATGCAGGAGCCGCAGTACCGCTCCCCGGGCGTACGCGAGCTCATCCAGTCGGTCGCGGCCTCCCGGGTGCCGTGCATGTCCATCATGAACATGCCGCCGCTGCCCTGCCTCGCGCGCATTCCGGGGGTGGATCCTGCCGCGTGCCGCGGCTGCTACGCCGATCCCACGGTGTGGGATGGCTTCGATCCGCAGCTCATGACGCTTTGCAGCCCCGACCCTCAGGCCTTCCGCCCGCCGGAGGAGCCGGTGAACGTGCTGCAGGTGCGCCTGCCGACCAACTTCAAGTCGGCGCGGTTTCCGTCCCAGGCCCACACCGCGATCCTGCGCCGGCTGGAGGCGGACATCGAGGCGGCGCGCTTTGAACTGGGCCGCGAGCGGATCGAGCTGCCGGTGAAGCTGAAGGTGCATGACTCGGTGTTCGTGCCGCTGGCGAAGTGGTCCATGCTGCTGGCGGGCAACTACCGCTGCGTCACCGCCGGCGGCATCCGCTCCATCAAGGAGGCCGTGCACGGCGACCTCGCCGCGTCGCGCGCGGTGTACGAGTGGGTGATGAAGCTATGCGTGTCGCTCGGCGCCAGCGAGAAGGACCTGGTGCCCTTCGACAAGTACGCGGCGGCAGCGCAGGGGCTCGCGAGCCCGTCCTCCGCCGCGCGCGCCCTCTACGCCGGCGCCCCCAACATCGAGCGCGTGGACCGGCTGGTGCAGGCGATCGCGAAGCAGAAGCGGCAGGGCCTCGCCGCGATCGACGAGACCGTCGCGCTGGTGGACGCCAAGCTGGAAGAAAACCGGAAAGCGAAAAAATAGGGACGGACCACGTTCACCGGCGCAGCCGGCCGCGAAAACGTGGCCTGTGCCTGTTTTCCCGCCTAGCCTTCGTCGGCGCCGCCGCCGATCCCGAGCTCCTGGATCTTTCGGCTGATGGTGTTGCGGCCCATGCCGAGCAGGTTGGCGGCCTCGGTGCGCCGGCCGCCGGTGCGCTCGAGCGCGCGCTCGATCAGCGCGCGTTCGAAGTCGCGCGACAGCTTGTCCAGAATCCCGGTTTCACCGCGCGCCAGGCGCCGCTCGACCTCCTTCGCCAGCACGGCCACCCAGTCCGACGTCGCCGCGGTGGCGTCCTCGGGTTCGCCGCGGAACTCCGCCGGCAGGTCGGTGACGCCGATCACCTGCCCAGGCGCCATCACCGTCAGCCAGTGGCACAGGTTCTCGAGCTGGCGGACGTTGCCGGGAAACTCCAGCTTGCCGAGGTGCGCGAGCACCTCCTCGGACAGGCGCTTGGGCTCCACGCCCAGCTGCCGCGCGCTGCGCGCCAGGAAATGCCGCGCCAGCGGGCCGATGTCCTCGCGCCGCTCCCGCATCGCCGGCAGCCGGATGCGGATGACGTTGAGGCGGTGGTAGAGGTCCTCGCGGAATAAGCCTTCGCGCACCCGCGCCTCGAGGTTCTGGTGGGTGGCGGCGATGACGCGCACGTTGGATTTCAGCTGCTGGTGGCCGCCGACGCGGTAGAACGTGCCGTCGGACAGCACGCGCAGCAGCCGGGTCTGCAGCTCCGCGGGCATGTCGCCGATCTCGTCGAGGAACAGGCTCCCGCCCTCGGCCTGCTCGAAGCGGCCGCGGCGCTGCGCCTGCGCGCCGGTGAAGGAGCCGCGCTCATGGCCGAACAGTTCCGACTCCAGCAGGTCCTTGGGCATGGCCGCGGTGTTGATGGCGACGAAGGGCTTGTGCGCCCGTGTGCTGTGACGGTGCAGCGCGCGCGCCACAAGCTCCTTTCCGGTGCCTGACTCGCCGGTGAGGAGCACCGTGGCGCTGGACTGCGACAGGCGGCCGATGGCGCGGAACACCTCCTGCATCGCTGCCGCCTGCCCGAGGATCTCGGGCTCCTCGGCGATCGGCTCCAGCGCCGCTTCCTCGCGCTGGCTCTCCGCGAACGCGCGGCGGATCAGTTCCACCGCCTGGTCGACGTCGAAGGGCTTGGGCAGGTACTCGTAGGCGCCGCCCTGGAACGCCGCCACCGCGGACTCCAGGTCGGAGTAGGCCGTCATCACGATCACCGGCACCGACGGAAACTTCTTCTTGACCACCTGCAGCAGCTCGATGCCCGAGGCGCCCGGCATGCGGATGTCGGACACCAGCACCTGCGGCGGCTCGCCACCGGCGAGCGCATCCAGCGCCTCCCGCGCCGAGGCGAAGGACTGGAAGGCCATGCCTTCGCGGCTGAGGGCTTTCTCGAACACCCAGCGTATGGAGCGATCGTCGTCGACAATCCAGACCGGTTTCATGGCAGCGGCAGCAGTAGGCTGAACACCGTGCGTCCCGGGCGGCTGTCGAACTCGACGATGCCGCCGTGGTTCTGCACGAACGTGTGGACCAGCGCAAGGCCGAGGCCGCTGCCGCCCTCCCGTCCCGACACCAGGGGATTGAAGACGCGATCGCGGATGTCCCCGGGAATGCCCGGTCCGTCATCGATCACCTGCAATTCCAATGCCAGCCTGGACAGGCGACGGGCGATGGTCACCTGGCGGGCGACCCGGGTGCGCAGGACGATGGTGCCGCCCCGCTTGGCGTTGGCCTCGGACATCATGGCCTGGGCCGCGTTGCGCACCAGGTTGAGGACCAGCTGCACCAGCTGCTCCAGGTCACCGATCAGGTCCGGGATGCTGGGATCGTAGTCGCGCAGAAGGGACACCGACTCCGGGAACTCCGCCAGCACCAGGCTGCGCACCCGCTCCAGCACCTCGAGGATGCGCACAGGCGCGACGCGCACGATACGCTGGGGGATGAGCAGCTGGTCCATGAGCGCCTGCAGGCGATCGGCTTCCTTGATGATGACCTGGGTGTACTCGCGCAGCTCCGGGCGATCCAGTTCGCGCTCCAGCAGCTGGGCCGAGCCGCGCAGGCCGCCCAGCGGATTGCGGATCTCGTGCGCGAGGTTGCGGATCAGCTGCCGGCTGGTCTCGCGCTGGTCCAGGCGCCGCTCCTCGCGTTCCACCCGCAGCTGCTCCTCCAAGGGGCGCAGTTCGGCCAGCAGGGGGCGCCGCGGCAGGTCCGTGCGCGTCACCAGGCAGGACAGCGGCAGGGATTCGCGGCCGGGGCGGAGGTAGCTCGCATGCTGCGCGCGGTAGTCCCAATGTGCCGACAACGCCTCGCGCAGCATCCCCTCGATCGCTTCGCTCTCGGCGAACAGGGCCTGGAACGGCTGGCCGACGATGGCCTTCGCGCCCGCGCCCAGCAGGTTCTCCGCCGCTGGGTTGGCATAGCGCAGAACGAAGTCCTCGTCGAGCAGCACGACCGCGGTGGCCAGGAGTTGCAGCCCGGAGAGCCCGGGTGTTGGTTCGGCCATGGGCCGTGGATCGGTGCCGGATGGAAAGGGGGCTTGCCGCTAGCGGCTGAGGTTGGCGATCTCGCGCTTCAGCGCTTCGAGGTTCTGCTCGTGCACCTCGACCGAGTCGCGGAACGGCTTCAGGCGCTCCAGCACGCGGGCAAAGTTCTTCTCCTCGCCGGTGCGGACCGCCTCCTGCTCGGCCAGCTTCTTGCGGGCGTCGGCGAGCATTGCCTGCTCCTGGACCAATTCCTTCTCCAGCGTCTCGCGCTGCTTGGATTTCGCCCAAGCGCGGTCGACAGCCGATTCCTTCGGGAAACCGGCCGGCGAGGGTGATTTCGCGGCCGGCTTGGGCGCGGCGCCAGCCGGCACGAAGATGATGCGTTCCGCGCAGTCCTTGCCTGCGGTGTCGTGCTTCTCGCTGGTGATGGTGACACGGCCGCTGGCGTCCTTGCAGTTCCACAGGGTCCGCACCACGGTGGTCTGGGCCGCCGCAGAGGTGAGGACCAACTGTGCCAGAACCAGTGCCGCACCATATCGGGTCATGGTCGGGACTTCACCTCAATGCAATGCGTTAAGTCTATGCCACGGATGGGATTTTGGCACATTCCAGAAAACAGCAAGGGCGGGGACTCCCCCGCCCTTGCCATAACGCACCGGCGGTGAAACGGTTGCCCGGCTAGGAGCTGTAGTACATGTCGAACTCGACCGGATGGGTGGTCATGCGGAACCGGGTGACTTCCTCGGACTTGAGCGCGATGTACGACTCGATGAAGTCGGCGTCGAACACCCCGCCCTTGGTGAGGAAGGCGTGGTCCCTCTTCAGGTTGTCCAGCGCCTCGTCCAGCGACGCGCACACCTGCGGCACCTTGCCGGCCTCTTCCGGCGGCAGGTGGTACAGGTCCTTGTCGATCGGGTCGCCCGGGTGGATCTTGTTCTGCACGCCGTCCAGGCCCGCCATCAGCATGGCCGAGAACGCAAGGTAGGCGTTGGCGGTCGGATCCGGGAAGCGCACCTCGACGCGGCGCGCCTTGGGGCTCGCCACGTAGGGAATGCGGCACGAGGCCGAGCGGTTCTTCGCCGAGTAGGCCAAGTTGATCGGGGCCTCGAAGCCCGGCACCAGCCGCTTGTAGGAGTTGGTGCCCGGGTTGGTGATGGCGTTCAACGCCTTGGCGTGCTTGATGATGCCGCCGATGTAGTGCAGCGCGAGCTCCGACAGCCCGGCGTAGCCGTTGCCGGCGAACAGGTTCTGCCCACCCTTCCACACCGACTGGTGCACGTGCATGCCCGAACCGTTGTCGCCGACCACGGGCTTGGGCATGAAGGTGGCCGTCTTGCCGTAGGACGAGGCGACGCTCCAGACCGTGTACTTTAGGATCTGCAGCCAGTCGGCGCGCTGCACCAGCGGGGCGAAGCGGGTGCCGATCTCGCACTGGCCCGGCGCCGCGACCTCGTGATGGTGTACCTCGACCTCCACGCCCTGCGCCTCGAGCGCGATGCACATGGCGTTGCGGATGTCCTGCAGCGTGTCGGCCGGAGGCACCGGGAAGTAGCCGCCCTTGACCGGCGCGCGGTGGCCCATGTTACCCGCCTCGTAGTCGATGCCGGTGGACCAGGGCGCCTCCTCGGACTTGATCTTCACCGAGGAGCCGGACATGTCCACGCTCCAGGTCACGCCGTCGAAGATGAAGAACTCGGGCTCGGGGCCGAAGTAGGCCACCTCACCGATGCCGGAGGACTTGAGGTAGGCCTCGGCGCGCTTGGCGATGCCGCGCGGGCAGCGGTTATAGGGCTTGCCGTCGGCGGGCTCGACCACGTCGCAGGTGATGTTGAGGACCGGCTCGTCGGTGAAGGGATCGATGCGCGCGGTGACCGGGTCCGGGTACAGCAGCATGTCGGAGGCCTGGATGCCCTTCCAGCCGGCGATGGACGAGCCGTCGAAGGCGTGGCCGTCGGTGAACTTGTCCTTGGTGAACTGCTTCGCCGGGACGGAGACGTGCTGCTCCTTGCCGCGGGTGTCGGTGAAGCGGATGTCGACGAACTTCACCTCCTTGTCCTTGATCATCTTCAATACGTCATCGGGCGTCATCGCCATTTCAACTCTCCGTTTGCGGTAATTGGACGGGCTTCAAATAACCATGCGGGCTGGGCTCCCGAGCCGGACCCCCAATGCTCCGCAGAACATCAGCAGAATCCATGCCAATCGCCCGGTCCTTGGCCAGCCCCTCTCCCGGCCAAGTCGGCACGATTTTACCGGAGGGGAATGCCCCCGGATGGTGCTGTATTCTGCGCTGCCGCACCGCCATGGTGCAATCTGCCTCGCAGCCTATAATTTCACCCTCCATGGATGACATCCGGCAAAGGGCCCGGGAGCGGGCGCTCCAGTTGAAGCTTCCCTACGCTGGAGCGGTCACCCCGGCCGAGGCCCATGCCCTCATGAAGGCGGGCGCCACGCTGGTGGACGTGCGGACCATGGCCGAGCGACACTTCGTGGGCTCGGTTCCGGGGAGCCAGCCCATCGAATGGACCACCTACCCCAAGGGCGAGCGCAACCCGGCCTTCCTCGAGCAGCTCGAGGAAGCGGCGCCCAGGGATGTCCCGGTCCTGTTCCTGTGCCGCTCCGGCGTGCGCTCGCACCACGCGGCGATCGCTGCCACCGAGGCCGGCTGGAACGAGGCCTACAACATCCTGGAGGGCTTCGAGGGCGACAAGGACCCCGAGCAGCACCGCGGCAATGTCGGCGGCTGGCGCAAGGCCGGCCTGCCGTGGATCCAGAGCTAGCAAAACGTCGCCCGTCCCGGTTTTTCTAGCCAACGGTCCAGTCCACCCAGCCCAGCCACGCGGTGGCGAGCACCACCAGGCCGAAGGCGATGCGGTACCACGCGAAGGGCCGGAAATCGTGCGTGGCGACATAGCGCACCAGCCAGCGAATCACCAAGAACGCGGAGATGAACGCGGCCGCGCCGCCGGCCGAGAACAGCGGCAGGTCCGCCGCGCTGAACAAGTCGCGATGCGACCACAGGTCGTAGGCGCCGGCCGCGATGAGCGTCGGCACCGCGAGGAAGAACGAGAACTCCGTCGCCGCCCGCCGCGACAGGCCGAACAGCATGCCGCCGATGATGGTCGCCCCCGAGCGCGAAGTGCCCGGGATGAGGGCGAAGCACTGCGCCAGGCCGACCTTGAGCGCGTCCAGCGCGGACATCGAGTCGACCGAATCGATGCGTGCCGCGCGCGGCGCGCGCTCCAGCCAGAGGATCACGAGGCCGCCGAAGATGAAGGCGAGCGCCACCGGCACCGGCTTGAACAGGTAGGCCTTGATGTAGGCGCCGAACGCGAGGCCGAGCGCCACCGCCGGGGTGAAGGCCATGGCAAGGTTGCGCCACAGTGCCAGGTCCACCTTGAGAAAGCGGGCGCGGTACTCCCACAGCACGGCAAGCATGGCGCCGGTCTGGATCGCGACGTAGAACACATTGAAGCGATCGCTCTCCATGCCCAGCAGGTCGCCGGCCAGGATCAGGTGGCCGGTGCTGGAGACGGGGAGGAACTCGGTGAGACCCTCGACCACGCCGAGGATCAGCGCATCGAGGAGGGTGGCTTCGCGCATCGGGCCGCGATGGTATCAGGCCTTCGACTGCTCGATGATGAAACGGTGCACCTCGTCCCAGAACAGCGGGTGGGTGTCGGTGCTGTTGTGCCCGGCGCCGGGGAGCAGCACCCGGCGCTTCGGTCCGCCCCAGGCCCTGAACAGCGCCTCCGCGTGCGCCGGAGGGATCACCTCGTCGCGCTCGGCGATGAGGGCCAGCAACGGCTGCTTCAAGCCCGGCGCGAGCAGGTCGGAGTCGAATCGGTGCCGCAGCATCCAGTCGACCGGCAAGTACCAGTAGTAGCGCTTCGCCACCGCGGCGAGGCTGTCGTAGGGCGCCGCCAGGATGAGCGCGCGCAGCGGCCGTTCAGCCGCGAGCCGCACCGCGACGCCGCTGCCCAGGCTGCGGCCGAACGCAAGGATGCGGGCCTTGTCCACCCCCGGCAGCGTCGCCGCGAGGTCGAACCATGCCAGCGCATCGGCGACCAGCGCCTTCTCGGACGGCGTACCTGCGCTCGAGCCGTAGCCGCGGTAGTCCACCAGCAGCCAGCCAACGCCGGGGGTCTCGCCGGCGCGGCCCAGCATCCAGGACACTTCCTCGGCATTGCCGCCGAAGTAGATCACCAGCGGGCCTTTTCCGGGCAGGTGCCAAGCGTGGAGCGGCGTGCCGTCGGCGGCGGCCAGCCGGATGCCGCTTGCGGCGGGATTCTGCTTCGCGATCTGCGCCCGCTGCGAGTCTGTCGTTGGCTGGCGGTAGAAAATCAGCCGGTCCTGCGCCATCCAGACCAACAGCGGCAGGCCGACCGCCGTCGCGAGCAGAATCTTCGCGGTCGCGGCGACGAGGCCTTCGGCGATCACTGCTTGTGGTAGAGCTCGGCGCCCTTCTTCACGAACTCCACCGATTTCTCCTGCATCCCCTTCTCGACGTAGTCGCGCACGTCCTGGGTGATCTTCATCGAGCAGAAATGCGGCCCGCACATGGAGCAGAAGTGCGCCACCTTCATCGAGTCCTTGGGCAGGGTCTCGTCGTGAAAGTCCTTGGCGGTGTCCGGGTCCAGGCCCAGGTTGAACTGGTCCTGCCAGCGGAACTCGAAGCGCGCCTTGGACACCGCGTTGTCGCGGATCTGCGCCCCCGGATGGCCCTTGGCGAGGTCGGCGGCGTGGGCCGCGATCCTGTAGGCCATGATGCCGTCCTTGACGTCCTTCTTGTTGGGTAGCCCGAGGTGCTCCTTGGGCGTGACGTAGCACAGCATGGCGGTGCCATACCAGCCGATCTGCGCCGCGCCGATCGCGCTGGTGATGTGGTCGTAGCCCGGCGCGATGTCGGTGGTGAGCGGCCCCAGCGTGTAGAAGGGCGCCTCGTGGCACCAATCCAGCTGCAGGTCCATGTTCTCCTTGATGAGCTGCATCGGCACGTGACCCGGGCCCTCGATCATCACCTGCACGTCGTGCTTCCAGGCCACCTGCGTCAGCTCTCCCAGCGTCTTCAGCTCGGCCAACTGCGCCTCGTCATTGGCGTCGTAGCCCGAGCCGGGACGCAGGCCGTCGCCCAGCGAGAAGCTGACGTCGTAGGCTTTCATGATCTCGCAGATGTCCTCGAAACGCGTGTAGAGGAAGCTCTCCCGGTGGTGCGCGAGGCACCACTTGGCCATGATCGAGCCGCCGCGCGAGACGATGCCGGTCATACGCTTCGCGGTCATGGGCACGTAGCGCAGAAGGACGCCGGCGTGGATGGTGAAGTAGTCCACGCCCTGCTCGGCCTGCTCGATGAGCGTGTCGCGGTAGATCTCCCAGGTCAGTTCCTCCGCCTTGCCGTCCACCTTCTCGAGCGCCTGGTAGATGGGCACGGTGCCGATGGGCACCGGCGAATTGCGCAGGATCCACTCGCGCGTCTCGTGGATGTGCTTGCCGGTGGAGAGGTCCATCACCGTGTCCCCGCCCCAGCGGATCGCCCAGGTCATCTTCTCCACCTCCTCGGCGATGCCCGAGGACACCGCGGAATTGCCGATGTTGGCGTTGACCTTGACGAGGAAGTTCCGGCCGATGATCATCGGCTCGGATTCCGGGTGGTTGATGTTGGCCGGAATGATGGCCCTGCCCCGCGCGACCTCGCTGCGCACGAACTCCGGCGTGATCCGCTCCGGGATCGCGGCGCCGAAGGACTCGCCCTTGTGCTGCCGCATCAGCAGCTCCAGCATCTTCTCGCCGGTCTTGCCGGTGGCCCTGAGGCGCTCGATGTACTGCTCGCGCTGCAGGTTCTCGCGGATGGCGATGAACTCCATCTCGGGGGTGACAATGCCGCGGCGCGCGTAGTGCATCTGCGACACGTTCCTGCCGGCCTTGGCGCGGCGCGGCGCGCGCTTCAGGTTGAAGCGCAGATCGGCCAGCTTCGGATCCTGCAACCGCTCGACGCCGTAGGCCGACGAGGGCCCGGAGAGGACCTCGCTGTCGCCGCGCTCCTCGATCCACTTCTGGCGCAGCGGCGCGAGACCCGAGCGGATGTCGATCTTCACCGCCGGGTCGGTGTAGGGCCCCGAGCAGTCGTAGACGAACACCGGCGGGTTCGGTTCGCCGCCGAACATGGACGGCGTGTCGGCCTGCGACACCTCGCGCATCGGCACGCGCAGGTCCGGGCGCGAGCCCGTCACGTACACCCTGCGCGAGTTGGGAAGGGGCTTGACCGCCGCCTCGTCGACGTGGGCGGTGGCGGCCAGGAACTTGGGATTGGCGTTCATTTCGCTTCCTTCGGCGGCATGACCCGTATCAGGCCCATACGGGGGAGGGGCCCTGTATTCCCTCCAGGAGGGACTCTTTCACCCGCTCCCCGACCCCCGCAGGCAGGAGCCCTGCGCAAAGTGTGAATACTACCGCTGCACGGGGTTCTGGCGGTGCAGCATAATATCGGGTTCGCATGAACAGAAGCATGAACAGAACGCTGAGGACCGCGCTTTTTGCCGCCGCCGCGGCGGCGCTAGCCCTGGGCGGCTACGCTGCGATGCGCGCCAAGCAGCCGGCGCCCAAGTCCGCGTCGGCCGCCGCCGCGACGCCAGTGGCAGAGTTCCTGCAGGACGACCTGGTCATCGTCGCGCCTGCGGGCCTGGACCGCACGCTGCCGCTCACCGGGTCGCTGACCCCGTTCAACGAGGCCACCGTGAAAGCCAAGGTCGCCGGCGAGCTGGTCGCGGTCGCGGTGCGCGAAGGCGAGAGCGTGACGCAAGGGCAGGTCCTGGCGCGCGTGGATACCACCGAGGTGCAGGCGCGCGTGGCCGCGCGCCAGGCCGAGGTCGAGGCGGCGAAGGCGCAGCTGGTCTGGGCCGGAAAGAACCGCGACCAGCAGAAGGCGCTGCTCGACAAGGCCTTCATCTCCCAGAGCGCGTTCGACAACCTCCAGAGCAACTACGACGTCGCGGCGGCGAAGCTGCGCGCGGCGGAGGCCGAGCTGGTGGTGGCTAGCAAGTCGCTCGGCGACGCGGTGCTGGTGGCGCCCTTCGCCGGCATGGTGTCGCAGCGCCACGCCCAGCCCGGTGAGCGGGTGGCGCTGGACGCGCGCGTGGCGAGCGTGGTGGACCTGTCGCGCCTGCAGCTGGAGGCCGCGGTGCCGCCGGCGGCGATCGGCCAAGTGCGCGTCGGCCAGCCGCTCAGCTTGCGCGTCGAGGGCTTCGGCGAGCGCGAGTTCGCGGGCAGGATCGAGCGCATCAATCCCTCGGCCACGCCGGGCTCGCGCTCGATCAGCGTCTACGCCGTGATCGAGAACCGCGAGGGCGTGCTGCGCGGCGGCATGTTCGCGCAGGGCGCGCTGACGCTCGCCAAGGTGGACGGTGCGCTCGCCATTCCGGCCTCGGCGGTGCGCGAGGAGATCGGCCAGACCTTCGTCTACGCCATCGTGGAGGGTCTGGTGAAGCGCCGCAACGTCCGGATCGGCGCCGCCGATGCTGCGGGCCGGGTGCAGGTGATCGAGGGGCTCGCCGCCGGCGACCGCATCGTGCGCGTGAACCTGGGCTCGCTGCGCGAAGGCATGGCCGCGCGGCTGGCGGGCCCCGCGCCCTCCGCGGCCGCCAAGCCGTAGGCGCGCCCGATGTGGTTCACCCGGGTCAGCATCGCCAATCCGGTCTTCGCGACCATGATGATGGCCGCGCTGCTGGTGCTGGGCGCGTTCTCCTACTCGCGCCTGCCGGTGGAGCAGTTCCCCGACGTCAGCTTCCCGGTGGTGGTGGTGCAGACCGAGTATCCCGGGGCGTCGCCGGAGAACGTGGAAGAGGAGGTGACGCGCAAGGTCGAGGAATCGGTCAACACCATCAGCGGCATCAAGACGCTGTCGTCTCGCTCCTACGAGGGCCTGTCGGTGGTGATCGTGGAGTTCGACCTCAACATCGACCCCAAGCTCGCGGCCCAGGACGTGCGCGAGAAGATCGCCCTCATCCGCTCGGCCTTCCGCGACGAGATCAAGGAGCCGCGCGTCAGCCGCTTCAACCCGGACGATCTCCCGATCGTGTCGGTGGCGGTGCAGTCCTCCGGCCGCAGCCTTCGAGAGCTGACGACGCTCGCCGACCAGGTGATCAAGAAACGGCTGGAGAACGTGGGCGGCGTCGGCCAGGCGACGCTGGTCGGGGGCGTCAAGCGCGAGATCAAGGTGGTCCTCAACCTGGAGGCGATGGAGGCGCAGAAGGTGGGCGCCGACCAGGTGGTGCAGGTGCTGCGCACCGAGAACCAGGAGGTGCCCGCCGGCACCATTCTCAGCCCCGGCCAGGAAAGGATCGTCCAGCTGCGCGCGCGCCTCGCCGGGCCGGAGGACTTCCGCAACCTGATCGTGGCGCGCCGCGGCGCCGAGGGGCGCCGCCAGGCGGTGACGCTGGGCCAGATCGCCCAGATCGAGGACGGCCAGCAAGAGGAGGAGAACGCCGCGCTGGTCAACGGCCGGCGCGCGCTGTCCATCGACATCGTCAAGGCGCAGGGCGAGAACACCATCGGCGTGGTGGACGGCGTGCGCCGCGTGGCCGGGGAGCTGCAGGGCTTGCTGCCCTCCGACGTGAAGATCGACATCGTGCGCGATGCCTCCATCGGCATCCGCAACTCGGTGGCCGACGTCAAGAAGACCATGCTCGAGGGCGGCGCGCTCACCATCGCCATCGTGTTCCTGTTCCTCGCCTCCTGGCGCAGCACGGTGATCACCGGCCTCACCCTGCCGATCGCGCTCATCGGCACGTTCCTCTTCATCTACGCCTTCGGCTTCACGCTCAACGTGCTGACGCTGATGGCGCTGTCGCTCTCGGTGGGCCTGCTGATTGACGATGCCATCGTGGTGCGCGAGAACATCGTGCGCCACGTCGCCCTCGGCGCCGACCACCATGGCGCCGCGCTGGAGGGCACGCGCGAGATCGGCCTCGCGGTGCTCGCCACCACGCTGTGCATCGTGGCGGTGTTCCTGCCGGTGGGCTTCATGGGCGGCATCATCGGCCGCTTCTTCCACCAGTTCGGCCTCACCGTGGTCGCGGCGGTGCTGATCTCGATGTTCGTCTCCTTCACCCTGGACCCGATGCTGTCCTCGATCTGGCATGACCCGCAGGCCGAGGGCAAGTTCAGCCGCGATCCGCTGGGCCGGCTGCTGGCCTGGTTCCACGGCCTGATGGAGCGGGTATCGGAGCGCTACGAGCGGCTGCTCGCCTGGAGCCTCGCGCACCGCAAGTCGGTGCTGGCGCTCGCCGCCTGCAGCTTCCTCGCCAGCTTCCCGCTCATGAAGCTGGTGGGCTCGGAGTTCGTGCCCGAACCGGACCTCTCCGAGCTGCAGGTGCAGTTCAAGACCCCGGTCGGGGCGTCGCTCGCGCTGACGCAATCCAAGGCACAGCAGGCCGAGGCCGCGCTGCGCGAGTTCCCCGAGGTGCGCTACACCTACGCCACGGTCAACACCGGCTTCGTGCAGGGCAAGAACCGGGTCAACATCTTCGTCCAGCTAATACCGAGAAAAGAGCGCTCTCGGTCTCAGAACGATCTAACCAAGCCGATGCGCGAGCGCCTCGCGCGCATCGCCGGCATCGAGCTGCAGCAGATCGGCGCCTACAAATCGGTCTCCAGCGGCAAGCCGCTGCAGGTGTCGATTCTGGGCCAGGAGCGCAAGGTGCTGGCCGAAATCGCCCAGAAGGTGATGGCCGAATTGCGCGAAGTGCCCGGCGCCGTGGACGCGGAGTCGAGCGACGAGGCCGCCAAGCCGCAGCTCACCGTGTCGCTCAAGCGGGAACTGGCCAGCGACCTGGGTATCGGCGCGGGCCAGGTCGCCGCCACGCTGCGGCCGCTGCTCGCCGGCCAGGCGGTGGGCAACTGGAAGGGGCCGGACGACCAGTACTACGACGTCCAGGTGCGCCTGTCGCGCCCCGACCGCGCGCGCGCCGAGGACCTGGCGCGGGTGCCGCTCGCCTCGACCCAGTCGGACGCCAACGGCGCGCCCCGGATGGTCAAGCTCGCCGAGATCGCGACCATCGCCCCGGGCAGCGGCCCGCAGCAGATCAACCGCAAGGAGCAGCTGCGCGAGGTGCTGATCACCGCAAACGTCTACAACCGCGCCGCCGGCGACGCCGCGGCCGACTTGCGCGCGCGCCTGGACCGGATCCCGCTGCCGCCGGGCTACCGGTTCACGATGGGCGGCTCCTCCAAGGACATCCAGGAATCGATGTACTTCGCGGGCCAGGCCCTCGCCCTGGGGGTGGTGTTCATCTACCTGATCCTCGCCTCGCAGTTCGGCAGCTTCATCCAGCCGGTGGCGATCATGATGTCGCTGCCGCTCGCGCTGATCGGCGTGGTGCTGGCGCTGCTCGCGGCGCGCTCCACGCTCAACATCTTCTCCATCATCGGCTTCATCATGCTGATGGGCCTGGTGACCAAGAACGCCATCCTGCTGGTGGACTTCGTCAACCTGGAGCGTCGCCTGGGCAAGGCGCGCCGCGAGGCGGTGCTGGCGGCCGGGCGGATACGCCTGAGGCCCATCCTGATGACCACGCTGGCGATGATCTTCGGCATGATCCCGCTCGCGCTCGGCCTGGGCGAGGGCGGCGAGCAGCGCTCGCCCATGGGCCAGGCGGTCATCGGCGGGGTCATGGCCTCGGGCCTGCTGACTTTGGTGGTGGTGCCGGTGATCTACACCTATCTGGAGGACCTTGCCGCTTGGGCGAAGCGCTTTGGTAAGATGGCGCCCTCCCCGGAAACACCGGCCTAACGCCTTACGACCGCAGAGACGTCGCGCAGAGTTTTTCCCATGAACCTGGAACAGGCCCGCAGCAACATGGTCGAGCAGCAGATCCGCACCTGGGAGGTGCTGGACCAGGACGTGCTCGACCTGCTGTACGTGGTGCCGCGCGAGGATTTCGTGCCCGCCGCGTACCGCAACCTCGCCTTCAGCGACATGGAGGCGCCTCTGGAGGGGACCGCCGGCGGCGAGCGCATGTGGGCGCCGAAGATGGAAGCGCGCGTGCTGCAGGAGCTGGCGCCGCGGCGCACCGAGCGCGCGCTGGAGGTGGGCACCGGCAGCGGCTACCTGACCGCGCTGCTCGCGCACCGGGCCGCGCACGTGACCTCGCTGGAGATCAAGCCCGCGCTGGCCGCGTTCGGCCGCGCCAACCTCGAGCGCCACGGCGCCGAGAACGTCACGCTGCTGGTGGCCGACGGCGCGCGCGGGACCTCGCCGGAATTCCGTTCCCTGGCGCCGTGGGACCTGATCGTGCTCACGGGCTCGGTGCCAGTGCTGCCCGGGGCGCTGCTCGAGGGCCTTGCCCCGGGCGGCCGCCTGTTTGCGGTGGTCGGCGAGGCCCCGGTGATGAGCGCGCGCCTGGTGACCTGCATCGCCTCCGGTGCGCACCGCAGCGTGGACCTGTTCGAAACCGTGATCGCCCCACTCGCCAACTGCAAGCAGCCGCCGCGGTTCCGATTCTAGCGAGATGAAGAACCTGGACCCCGCGGCACTCGCGGCCTGGCTCGCCGACACCGGCCGCGGCAAGCCGGTGCTGCTGGACGTGCGCGAGCCCTGGGAATACGACACCTGCCGGATCGAGGGTTCGCGGCTGGTGCCGCTGCGGGAACTGCCGGCTCGCGCCGCCGAGTACGACCCGCAGGCACAGACCGTGATGATCTGCCACCACGGCGGCCGCAGCCTGCAGGCGGCGATGTTCCTTGAACGCCAGGGGTTCGCGTGCGTCTTCAACCTGACCGGCGGCATCGCCGCGTGGTCGCGCAGCGTGGACCCCTCGATGCCGCAGTACTGAGGCGCGATTCCGACGGAGCGACACCGATGCAACGCCGAATGATCTTGCTGGTTGCCCTGCTCGCCGCGGCGCTGCCACTGCCGGCCGCCGCGCAGAGCCTGATGCAGGTGTATCAGTACGCCAAGGGGCATGACGCGCAGTTCGCCGCCGCGCGCCACGCCCTGAGCGCCGGGCTGGAGAAGCTGCCGCAGGGCCGCGCCCTGATTCTGCCCACGCTCAACCTGTCGGCCAACACCACCGCGACGCACATCGACTCCGAGCCCAAGGGCGGCTCTGCCTCGGCGCCGTTCGTGCGCGACGTACGCGCCCTCAGCTACTCGCTGTCGTTCTCACAGCCGATCTACCGCAAGCAGAACGCGATCCAGTACGACCAGGCCGGGTACCAGGTGAAGCAGGCGGAGGCGGCCTTCGGCCTCGCGGCCCAGGACCTGATCGTTCGCACCGCCCAGGCCTACTTCGACGTGCTCGCCTCGCAGGACACGCTCGCGCTGGTGCGCGCGCAAAAGACCGCCATCGCCGAGCAGCTGGCGCAGGCCAGGCGCAACTTCGAGGTCGGCACCGCCACCATCACCGACACCCACGAGGCGCAGGCGCGCTTCGATCTGTCGGCGGCGCAGGAGATCGCGGCGCAGAACGACCTTGAGAACAAGCGCCGCGCGCTGCAGCAGATCACCGGCAAGGAGTACGGCTCCCTCAAGCCGCTGCGCCCGCAGGTGAAGCTCACCCCGCCCAACCCGGCGAACATGCAGTCCTGGGTCGAGCTGGCCGAGAAGCAGAGCTACACCGTGCAGGCGCAGGAGGCGGTCACCGAGATCGCCAGCCTAGAGGCCAAGCGCCATACCGCGGCGCACCATCCCACCCTGGACCTGGTGGCCAGCTACGGCCACAACTCGCAGACCGGATCGAGCACATCGGCACTGGGCACCAACGTCGGCACCGGCGTGCTGGGGCTGCAATTCGCCGTGCCGCTGTACGCCGGAGGTTCGCTCAACTCGCGCCAGCGCGAAGCGGCGGCCAACTACGAGAAGTCCAGGCAGGAGCTGGAGAACGCGCGCCGCTCGGTGGCGCTTAGCGCGCGCCAGTCCTATCTCTCCGTGCTCAACGGCGTCGCCCAGGTGGGGGCGCTGGAGCAGGCGCTGGTGTCCTCGCAGAGCGCGCTGGATTCCAACAAGCTGGGCTACGAGGTCGGCGTGCGCATCAACATCGACGTCCTGAACGCGCAGCAGCAGCTCTTTTCCACCCGCCGCGACCTCGCGGTGGCGCGCTACAACACCATCACCAGCCACCTGCGCCTGAAGTCCGCCGCCGGCAGCCTCAAGGAAGAGGACCTCGAGGAGATCAACAAGGCCCTTGAGCCCTAGATATCAGGGACGGACCACGATTTACTTCAACAGGCGCAGGCAGGCGGCGAGCTGGCGGGCGGTGGCGCCGCGGTGGGCCTGGCACAGCGCAAGGCCGGCCCCGGACATGGCGCGGCGCCGGGCGGGATCCTCCAGCAGCGCAAGCGCCTCGCGGATCGCGCCGGCGGGATCGGCGGCCTGCACCGCGGCACCCGCATCCAGCGCCATGCGCGTCGCTTCCGCGAAGTTGAACATGTGCGGACCCAGCACCACCGGCGCGCCTGCGGCGCAGGCCTCGATCAGGTTCTGGCCGCCCAGCGGGGCGAAGGAGCCGCCGATCACCGCCACGTCCGCGGCAGCGTAGTAGAAATCCATCTCGCCCAGCGTGTCACCGAGCAGCACACCCCTTCCGGGCACGGCACCCAGGCTGCGCCGCGCCACCTCGAGGCCGCGCGCAGCGAGCAGCTGCGCCACCTCGTCGAAGCGCCTCGGGTGCCGCGGCACCGCCAGCAACCGCATGTCCGCCGGGATCGCGCCCAGCGCATCGAGCAGCATCGCCTCCTCGCCCTCGCGGGTGCTGGCGAGGAGCAGCGTCCGGCAGCCGAGCGCCGCGCGCAACGCCCTGCCCGCGGCAAGCCGCCCCTCGTCCGGGGCGGCATCGAACTTCAGGTTGCCGGTGACCGCCACCCCGTGCGCGCCCGCGGCCCGCAGGCGCGCGGCATCGGCCTCGCTCTGCGCGCAGACCGCCGACAGCGCGGCGAACGCCGGGCGCGATAATCCATCCCAGCGCGCATAGCCGCGCGCCGATTTCTCAGACAGGCGCGCATTGGCGAGCAGGAGCGGCACGCCGGACTGGCGGCAGGACGCAACCAGGTTCGGCCACACCTCGGTCTCCACCAGCACGCCGAGCCGCGGCCGCCAGTGCTCCAGGAACCGGCGCACCGCGCCCGGCAGGTCCCAGGGCAGCCAGGCGAGACGCACGCTCTCCCCGAGCAGCGTCTTCAGCGTCTCCCGTCCCGCCGCAGTGGTGCAGGTGACCAGGATCTCGCAGCCCTCCAGCGCCTGCATCAACGCGCGCACCAGCGGCGCCGAGGCACGCGCCTCGCCCACCGACGCCGCGTGCACCCAGATCACCGGCTTGTCCGGTGTGTCGCGATAGGTGCCGAAGCGCTCGCGAATCCACCGCCGGTAAAGCGGCTCGGCGCGCCCGCGCCACCACAGGCGCGCGAGCGCGAGCGGCAGCGCGGCGCGCAGCATGAGCGTATACAGCGCACGCTGCATCAGGGCAGCACCCCGAATCCAACCAGCGCCGCCAGCGCCTCCGAGGGCGCCGGCGCCAACCCTGCCGTGCCCAGGTTGCTCACCGTCGTTCCGGCGTGCAGCCCGGTCAGCCCGGGGTCCGAACCGCAGTAGATCCCCAGCGTCGGGCGGCCCAGCGCCGCCGCAAGGTGCGTCAGGCCCGTATCCACGCCGACAACGAAGCGGGCCGCCTGCGCCAGCCGCGCGAGCTCGGTCAGCGTCATGCGCCGCGGCACCACGGCGCGCCGGACGGCGGTGGCGATGCGCGTGCAGCGATGGCGCTCCTGCTCGCTGCCCCAGGGCAGCACGCAGTGGACTCCCCCGGCCGCGACCGCCACGCCCAGCGCGCGCCAGTGCTCCTCGGGCCAGAGCTTGTCGGCGCGGCTGCTCATGGTGAGCAGGATCGCCAAGGGCTGCGGCAGGTCCAGGGCCGCGCCGGCGGCGGGCGTGCCAGGATCGAGGCCATAGTCACAGGCCTCGCCCGCGACGTAGCCCAGCGCCGCGGCGGCCAGCCGCCGGTTGCGCTCCACCGCGTGCAGGCTCGCGCTCACCGGGTGGCGCCGGTCGTACAGGCGCGCCGCGAACGGCTCGCGCGCGCTTGCGCGATCGAAACCGTGGCGCAGGCCGCGCGCGATCCGGGTCACCAGCGCGCTCTTCACCAGGCCCTGGCTGTCGATGACGTGGTCGTACGGATCCTCCTGCAGGCGGCGCCGGAACGCCGCCAGCTCGGACCAGGTCGAGGCAAGCGCGAGCTCGCCGCGCCAGCGCCGGATCGCAACCGGGATCACGCCGCGCACCGCCGGGTGCAGCCGCGCCACCTCGGCGAAAGGCTCCTCCACCACCCAGTCGATCACCGCGCCGGGCAGATGGCGCGCCACGTCGCTCACCGCCGGGCAGTTGTGCACGACATCGCCGAGCGAGGAGGTCTTGACGAACAGGATTCTGGGCATCGCTAGCCCGATTCTAAGTAGAATTCCACAGTCTTCCCTTCAAGTAACTGCGAGAACCTGTTGACCGAACCTGCCCGCGCGCGGGTCTCCGCCGTCGTCATCACGCTGAACGCCGCCGGGCAGCTGGCCGAGTGCCTGGCGAGCGTCGCCTTCGCCGACGAGATCCTGGTGGTGGACTCGGGCAGCACCGACGGCACGCGCGAGCTGGCGCAGAAGTACGGCGCCCGCGTGGTGGCGCAGGACTGGCTGGGCTTCGGGCGCCAGAAGCAGTTCGCCGCCGACCAGGCCGCGAACGACTGGGTGCTGTCGCTGGACGCGGACGAGCGCGTCTCGCCGGAACTGGCCGCGAGCCTGGTACGCGCGCTGCAATCGCCCACGGCCTCGGTGTACCGCATGGCGCGGCGTAACCGCTTCATGGGGCGGTGGCTGCGCCACGGCGAGGGCTACCCGGACTGGAGCGCGCGGCTCTACCACCGCGGCAAGGCGCGCTGGAGCGAGGATATGGTGCACGAGAAGCTGCTCTACGCCTCCACCCCCGGCACGCTGGAGGGCGACCTGCTGCATGAGTCCGCCCAGGACCTCGGCCGGTACTTGGACAAGCAGAACCGCTACACCACGCTTGCCGCGGCGGCGCTGCACGAGCAAGGTCGCAGCGCCGGGGTTGTGGAGTTGATACTCTCGCCGCTGGTGCGCTTCATCAAGTTCTACTTCCTGCGCCTGGGGTTCCTCGACGGCGTCCCGGGCCTGGTGCACATCTCGATCGGCTGCATGAACAGCTTCATAAAGTACGCCAAGCTGGCGGTATTGGCGAGATCCCGCCCGTGAAGGTCCTTGTCACCGGGGCCGCCGGCTTCATCGGCATGCACTGCGCGCAGCGCCTGCTCGCGCGCGGCGACACCGTCATCGGCGCGGACAACCTGTCGGACTACTATTCGGTGGACCTGAAGAAGGCGCGCCTCAAGCAACTCGAGCCCGCTCGCGGGTTCCGCTTCCTGGAGCTGGACATCGCCGCGCCGACGGCGCTTGCGCGCCTGTTCGAGGAGATCCGGCCGGATGCGGTGCTGCACCTGGCAGCGCAGCCCGGCGTGCGGTATTCGCTTGAGCACCCCGAACCCTACTTCCAGACCAACCTGGTGGGCTTCGGGCGCCTGCTGGAGGCCTGCCGGCACCGCAAGCCGAAACACCTCGTCTTCGCCTCCAGCTCCAGCGTCTTCGGCGCCAACCGCAAGCTGCCCTGGTCGGAGGCGGACAACGTCGACCACCCGGTGAGCCTGTACGCGGCCACCAAGAAATCCAACGAGCTGCTGGCGCACGCCTATTGCCACCTGTACGGCGTGCCGATGACCGGGCTGCGCTTCTTCACCGTCTACGGGCCCTGGGGCCGGCCCGACATGTCGCCGATGCTCTTCGCCAAGGCGATTCTGGAAGGCAAGCCCATCCAGGTGTTCAACCACGGCGACATGGAGCGAGACTTCACCTACATCGACGACATTGCAGAGGGCTGCTTGCGCGTCCTCGACAATCCCGCCAGCTCCATTCCGCCCTACCGCATCTTCAACATCGGCAACCACCAGCCGGTGCGGCTCACCCACTACATCGAGGCGCTGGAGAGGGCCCTCGGCCGCAAGGCGATCCTGGAGATGAAGCCGATGCAGCCCGGCGACGTGAAGGCGACCTACGCCGATACCGCCGCGCTGCGCGCCGCCATCGGCTTCGCGCCCGCCACACCCCTCGACGCGGGCCTGGCGAAGTTCGCCGCCTGGTACAAGGTCTACCACCGCCATGGCTGAGCAGAAGCTTCCCTCGGCCTCCGAGGTTGTCGCCTTCCATGACAGCTGCCTCGCCGCCCCGGGCTGGGCGAGGGGTGGCGCGCAGAAGTTCGCCGCCGGCGTCTGGAACGCCATCGAGGACAACCACCGCTGCAACTGCCTGCTGTGGGACGAGGAAGACCTGGCACGGCGCAAGAGCGCGCCGGATGCCGAGATCGCGAACAACAAGCGCGCCATCGACGGCCTCAACCAGAAGCGCAACGACGCCATCGAGCGCATCGACGAGCAGTTGCTGTCGGTGCTGGAGGCCGTTACCCGCATGCCGCGCGCGCGGCTGAACTCGGAAACCGCCGGCGCGATGACCGACCGCCTGTCCATCCTTTCGCTCAAGTGCCACCACATGCGCCTGCAGACCCTGCGCGCGGATGTGACGGACGCGCATGTGCAGGAGTGCACAGCCAAACTCGCGCGGCTCACGGAGCAGCGCGAGGACCTGGCGGGATGCCTCGGGCGGCTCCTGGCGGAAGCCTCGCGCGGTGATGCCTACTTCAAGGTCTACCGGCAGTTCAAGATGTACAATGACCCGAGGCTGAACCCCGCGTTGTACGGGGAAAAATAGGGGCGGTCCCTAATTTTAGGGGCGGTCCCTAATTTTAGGGGCGGTCCCTAATTTTAGGGGCGGTCCCTAATTTTAGGGGCGGTCCCTAATTTCGTCCCTGCGCCCGCTCCAGTGCCCCATGGAACGCCTCGGGCCGCTCGTACTGCACCCAGTGCCCCGCCCCGTCGATGACATGCATCTG
>Ga0194131_10000582_pt1:2500-62151 | contig 62151 bp, 40 predicted proteins | sample TA2KigO120mmetaG_FD_148631 | JGI IMG/M metagenome (GOLD analysis project Ga0194131, IMG submission 148631) | Freshwater microbial communities from Lake Tanganyika, Tanzania - TA2015053 Kigoma Offshore 120m | ecosystem: Environmental > Aquatic > Freshwater > Lake | place: Tanzania... | reverse complement strand
GCCCCAACCAAGAAGTCCGAGTCGCTCGCGCCGACATCGAAGAAATGAAACCCAGCAGCGTTTCAATCATGCCGGCCGGACTAGAGAAGCAACTCACGAAGGAGCAACTCGCCGACCTGATCGCGTTTTTGAAGGCGTGCAAGTAATTTTGGAGTGCGGTCTGTCAGCACCGCTTTGGATTTTTCGATTAGCTCAATGCGAGAGTATCACCGTCGTGTGAAGACATGACGGGCCATCTGCTACATTTGGATCGCGGACATGTGCGATCGAATCCAAAGCGGGGCTGACACCCCGCACTCCGAGGTGTTCCATGACTCAACTCATCCCCCGTCTTCGCGAAATCGTGGGAGATGACGGCCTGCTCTACAACCCGGAAGAATTGCTCGTCTATGAGTGCGACGGGTACACCGTCGAGAAGAAGGTACCGGATGTTGTCGTGTTCCCGACTTCGACCGAGCAAGTCGTCGCGGTTGTGCGGCTGTGCAATGAGCTCAACGTGCCGTTCATCCCGCGCGGAGCGGGGACGAGTCTCGCGGGTGGAACTCTGCCGATCGGCGGCGGGGTGATGATCACGCTGACGCGGATGAAGCGGATTTTGGAAGTCAGTTTGCGCGACCGGTATGCCGTCGTCGAACCGGGACTCGTCAATTTGCATCTGACGAATCATCTCAAAGAGACCGGTTACCACTACGCTCCAGACCCGTCGAGCCAAGGGGCATGCACGATCGGCGGCAACGTCGCGACGAACAGCGGCGGGCCGCATACGCTGAAGTACGGAGTCACCGTCAATCATGTGCTGGGGGTCGAGGCCGTGATGCCGGACGGCTCGATCGTGCAATTCGGCGGGCCGTGCGAAGACGGGCCGGGCTACGATCTGGCCGGGCTGTTCGTGGGCAGCGAAGGGACACTCGGCATTTGCACGAAGGTCTGGGTGCGGCTGACTCGCAATCCGGAGTCGTATCGCACACTGCTGGGCGTTTTCGAGACCGTCACCGCCGCGACGCAAGCGATCAGCGCGATCATCGGAGCGGGCATCGTTCCGGCCGCGCTCGAAATGATGGACCAAGGGATCATCGGCGCGCTTGAAGCCGCGTTTCATTTTGGCTTCCCGCTCGATGCGGGAGCAGTGCTGCTGATCGAAGTCGATGGCCTGGAAGTCGCCGTTGAGGATGAAGCCGAACGCATCGAAGCAATCTGCCTGGAGAACGGCGCTCGCGAAGTGCGCCGGGCACGCTCACAGAAAGAACGACTGCTGCTCTGGAAGTGCCGCAAGCAGGCATTCGGCGCGATCGGCCGGCTGAGCCCCAGTTACTGCACTCAAGACGGCGTCGTTCCGCGCACGAAGCTGCCGGAGATTCTGGAATTCATCACCGACTGCGGCCGGCGTCACGATCTGAAAATCGTCAACGTCTTCCATGCCGGCGACGGCAATATTCACCCGATCCTGCTGTTCGATGAACGCGACGCCGATCAGGTGCATCGAGTGCTGCGCGCCAGCGACGAGATCCTGCAGAAATGCCTCGATCTGGGCGGCAGTGTCACCGGCGAACATGGCATCGGCGTCGAAAAGATCAGCTTCATGGACAAGCTGTTCGCGCCCGAGGATCTCGCCGTCATGAAGTCGATCCGCGAAGTCTTCAATCCGGACAACCACTGCAGTCCCGGCAAGATGCTGCCGACCGCTGGCGGCTGCGGCACCGAATCGCGGCCCTACCAAAGTCACCCCGGCCGCAGGGCTGCCATGTAATCCCTTCGCGTCTGGGCGTCGTTGTGTTTCAAATTCCTTTGACACAAAGACGCAGAGTCGCAAAGGAAGAGAATGAAAATGTCTGAGCCTCAACCTGGCTTTCAACCCGAAACACAAGAAGAGCTCGTACGGTTCATCGCCGAAAATGTGTCGAGCGGTCGCCGTCATCTGCATCCGATTGGTGGCGGCACTGCGTTGCCAACATGTGAAGCTGAGTCCATTCCAGTGCAGCTCAACAAGCTCAATCGCGTGATCGACTTCCCGGCGCGGGACATGACGATCACGGTCGAGGCCGGCATTCGCATCGGGGAACTGAATCGGATTCTTGCTGCCGAGAATCAGCGATTGCCGATTGATGTTCCGCAGGCCGAGCAGGCGACGCTCGGCGGAATCATCGCGACGAACTGGTCCGGTTCGCGACGTTTCGGGTGTGGCACGATGCGTGACTATGTCATCGGCATCTCGGCGATTGACGCCTCCGGCCAGCGGTTCAGCGCGGGTGGCCGAGTCGTCAAGAACGTCGCCGGGTATGACCTGTGCAAGCTGCTGATCGGTTCGCGCGGGACGTTGGCGATCATCTCGCAAGTGACGCTGAAGCTGCGGCCGCAAGCAGAGACTTCGGCACTCGTCACGCTGACATTCGATTCGCTCAGCCAAGTCGATGCGGTGCTCAATCGGCTGTTGACCTCGGCGACTCGGCCGATGGTGCTCGACATCCTGAGCACGACCAGACCACCGCAGTTGATCGTCGGTTTTGAAGGAACTTCACGCGAAATGAACTGGCAGATCGAAACGCTGGTCGAGGAATGCCGACCATTTGAGCCGCGAACGACAGAATCGCTAGTCGGTACGGCGGCCGAAACACTGTGGAAGAGGCTGAGAGATTTCTCGATCGACTCGAAATCCAGCGTCACCGTCAAAGCGAGTTTGCCACCGTCGCGTACCTGTAAGATTTTGAATCTCGCCATCGAATCCGGGATTGCGGTTCAAGCGCACGCCGGCAACGGAATCGTCATTGGTCATCTGTCCGAACGAGTGAGCACCGCCGAACAAGCCAACTCGGCGATCAAACCACTTAGCGAATTAGTACGATCGTGCGATGGGCATTTGTCGGTGCTGTGTGCTCCGAACGGCTGGAATGCTCTTAATGCCGTTGCAGATTCGTGGGCCGGGTCTCTTGCATGGACGCAGCGCCTCAAGCGACAACTCGATCCGCACAATTTATTGAATCCCGGCGTGATGGCGTTTGGCCCTGCCTGATCACGGACGAAAACCACAGAGCCAACTCACGGAGTGACAGTCATGGTCAAGAAATTCTTCTACGGCGACGATCCGCTCGGCAAACGAGAAAAGAAGTCTGCGAGCTCGATCCAAGGTGTCCCGAAGAGGAAAGTGTTCGGCTTGAATGCGTCGGAGTTCATTCAACGGAAGATGGCCGAGCAACAGGCGAAGTCGGATGGGCAGGACCAAAAGAAATAGGCCGAGCAACGCCCGGCCTATTTTCACGGAAATTATTTACGGGTGGCTCCGCCTCGCCGGAGCGAGGTGGCTGCGTTTGCGAAGAACGTGAGCCTTATTTGTCGCCAGCGGGCTTCTCCTCGTTCTTCTCGGCCTTTTTCTCTTCTTTCGCCGGCTCGTCTTTCGGTTTGTCGGCCGGCTTGTCGTCCTCTTTCTTTTCGGGTTCCGGCTTCTTGTCTGCATCGGGCTTGTCGGCCGGCTGATCGTCCTTCTTTTCTGACTCGGACTTGTCCTTGTCCGCGGGTTTGTCCTTTGGCTTGATCAAGTCGGATCGGGAAAGCCGGAGCTTGTCGAAGCTGTCGTTAGAGATGACGTAGTACCAATCGGCGAAGCGGTCATTGAGCTCTTTGACCTTCTGTTTGCCAGATTCGATTTTGGCAGCGAATGCTGCTGTTTCTGCGACGAAGCGTCCTTTTTCGGCGTCGTAACGTTTGACCGCTTCGAAGTACTCGGCCTTCAAATCCTTCTTTGGCTCAGCCGGCTTGGCGTCCTCTTTCTTGGCATCAGATTCATCGGCCTTCGGTTTGTCAGCCGGTGCGTCGTCTTTCTTTTCGGCGGCCGGCTTCTTCTCTTCCGGTTGGTCGGACTTAGTGTCTTCTTTTTTCTCGTCCTTGTTGTCGCTGGCGACCGAGTCGTCACCTTTAGCTCCCGTCGGAGCATCAGAGTCCTTCTTGGAGTCCGCGGGTTTATCCTCGTCGGCCTTGGTCTTGTCAGAGTCCGCTGGATTTTTCTTCTCGGCTTCGTCTTTCTTGTCCTTGTCGCCGTCTTGATTCGGATCGGCGACAGGTTCGACACCGGGGGGCGGAGTCGGTTTCGTCGGCTCGACAGGGGGATCACCCAGCAATGTTTCGTCAAAGTTGACTCGGACAATGAGGTAACGGCTCTTCTTTTGATCATCCGCGAGTTCTTTCGAGCGGCCCTTCTGCTTTCCCTTGGTGTCAGTGGTCGCTTCCTCGGTAGCACCGGTTTCGATTTCCTGTTCGGTGCCGGAAAAAACGCTGCCGAAGGTCAGCTTGTAGACAACGCCATCCTTGGTCCCGGCGGTCAATTCACCTTCGCGCGAGACGATTTGTGTTTGACCATCCTCATCTTGTCCGACGCGGAATCCTTTTTCACCCAGATCGGCACGCAAGACTTTGACGACTTCGCTGCGAACTTGCGGGTTCGACAGCAGCTCTTTTGGCAATTCCACTTTCAGATCGGCATTCAAAATTGGCCGACCATCAAACGCCGGACGCGGACGTACGCCGACCAATCGCAGATCGTCGAGCGTCGTGACCATCGCGTTGATGTCGTCGCTCTTAAGTTCTTCAGCGGCTTCGTCGCGTCCCGCCAACTTCCATGCATCGCTGGGTTTTTCTTTGGTGAGTTCGACGACATCGTCCCCTTCGTATTCGTCGGCGGCGTTGATCTTCGGGCGGCTGCCGCGCAAGCGAACGATGTCGAAGCCGCTGACTTTCAGCAGGTCGGTCTCGGCCCAGTCAGAGAACTTCGTCGAGACATCAAACCGCGCACTGACACGGTAGACTTTGTCTTCGCCCAATTTTCGAACGTAGCGTTTGTCGTCTTCCCCCTCGACTTTGTTGCCGACAATGAAATCCGCGAGAGCGGTGTCTTTTTCGGAAATCGTGATTCGCGTCCCGCGGCCTTTGGTGGCAGGATTCTCCTCGTCGAGCGGATCGATCACACCAAAGCGTTCGTGGTCGGTCTTGCGACGAGTTGCCAATGAACCGCGTTTCAGTCCGATCACCGATGCCGCCGCTTTCGCGAGCTGGTCTTTACCGTCAGCGGGATAGTTATGGTACGAGGGGATCTTCCATCCGCCGTCATTTTGGACCGTGAACATTTTCGATGCGGCGGTCGCCTCGTCGAACGAGACGACTCGCATCGACGTGGCCTTCGCGGCATCGGTGAAATCGGGATTGAAGTCCCGACCGTACTCGTCACCGTCGGCCAGCTTGGCCGGCTTGGTCAGTTGGTTGGAAGTAAACGCCAACGCGGTCGACACGAGGGCGGTGGCGACGAAAGCCAAAGTGCGGGTCATGGATTGATTCATGGCAGAGTTCTCCGTCAGGGACGGTTGTCATTGTTTCCGAACCCCACCGAGGTTGTCCCGGTGGTTCCAGGATTCTGCACTACTCCAAAATGGTCTTTCTCGCAGGCTGTAGTGCAAAAGCCCGCGAGCCACCGGGGAAAGCCCGGTGCAGTTGCGGCAAATCAACGTTTCACAAGCCGGTCAGCTTCCACGTTGCGATACTCGGCATTGATGCGGGACGACAACACGATGATCCCCAGCACGATCGCGGGAATCGGTGGCAGCAGGATGCACCACCAGCGAATCCAGTCTTCGTAGGCGCGAATCTGCTGCTTGGTCTTGGCCTCAATGCTCTCGATCTTTTTGGCTTTCTCGCGTTCGATGTTAGATCGGACGACGTCGAGTTTGCGCTGTTCAGTCTCCCGCGCGATCCCGATTTTCTGAGCCTTTTGCTGCGGTGCCAGCGCCGTGTCTTTCTCGATCTCCTCCACGATCTTCGTGAGTCGTTCTTGAGCTTTGGAGAGTTGCTCCTTCGCTTCACCCTCGGCTTTACCTCGTTCATCGGTCTGCGCCTTGCGGAATTCATCCGAGACCGCTTGCAGCGCGGTGAGCGTCCGCAATTGCGCGCGGCGCTTGCGCAGGTCGATGTACGACGTCTCGCCGGCCAAAACATCCACGCAGTTAAGCACGAACTTGACGTTGTCGATTCGCAGGTTCGGCAACTGTTGCGACGCTTCCAAACTGAAAAGCTGATTACTGATGAGGTCGGCGTCGGAGACAAAGATCACGTTCAAGCCTTTGTTTCCCTTGACCTCTTTGCCGGTAATGTGCGCCGCCAGCGTGTAGGCTTCGTTCGTCAGTTGTCGTGGAGGGTTTTGGTTGATTTCGATGCCGCCTCCGCCAAACGGATTCCCGCTCTGTTTAGTGATGTCCTCCCAGGCATGCGTTCCTGCTTTGACACTGGATCGCAACAACGCATCGAACTTCAGTTCGCTCCCCTGCCGTTGCCGAATGTTGCCGGGGAAGAATGTGAGCACTTCTTGCAAGCCCGCAGTGACGGGACTGGTCGGATGAATCGCGCTCTTGTTTCCAGACTTGGTGCTGACGAAGACTAATTCCGGCTGAATCATGTTGGCGAATTCCGGATGTAAGTTGACCCCCGCGACGTCGAAGATCACTTCGCCATTGTCCCAGGCGACCTCGAGCACTTTGAGCAACGAGGTTAATTTGCCATCCTCGGCCTTGGGTTCCGGCGGCTGCTGATTGAAGCCCCCCATCATGCCCCCACCGGGACGCGGCTTGGGCAATCGCGGGGCCTGCGATCCCGCTCCGTCGAAGACCGGTAGCGGATCATCGAAGATTAACGTCGGCCGCCCTTTCTTGACGTAATCAACGAGGTTGGGCAGCTGCGTCGGTGACAGCGAAGAGGGCATTACGGCCACAACGACGTCGTACTTCTTTTCGTCGATCGGTGAATCTGCCGCGACTTGCTCGACCTTGTACTGCTTCTTGAGTTCCGTCTGAATGCGCCATTCGGGCAACTGTCGAAAGTGCGTCATGTCGAATCCGCCAGCGACTCTCGCGTCCGTGGTCAACATGCCAACGGTCAGCCGCTTTTCATTCGCGACCGTGCGGATCGAACGTGTCAATTCATACTCAATCGAGGTGCCTGCCTCGAAGATCGGAACCACCACTTCATCTACCGGGCTGCTGACCACGACCCCCATGAAGACTTCTTGAACGCCGCGGCGACCATCCTCATCGGTGGGGACTTGCATGGATTGCACACCCAGCAGCCGAGCTTCCTCCGCTTCCGGCGTGAACGATGCCACATCCACGAATCTCACGTCGAGTCGCGAGCCACCTTCGCGGTCGTACTGACGCAACAATCCCTTCAGCCGCTTTTGAATCGAAACTTGCTCGCGCGGCACATCCGCCGAAATGAAGGCTTGGATCGTGACCGGTCGCTCGCTGCTGATCTTGCCAATCAGCTCACGCGTGCTTCGCGACAACGTGAAGAGCTTCTCGGTCGTCAGGTCCAGATTGAGCGGAAACGCCTCGCTCATCTTGACTACGAGCACGTTGAAACTGATCAGTGCGACGGCGACCGAGACCGATCGCACGACGAATTGAATCCACATCGTCTGGCCATCTTTGCCACCGCTCCAATGGCGTTTGGAAATGAAGACTTCGTTGAGGTACAGAAGAAAGGCCGTCAGCGATACGAAGTAAACGAGACTGGTCAGCGGCACCAGACCAAGGCTGTATTCCTTCAATTGCTCGGGCAGGCTCAGCGAAGCAAAAATCGGATGAGCGACCGACAGCTTGCCAACGAAGACCGGAATCGCCCCGATCGCAACACCCAACACAAAGGCGACCGTCACGCTGTTGGTGAGCACCGAAGCAAACATGCCCGCCGCGAGCAAGGCTCCGCCAGCCAGCCAGTAGCCAAAGTAGGTCGTGAACAGCAGCCCCCAATCGGGTTCGGCGTACCATTCCAAGACGAACAAGTTGAATCCGGAAAACGCCAGCGCGATCGTGTAGACCGCCAGCACCGCGAGGTATTTTCCAAGCAGCACTTCGAAGTCATTTGCCGGCAGAGTGAACAGTAACTCGTCGGTCCCCTGCCGCTTTTCTTCAGCCCAGGAGGTCATTGTCACAGCCGGAACGATGAACAAGAGCAGCAACGGAAAATATTCGCTGAGCTGATCGAGTGTCGCGAGATTGTTCGTGAAGAACCGCGGGCTGAACGCCGCTGCCGCACAGGCCACGACGAACACCACGATAAAGAGGTAGCCGATGACCCCCGAAAAATAGCTGGCCAAATTCCGCCAGAAGACAGCCTTGATTACATGACTTCGCATGGTGCATCCCGTTGGGAGAAATTCTTCCGGTAAGTTTGAGTTACGTCATCCGCGCCTTGGTCAGCTCACGGAAGCGGGTCTCCATGTCGTGACCCTGGCCTTCCATCTGTTCGACGGAACCATCGAACACGACCTGTCCCGCGTTAATCAGTAGGACTCGGCTGCAACAGGCGGCGACTTCCCGGAGAATGTGCGTCGAGAGCAGGATCGTCTTGTTCTTCGCCAAGCTATGAATCAACGCACGGACCTCGTGAACCTGATTGGGATCCAAGCCGCTGGTCGGCTCGTCGAGGATCAGCACTTCCGGATCGTGCAACAGCGCCTGAGCCATTCCGACACGCTGCTTGTAACCGCGTGACAATTTGCCGATCGTCTTGCCCCAGACAGCTCGCAGAGAGCACTTGTCGGCGACAAAATCCAGTCGGCTTTGCAAGTAAGGCCCCGACATTCCACGAGCATGGCCGAGGTACTCCAGTAGCGATTTTGGAGTCATTTCGTGGTACAGCGGCCCATTTTCCGGCAGATAGCCGATCAGCTTGACCGCATCGAGACGATTATCGGCAACATCAAATCCTCCAATCCGGGCGGAACCTTCCGTCGGTGTCAGGAAGCCGGTCAGCATTTTCATTGTGGTGGATTTGCCCGCCCCGTTCGGACCCAGAAAGGCTGTGACCTCGCCCTTTGGGACCGAGAAGGTGACATCCCGAGCGGCCGCGAACGGACCATAAAATTTGCTGAGGCCGCGAGCCTCGATCATTATGCCGTTATGGCCGTTATTATCCGAGTTTTTGCTCATCAACCCGATCCTCTTTGGCGGAACCGCTCGACTCTCGTCGCCAGTTGCGCATTGACCACAAACACCAGCAGCGGCCGAAACTCCGAAGCTCCGCCGCTGCACGACCCGTGCGACTGACTGCCGGAACCCCACGCCCGACCTTCAAGCCGCTGCGATTACGTAGGAAATTACTGGTCGCGTTGGATGAAGTCCAGCAACGCGAGCGAATGACCGGCAGCGTTTGAGTTCGCGACAGCAATCGGCCGCGATATGCTCCCTAGCCTTCCAAACCCGCAAAGAGGATCGCTGCGATGACTCGCTTGCCGAGCTCAAATACGTCCGTCGCCTGGCCGATTGGACTGTCGTTGCTGGCTGTACAGCTCTGGATGCCTGTGGCCACCCGTTCGGAACCCACCAGCGGTTCCGACAAGCCTTCAGCTGACAAGATTTCCTTCGACCGCGATGTGCGGCCGATTCTGTCCAACCATTGCTGGAAATGCCACGGTCCAGATGCCAAGGAACGCAAAGCTGGCCTGCGGCTCGACCAGCTCGATTCAGTCACCAAGCCTGCCGAATCGGGCAAGACAGCCGTGGTTCCGAACAAACCCGCGGACAGCGAACTGGTACGAAGAATTCTATCGTCTGATTCCGACGAACAAATGCCACCGGCTGCCGAGAACAAGCCGCTTAGCGCGGGCCAGAAAGACGTCCTCAAGCGTTGGATCGAACAGGGAGCAACTTTTGAGCAACACTGGTCGTTCCGCCCCGTCACGCGGCCGGCGATTCCAGACGTCAAATCCGCAATCGAAAATCAAAGATCAAAAATTCAGAATCCCATCGACCGCTTCATCTTCGCCCGGTTGGAAGCGGAAGGTCTGTCACCATCCCCCGAAGCCGACCGCGAGACGCTGATCCGACGAGTCACGCTCGACCTGATCGGTCTGCCACCCACCATTGCTGAGATCGACGAGTTCCTGAACGATCGCGATGCCAATGCTTACGAAAAAGTAGTCGATCGGCTGCTCAAGTCGCCGCACTACGGTGAGCGGATGGCGCTCGATTGGCTTGATGCGTCGCGGTTCGCGGACACGAATGGCTATCACATTGATAACGGTCGCGACATGACTCGCTGGCGGAAATGGGTCATCGACGCCTTCAATCGCAATCTGTCGTTTGATCAATTCACGATCCAGCAATTGGCCGGCGATTTACTGCCAGAGCCCACCGAACCCGCCACGGCATTCGAGCAAAAGCTTGCCAGCGGATTCCATCGCAACCACATGATCAACTTCGAGGGCGGAGCGTTTCCGAAGGAATATCACAACGCCTACATCGTCGATCGTGTCAACACGACCGCGACGGTGTGGCTCGGCCTGACGGTCGCGTGCTCGCAATGTCACGACCACAAGTACGACCCGCTGACACAGCGCGAGTTCTACCAGCTCTACGCCTTCTTCCATAACGTTCCGGAAAATGGACTCGACGGCCGCAAAGGGAATGCCGAACCGCTGCTCAAATTCCCGACGGAGGATCAGCAGAAGCAACTCGCAGAATTGGCTGACAACGTCATCAAGGTGGATGCTCGCCTGAAAACCGCGAAGGACGAAGAAGCCAAGACCCTCAAGGCCGATCTCGACCGGCTGCGCAAAGCTCAAACGGACCTCGAACAACTCATCCCGACTTCGATGGTGATGCGGGAATTGGAACAGCCTCGCGAGACGTTCGTCCTGGTCCGCGGCCAATACGACAAGCCGGGAGACAAAGTCGAAGCGGATGTTCCCGCCGTGTTTCCTCGGCTTCCTGAAGGGACGCCCCGCAATCGGCTGGGACTCGCGCGGTGGCTGACCCATCCGTCGCATCCGCTGACTGCGCGAGTCACCGTCAACCGCTATTGGCAGTCGTACTTCGGCACTGGCCTCGTGAAGACGTCTGAAGATTTTGGTTCGCAGGGTGAGCCGCCATCGCATCCCGAGTTGCTCGATTGGCTGGCGGCCGAGTTCATGACGAACGAATCAACGACCGCGACCGCATGGGACGTCAAGCACCTTCAACGATTGATCGTCACGTCCGCCTCTTATCGGCAATCGAGCCGCGCGACGCCGGCTCTGATCGCACGCGATCCGGAGAATCGGCTGCTGGCTCGCGGACCGAGACATCGGTTGTCGGCCGAGGGGATTCGCGACCTGGCTTTGTCGGTCAGCGGGCTGTTGCAGCACAAGATTGGCGGACCAAGCGTCTCGCCATATCAGCCGGCGGGGTTGTGGGAAGAATTGATGGCTCGTGCGGACGGCAAGAATTGGACGGCGCAAGAATACTCGCAGAGTCACGGAGCCGACCTGTACCGCCGCACGATGTACACGTTTTGGAAACGAACTTGTCCGCCCGCGCAACTCGCGACGTTTGACGCGCCCGATCGCGAGACCTGCACGGTCCGCCGCGCCCGCACGAATACCCCGCTGCAAGCACTCGTGCTGATGAACGACCCGACCTACGTGGAGGCCTCGCGCAAACTGGCCGAGCGGATTCTTCTCGAAGGAGGCGCGACGACTGAGGAACGCATCACGTTCGCATTCCGGCTGACGACGGCTCGCAAACCGACGCCGCGCGAGTTGCTTGTGCTGCGGCGGGTCTTCGAGCAGCAGCATGCCCGCTTTGTTACCGATCCAATCGCGGCGACGAAACTGTTGTCCGTCGGCGAGTTCCCGCGCAACGAACAACTCGCGGTTCATGAACTTGCCGCATGGGCTGCGGTCGCCAGCGTGATTCTGAACCTCGACGAGGCTGTCACCAAGGGTTGATGTCTGCCCGCATTTTCAGCGGACGTACGAATCGAACACTCGGACTTGTGCCCAATTCGGTTTGTTCTCTTCGATGAACTGAATATGACGTGGGTGAGCCTGGTAGTCGTCTTGCGCCTTCCGGCTCTCGAATACGACGTGCAGGCTGACGTGGAAGGCTCGGTCATTGACCGGCCGAGCGAGGTCCGGCACCAGCGAACCGGCCGAAAAATAGACTTCGCCTGCGTGACCCTTGAGGTATTTATGGCAAGCGTCGATCAGAGCTTGCTGTGTGGCCGAGGAGGCGTCTTTCAGAGTGAAATAAACCATGTGAGCGAGATGCGAATTGGTGGTGTCGGCCATCCGTATGATTCCTGAAAGTGTGGTGCTCATCAAAAGCAGGTCGCATTCTGGCGGTCCAGTTGGTGGTCGTACAGCCCTCGGTCTGGGCAAGCAATCCGCCCTCAAAACAAAAAGGCGACGGAGTTTCGTCCGTCGCCCATTCGATCTTCACGGAATGATTTCGTCGTGGCTACGCGTCCAACCGATCTAGCCACTCGGCCGAGAACGTGAAGGCTCTGAAGATCTCGGATTTCAAGCCGCGCACGGTGTTCATACCGGAACCTCCGAAGACCGTGTCGCTATGCGCACCGCCGTCGATGTTGTCGTCGCCGTCGCCGCCAAGCGCGAGGTCCTTGCCGAGTTCGCCTCGCAGCATGTCGTCGCCATCTCCGCCGATCAGCGTGTCGTCGCCGTTGCCGCCGTACATGGAATCGTTGCCTTCGCCGCCAGACATCGCGTCGTTGTCGTTACCTCCAGCGAGGCGATCGTGACCAGTGCCGCCACTGAGCGTGTCGCTTCCATTGCCACCATTCAAGGTGTCGTTGTGGTCACCGCCGAGAAGCAAGTCGTTGCCAGAACCACCTCGCAGATCGTCGCGGCCGGCCCCCCCTTCAGCCGTGTCGTTGCCAGCGCCACCAACGAGACTGTCGTTGCCATCGCCACCGAGCAGTTGTACGCCGTACTGAACCGACGTTGCGACGATGATCGAGTCATTACCGTCGCCACCATCGATCGCCACCAAACCACCAAATGATCGATTTACCGCAGACAGAGTCAGTCGGTCGGCACCGTCGAGTCCGTTGAGGAAAACCTCAGCGAGGTTGGAGGAGTCCACTCGGCTGAGGTCGAGATTCAAGCGGTCGTTCGTGGTCGTGCCATCAATTCGTAACGACTCGGTCCCATTGAGCGGCACGGTTTGATATCCGTGCCCAGATTTGCTGATGCGAAGCTCATCACCCAGCAACGACATCGCAATCGTTCCCCCTTCCTCCAGCAGCGACACGCGCACCTGGCCGGTGACCACATTGACCGCCGCCAACACGAGCATGTTCTCGGCTTCGTCCAAGGTTTCAGGAACCTCGAGGTACTCCCAGTCGGAAGCCCCGTCGTCAGTCTCCATGAACACCGGCTCAATATTGAGCGTGGCCATGTACGGCAGGTACTGGATGTCGAACTTGCCGAGTTGATGGCCAGGATCGGCAATTTCCGTCGCAATCACCGAATTGCTGGAGATCGTGTAGAGGACGTTATCGATGTACGCGCTGCGATTGATGTAGCCGTCGTCAGAAATAGTTCCGTTGAGTCGGATCGCTGACTCACCTGACTGATTGACATCAACGTGGAACACGAACAGTTCGTTGTGGTAGCCGGTTTGCCAATCGTAGCTTGAGACCGGAATCGCGAGCGTCTCTTTCGACGCAAACCAGCCGATTGCCTTCGAGTCCCATTCGGCGATCGACCACGTCCAACTCGGCAGGATGTCGTCATCGACCTCGATCGGGTTTTCGGGATCGCTGATGTCGTACAACGAGACCTTCGTGGCCTGTGTGTCGGTGCTGCGACCGACGGCGAGCAAGAAATTCTCGTCGATCACTTGCAGGTAGCTCGAATAACCGGGGACTTTCAATTCGCCGCAAATCACCGGAGCCGTCGCGTCGCTGAGATCGAACACGAACAGCGGATCGACTTGTCGGAACGTGACGACGAACGCTCGATCGCCATCGAATCGCACCGAGTAAATCTGCTCGCCATTCGCGAAACCGTCCACCGAGCCGATCGGCGTCAGCACGCCGTCGATGTTCTCTAGAATCGTCAGGTTGTTCGCTTGCGTGAAGTCCCACGTCTCGTCGTCGTAGCTGAACGTGGTTGTCGCGATGCGCAACTTTCCATCAAATTCGTCGGCTGCGAACTGGTTGTGCAACGTGCCATCAACGACACCGGTCGCCAATAGTTCGATTTCTCGCTCGCCGTTCGCCCACGCGAATTGCAGGATGCGAGTCTGCGTCGTGCCGAAATCGTAGATCGGCGAGAAGACGTACAGGTGGTCCTGATTCGCGTAAATGCCGTTCGTCCAATCGGCGAGCACTGAACTGGAACTGACTAACCCGGGCTGCGAACCACGCACCTCAATCGAGACGACTGACAGCAAAGAACAGGAATTCGAGTCGTTCACGCGAGCAATCGCCGTCACTTCGCTGATTTCCCCGTCCACTCCCATCCCGTTGGCCGACAGGCTTTCGTACCGAGGTAAGACGCTATCAACCAGCGAATCCAGATTTGCACGCACGCGAGCGATGTACGCCTCGCGAGTCTCGTAGACCGGCACTTCAATTCGCTGATGGAACAGGGCGTATTTCTCATCCATCGCATCGCCATCTGGCTCATCCTCGGTGGGTGTGATGTTCAGCGAGTCCCCTGAAACAACAGCGCCACCAAGGAAGATCGGCCTGCCGATCGGCCCGCCATAGTAGTAAATTGGCGAGTCGATGGTTGTGGTGCCGTCGGTCTGTGGAGCCGGCAGCGCGATGTCATTGCTTGTGATGACGTGAACCTGACCGTTAAACGCCCGCGAATCGACGTAGTACCCGTCCAGCGAGGTCTGCTTGTCCAGAACTGGCTTGGACGGATTGGAAACGTTGAACGTGCTGACAATTGTGGTCGTCGAATTCTGGGCGAATCGAATGGCGCGAGAGAAGATGCCGCCGCCAACACCTCCGTAGTTGTACTCCTGGGAGATCACAGTCAGTCGATCGCCGTCGAGATACTCGGCAATCGCATATCCGTCGAAGCGGATTCGAGACAGCTCTGTCATTTGGTTCGTTGGATACGCCTGCATGATGACCAGGTCGTTGCCGTTGATCACGAACAAGTGCTGGCCATCATTCTCGATCAAGTCCCCTTCATCGACTCCATCAACTTGCACGTTCGTTTCGGAGTGATCGACCATCGCAGCATTGCTGGCGGCTTCGGCCAAGAATTTGCCTCCCCGGTAGTAAATCGGACCTTGATACCACCATTGCGGCTGACCGAAGAGTCCGTCGTATTGTTCCAAGGCCTGGTCCAGCAGGTATTCGCCAAGCTCTTCTCGCGACGCGAAGTTGCTAATTGCCGGTGGTGCGACAGCGCCTCCCGCGCCGTAAAGAATGACGTCCGGATTCGATTCACCGTCCATCCCATCTTCGAGATTCTCGACAGGTTCCTCGGCACTGTCGCCTGGATCGACCGGGTTCGACGACGGGTTTGTCGCAGACATCAAAGTCCGCACTTCCAGAACTTCGGAGGTCAGCGACGAACTCTGCAACCTGCGATGCTTGAAAGTTTTGAAAGAGTAAAATCTGGAGAGTGACCAACCGATGCGCTTCATTTCCACGAACTCCAACGAGGGGAATTTAAGGCGTAATATGGTAGATGAAGAGAGGAGATCAAGTGGACACTCCCGCTCGTGTCCTCCCGGTGTTGTCTATCGCAAGTTGTCCTTGAGAACCATATCGAATCGGTTGCCTCCCAAAAGAAATGCAGTCCACGAAACGGCTTCGGTATTTCTTGCCGCAACTTCAGATCAAGCTGCCTGTTGACCGATGACATCAATCAGCGTACTTTGATGTCTGCATTGGCCAGTCGGTTGGGATCGGCTGGTTCCGCCTGGACCTGCTCAAGAGGAGAAGCTCGTCATGTTGACGCTGTTTTCGAAAAACTCCCATCCAAACTGTGATGGCATCGGACGTCGTGATTTTCTGAAAATCGGTGGACTCGGATTGGGTGGATTTGGGCTGCCACAGTTGTTGGCGGCGCGCGAGCAAGCGGCAAAGAGCGGCAAGTCGGTCAAAGACACTTCGGTCGTTTGGCTCTGGCTTGGTGGTGGCCCGACACATGTCGAGACATTTGACCCAAAGATGTCGGCTCCGGTTGAATACCGCAGCGTGACGGGTGAGGCCACGACTTCGATACCGGGCGTCACGATCGGCGGCCAGTTTGAGAAGATTGCTGCACAGGCCGAGCACTTCGCCTTCGTCCGATCCTTTGCTCACACGAATAGTGGACACGGCGGCGGCACGCATTTTCTGATGACCGGCTACGACAACCGCATGGTCGACAACGGCGGCCAGCCAAGTCGGCCGTCGCTCGGTTCAATCACCGCTCGCGTGCGCGGAGCCAACCACAAAAAAACCGGGATGCCAACCTACGTGCGAATGGACGGCATTGGGGCCGATGGCCCGGCGTTTCTGGGAACGGCCTACGCTCCGTTTGGAACCAACAATCAAGCGAAGACGAATATGTCGTTGCGGACCTCACTCGAACGAGTCGAAGATCGCCGCGCCTTGCTCGACGGCTTTGACCGCTTTCAGCGAGACGCGGATCGCACCGGCCTGATGTCCGGATTGGATGCGTTCGAGAAGCAGGCCTTCAACCTGGTGCTCGGCAATTCGACCGATGCGTTCGATCTCAAGAAGGAAGACAGCAAAGTTGTCTCGCGCTACGGCAAGGGATTGGGCGAGCAACTGCTGATCGCACGCCGTCTGTGCGAGAAAGGCTGCGGCTTCGTGACATTGAACTACGGCGGCTGGGACATGCACGGCAACATTCTGCAGGGCATGAAAGGTCGAGCACCGATGCTGGATCACGCGGTTGCGACCTTCGTGCAAGACGTCCAAGAACGGGGTTTGAGTGAAAATATCTTGCTGGTCATCAGCGGTGAATTCGGACGCACTCCCAAGATCAACCGCAACGCCGGTCGAGATCACTGGGCCCCGCTCAGCACGCTCGCCCTTTCCGGCGGCGGACTGAAAATGGGGCAAGTCGTTGGCGAATCCGACTCGAAGGTCACTCGTCCGCAGACCCGCCCCATCACGCCGCAGGACTTGATGGCCACGGTCTTCGATGTGCTCGGCATCGAACTGCAAACACAGTTCGTCAATCAAGGTGGACGTCCCGTGTTCATGGTGGAAAACGGCAAACCGATCCCAGAATTGACGACCCTGGCGTGAGTCACAACAGACACGCCGATCAAAACGGAACAGCCCGGCGACGACCATGTTGCCGGGCTGTTTTCGTCGAAATTCCATCGTCAGTTGAATTATTTTCGCCGCATCGAATTGTCGGTGACACGCTTGGGCTTTGTCCGGCAACGAGCTTGTCGAAAAAGTCTCGCTCTCGCGGAAAGACTTGCGATTGAAACCGGTGCATGCCGGACAACAACTGTTCCCACACAATCCTCGACGCGCGGGGTGGCTGGCAGCAGTGTGTCGAGTTCGTAAGCGACGGCAAGTCACTCATTGGAAACAGGGTTGAAACTTCGTGCCCAACGGCGACACTCAGAGACACACCTTTCCATTTCCGAGGACGATATGTCAAACGAATCGAGCTTTCAGGATCACGCTTCCGAATCATCCCATGTGGGCTCATTGGGCTTCGCGGTCATCACGCTGTCCGACACTCGCACGGATGCCACCGACATGAGCGGCAAGTTCATCAAGAACGCGCTGACCGAAGCCGGCCACAAAGTGCCGTTTTATCGAGTCCTCAAAGAAGACCGCGTGAAGATCAAAACGACTTTGCAGGATTGCCTGGCCGATCCGGAAGTGGCAGTCATCATCACGAACGGCGGAACTGGCATCGCGTCACGCGATTCGACAATTGAGGTTCTCACCGCGATTCTCGACAAGCAACTGGATGGATTCGGCGAACTCTTTCGGATGCTGTCGTACCAAGAGATCGGTCCCGCCGCGATGATGAGCCGCGCCCTCGCCGGAATTGCGAAGAACCGAGTTCTGTTCGCAATTCCCGGTTCGACGAACGCGGTTCGGCTGGCAATGGAAAAGCTCATCCTGCCGCAAGCCAAGCATGTCTATTGGGAACTCAACAAGCACTTGCGCGTGACGTAGCGCTGTGGCCGATCAAGACGGCTACTTTGCCTTTGGCCAGCTCAGGTGCCGGTGCAGGAAGTCATAAGTCTGCACGCCGTTGATTTTGTGCGGGCCATTGAAAAATTCGATTTCAGTCTGGTCTCCGATTCCCAACTTGTCGTAGTGGCGTTTGACTTTCGAGAATTCCCACGCGACCCATTCGTCCGGAGCGACGCCGTCGTCGTGACCGCGCTCGACCATGAACGGTCGCGGCGTCATCAGATACGACAGTTCGGCGTAGTTCGCGAAGTGCCCCATGTTCCACTCGAAAATTTCGTATTCGCCAGTGAAGACATAGCTGTAGCCGTCTTCGTCGGAAGTGTTCTTCTTGACCCACTCGTTGTAGTCGGCCGAGCAAATCGAGAGGCAGTACCCCGGTCGCTTGTCGCTGGGGACGAGCATTGGTGGCACGCGTACGGCCGTCTTACCGCCGTACGACAACCCGTAGAATGCCAGCCGGGAGGAATCGACGAACGGCAGCGAGGCCAGCCAATCCAACGTCCGCTGGTGTTGCGGGATGATGTAGCTGAACAGCGATCGTTTGAGCGGATTCGATTTTCTCTGCAATGTACGGAAGCGGTCTTGGCCACGATACGGGTTCTGCGGAGCGTAGGTGATGAAGCCGCGTTTGCAGAGTTCCGACGCAAAGGCCGAGTAGTATTTGAAACCGTCTACATCTTTGCGGATCGTGTCGACGGGCACACCTTCCAGGCCGTGCTGACAAACGACTACCGGTCGTTTCTCGCCCGGCTTGAGATCGTTCGGGATCAGCAGGACTCCGCCTGCAATCACGTCCGGATAGACGTCGAGCATGACTTCGTACGCCTTGTACGGCATGTTTGGCTCGACGTTGGTGAACAGACGTGTTCGCGGATTGAGTGGCATCGTGGGTTCGGGCAACTTGCCAATCATCTCAGCGTAGACGAATTGCCGCAGTTCGTCGGCGGTCGCGACCCAGTCAGCCACCGACGACCGTTTGACCTTCGACCAAAGTTGGTCGCGCACCTTTGGACTGAGTCGCAGCAGGTTCTGCGTGAAGACGGTCATCTCCTTGATTTGGCTCTGCTGCCGAGCCGTCGCGTCTGCAAAGACTTTCACCTCCGACAATTCTTTTCCGGCAGAGGCAAGTTTTTGGCCACGCAGACCCTTGAGGAATTCCGCCAGCACGGGATCCGTTCCGGCTGGCCCATCCCCTTCGCCACTGGATCGAAAGAAAAGTTTGTCACCGGCCTTGAGCTTTTCGAAGTGCAGCTTGGCTCGATCGACTTCCAATCGCACCGAAGCCAAAGTCGCCGTTTGAATCTTTCCAGGTGCAGCGCCACCACGGCGGCCCTGCTTCAGAGCGGCTGGTCCTTTCGATTCCGGAGTCGCCGCAGCTTCGATCACTAACGACCGCGGAGCAATCAAACTGGCGAGTTCGGCATCGCCGAATTCCGTGAGCAGCGCCCAGACATTGCGATAGATCGGCTCTTCCCAAACCGCTTCTCGCTGCTGGAAGTAACCGGAGACCAGCACCGCATCGATGCGCGGATCGGCCGCTCCAGAATACAGGGCCAGCAAACCACCCTCGCCAACACCCGCGACGCCAATCGGCAAGTCTCGTTTGTCGGTCTCATTCAGGCGTTTGAAGATGTCGACCGCCGCGAGCACTTTTTGCACTTCGTAGCCGATGACGTGCCGACCCATCTCGAAAGCCATGCGATAGACGTACTCGCGATGCGACTGATTCGTGAACGCGACGTACGGACTGCCGGCAAATGTGTCGTCACGGCTGATAAGCGTCGGGATCAGCACTTGCACGTCGTTCTCTGCCAAACGCTTCGCAATCAGCGACTTTGAATCGACACCCACCGCGAGACCGGAAAATTGTTCGGGAGTCCAATCCGCATCAGGCAAAACGACAGCCCGCGCTTTGATCTCTTTTGTCGGCTGCAACAGCAACCCCTCGGCAGTGATACCCGGCAAGGCTTGCCAGCGCACGGCGTGAATTTCGAAACCGTCACCGACAGCGACTTTTGAGCCGTGTTCAGTTGTCACTAGAAATTCGATCGTCGAATTTGCGACTCGCGGATCGACGGCGCCAATGCTCGTGAGGAACCGTTGTCGGTTCGCGGCAACGCTTTTCGAGTACGCCTCGGCCGATGAATAATCCCGCTTCCACCACGCTTCCCGGCGATTTGGCGAGTCGTCGAGTTCTCGCAGTGCGAACTTGTCGATGCCGTTGACCATGACGACATCCAGCGGATCCGACATCACAAGTTTCTGCGTTCCTGGAATTCGATCTGCTTCGTCCGCCCATCCCATCTGCCCGAAAGCAAGTGAACCCCACAGAAAACAGGTGATCCACAGTCTGCAATCCCGCGCAAGTTGTCGTCTCATGTTGCCCTCTTCGATGCTGGTTGAATGGCATGACTCTCTCAGCCGAAACGCCCAAGGTGCGGCATTGCATACCTTCGACCGACGAACGGCAAGTTTCACGACAATCTAAAATTGAATGGCGATTCAAGTCTGACCAACGGCGACTCGCGTTCCAAAAAAAAGACCCTCGGACTTTTCAGTCCGAAGGTCTTTAATTGCGAGCTAGGTCGATTTTAGACCAACCACTATTCCTTCTTCTCGGCCGGAGCATCGCCCTCTTTCTTCTCGGCCGGAGCATCGCCCTCTTTCTTCTCGGCCGGAGCATCGCCCTCTTTCTTCTCGGCTGCGGCGTCCCCTTCCTTCTTCTCTTCGCCCGCCGCGGCATCGGTAGCACCTGGCGGATTAGTTTTCATGAATTCTGCCATCTTCGCCGGGTCAGGCATCGCGGGGGGAGGGGTCGTACCACTACTACTGCTGCCACTGCCTCCATCACCACAACCGATCGCGAACGCGATCATGCCACATCCCAGCAACATCGCCAACTTCTTCATATTCTTTCCCCTGTTGTTTGAAGTTCTCCGAAGGCGCGACTCGCAGACGACCTGCGGTTGATTCTCTTGGTCGCCTCGGGACGGACACAAGATACACAGACCTCGCGAAAAATTCCCGGCCGTGACACATCTCTTTTTCTACAAAATGTCCGACACCGCCAAGTTGTTGCAAGGCAGCCGTGGCAACTTGGATTCCCAGATGAATTTTCATCGATCGCTCACGGAACTTGGCAAAAGCGGCAATTCATGGACCTTGGGTTGACGTTCAGTGCCTGCGATCGGCTTAGTGGCGATTGGGTTGGCTAAGGGCTAACTCCGCCGAGAGTTGCGTCGAATGAACTGTTTTTTGGGACCGGCAAGCTCAGCGGAATCGGAAAAGTTTCACATGACCGCTTTGTTTCCACTCAACTTCGCCAATCGAACAGGCCGAAAACTCTGAACAACCGTCAAAATCGGCAGAGTCACCATGTCTTTGCCGGACGGCCAATCCGCCGACCGTCGAGTTAGATACACCTTGCCTCACCCAATGAGGCTGACCGTGGTGGATCAAAACTTGAGGTGGGCAGAACAAGCCCCGACCCCCATCGGAACTGAGTGGAACGACCCATGAACATGAAGCGTGCGAGATTCTGGCGGAATCTGCTGCTGTTCTCGGCGTTGTCTGGAGCGGCATCGCTGCCTCAGACTTATGCCCAAGAAGGCGTATCGCGAGTTGGCAACGGCTCGTCAGGACCGGGTTCGGCTGGAGTGCCGGCACCAGAGGGCTTTGCCCCGTTGTCGCCTTCCCCGTACATGCCGCTTGATCCGGGGTACAATTTCCCGCGACCAATGCCACCCGGATTGCCCCCGGCGTCGGACACGCTGCGAAATTCGCGGCGCGATTCGTTTGGACCAAGATTCGATATCGGTCAGTTTCTCGGCGACCGGTTGGGTGTGAATGATAACGACACGAACTTCAACTTCCTGTTGCCGTATTTGATGGGCTCCGAGAACGACGTGCTGTTCATTGACGGCCGTGGCGTCGCAACATCTCTCGGCAAAGGCGCTGCTAGCGCCGGGGTTGGCTTCCGAACTTACGATCCAACATTCAATCGGATCTTTGGAGTCTCCGGCTGGGTGGACTACGACCAGGGACATGCTCGCACCTACCAGCAAGCAGGCATCAGCTTCGAATCGCTCGGCAGTTGGATGGATGTCCGAGTCAACGGATACATCCCGTTCGGGACTACATCGAACCTGGTGGGCGATACGACGGTGCCTGGCTCATTGGACACACGCACCATTGGCGGTGTCTCGCAACTGTCCGTCCTTCAGCGTCAACTGACCGAATCGGCCTATCGTGGCTTGGACGCCGAAATCGGTGGGCCGTTGCCATTGCTGGGACGCTACGGCGTTTCGGGCTACGTCGGTGGATACTGGTTGGATTCCAAGACCGATGAGGTTGCCGCTGGTCCGCGCATGCGATTCGAAGCGAACGTCACGGACAACGTGCGAGTCAGCATGATCGCGTCGAAAGATCCGGTCTTCGGGACCAACGCTTGGGTCAACATGAATCTGACGTTGCCGGATGGCCGGCCACGTCGGTGGTTTCGACCGACCGAAGTGCAGGATCGCCTGCTCCGTACCGCCGAACGCAGCTATCGCGTGCAAACGCACACGCGAACGGACCTGGTTCCAACGCCGGTGTTAATCCCGCCCGAGGGTACTCCGAACAATCCCCAGGGTGGATTCATCGGACAACCCGTTCGCGTGATCTTCGTCGACCCCGATCGTTTGACCAACGGAAATGGAACCTTGGAGAGTCCCTACAACACGCTGCAGGGATTTGCCAACGTGGCAGCCAACACGCTGATCGTTGTCGATGGCAGTCTCTCTGGGAAAACAGTCGCCGGGAATCTGACGCTGTTCGGCGGTCAGAAGCTGGTAAGCACTTCCATCTTGGCGGCAGGTGGTGTGCAACTCGACACGAATTTAGGGTTAATCACGGTCCCTGCGCCGACCGGTTTTGGCGATGCCAATCCAGTCTCGCCGGTCTTCACGAATCCCGCAGGCGGCACGCTCGTCACGCTCGGTGGCAACGGCATCGAGGTAGCCGGAATCACGTTAGACGGATCGACCAGCAACGCCGCGATTCCCAACGCGACAGGCATCGCCGGATCGAACATCACGGACTTCAACATCCACCACAACACGTTCCGCGACTACTCGAACGCGGTCGTGCTATCGAACGTACGAGGCGTCGGCCTGTTCCAAGCGAACACGGTGACCGGCACGCCGGGCGTTTCGGTCGACGGATTCCGACTGACGAATTCTGGTGTCGGAAGTTTGGACTTGTTCATCAACTCGTTTGAGCCGCCCACGACTGGAACGGTTTCCAGCTTGTTGGCGAGTGCGAACTCGTTCACTGGCAACGACAACGCCGGCATCAACATCACGGCTCGCAATCGAGCGGTCATCAACGCGCACATCGTGGACAACACGATCAGCAACAACGGGCAAGGCCTCATCTTGGATGCGGCGGCCACGCGCAGCGTCATCAACGCCTCGATCGTCAACAACACGATCGACGGCAATCGGGGCGAGGATCGTAATCGCAACGGCATCCTCGACCCGGGAGAAGATGTCAACGGTGATGGCGTGCTGAACGTCGGCAACGGCATGTTGCTGATGTCGAATGCTTCGACGCTCAACCTTGCACAACTCGGCGAAGACGTGAACTCCAACGGCGTGCTCGATCTCTCCGAAGACACAAACGGCAATGGTTTGCTCGATCCCAGCGAGGATCTGAACGGCAATGGAAGGCTGGATGTCAGCGAAGATACGAACGGCAACGGTGTTCTGGATCCCGGCGAGGATGCCGACGGCGACGGCGTGCTCGACGTGATTACCGAAGACACCAACGGCAACGGCATTTTGGACGCGGGCGAGGACACCAACGGCGACGGCCTGATCACTACAAGGTTGACCGAGGACACCAACGGCAACGGCGTGCTCGACTTGAGTGAAGACACGAACGGCAACGGCACGTTGGACGCCAGCGAAGACACGAACGGCAATGGCCTCCTGGATGGTGGCTATTTGATGGCGAGCAACTCGATTACCGGAAATACCGGGGACGGCGTCGCGGTTCGGAGCCTCAACAATTCCATCGTCAACATGTTTGTGGTTGCCAACAACTTCGGCTCTCCCGCGGATCATTCGACGGGCAATCGCGGACGGGGCTTGTCGATCTTCGCGGACAGCGGAACGGTCAACGCCAACATCGGGTTCCTCCCCAATGAGGACACCAACTTCAACGGCGTGCTTGATGCCGGCGAGGACACCAACGGCAACGGCAGGCTTGATGGCGGTGATCCGCTCGACGCCAACAATTTCGTCGCCAATCGCGCGGGTGGCATGTTCGTCGATCTTAGCGGGACCGCCGTCGGCAATATCGTGGCAATCAACAACACGATCACGGGCCAGGGTAGCGGCAGCATCACATTCACTGAGGACACCAACGGCAACGGCATCCTCGACCTGGGAGAAGACGGGAATGGCAACGCTCTTCTCGATCGTTCGTTCGTGATCGCTGGCCTAAACAACGGCACGGCCACCGGTATTCCATTCTCGATCATCAACGGTTCGTTGCAGGGGAACAATATCACCGGACTCGTGTGGAACCTCGCGCCGGCGGCGTTGGAGTTCAATACCACTGGGGTGAACTCGACACCATTTAACCCGACCAATGCCACTGAGATCTCGACCGGTTTGACCACTGTCAACGGCACGAATAATCCGTTCCAGGTCACCGATCAGGCCACTGCCTTGAACCTGCAATTCGCCAACTTCCAGTCCCTCAACGGAATCTTGGACTCCGGCGAAGACACGAACGGCAACGGCCTGCTCGATCCGGGCGAAGATCTGCCGGGCCAATTTGAGTTCAACGTCGGTACCAGCGGCGCAGGCGGTGCGCCGGTTGCGTTGTCCGGAGCCAACTTCATCGGTTCGCAGGTCACAGCGACATTCTCCAGCGGACAAGTGCTGACCGGGACCATGCAAGCGGTCGCGGGGAGTCCCACGACCTCGCAGTTCATTGCCTCGGCCAACGGCAACAACTCCGGCAGTGGACCGGGAGTCGAATTGCGAGTTTCGCAGAATGCAACGCTCACGAATCCGACTTTTGTCAGCAACAACATCCAGTTCAATGGCGGAGCGGGCTTCGTGGCAAGCGCCACCGAAGATGGCCAAATTAATGGCTTGGTGCTTCGCGGAAACACGATTCAGAACAATGGCTCTGGGTCCGGCAACGAAGATCTGAACGGCAACAACCAGCTCGACCCGAACGAAGACGCGAATCAAAACGGCGTGTTGGACTTGGGAACCGGAGGCATTCGATTGCGAACCTTCGCGGCGAACTCCGCGCAAATCGACGGCTCGATTGTGAACAACACGATGTCGACCAACATCGGTCCCGGCGTCTCTGTGACGGCCGACAGCGGGGTGATCGATCTGTCGCAGATCGACACCAACACGCTCGACGGAAACTCGACCAGCGTCATCCTGAACACGCTCAACAACGGCACGATCACGACGCGAGTCACCAACAACACGATGAACACAAGCGTGAATGATGGTTTCGTCGCGAACGCGGATACCGGAGTCATCACGCTCAACCAAGTCAGCGGCAATACGCTCAACGATGCGGGTGGCAACGGCATCGTGTTGGCCGCTTTAAATAGCGGCACGATCGACATTGCCGCATCTGAAGACATCAACGGCAACGGAACGCTAGACGGCAACGAAGATGCCAACTTCAACGGCGTGCTTGATCCGGGCGAAGACGGCAACAACAACGGGATCTTGGATCTTGGCGAAGATGTGAACGGCAACGGGTTCATCGATCTCGGAATGCGGGACAATCTGCTCAACAATCCCGCTGGCAATGGCCTGTTCGTGACCGGTAACAACGGCACGTTCAATTTGCGAACAGTGTCCGGCTTGTCAGTCAACCGCGTCAGCGCGGGCAACGGCGGCATCGTGATCGATGTGACCGACAGCGTCACGACCGGCACGTTTATCGGCAACAATTTGACGGGCAGTCCGGTCAACAATCCCAACGGTGGCTCCGGCTTTAGTTTGACCGCGACCAACGGAAGTTTCGACGTCTCGATCGGCGGTCCTAATGCGAGCGATCGAAACACGATTCAAAGCAATCGTGGAGCCGGGATTGCGATCATTGCTCAGAACACCGCAGTCGGCACGTTCCGAATTGAGAACAATCTGATTGCCGGTACGGTGGATGATGCAAATGTGGCGACGCCGTTCTCAGGCCAAGGCATCTACGTAGGCACACGCACATTTGGAACGCTCACGCCTGCGACCGCAAATCTCAACAACGGGACGATTCAGGACAATGTGATTGGCGATGCGTCGAATCGACTTCTGGGGAACGTCGGAGGCGGCATCTTGATCGATGTAGGCCAGGATTCCGCGCTGAATAACCTGACGATTGATAACAACGTGATTGGCAGCAACGGCCCTGCCGCCCCGGCCGCGTTCGCGGCGAATTCCGCTAACGTCGTGAACGGTGTCACGTTCCTTCGCACGAGCGACGCGGTCATCGACAACGCTTTGATCACGAACAACCAGATCACGAACAACACGTTTGATGGAGTTTATCTGCACGCACTTGGCGGTGCGGCAGATACCTTGGACTTCACGCTCCGTGGCAACACCATCACGGGCAGCGCCTTCGACGGAATCCGCTTGTGGACCGAAGCAGATGCTCACATCAATACGACGATTGAAGCGAATCAGGTCACAAACAATGGCCTCAACGGAATCTCGACGAACACAACGGTGTTGTCGAGCACCGACGTTGCGACTCACTCAGGTCTCTGGACGAAGAATACGATCAGCAACAACAGGGGTCGCGGCATCTTCCTCGTCAACACCAACACCAACGCGAACACAATCATCATCGGGGAACTGGGAACGGATCCTGCGGATGGCCTAAGTCGAGGCAACACAATCGCGGATAACGGGATGAGCGGCGTGGAAGTTGACGCCACCGGAAACCTTGAGTTCAACAATAATATGATCGCCCGAAACGGATTGAACGCGACCGCCTTGGGTGTGACCGACGCCAATGGTCTCGGTGGAATTGATTTCAACCGTCTCTTGGCGAGCAATCTTCGAACTCGCCTCATCAATAACGTCATTGTGAACAACACGGGAGCCGGTATCGAGTCGATCGCTTCGACTGGGCAGACGATGAGTTACACGATGCTCGGCAACCTGATCGACCGCAACACCGGCCGCGGGATCGACCTCTTGACGCGAGCCGATGGTCGCACAAACGCACTCATTGGCGACGGTACGGTAGCCGGAGGAAACATCATCTCAGGTAACGGACTCGAAGGGATCTACATCGTCAACACTTCATCGGCCACGCAGGCACAGGCGGGCAACGCCTTGTTGGCAAACGGAACTGTGAACACACTTCCCCTGCTGTCACCGATCACATTGCTCGACATTCGTGGCAACTCGATCGTCGGGAACAATAACAACGGATCCTTCCAGGCGGGCGGTTTGACGCTGCGTGCTGGATCGAGCGACTTGTTTGGAAACGGACTGCTCACGGGACGGGTCAGCGGGAATAGCTTTAGTGGGAACCAAGGGCTCGATTTCCTGGCACAGACGTTTGCCTCTACGGCCGCCCCGGCCGCCAACACACCGTTGCCGCCGGCGAGACTCAATTTGGTCTTCGCGCAGAACTTTGGCAACTCGCTGGATCCCAACCAGAACGGTTCCTTCTACGGCGCTGTCGATACGAGCCAGATGAACGTCGAAGCTGGCTTTGACACCACAGGATTCAATAATGGTCAGCCCGGCCAGTCTGGCGCATTCAGTGTGCCGAATCCTTGGAATGTTGTCCCGGCCGGAACGATCAGCAACAACATCGACATCTTTGTCTTCCCCTAATCATGAGGCGGGGGGCCGAATGCCGCACGGCACGTCGTCGCGTGGGGGCGAGACGGCGTGCCGTCGGCTATTTTTATCAAGAGGGAATTCGGAGGGCGGAAGTCGGAACAAAGAGCGTTCACAGTCCACCCTCCGAATTTCCTGTTCCGACTTAGGAAACTCATCATGCGAATCACTCGTCGCACCTGGTTGGCGGCTTCGGCTGTGTCTGTTGGGAATTTGATCGGTGGACGATTGCCGGCGCAAGCGCCGCGTCAGCCGATCAAGACCGCGCGTTTGCCGGATGACGGACTGGCCAAAGCTCCGGAGACCGAGGTCTCGCTCGAACTGATCGGCGGCACGGCGGCGGCCACCGAACATGCTCAAGCTTGGGGACAGCGGCTTCAGAAACTTGGCATTTCGTTTCAAACGCGGCAAGCGGTCGCCGGCGACAAAGCAGAAGTGAAGGAACAAAAGTTCGGGCGATTACGCCGAGTCACCGTCGTCGCGGTGCTTGATCGCAATGGCAAAATTGTTTGCAACGACCGCACGTTCACACCCGCCGAAGCGGACAAGCTGGCTGAATGGCTTCGCGAACTCAAGACCTACGGAGCTCAAGGAGCACCGCAAGGCAAGCCGCTCTTCGGACTCGACGAGCGACAGTTCGGTGGCGTGCTGCGAGAGTTGAGCGTTCCCGTCAATGTCGACACCGAAGGACTGTCGCTGGAAGCCGCGCTCGCCAAGTTGCCGTTGCCGGAGAAACATCCGCTGCGAATTACCCCCGAAGCGCAACGAGCGGCTCAAATGTTGGACTCGGACAAGAAGCTCCAAACGGACGCACATGGCCTGAGCGTCGGAACTGTGCTGGCCGTGACGCTCGGTGAATTTGGTCTCAGCTTCAAACCGCTCCGCACTCCCGACGGAAAAATCGAACTCGCCGTTTCGCCGCGCGAAGCGGGTCAAGATGCCTGGCCCATCGGCTGGCCGCTGGATCCAGACACGCCCCAGGGACAACTTGTTCCCGCGCTTTTCAAAACGGTTCCGGTTGCGCTCGATGATGTGCCGCTGACCGATGTGCTGGCCGCGGCCGCGCAATCCTCAGAAGTGCCGCTGCTTATCGACCATCACGCGATCGAGCGCGAAGAAATCGACCTCAGCGAACTCAAGGTCACCGTACCAAACCGTAAGACGACCTGGGGCCTGCTGCTTCGGCAAGTTACGTTTCCACACAAGCTCGGCCGCCGCATCGTCGCCGACGATTCAGGCAAGCCGTTCGTGTTGATCACGACGCTGAAGGAAACGCTGAAGAACAACCCGGCCGCGAAGTCGGAGAAGTAAGCAGCTGGCAGGGTGGACTCACTCGGCCCATCCTGTCTTTAGATCGCCAGGAACAGGGAAGGCCATCCGACTCGACTATTTCCGCAACGCCTTTGCCGATCGGACCAGTGAAGTTGATCGCCGGATTCGTATTCCGAGCTGGCGAATTCACGTTCGGCGGATACTTCAAGGTCACTTCCGGCACAGGTTCTTTTGACTGAGCCGGCAGTTTGCTCGGCTGGCTCCAACTCTCCTAGCAAACGGTTTGCCCGGTCAAACGTTTCAACTCTTTCTGTCTGTCTCGAATTTCCATTCTCAGTCCGGCAACTTCAAAACGATCGAATGCAACGGTCAGCTTCGAATCGCCAACTCAAATTCCGGCCTTTTGGGTAAGAGCAGGGACACCCCAAGTAAAGATAACCGCGATGACCAGCCGTCTGCGGAGTCTTCGCCAATTAAAGCGGTGATGCAGCACCGCATTCCAAATTTTGGTCAGCCGTTCGCGAAGGCGTTTGAGTCCCGCGTGAATTAAGAAACCGACGTTGGTTTCCGAAAGTCCGGTGATCGCGCTGATCTCGCGATAGCTCAAGCTGCCTTGGAACGTGAGCCGCAGAACTTCTTTGAATCGGACCAGCGGCGTTTCGCCGCGCCGGCCTGGCAGAGTGAGTGGTGGTCCGGCACTCGAAGCGAGCTTGTTCCTGCCGCTCTCTCACTCGACGTACAGAAATCCATTCGACGACAGCAGCATCTGGCAGAAGTCAGTCCAGGCCCGCTGAGAGGCGTTTTCGGCTGGCTCATAGGCTTGAGCCTGCTCTTGGAGAAACGACAGTGAAGCACGCAGTTCGACGTCCGACGGGACATGACCGGTCGTCAGTTCGAACGCCAACCGCGCGCGATGTCGCGGATCAGGCGGAGCCTCACGACCTAATCGGCGTACAAAATCCGCGGCACGGGCCAACGCAAACTCCGAGTTCAATTGACTAAGCGATTGCAACGGCATCGTCGTCGTCGGCCGCTGCACACAGTTGAACGTCACGGCCGGAGCATCGAAGAGGTTTAACAGGCTGAGCATCTGCGTCCGCCTCTGTTGCAAATAAACCGACCGCCGAGTGGCTCCTGGCTGCGACTCGCCGACCGTGACCTCGGCGGCTCCGTTTCGTTGCGTGGCGACATACGGCCCGCCAATTCGGCGATCAAGCGAGCCGCTGACAAACAGCATCCCGTCTCGGATCGATTCCGCATCGAGCCGCCGCACCGATTGTCGCCACAGCAGCCGATTGTCCGGATCGATGTCGAATGCGGCTTCGTTGAGTTCGCTGCTTTGCCGGTAGGTGGCAGAGGTGAGGATTGTTCGGTGAAGATTCTTTAGAGACCACGAGGGCGCGACTTCGGCCATCGACTTTCGGCCATCGGCGGTCGGCTGGACGAATTCCCAAGCCAGCCATTCGAGGAGTTCGAGATGCGACGGAGCAACTCCACTGACTCCGAGATTGTCGAGCGTTGCGACAATGCCAGTTCCGAAGTGTCGTTCCCAAACGCGATTGACCTGCACGCGAGCCATTAGCGCGGACGAAGTTTTGTTGCGCGTCAGCCAATCGGCGAGTGCCGTACGGCGACCGGTCGTACGAACGAACATTTTGGAATCATGCTCCGCGCCGGAGCCGAGTACTCGAAACGTGTCCGGCTGAACAAGTTCTCCGGGAGTCGTCACGTTGCCTCGCAACAGCAGCGGCACGTTTGGTGGTTCGGGAGTGATGTCGGTGGCCCAGGCGATTTTTCCGGGTCGGGCGGCTTGACGCTTTTGAATGTCGGCGACCCCGTCGGCCAGCGTCTTGTGACGTGATTCGTATTCGGTGCGAAACGATTTCAACGCAGCCAGAGCAGCCTCGTCTGGCGCGCTGCCGGTCGACGACTCGACAGAGACGTTGTCGACGATGAAACTGCGGTTGCAGCAGAACTCGAAGCCGAAGCCTCCGTCGGGCAAATCGGCGGCGGTCAGTTCGAGAGTCCGTTCTTCCGGCAGCCAGTCAACGAGTTGTTCGAGCTTGAACTTCTTGCCGTCGAGATTCGTGACTCGCACACCGAAGTTGCGTCCGGGAGCGTAGCCGCTTTTGCCGATCACCCCGCGGTGCGATTGATCGGTTCCCGGATAATCGAGATGCACGGCGGCACCGCCCGCCGGATTGCCGTCGATCAGAATGTTGCCGCCGGTGGCCGAACTGTTGTCGTTAAAATCGTGCAGCGCGAGGAAGAATGCGATTCGCTCGGCGGGCTTGTCCTCGGACGTGACTTTGTTGTCGAGCAAATCGAACGTTGCCTGAATCCAGTCTCCTGGTTTGTCAGGGGTCCAATCGAAGGCTCGTTTTGTTGAAATCCATTTGTCGCCCGACGGACCTCCTTCAATGATCCGCAGTGTGCCGCCCGCGCGAACCGCGGCGGGGGATTCCGGCGGCGCGGCGGCTCCGGCGGCTAGCTTCACGACTCCGGTTCCTCCCGGAGCGTCATCGCCCGGTGCGGTGTTCGACCAGTTTGCAAGGAACGTCGCTTCCGGGCCATCAAAGTCGTCGGAGAACAGGACCCCGGCAACGGGGCGATGCTTTCGCAGCCAATCGCTGAATTCTGATCGCAGCGTGGCGACGCGTGTTTCCGCTTCGCGCTGCTGAGTCTCCCACGCCTCGACCTCGCCAGGCAGCGAAGCGTGCGTGAAGCGTTCGTTCGGCTTGAGCCACTTCTGCATGTGGAAGACCGGATGCAGGTACGCCTGCAGCTGGTAGAACTCGCGCTGCGTGATTGGCTCGAACTTGTGGTCGTGGCACTTTGAGCACTGAATCGTCAGCCCCAGCAACGACGATCCAAGAATTTGCTGCGCACCTTCCAGCGCAAAGTAGCGGTCGATCATGACCTCTTCGGGGTTACCGTCGCTCTCCCCCGAACCGTCGGGGCCATTGCGAAGGAAGTGTGTCGCTTCGAGCAGGTCGATCATCTCCGGTGTCGCGTGCCGCTCGTGCTGCCGCGGGTCGAAGCCGCTCAGTTCATCGCCGGCGATCTGCTCGCGGATGAACTGATCGAACGGCTTGTCGGCGTTGATCGAGCGAATGACGTAGTCGCGATAGCGGTACGCCAACGGCCGATCCGAGTCGGCGTTGAAGTAGCCATTCGAGTCGGCATAGCCGGCGACATCAAGCCACCACTTGCCCCACCGCTCGCCATAATGGGGCGAGGCGAGATACCGGTCGATCATCCGTTCGTAGGCATCTGGCGATTCATCGGCGACGAAGTCCCTGACATCGCTAGGTGTCGGCGGCAGGCCAGTCAGATCGACCGCGACGCGGCGGATAAGCGTGGGTTTGTCTGCTGAATGTCCCAGCGACAATCCGCGTTCTTCAAGTTTCGCCACCACAAAGCGGTCGATGGGGGAGCGAACTCGGCCTGCATCCTGCACGGGCAGAGTCGTCGGACATTGCAACGCTTGAAAGGCCCAGTGCCGTGAAACTGGTTCGGCATCCGCAGCGGTCAAGACCACCGAGCAGGTGACGACACTCAGACACAGCCCGATCATTCGCAGGTGGCTGCAAAGCTGCTTTGAGTTGTGGCCCATCGGTAAACCCTCCGTGGCCAACACACTAACCCGAAGCGTCAGCGAGGGCGAGGGTTCACAGCGGCAACTCGATCAACGATTGGCGTTGACTTGGACGGAGGCGACCCCGAAGCGCACGCCTTCCAGCTTGGTGGATTGCAGTAAGTAGTCGCCGGGTTGCATCAACACTCGCTCGTCGGGATGTCGCAGAGCGCGTTACAGATCGACTCTGACCGGCACCTGGGTGCCCTGGGGAATTTTGCGCAGGATGACCGCTTAGCTGGCGCTGATCGTGAAGTCATTGTTGATCGCGGTGATGCCGCCAGTGGCTCGTGTGGCCCCGGCAATGCTGCGGTCCGCTTGTGCAATCACGATGCCTCCGTCGTCGAGAATGACGTCGCGCTCGGTGAATGGTGTCTGCTCACCGGTGGCCAGTCGCACGAGAATCTTCGTGACGCCTTGATTCGCCCGCGTCGGATCGCCAAACGACGCGCGTTCCATCCAGGATTCGGCGGACACTTGCGACCAGTTGCCAGACGACTGGATCGACGGCATTCCGGCTTGCCAATCCATCGCTCTCCAATATCCGACGCGAGATTGCCGAGTCGATTAGTCCTTTCATTTCTCGCAAAAATTCTGAGGCGACGCCTTGCCGCGCATGCTGATTGCCCAAATCAGCAAACAGGAACGCCGCGCAGATCAGCCGCCGTCCAAGGCCGAAATCCTTTCAAGTCCGCGAGTTTGTCGCCGGGATTTCGCTTGCCTGTTAGGATTGTCGGGATGCGTACTCCTTTTCGATCCCGAGCACGAACTTCCCCCTCCCCGATCGGTCAACGTCCGCTCGACGGGCCGGACGAAATTGAGTCGTCGGTGCCGATCAATACGCTCGGAGCCAGCCCGCTGATCTTCCGCAAGCGGCTGAAAGATCCACCCGATCCGCCGGCTCGCGGCGGCGACTTGGTTGCACTCGTTGGGCCGGAGAACGAGACGCTTGGTTTCGGCTATTTCAATCCGAAGTCGGAGGTTTCAGTCCGAGTGCTCCGGAGTGGAGAGACTCCGCCAGACGAAGCGTTCTGGGACGGACTACTTGACCGCGCGGTTCGCCTGCGGCGTGACATTCTCAAACTGGATGACGTCACCGACACCTATCGAGTGATCCACTCGGAAGGTGACTGGCTCTCCGGCATCGTCATCGACCGCTATGGCGACACGCTCTCGGCTGAAGCGTTTGGACTCGGACTATTCCAACGCGGGCAAGCGATTCTCGAACGGCTGTCCCGCCTCCTGGGCACAAAACACTGGCTGCTGCGGCCGGGACCGTACACCGAAGCGCAAGAAGGCTTCACTGCTGAGCCAGTTTCGTCACCTGTTTTGCCTCGCTCGGTGGTCGTGCAGGAGTTCGGGACGAAGTTTCGCGTCGAGTTCCAAGGGGGACACAAGACCGGTTTCTTCTGCGATCAACGGGACAATCGCCGCCGCCTCGCCGGTTTCACCGCTGGCAAAAGCGTGCTCGATCTCTGCTGCTACACCGGCGGGTTCTCGATCACCGCGAAGAAACTCGGCAATGCGGCGGAGGTCGCCGGCGTCGATCTCGACGAACAACCGCTGAAGATCGCGCGCAGCAACGCGCAGCTCAACGCCGTCAAAGCAAACTTCGTCCAAGCCGACGTCTTCCCGTACATGCGCGACATGATTCGCAGCAACCGGCAGTTCGACGTCGTGGTACTCGATCCCCCCAAGCTGATTCGCAATCGAGCGGAACTCGACGAGGGGACCCGCCGCCACTTCGATCTCAACCGGTTGGCGATGCAGCTCGTCAAACCGGACGGCATCTTGCTGAGCTGCAGTTGTTCCGGACTCCTGCAAGATGCCGATTTCCTGCGGTTGCTGTACTCCGCATCGCGGCAGGCTGGCGACGCGATCGGTCCTGCCGACGATAATGGTTTCCAACGTCGAGGCCCGCGTGACATGCAAATCCTTTTCCGCACCGGGGCATCCCCCGATCATCCGGTCTCCGCTAACTATCCCGAATCCGACTACCTCAAAGCCGCCTGGATGCGGTTGAGCTAATCTTGGAGTGCGGTGTGTCAGCACCGCGTCGGATCGTCCGATCTTGAATTGAAGTGTCCAAAGAATCCAAAGCGGTGCTGACACACCGCACTCCAAACAACCATGCCCCTCGAACACAAAATCCATACCGTTGTCGCCGAAGAAGCCGGCCGTGTCGATCTGATCATGAAAGCGATTACCGGCCGGTCCCGTTCGCAACTGCGCGGCATGTGCATGAACGGGTGCCTCACCATCAACGGCCGAGCTGTCACCGAACCGAGCACCGCCGTCAGTGAGGGAGACGTGGTCGAGGTCAAATACGACCCGCAGCGAAAGTACCGCGAGTCTTGGCTCGGCAAGTTTCAGGGCAAGTCGTCGCCAGACAAATTTCAGTGCAAGACCTTCAGCGTCGTCTTCGAAGATGACTATCTGATCGTCGTCGACAAACAACCGGGCATCCTGACAGTACCGACTGAGAACCAGGAATCGCGGACGCTCGTTGATGAGGTCACGCGATATTTCGGCGATCACACGCGAGCACTCGTCGTGCATCGACTCGACCGCGAGACTTCCGGCCTGTTGGTGTTCGCGAAGCAATCCCCAATCGCCGGAGCGTTGCAGGATCAACTTCGCCTGCGCGCGCCCGATCGCGTATACCTCGCACTCGTTGCGGGGCTGATGAAAGAAGACGCCGGTCAGTACGAGAGTTACCTCGCCACCAGTAAGCGGCTGAGCCGCTACTCGGTCGAGAACCCCGATGGGGGCGAGCACGCGATCACGCACTTTGCTGTCGAGGAACGCCTCGCCGACACGACGCTCGTGCGAGTGAAACTCGACACCGGCCGCCGCAATCAAATCCGAGTCCATCTGGCTGAAGCCAATCATCCGATCATCGGCGACCGTCGCTATCGGCCGAATCTGTCAAAACATTCCGACTGGCCGCACACTCGGCTCGCCCTGCACGCGCACATTCTGGGATTCCAACATCCCGTCTCCGGTGAAGATTTGCGGTTCGTATCGGAGATGCCGCGCACGTTTCAAACCTTCGTGAAGCTGCAACGTCGAACGAGAAATGAGTCCCCACAAAAAATGGAATGAGTCCTGTCTGCCGATGGCCGCGACCTCCTTTTTAATTTTTCAAATCTTGGAGCCGAAACCATGAATCGCCGCACAGTGCTTCCCCTCCTGCTCTATTTCGTTTCCACAAACTTGATTTTGGCAGACGAGCCGTTCACTCGTCGCGAGGACGTCATCTACGGCCGCAAATTCGGCACCGCGCTGACGATGGACGTCTTCACGCCGAAGGAAAAGGCCAACAGAGCCGCAGTGATCTTCACCGTCAGCGGCGGTTGGCTCTCGGCTCATGAGGCGATTAATCAGAGCTTCGTCACGCCGTTTACAAACCGAGGCTACACGGTCTTCGCCGTTGTGCACGGCAGTCAGCCACGGTTCACAATTCCGGAAGCGATCAGCGACATGCACCGTTCGATCCGGTTCATCCGCAGTAAGGCCGGCGAATTTCAGATCGACTCGAATCGCATCGGCATCGTCGGTGCTTCGGCGGGCGGACACCTCTCGTTGATGATGGGCACCAGCGGCCAGCCGGAAAACAAAGACGCCAAAGACCCGATCGATCGGCAATCCAGCCGAGTACAAGCGGTCGCCTGTTTCTTTCCGCCGACCGATTTTCTCAACTGGGGCGAACCGGGTGTCGTCGCACTTGGCACCGGCCCGCTCGCATGGCTGCCGGCCCCCTTTGATTTCGTGGAAGTCGACGCGAAGACCAAACGCTTCGAGCGGATTACCGACGAAGAGAAACTGAAAAAAATCGGCATTGAAATCTCGCCAATCACGCACGTCTCCGCCGACGATCCGCCGATGCTGATCATTCACGGCGACAAAGACAAAGTCGTACCGATCCAGCAAGCGAATATTTTCATCGACAAGCTCAAGGAGCGCAAAGTCCCGTGCGAACTCGTGCTCCGCCCTGGAGCCGATCACGGTTGGTTGACGCTCGGCCAAGACGTGAAATTGTTCGCCGATTGGTTCGACAAGCATCTGGCGGCGAAGAAAGAGTAGTCTTCGGACGGCTACGACTCATCGTCTTCGTCCGTTGAATTTGTGATCGCTGTCGGTGGCAACGCGGCCAGCAATTTCTGGCCGTGAGCTGACAGCGTCAGCAACTCGCGCACGCAGACGTTCATGGACCTCACTGCCTGCTGAAAATTCGTGTGCGTCGAAGCCTTCAAGGCATCCACCGCGAATTGCTCGGACGCTTTGCGGAGCTTGCCGACTTTTTTGTTGAGCATCCGCACATAGCCGACCGGATCAGCTTGCCGAGTCTCCAGCGCTCGCGAAATGTCGAACACCGACCGCACGATCCCCATCAGTTCCGGATAGTCGTCGATCTCCTCGCCATGCTTGATGAAGGTTCGCACCATCCAGGCATGAGCCAGCAGTTCGTCGCAACGACGGACGATGTCGGACAGATCAATAATCGGCGAAGAGTCAGTCATCGTTCGGTTCAGGTCTGTTAAGGACTGTCAGCGGCACCTTGATTTGAGGTGCCGGCTTCGGTTCGCCGCATCCGTGGCAACCACCTCCGCCACAGCCAGCGGATTGGCCCCGCCACCACAACAGCGTGCGACGACACAACACCCCCAGCGCAACGGCCACGCAGACGAGTGCCAGCAGCGTTTGTGTGTCGAGGTTGGACATGGCATCAAATTCGAATCGCCACTTGGTAAGTCACCAGCGCAGCCAAGTACGCCAGCGATGTCATGTAGCTGAACGTCACGAGCGGCCAGCGCCAAGAGTTGGTTTCACGGCGAATGGTCATCAGCGTCGCGGCACACTGAGCACACAGCGAGAAAAATACCATGATCGAGAGCGCGACCGGCACACCGTAGACCGACCGGCACACCGTAGACCGGCCGCCCATCGGGCCACTTTGCCTCGCGAATCGTCGACCACAATTGCTGGTCGCTCTCGTCCACGTCCTGGCCGAGTCCGTAGATGATCCCCAGATTCGTAACGACCAATTCGCGAGCCGGAAACGACAACAACGTCCCGACGCCGATCTTCCAATCCCAGCCGAGCGGCTTGACGATCGGTTCAATCAAATGGCCGAGCCATCCGAGGAAGCTCTGTTCAACGAGCGAGGCCCGCATGTGGTTCACTTCATCGCTCGCATCTTCAAAAGGCTTCAATTTAGCCTTGAGTTTGGCCAATTCCGTTTGTGTGCTGGCCGTCAGTTTCAAAATGTCGTCGCGCTCGGTTGCGTTCTCCCACGCGGCATGGGAGATCCGTTGATTGAGCTTGTCGAGCGCCTCCACGGTCCTCGCTTCTTGCAGCAACAGATCAGACTTGATTGGCTCTGCCGCTTCGATCAACCGCTGCTTCTCAAACTCCTGAGAGTGATCGCCCGGAAAGAAACTTCCTGCCCAAACGACGATCGCGGCTGCGAAGATCAGCGTGCCGGCTCGAGTCACGAAGGCCATCATCCGGTCCCAGACTCGGCTGAAGACGATCCACGGCGACGGCCATTTGTACGCCGGCAATTCCATGACGAACGGCGGCGTCTCGCTGTGAAAGATGGTTTTCCGCAAAACTGCTGCGACCAGCGCTGCAGCCGTGATTCCTAACGCGTACATCGCGAACAACGTCAGCCCCTGCCGAGCACCTCGCAGTCCCAGCAGCGGCGAGTCCGACACGAACAGTGAGATGAACAGCGTATAGACCGGTAATCGTGCCGAGCAGCTCATCAGCGGCGCGACCAGAATCGTCGCCAGTCGGGCGCGTCGGTCTTCGATCACTCGCGTCGCCATGATGCCGGGAATCGCGCAGGCGTGTGACGTCATCAGCGGCACGAACGATTTGCCGTTGAGACCGAACTTCGACATCACCTTGTCCATCAGGAACGCGGCGCGAGCGAGGTAGCCGCAGTCCTCCAGCAATGCGATGAACAGAAACAACATGCCGATCTGCGGCAGAAAGACCAACACACCACCGACACCGGCGACAACGCCATCGGTCAGCAAACTTCGCAGCGTCCCCGGCGGCAACTGCGAAGCCACAAAACCGGAGGCCGCCGACTGTCCCGCTTCGCACCACCCCATCAGCGGTTCGGCCCACGAGAAGATCGCCTGAAAAACGACGACCATCAGCACGGCGAAGATCAGCAGGCCGGCGAACCGGTGCGTGAGCACGCGGTCCATTCGGTCGCTGAGCGTTTCGGCTCGCGCAGAGGGAATCGTCGTGATCTCGGCCAGCGTCTGCTTCGCCCAAGCGTAGCGAGCTTTCGCTTCGATTGCTGGAACTCGGCAGCCGGCATCTTTGAGCCGAGTACGAGCTTCAACCAGCGCAGTCCGCCACTGCTCGGCCGCGTTGTCGTCGTCGAGCCACTCGGTTTCGAGATACCCGCCGACATCGAGCAACGCACGCTCGACGAGAAAGCTCGGCGCATCCGAACGGCACAGCCCGGCGAGCTTCGAGGCGAGCTGATGGCATTCGGAATAAAACGTTTCGGGAAACGGATGCGGTCGTGTCCCAGGACCGTTCGGCACCGCGGAGGCGATCGCGGCCTTGAGCGCGTCCAAGCCTTCTTTGCGGTGAGCGGACGTCGCGACGACCTGCACACCAAGTTTCTTTGACAGAGCGGGAATGTCGATCCGAACGCCGCGTGTGGAGGCGACGTCGAACATGTTGAGTACGATCACCGTCGGTAGACCCAGATCGAGCACCTGGCAGGCAAGATAGAAATTCCGCTCCAGGTTCGACGCATCCAGAATACAGACGACTGCATCCACCTTGCCGACGTCGGTCTGCCGGCCGAGCAGTACGTTGACTGAGACCATTTCGTCCAGTGATCGCGGCGAAAGACTGTACGTGCCAGGTAAATCCACGAGGTCGATCGGCTGAGCGGTTCCTTTGATCCGGCCGATTTTTTTCTCGACTGTCACTCCCGGAAAGTTGCCGACTCGTACCTGCAAGCCGGTCAGAGCGTTGAACAGCGTGCTCTTGCCGGTGTTCGGGTTGCCAATAATCGCGACGGTGAGCGGCATGGGAGAATTCGGAAGGGAGAGGGCGGAATTCGGAAGGCGGCTTACGGACGGATCAAAACTCGTCGAGCTTCGACGATGCGGAGGGAGAGACGGTAGCCTCGGACTTCGAATTCCAGGGGATCTCCCAGCGGGGCTGGACCGAGTGAACGGATCAACTCACCATCAGTCAGCCCCATTTCCAACAATCGCACGGCGACGGCGTCGTCCCCCTCGACATCGAGGATCGTCGCGGCTTGGCCTTCGGGCAGTTGGTCGAGCGTCTGAGGCAACGGGGAACTCCGCGAATTATTTGGCGAGCCGGTGGGTGTCAGCCCCCGGACAAGCACTTTATCGATTAGTCCAAGGACTGACCTCTTCCGGCTCGCCTGATTTCCCTACGCATCCATCGTCAAAGCCACAAAAATCTCCGCCTTTTCGTCCATTCGCAGGCTGAGTCGATGGTCCCCGACAGCCACGATACAGGGGCGGCCCGGTTGGACCATCATGACCCGAACTTGCTCCCGAAGCCCCATCTCGGCCAGTCGATGGACGACCTCCGGTGAGCCGTCCACTTGGACCACATGGCCGACTTCACCAGCCGCCATCAGTTCCAGCGGGACAATGTTTTCCAAGACAAAACTCCAACATGGGATCAGGATTCTAGGCCCTCAACGCTCCGGAACAACCGAGTTCGGCGAGTAAAACTCCGCCAGCCGATCGGGTGAAATCCCCAGCTTAAGGCCGGCGAGCAGTGTCCAGTTGCGAAGCGTTTGCCGTATGACTCCGTGTTTCAGCCAGCGGCGGGGATCGACGTGGATTGGCCCGGGAAGCAGTTCGATCCGCCAGCGTCGGCGGCGGAATTCCCGCATGAGTAGCAGGTCTTCCATCAGTCGGACCTCGGCAAATCCGCCGGCCGCCTCGAATGCCGCGCGTCGGACGAAAATCCCTTGATCGCCGTACGGCAAGTGTCGCCAGCGAACGCGAGCTGCGTTGCCTCGTTCGAGCCAGCGGAAGATCGGTCGTTCATGATCGATCCGCTGGCAGAAGGCTCCACCGATCACCGAATCGTCCCGAAGAGCCACCTCGATTTGCTCGGCCCCTTGTGATTCCAGCCAGCAATCCGCGTGGAGAAACAGCAGGACATCGCCGGTCGACGCTCGCGCCCCAGCGTTGAGTTGTCGGCCGCGACCACGCTCACAGGTGATGACCGTTGCCCCGGCCTGTCGGGCAAAGTCACAAGTTCGATCCGTGCTTTGGCCGTCGACAACGATGGCTTCGATTGGACGTAACTCTAGAGCACGTTGGACTGTGTGATTAATTCCCGTCGATTCGTTCAGCGTCGGGATCACGATGGACAGCCGCATCTTTGCCTCTTCGATTTCGGCTCGGTTGCTTGAACTGACGGGGGGCAGCCGCAACGATCCGCCTCGGTCGCAGGAGATGGGTCATCGTCAAAGTCTGCGCAAGTTACCCGGTTTCTATGGAGAGCGGTGCCATGAGTCTGATTCGGAAGTCACTGGTCGTCGTCTTGACCCTCGCTGTCACAGGAGTCGCAGTCAACGGAACCCGGTCCGCCGAGATGGCGACACGGGTGGAGAAGAATTCGAAAAACCTCGCATGGTTGGTTGAGCATCCCACTATCCAAAAGCTGCTGGAACTGCACAACCAAGAACGGGCTCGAGTCGGTTTGTCGCCGTCAAAGATGAACCCGGAGATGTGTCTCGCCGCCCAAAAGCACGCCGTCTGGATGGCCGAAACCGGCTGGTTTTCGCACAGCGGCCTGCCGTATCGCGAGAACATTTTCATGGGGGTCACCACTCCTGAAGCCGCGACCAACGGCTGGATTTGGTCGCCGGCCCACCACGGCAACATGCTCAGCGGTACCGAGGTCGGCTTCGGCTACATGGTTCTCAACGGCCGGTACTGCTGGTGCTCGGTGATGCAGTAGTCGCCGGGTGGACGCTGGCAGCGTCCACCACAAACTCTAAAATGTCGCCCTTGATGCAGCCCGGCTCCTCCGGGCTGCATTTGTTTTCAAAGTCGGCGGGCGAGCGGAGCGATGGCCAAGGATTTCCTCAAAGACACGCAAGACCACTACGACGTCATCGTCATCGGCAGTGGTTTGGCAGGGCTGACTTCGGCCAACATTCTGGCTCGAGCCGGCTATTCCGTGCTGCTGCTGGAACACCACTACCAACTCGGGGGCATGGCGACCTGGTTCAAGCGGGCTGGCGGGCACATTTTTGACATCTCACTGCACGGTTTCCCAATCGGCATGATCAAGTCCTGCCGGAAGTATTGGACCCAGGAGATCGCCGACAACATCGTGCAACTCAACGGGATTCGGTTCGAGAATCCACAGTTCTCACTGACCACGACCTTCAACCGCGAAGACTTCACGAAGCTTTTGATCGAGAAGTTCAACGTCCCTGGCGAGACCGTCCAAAAGTTTTTCGACACCGCTCGGGCAATGAACCATTTCGACGCCGAGTCGAAGACCACGCGGCAGCTCTTTGAGGAATTCTTCCCCGGCCGCAGCGATGTCGTCCGGCTGCTGATGGAGCCGATCACCTACGCCAACGGCAGCACGCTCGAAGATCCGGCGGTATCGTACGGCATCGTCTTCTCCAACTTCATGAGCAAAGGGGTCTTCACCTTCGAGGGGGGGACCGACAAGCTTGTGAATCAGATGAAGGCTGAGCTGGAGAATAACGGCGTTGACATCCGCATCCGCTCGCTGGTGGAGAGGATCGAAGTCGATGAGCAACGCCGAGTGACCGGCGTGGTCGTCAACGGCAAGCGGATTGGTTGCCGCTGCGTCGTGTCGAACGCGAACATCAAGTCCACGATCCTGCAGCTTGTCGGCGAGCAAAACTTCGATCCCGCTTTTGTCGAAGAGGCAAAAGCCGTACGGCTCAACAACAGCAGTTGCCAAGTCTACATCGCACTCAAGCCAGGAGTCGGTTTCGACTACTGTGGCGACTTGCTGTTCCACTCCGAGCACAAAGGTTTCGACATCGAAGCCATGCTCAGCAAAAAGGTCAGCAGTCGCACGTTCTCGTTCTACTACCCGTCCACTCGGCCGGGCTGCGATCGGTATGTTGTCGTCTCATCCACGAACGCAAACTTCAAAGACTGGGCGGAACTCTCCGAAACCGAGTACGAAACGGCGAAGAGCGAACTCTGCGAATCGACGCTCGATTGTCTCGACCAATACGTCCCCGGCATCCGCGAGAAGGTCGAGCACATTGAAGCCTCAACGCCGCGCACCTTCGAGCATTACACCCGTCACTGGAACGGAGCCTCGTTCGGCACAAAGTGGGAAGGTCTGAAAGTCAGCAAGGAACTGCCGCAGCAAATCGCCGGTCTGTTCCACGCCGGTAGCGTCGGCATCATCATGTCCGGCTGGCTGGGAGCCGTGAATTACGGCGTGATTGTCTCCAACGACGTCGATAAGTTCCTGACGCCCGGCTCGGCTGCAAGCTGAAGTCCGGCCAACGGCCGGGCAGATGAAACCGCGGCAGTATTCGTTCGGTACGGCTCGCATGCTCTCGGAGACAAGCTCATGGCGAACGAGATACAACGAACGGACGTAACATGGTCGCGAAGCGCGGCGACACACCTGTTGTGGCGGTCTGGTTTCGGTGCCTCCATCGACGAGATTCAACAGGCCACGCAGGACGGACTCGACAAGACGCTCGACCGGTTGCTGTCCCCCCCGGCCGAGACGGCCGAGTTCAGAAAGGCGGATGCACTGCTACGCCAGGCGGCGTTTGACAGCGGCAACATCGCAGACCTGAAGACGTGGTGGCTGCACCGGATGACCGCCTCAGCGAATCCGCTGGTCGAGAAATTAACACTGCTGTGGCACAACCATTTCTCAACTTCGAACGCGAAGGTTGATTCGATCCCGCTGATGGCCGCTCAGAACGATCTGTTGCGACGCGAATCGCTGGGGAGCTTCCGTCGGGTACTGCACGGCATGGCGAGCGACGTCGCCATGCTGATCTGGCTCGACAGCAACTCGAACCGCAAGCGGCATCCGAACGAAAACTTTGCTCGCGAGGTGATGGAACTCTTCAGCCTCGGCGTCGGCAACTACAGCGAGCACGACATTCAAGAAGCTGCCCGCGCGTTCACAGGATGGCACGTCCGCGACGGCGAGTTCTGGTTCAACGCCATCCAGCACGACACAGGTGAGAAAGTCGTCTTCACGAAGCGCGGCAACTTCGATGGTGGCGACATCGTGGAGCTTTGCCTTGACCATCCGGCGTGCCCCCGATTTCTGGCATTCAAGCTGTTGCGGCAATTTGTCGAGCCGTCACCGTCGAAGGAACACATCGACGCGCTGGCCGCTCGCATCCGGCAGCACAACTTCGAGTGGCGACTGATCCTGCGTGAGTTGTTTTCGTCGCGGCTGTTCTTTGCCGAGTCGTCACGGCTGTCGATCATCAAGTCGCCAGTCGAACTGTTGCTTGGTGCGGTACGACAGCTTCAAGCGAAACCGAACTTGCAAAGCCTCGCGCGGCTGTCAGCGGAACTCGGCCAGGACATCTTTGAGCCGCCGACCGTCAAAGGCTGGGACGGCGGCCGCCTGTGGATCAGTTCGACCACGCTGATTCAGCGAGCCAACTTCGCGACAGCGCTGACGAAGTCGAATCAGCACGGCTCGATTTCGTTCGCAGGCTTGCGAGTCGAAGACGACGTGAACTATTTCGTCGAGTTGCTGCTCGCTCGCGACGTCGGCCCTGACGCGGTCGCCGAATTGCGGCAGTTCACCAACAACCAAACCGGCGATCCGGAGAATCGACTCCGCTCGCTGGTTCAATTCGTGATGCAGATGCCAGAGTATCAGTTGACCTGATTTGAAATGCGGTGTGTCAGCACCGCTTGGCAGTTTTCGATCGAGTTGGCTGGACAATCCCAAGCGTTGCTGACACACCGCACTCCAAAGGAACGTCATGACCACTCGCCGCGAATTCTTGAAGCAGTTTGGAGCCGCCAGTCTTGTGTCGTTGGGTGCGATGCCGCCGAGTTTTCTCGCGCGAGCTGCCGCTGCGACCGAAGCGAAGCCGGATGAACGTATTCTCGTGCTTGTGCAACTGGCGGGTGGCAACGATGGCTTGAATACCGTCGTTCCTTTCGGTCGCGACGAGTACTACAGGGCGCGACCCGGAGTTGGCATCGGGATGGATGCCGTCTTAAAGCTGAATGGTGAACTTGGCCTGCATCCGGCGATGGATGGGTTCCAAAAACTGTTCGACGAAGGTTGGCTGAGCGTCATTCAGGGGGTCGGTTACCCGAATCCGGATCGGTCGCACTTCCGCTCGATGGATATCTGGCAGTCCGCGAAACCGGAGAAGGACGACGTCAGCAACGGGTGGCTCGGCCGGGCGCTCGATTCGACCGTCGAACAGCACGTCGGCAAAGTGCCGGGGCTGGCATTCGGGACGGACAAGCTGCCGCTGTCACTGGTCGCATCGAAGATCAACGTGCCGACGGTGCGTGACGTGAAGGGTTATCAATTACAGCTCGGCCCCGGAAATGAGTCGGCGTTGAAGGCGCACAAGCAATCGCTCGAACGGATCGCTTCGCGCGATGCGATGGCGGGTTCGGACCTCGATTTCTTGCGACGCACCGCGCGCATGGCGTGGTCGAGTGCTGAGCAGCTCAAACAGATCTCGGCCAGCTATAAGCCGGCGACGGCATATCCCGGAAACGCGCTGGGACAAAAGCTGCGTACCGTGGCCGAGATCATCAGCAGCGACCTCAGCACACGGATGTACTTCGTGCACCTCGACGGCTTCGACACGCACTCGCAGCAAGCCAACGCGCATCAGGCATTGTTGACCGAGCTGTCCTCGGCGATCACCGCCTTCGTCGGCGACCTGAAAGGGCACGGCCTCGCCGATCGAGTGCTGGTCGCGACGTTCTCCGAGTTCGGCCGCCGAGTCGCTGAGAACGGCAGCCTCGGCACCGACCACGGAGCCGCCTCGCAGATGTTCGTTATCTCACCGAAGTGCAAGGGTGGCATCGTCGGTGCTCACCCCAGCTTGACCGACCTCGACGACGGCGACCTGAAGTTTCACACCGACTTTCGCTCGGTGTACGCCACGCTGCTCGACCATTGGTTGAGCATTCCCAGCGCACCGGTCCTGGGCGGCGCGTTCCGTCCGGTTGAGTTCGTGTGAATGGCAACGATTGAGAAGCCACAAAGGCACGAAGACACAAAGAGGACAGTCGGGCTTCGTGTCTTTGTGCCTTGGTGGTTTTCCTCCTTTGCTCTCTCTGCATAGCATCATGCGGCGATGGGATTGGAGTTTGGTTTCTTGATTTGGAGGAAAACGTACGATGCGACGGCATTTGAGAGTCTCAGTCTTCTCAGTTCTGTTCCTTCTGTCCTCATTGACCGCCTCCGCTGCGGACGTGATTGTCCGTTCGGAACGGTTGCCGGAAACGACTCCATGGGACTTGAAGCAACTCAGCGACGTGCCGGACTTCGAGTGGTTGGATCAAAAGAGCAGCGTGCGGTCGCTGTTCTACGCGGGTGAACCATACGGCGGGAAAGCGACGCGTGTGTTTGCGTACTACGCTTCCCCCACGACGCTCTCGGACAGCAAGCCGCCGACAGAAAAGTTTCCGGCGGTCGTGCTGATTCATGGCGGAGGCGGAACGGCGTTTCGCGAATGGGCTGAGTTATGGGCCAAACGAGGCTACGCCGCGATTGCGATGGACTTGGCGGGGCATCGACCGAACGAAGGGCAGAACGCTCATCAGCCGGCGAATCGCACGCGATTACCGGACGGCGGGCCATATCAAGGGGACGAGGAGAAGTTCGGCAGCATCGACAAACCACCGACCGAGCAATGGTCGTATCATGCCGTCGCCGCGGCGATTCGAGCACACTCGCTGATCCGCAGCTTTCCCGAAGTCGACGCACAGCGGACGGGGGTCACCGGCATCAGTTGGGGCGGTTATCTGACCTGCATCGTGGCCGGACTCGACAGCCGCTTCAAAGCGGCCGTGCCGGTGTACGGCTGCGGTTTCTTGCACGACAACAGCGCGTGGTTGTCTCGCTTTGAAAAAATGTCACCCGAACAACGCCAGCGCTGGGTGACGTTGTGGGATCCCTCGAAGTATCTGCCGGCGGTTTCGATGCCGATTCTGTTCGTCAACGGCACGAATGATTTCGCGTATCCGCTGGACAGTTACATGAAGAGCTTCAACGCCGTATCGGGCACCAAGCAGTTGCGAGTCAGCGTCAACCTGCCGCACGGTCATCCGCCCGGCTGGGCCCCGACGGAGATCGGCCTGTTCATCGACCACCATGTGGGTCGCGGCCGGGGGTTGCCGAAACTCGCCGATCCGAAAATCGAAAACGGCCGCGTTCGAATCGCCGTGACATCCGAGACCAAGCTGAAACAAGCCGCGTTGCACTTCACGATCGATGGCGACGCGATCAACAAACGGACTTGGAAAACCGTCGCCGCCACAATCGACGGCAACGCCATTTCGGTCGAAGCCGCTCCAGACGAAGCAACTGCGTGGTTCGTCACGGTCAGCGACGAACGAGACGCACTCGTCAGCAGCCGAATCGTGATTCGCTGACGAGTACCCGTAGCACCAGCCCTTCTGGCTTGGGTGATGACGCGTCCGTCTCGATTCCGGCGAAACAAAATCATTCCGGCCACAAAGGCCGCAGCTACTTCAGCCAGCCATTCTGCCGCATCCACAGGAGCAGGTCTTTGGCCCAAGGATGCACTTCGCCGGGGGCGGCTCCGTTCTTCCCTTCGCTCAGGCCGATGCCGTGCGGGCCTTTTTGATAGACGTGGAAGTCGTAGGCGATGCCGTTTTGCTGCAACGCGGCGACGAACCGCAGCGAATTCGTGACCGGGACAGCCTTGTCCTCTTGAGTGCTCCAGACGAAGCACGGCGGCGTGTCCTTCGTGACCTGCTTTTCGTTCGAGAGGAGTTCGACCAGCTTCGGATCAGGATTTTTGCCCAGCAGATTGGTCTTCGAGCCGCCGTGAGTCACTCCGTCTTCCATACTGATGACGGCATAGCAGAGCACTCCGAAATCTGGCCGCGAGCTTTGTCGATCGACGACATCGGCGGCGTCGGCTTTGCCCGCATCGAAATGTGTGACGACGGTCGAGGCGAGATGTCCTCCCGCGCTGCTCCCCATCACCCCGACTCGCTGCGGATCGAGCTTCCATTCGGCGGCGCGAGATCGCACGAAGCGGATTGCTCGCGAGACATCACCCAGCATCACCGGATGTCGATACCCTTTCGAGCCAAGCCGGTACTTCAACACGAACGCCGACACGCCGTTGTCCGCCAGCCATTTCGCGTACCCTTCCCCCTCGTGCCCAGCCAGCCCGCCGTAACCACCGCCGGGGCAGACCACGATCGACGTCCCGCTGGCCTTGTCAGCCGCGGGCAAATACGGCGTGATCGTTGGGATGTCGTGATCCGCCTGGCCTAGTGCTCCCGGTACGTCGCCGGTCCACAAGCGAATCGGCTCGGCACCGGCCGCGAAGTTCCAGGCGCATCCCGTCAATACGAGTCCGAACAGCACCGCTCGTTGCAGATTCATCGTTGGCCTTTCTTAAGAGGAGAGTGAATCGTGATCCAAGTCACATCGTAACGGGACAGCTACGCCGACTGCGAGAACACGAACTCTCCATCTTTGACATCGACCACGATCTTGCAGCCCGGCGGGAGCTTGCCGGACAACAGCTCGTTGGCGAGTTGATTTTGCAGCCGCTGCTGAATGACTCGCTTCAACGGGCGAGCACCGTAGGCCGGGTCGTAACCTTCCTCGCCGAGCAAATCTTTCGCGGCATCTGTGATCTCGAACCCGAAGCCATTCTCGTCGAGTTGTTTCGCCAGGCGGCGGAGTTGCAAATCCACGATCTGCCGAATCTCGGCTTTGCCGAGCGGATGGAAGACGATGACTTCGTCGACGCGGTTCAAAAACTCCGGGAGGAACTCGCGACGCAGAGCGTCCATCACTCGGCGGTTGATTTCCTTTTCGTTGTCCTTACCGGTGAGCTCCATGATCGACTGACTGCCGATGTTCGAGGTCATCACGACGATCGTGTTTGTGAAGTCGACCGTGCGACCGTGGCCGTCGGTGAGGCGACCGTCGTCGAGTAGTTGCAGCAGGATGTTGAAGACGTCGCGGTGAGCCTTCTCGATTTCGTCGAGCAGCAGCACACAGTACGGATGCCGGCGAACAGCTTCGGTCAGCCGGCCTCCCTCTTCGTAGCCGACGTAACCGGGAGGAGCACCGATCAGCCGCGCGACCGAGTGCTTCTCCATGAACTCGCTCATGTCGACGCGGATCATCGCGTGTTCGTCGTCGAACAGGAATTCGGCGAGTGCCTTGCACAGCTCGGTTTTGCCGACGCCGGTCGGGCCGAGGAAGATGAACGAGCCGATCGGCCGGTTGCGGTCTTGCAGCCCGGAGCGCGAGCGTCGCACCGCGTTCGAGACCGCGACGACTGCTTCGTGCTGGTCGATCATGCGGCCGTGAATCGCGACTTCCATTTTGAGCAGCTTGTCCCGCTCGCTCTGCAACATGCGGGCGACCGGGATGCCGGTCCACAGACTGACAACTTTGGCGATGTCCTCGTCGGTGACTTCCTCGCGGAGCAGCCGTTCCCCCTTCGCGTTGCTGGTTTCGGCCGAGCGTTGTTCCAGTTCGGTCAATTCCTTCTCGGCCATTTGGAGGTCTTGTTCAGCCTGATACGCCGCCATGAAATCTTCGTTGGCGTTCGTTCGCTGAGCCTGTCCGAAGGCCTGCTCGCGTTGCGTGCGAAGTCGCTCGATCTGTTCCTTGAGTGGGCGGAGCCGCGACAGTGCGTCCTTCTCCGCCTGCCACCGAGCCTTCAGTTGGTGGACGGATTCCTCGCGGTCGGCGATCGCTCGTCGTAGATCATCGAGACGCTCTCGGCTGTCAGGACTCTTCTCGGTCGCCAGCGCCGTCGCTTCGATTTGCATCCGCGTGAGTTGCCGAGTCGCCTCGTCGATCTCGGTCGGCATCGAGTCGATTTCCATTCGCAGCCGGGACGCCGCTTCATCGACGAGGTCGATCGCCTTGTCCGGCAGGAAGCGATCGTTGATGTACCGATCCGACAAGGTCGCCGCCGAGATCAACGAATCGTCGGTGATGCGGACTCCATGATGCGATTCGTACCGCTCCTTCAGCCCGCGCAGGATCGAGATCGTGTCCTCGACGTTCGGCTCTTGGACCATGACCGGCTGGAAACGACGTTCCAAGGCCGCGTCCTTCTCGATGTGCTTGCGGTATTCGTCGAGCGTTGTCGCGCCGACGCAATGTAGCTCACCGCGAGCGAGCGCGGGCTTGAGCAAATTGCCGGCGTCCATCGCCCCTTCCGCTGCGCCGGCTCCAACGACGGTGTGCAGTTCGTCGATAAACAGGATCACGCGTCCCTCGGCGGACTGCACTTCTTTTAGTACGGCCTTCAGCCGATCCTCGAATTCGCCCCGGTATTTCGCTCCGGCGATCAATGCTCCCATGTCGAGCGCGACGACGCGTTTGTCTTTCAAATTCTGCGGGACATCGCCGGTGACGATGCGATGAGCCAGTCCCTCGACGATCGCCGTCTTGCCGACGCCAGGCTCGCCGATCAGCACCGGGTTGTTCTTCCGCCGTCGTGAGAGGACTTGAATCACGCGACGAATCTCCGTGTCGCGGCCAATGACCGGATCGATCTTGCCTTGCCGAGCCAGCTCGACCAAATCCTTGCCGTACTTTTCCAGAGCCTGATACTTGTCCTCCGGCGATTGATCGGTGACTTGCTGACTGCCACGCACCGCTCGCAGCGCGTTGAGGATGTCCTTCTCTTCGATCGCATTCAGAGCCAGCAGCCGCTTCGCCGCGTCCTCGATCTTCGACAGGCCGAGCAGCAAATGCTCGGTCGAGACGAACTGGTCCTTCATCTGATCGGCGGCTTGAGTCGCCGCGTCGAAGACTTTTATGACTTCGCGGCTGGCTCCGACTTGTCCCGCTCCGCCGGAAACTTTCGGCAGCCGGTTCAGCTCACCAGTCACCATCGACTCCAACTGCGGAATCTTTGCGCCGATCTTTTGCAGCAACGGCCGGACGATCCCTTGCTCTTCCGTCAGCAACGCCTTGAGCAGATGCAACGGCAGCAACTGCTGATGACCGAGACTCTCCGCCTCAGACTGAGCCTGTTGGACTGCCACTTGCGACTTGACCGTCAGCTTGTCGAACCGAAACGCCATGATGAGCCTCCTCATGCCGCCATTTTCGACCTTGATGCCACGAATCAAATGGCAGCCGAAATGACAGTCGCACTCCAAGAAGGCAAACGGCAGACCAGTCTCAAAGGTTTTTTGCCGGACGAAAGCAAGTCGAGCGGTCGGGCGTTCGCCCACCGAGTACGTTCCATTCGACCGGCAAGTGTCGACTCGGAGGACTGACGTCCTCCGCTCGCCAGAGCACATCACTTCGATGCAGCGTTGGCTCTCCAAGTGCCCAGGGGCAAGACGTTCGCACGCTTGGCCCACTCATCCCACTTGGCGGCGAGTCGCTGCACTCGTTCTGACTGCGCGGCGGCGAGGTCATGCTGCTCGGTACGGTCGGCGGCGAGGTCGTACAACTCCCAAGGCTTGTCTTCCTTGGCGACCAGTTTCCAATCGCCGACTCGAATGGCGCGGTTCCCTTCGTGTTCCCAAAAGATCGCGTCCCGTTCGATCTTCTTGCCCGCGAATGCCGGCGCGAGGCTGCGTCCTTCGAGTGGTTGAATCGGCTCGGATCGCAGCGTGGGCGGATACGTCGCACCGGACAAATCGACGCAGGTCGCCATGATGTCGATCAAGTGTCCCGGTTGAGGCTCGAACTCGCCGCGCCGTGCGATGCCCTTCGGCCAGTGAGCAATCAACGGCGTCGAGATGCCTCCTTCGTGGACGAAGTGCTTGTACTCGCGAAATGGCGTATTCGAGACGTTGGCCCAATTCAATCCGTAGGCGATGTAAGTGTCTTCGGGACCGGGCAGCACGTTCGGGCCTTGCAGAGTTGGCACTCCCGCGCGGGTCTGCTTGGGGATGACATCCAGCCGAATCGCATCGGCCGCGATGGGCGGTAGCGTCGGCTTCTCCGGCCGAGTCATCTGGCCCTGCCGGCCGATGACCTCTTGGCAGCCGCCGTTGTCTTGCAGGAACAGGATCAGTGTGTTGTCGAGCTTTCCGTGCCGAGACAGTTCGGCCACGAAGCGCCCGATGTTCTGATCCATGCGGTCGATCATCGCGGCATAGACCTCCATGCAGCGAATCTCCCAAGCTCGATTTTCGGCTTTGCCTGCTGGCTTTGACCAATCGCCGATGGTTGGTGCCGTTGTCCATGCTTTCGGCATCAATCCCAACTCGCGCAATCGTTTTACGCGCGTTTGCCGAATTGCGTCGTAACCCGCGTCGTACGCTCCGCGATACTTGGCAATGTCTTCCTCCAGCGCGTGCATCGGCCAATGCGCGGCCGTGTAGGCCATGTAGAGCAGAAACGGTTGCTCGGCCTTCTTCTGACAATGCTCGCCGACGAACTGGATCGCGTGATCGGTGATCGCGTCGGTGTAGTAGTATCGTTTCGGTTGGTACTCGGTGTCCGTGAAGGGCGAGAGGTTCGTGTTGTCGCGAGTCAGCGTCCCCGGATCGAAGAAGCTGCCGGCTCCGGTGATCGTTCCGTAGAAGCGATCGAACCCGCGTTGTAACGGCCAATTGTGCTTCGGCCCGTCCGGCTTGATGTGTCGAGTCACATGCCACTTGCCGACCGCATACGTCCCGTAGCCCGCCGGCTTGAGCACCTCGGCGATCGTCGCGCAGCGTCGGTTCAGATCACCGCGATACCCGTCGTGGCCGCGATCATCCATCATGTGCCCGATGCCCGCCTGATGTGGATACAACCCAGTCAGCAACGCCGCTCGCGTCGGGCAACACCGAGCCGTGTTGTAGAACTGCGTGAACCGCAACCCACCCGCCGCCAGCTTGTCGAGGTTGGGAGTCTTGATCTCGCCACCGTAGCAGCCGAGATCCGAATACCCCATGTCATCCGACATGATGACAACAACGTTCGGCCGAGCGGGCGTGTCGGCTCCATGCGCGCGGGCAGTTGTCAGACAGACCCCAAGACACGCCGTCACCAGAGCAAAGGTTCGCATATTTGGTTTCTTGATTGGCGAGAAGACGATCGAAGACTCGGAGTCATGTTTTTCCAAGGATCACCTCATAAGTTCGTGAAGACACGCTTGGAATTTCAAGTGCTCCCCCTGTGACCTTGCCAACCGTGTCGTTACTGTTGATTTACCTTTTCGCCGTCGATCAGCGTTCGCTTCCAAAGGAAACCTCATGGCGATTCTCGTAACCTGTGAGTGTGGCAAGTCGTACAAACTGAAGGACGAAATGGCGGGGCGCAAGGTGAAGTGCGCGGCCTGCGCGGCAACCATTTCGGTGCCGGATGTCGAAGACGTCTTGGAGGCGGATTCCGACAGTGGGTCGGCCTCGTCGCGGCCGTCCCGTCGGCGGTGTCACGAGATCGAGTACAAGCTCATCGGTGACGACATGCAGTTGGTCGAGATTGAACTCGATCCAGACGAAACGGTGATCGCCGAAGCCGGGGCGATGACCTACATGGAAGAGGGTATTGGGTTCGTCTCCAAGATGGGTGACGGTTCGGAGCCCAATCAAGGTTTTTTCGGCAAAGTCATGAGCGCCGGTAAGCGGATGCTGACCGGTGAGTCGCTCTTCATGACACACTTTACGAATGAAGGTCGAGGCAAACAGCGAGTCGCATTTGGTGCTCCGTATCCAGGCAAGATCCTGCCCATCGACCTGGCTCAATTGGATGGACCGTTGATTTGCCAGAAGGACTCATTCTTGTGCGCGGCGTATGGGACCAAGGTTGGCATCGCGTTTCAAAAGAAGATCGGAGCCGGCTTCTTTGGCGGTGAAGGCTTCATCCTGGAACGACTCGAAGGAGACGGACTCGTCTTCATTCACGCCTGCGGAGCGCTCATCAAACGTCAGTTGCGTGGCGAAACTTTGCGACTCGATACCGGTTGCTTTGTCGCCTGCACGGCGGACATTGACTACGACATCCAACGCGCCGGAAATCTGAAGTCGATGCTCTTCGGTGGCGAAGGATTGTTCCTGACAACCTTGTCCGGACATGGCACGGTCTGGCTCCAGAGCCTCCCGTTCTCAAGACTCGCCGACCGCATCGTTCAATCGGCTCCCAGTGCAGGCGGAACCAGCAAAGAAGCCGGCAGCCTCCTGGGAGGATTGGCTTCGATGTTCGAGGAATAAGCCACCGACGGCCGATCGACGGGTTTCGGGACGTCTATCCTTGGGTGTCCCTCACCAGGACTTCGCCCACCCTCTTCCGAGGCAAGCGGGGTAGGGGCAGCGCCCGCTGTTCGTTGGGGCAGCGGATTTGTTAAGGTGCTCCTGGCAAGAGTGAGTGACATTTCGGGAGGGATCGTCTCATGCGACAACGAATTCTGATCGTGGCGGCGGGGTTGGCGGTGCTTTGCTTGGGTCGTCCCGCCGAGGCGATGAAAAAGAAGAAGGATCCAAAGATCGTGGCGGCGGTCGGGCGAGCGCTCGATTATCTGGCTCGTGAGCAGCGTCGACAGGGCTATTGGGAAGCAAATCAAAGTCAGTACCGAGTCGCGATGACCGCGCTGGCCGGCAACGCGATGCTGGCAGAAGGGTCAACGACGACGCGTGGGAAGTATTCCAAGAACATCCGACTGGCAGTCGATTATCTGCTCGACATGGCGCAGCCGCAGGGGCTGATCGGCTTCAAGGACGACTATCACTACACCTACGGGCACGGATTCTCGATGCTGTTTCTCTCGCAGGTCTTCGGCGAGGAAGAGGACGCCGAGCGTCGCGCCGACTTGAAGCGAGTGCTCATCAAGGCGGTCGAGTTTTCCGCTCAAGCTCAAACCGAGCGGGGTGGCTGGGGCTATGTCTCGGCGAAGGATCAGCCGAACTTCGATGAAGGCTCGACCTGCATCACCCAGGTGCAAGGACTGCGAGCTTGCCGCAATGCCGGTATCCCCGTCCCGAAAGAGATCATCGAGAAGGCGAAAAAGTACATCCAGGATTGCACGACCCCGGAAGGAGGCGTGCAGTACAGCATCCGTGGCGGGGGCGCTCGGCCACCAATCACGGCCGCCGCGTGTGCCGCAATGTTCAACGCCGGCGAGTACGGCGAATCCGACCACGTCAAGAAGATGCTCGAATTCTGCAAGCAAAACGTCTGGCCGGGCAAGGCCGGGACGAACCAGCTCTTCGGACATTGGCACTACGCTCACTACTACTACGCGCAGGTCGTCTACCGGCTTGGCGACGAAGAGTGGAACAAGTACTTCGCGGACATCAGCAAAGAGATTCTCAGCAAGCAATCGGCAAACGGTGCTTGGAAGGACGGCCACGTCGGCGAGGTCTACAACACCGCGATGAATACGACGATCTTGCAGCTCGACAACGGATTCCTGCCGATCTACCAGCGTTGAGACTTGCGGCGAATTTGGCGGGAGTCTGACCTCCCAAGGCACTGTCCGGACGGTGGTGCTTGTAGCCGGGTCGCCGATTCGAACTCAGTACGCAACGTGGGCCAGGTTGTCAAACTCTTCTGCGTTGAGGAACTCATCTCAGAAGCGGCTATTGAATGATTGCGCCGATCCGTTCTCCCATGGGGCTCCCGGCGGGATGTAGAGCGTCTAGACCTTGGCATTCGTCAGCCACGATTGAATGGCGTTCGCGATGAACTCCGGGCCGTTGTCGCGGTGGATGTTCTTGGGGCCGCCGCGGATCACGAACAAGTCCCGCAGCACATCCTGCACGTCGTCGGCAGGGAAGCGATGACCGACTTCCAATGCCAAACACTTCCTCGTGTATTCGTCCACGAATGTCAGCCACCCGAGGCTTCTTCCACGTGTCGTGCGATCGAAGGCAAAGTCCCAGGCCTACACCTGCTCTTTACAGGTAGCTCGATGCCAAACGCTTCACATCCCCGATCGCCCACTTTTACGCTGGCTCCGCGGTGCGTTGAGTCTCTCTTGTTTCCACAGCCGATGCACACGTTTGACGTGCGCGCTCCAACCTTTGCGACGCAACAACTTCGTGATCCGTCGATATCCGAAACGCGGACGCTCGGGAACCAACTCCAACATCTGCCTTAGCAGATGACGTTCTTCGTCGACCTCAATCGGCTCGTACCGCTGAGTCAATCGCGGTTGACCAATTGGCCTGCATGCCCGTCGCTCGCTGACCGCGAACGTCCGGCACACAGGCTTCACGGCGTCACGCCGGCGAGCAGGGATTACCAGTTTCCCGAACGGACTTCCTTCAAGATCTGAATGTCGAATGCCTGCTTCGCCATGAGTTTCTTCAGCAAAGAATTCTCTTGCTCAAGTTGCTTGAGCCGCTCTGCCTCCGCGACCTTCATCCTGCCGTATTGATTTTGCCAGCGATGATACGTTTCTTCGCTGATCCCCAATTACGGCAATACCGCCCCGACGGTTTTTCCCACCGACAACGGGTTGCTCTACAGGTTCTTCAGCACTTCTGCGACTTTGGTCTCAAACAGCGCCTGCCATTCAGGAGCCAGGATGCAGTCGCTGTCTTCTTGAGCTCCTCCAACGTTGAGAAGCTGCTCGGCGGTCGGCGAGTAATAGATGTAGCCGTTGGTGTAGCCCGACACGAACGTCAGCTTATGCGGCGAGCGCTCCTTGATTCCTAAACCAATCTGCACGCTCAGTTCACCGGGAAACGTGATCAGCGCGAAATCGCCGATCCGCAGGCCGACGACTTCGACGTCGATCGTGCGCTTGCCCGCCTTGATGTTCTGAGCCTGGTGCATTTTCAGCAATGCGAGGTTTGTCTGTGTGCGAGTCAATTGCTCCATCGTGTGAATGTTGTCGATGTACTGCTGCATGTTGCGGCGGTTCTCTTCGTCAAGCTTGCTGAGGTCGATGCGGCCGAGGTGCTTCTCCAGCAGATATTTGTGTGAGTAGTAGGATGGGAAGTCCTCGTCGAGCTTGTACTTCACGATCAGTGGCAGAAACGTTTTGAGATTCAGACTGGTTCCCTTCAGCGACTGAAGTTGCTTGAGTTGCTCGGCTTCCAGCGAGTCGATGCGCTCGGCGAGATCGGCTCGCGGCAGCGTGAGCGTTTCGTTGATAACTCGTAGCCGCGAGTCGTCCTGGCTGGCGATCTTTCGCAATGCCTTCAATGTGCTGAGGCCCAGCATGTTTCCCAAAGTTTCGGCATTGCGCGGAGTGTTGACGTCCTTGTAGGTGATGGGGTTGATGTCGCCGCCGCAGCCTTGCAGGAACAGCGCGATCGTTCCGTCGCTCAAATTATCTTCGATCACCTGCGATGCAAAACCGGACATGTCCGCCGTGTTACCCTTGTTAGGAACGCCCTGGATCGGATGGCACGCGAACTGATAGACGACTGCCAGCGTCCGCCCATCAGTGCGGTCGAGCCGTAAGATTCCAATGTCAGGATCAATTGGACCGATCTCGGCGACTTCCTCGTCAGGGGGCAGCGCGTACGCATGCCGGACATCCAGCTCTTTGCCGTTCTTCAACTTGAGCCGGCGATTCTCCGACACACGATCTTCGTGACCGCGGCCCACTCCGACATGTACGGGGACCATGTTCTGCGCTGCGGTCTTTACTGCTTGTACAGTCCGCTCATCGACATCCGCGCAGACGATGCCGTGGCAATGGCTGGCATTCACCAGGACATTCGCGGGCCCGATGCCCAGTTCTTTTTCGATCCGCGCACGAACCTTGGGCAGATAGTCGTTCTTGATGTGCCCGATCTCTCCGATCGCCACAGCATCGACGGAGATGATCACCGCGGTCGTGTCGTCGCTCTTGACGACGAGCGCCTTGGCCCACAAGCGATCGTTCACCGGGCCGGCATCAACATTGGTGATATCAACCTTAGCGACTCCGGCCGAAAGCGGTGCCGCCCCGGCGACGCTCCAAGAGAATAAACTGACAAGCAGAAGAGTTGCGGTGAATCTCGCTCGGATCATGATCATGACCTCATCCTTTGTGATGCACGCGGTTCGCGTGCGATGGTGTTTTCTGGCAGACGACGTACTCGCGATGCCTCGAACGCGGGCCGTGTACGCCATAATGACGCGCTGCTGCACCGGCACGATATCAAATATGGTGGGCTCCATTACAAGCGTCTTGGCGACTTCGGCATCCGATGCGGGGAGCTTGAAAAGTCGTTCGGTGATCGCCGAACCCCAACCGCAACCCCGTTCCTCAACTCAAGGGAGTCCCCTCAACAACCCAGCGCCACCACATTCAGCCGATCAGCGCCGCCATTTTCAACCGTCGTCAACGCGCCGTGCGACACACGGAATACGAATACGTTTGGGTCATCGCCGCCGCCAGCCCGTAGTCCGGTCAAGCCGAAGCGACCCGCTCGCCGATCCTGAACACGGCCATCGTCAATTATTTTCCGGATCAGTTCGCGCACCCCAACGTGCTCACGACCTGACGGTGCCCAACAATCTGACGCTGCTCCGACGGCCACCGCACTCACCGGAACTCAACGGCATCGAGAACCTCTGGCACTACCTCCGCAGCCACTGCTGGTCCAACCGAACCTATCGCGACTACGACGAACTCATCGAGGTCGCGGAGGAATCCTGGTGCCAATACTGCCTCGACACCGAACTGATCAAATCCGTCTGCGCCAACAACTACATCCCAACGCGCAGTTAGATTCGGCGATCCGTATCAGAGGCTCATCCACAACATTCGACAGTAGCTCACCAGCATCCTGCCAAGCCGATTTCTCAAATCGTTATTCACCAACGATCGCGCGTCACCCAGTATCGCGCAATCGCCCTGCTGGTGTCATGATTCCCTATTGATAGACGCGAGTGGTCCCGACTGGACAAAAAAAAGGCTCTCCCGAAGGAGAGCCTTAAAAGACCCCGGCGATAACCTACTTTCACACCTTTCGGCACTATCATCGGCCCTGGCGGCTTAACTGTCGTGTTCGGAATGGGAACGAGTGTTTCCCAACCAGGTAAAGTCACCGGAGAAAGTCTTAGACGTCAGTTTCCCAACGGTCTAAGAGGGTGGTTGTGAATTCTACTCTTCGCAATCTCGCAAAAAGCCAAGGACAAAAATGGTCAAGCGTTCGTCCATTAGTACCGGTTGGCTAAGACGGTTACCCGCCTTACACGTCCGGCCTATCAACCTGATCGTCTTTCAGGGGACTTCAGACCTTGCGGTCAACGAGACCTTATCTTGGGAGCGGCTTCGCGCTTAGATGCTTTCAGCGCTTATCCGTACCGCACGTTGGCTACCCTGCCGTGCCACTAGCGTGACAACAGGAACACCAGAGGTGCGTCCCTCCAAATCCTCTCGTACTAAAGAGAAAACCCCTCAAGTCTCGTACGCCCACAGTAGATAGGGACCGACCTGTCTCACGACGGTCTGAACCCAGCTCACGTACCACTTTAATCGGCGAACAGCCGAACCCTTGGGAGCTTCTTCACCCCCAGGATGTGATGAGCCGACATCGAGGTGCCAAACCACTACGCCGCTATGGACGCTCGGTAGTGATCAGCCTGTTATCCCCAGAGTACCTTTTATCTGTTGAGCGACGGCCCTTCCATTCGGAACCGCCGGATCACTAAGCCCGACTTTCGTCTCTGTTCGACTGATAAGTCTCACAGTCAAGCACCCTTCTACCTTTACGCTCAATGCCTGATTGCCAACCAGGCTGAGGGTACCATTGGGCTCCTCCGTTACTCTTTTG
>Ga0194131_10000581_pt1 | contig 62164 bp, 63 predicted proteins | sample TA2KigO120mmetaG_FD_148631 | JGI IMG/M metagenome (GOLD analysis project Ga0194131, IMG submission 148631) | Freshwater microbial communities from Lake Tanganyika, Tanzania - TA2015053 Kigoma Offshore 120m | ecosystem: Environmental > Aquatic > Freshwater > Lake | place: Tanzania: Lake... | reverse complement strand
GCCTGCGCCGCCCAGTCAACAGACCAGATGTGCATTCCCGCCCGTTCCAGCAGAACACTTCCTCCGAGGCCAAAGGTCAGCCCTCCCCAGATTGCCAGTCCGCCAGTTCTGGGTGTCGGTCGGACATGCAGCGAGCGTGCGCTGGGATAATCAACTGATAGCGGCCAGGAAGAAACTGAGCACAGCCATCGGGCAAGCCACGCCGCTACCGACAACACGCCCACTACGATAATACCCCCTCCATAACTCATGATAGTGTCGTCCGGTACGGGCCGATTATTTGCGGAAGCGCATCTTCGAACCGGCGCGTTGCCTTGTAGCCCAGTTCCCGCGAGATTTTCCCGGAGCTGCACCAGGCCGATCCGATCAGTTTCTCCAGCGCATCCGAGTCAAATACGACCGTCTCCCCAGAACCTTCCCGATCGCATCGCCCGCGACAGCCGCCACTCTTAAAGCCCAGAGTGGGACGCGCCAAGGAGGAACTGTTCTTCCAAGGCCCCGGCAAATGAGCAGATGCAGTTCACGCGTCGAATAGGTGCCCCCGTCTATGACAATGTAGCACTGCCCGTTCGCCGCCGGATTTTCCGCGGCAAGCACCGCCGCCTGCACTACGTCCGCAACATGGACCATGCTCCGATGATCGCCAGACTTGGGTAGTGGAGGGAATATGCCCCGATCGATCGCAGCGATCATCCGAAAGAGATTTCCCTTAGTCCCAGGCCCATAGACAAGCGGGAGCCAAAGGCTGGCGACATGAAGACCAGCTCTTCTTCCAAATTCCAGCGTCACTCGTTCCGCCTCCAGCTTGAACCGTCCATAGGGCGTCTCCAGCTGACCATCGAAGAACTCATCAAGACAGCGGCCATTCCCCTCACCCATTGCCTTGACGCTGCTGAAGAACACAAAAGATCTTACCCCCTGACACGGCGCCCTCAAGCATATGACGGGTGCCCTCCGTTTTGACGGCTCGATAGTCTTCCTCGTCGCCCCGTCGCTCCGTCACCGCATGAGCCTTACCAGCCAGGTGGTACACAATTTCGCATCCGGCAGCCGTGGCTTTCATGGCCTGCGGATCCTGCCCCCCCGCACAACCTCGACGCCTGCTGGAAAATCAGCAGCCGATACCGTCGCATGCACTAGAGCTCTGACCCTATGTCCATCGCGCATCAACCGCTCCACGAGATGCCGCTCAATAAAGCCGCCCGCCCCCGTCACTAGCGCGTTCATCTCTCCAGACACTCCAGGAATAATCGCTCGTATGCCCCGCACATTCTCGTCTGCTCGAACCGTTCGATCACATCACGACGACCGGCCTGCCCCATCTGCCTGCGAAGCTCCGCATTGGTCAACAAAGGCTCGACAGCGCTGGCGAATGCATCAGGAGCATCGATCGTGGCCAGTACGCCCGACCGCCCGCTCACAATGATCTTGTCAAGCGGAGGGATGCGGCTAGTAACTACCGGAACTTCCATGCTCATCGCTTCGATGAACGTCACTCCGAATCCTTCCCTGCGCGTTGGGAGCATGTAAATATCGAGGGCAGCCATGATTTTTGGAACGTCCCGTTGGTAATTATCAAATATGACCCGCCCGTCCAGATTCAACGTCCGCGCGAGAGTCTGAAGAGTTTCTCGGAGTTCTCCGCCACCAACTAGGAGGCATTGTACGTCAACTTCCGGAAATCGTTTGACCAACAGGCTCATGGTACGGAGAAGGACATCCCAGCCCTTGTCGGGAACAAATCGCCCGACGCCACCAAGAACGATCGCGCCTGGCCGGACACCGAATTCAGCACGAATCATGTGCCGAGCGGCCCGGTACTTCCCCGGATCGAACCGCTCCGTATCGACCCCCATCGGAATCACGCGGATTTTTTCCGGCCTCGCCACCTCAAAGACCAGCCCCCGCGACCTAACGTATTCGCTGTCCACTGTAATCATGTCGCACAAGTGCGAGGCGAGCCGTTCCAGCAGGACAAACAGTCTGATCTGCCACCAGGGCCGGTATTCATGGAACGGAAACGCATGTGCCGTGTAGATGACCACCGGCACCCGTGCCAGCCGTGCGGCGATCCGGCCAACCATCCCGGCAACGGCGGTTTGCACGTGCACCACGTCGAAACATCGCTGCCGGAGAATGCGGTAGAGCCGGATGCCTGCGAGCAGATTCCGCCAAGGCGAGATCGTCCGCCGCATCGGAATCACCAGCACTTCGAATCCCGTACGCCTGAGCGGCTCCACGAGGGATTGGCCATATTCACCGGTATCATTTGAGCAGGCCAGCACCACCTGGTGCCCCTGCCTCCGCAGATGCACAGCCAGCGGGTGGATAAAGGCCATCTGCACGCTGGATTCCGTCGAGAGCATGAGGATGATCATATCTAGGAGGCCCGGCGATCGGCAATGGAGCGGTGCATCTCGTCCGACGCCGGACTTTGTGGAGCCATCGCTTCCTCCGGAGTCTTTACGAGCAGAAAGAACATAAAAACCATACTCGGCCACAAGTGTATCCAGAGTCTATCAAGCGAGGTTGCGATCTGGTAACTCACTCCGTGAGGCGTTACGATGAACACCATAAAATAACCCACCAGCATGAGACCGATTGTGATGGCAGCATGCCGAATAGCGACACGGTCGGCGTCATCCACCCGTCTACCCACTAAGAGGAAATAGACCAGGAGCACGACAAACCCCGGATGGCCGAACCGCATAGCTTTTCCAAGAAACGCTTGCCCAGCTTCGAAATATCGTGACAGGTCGGTCAGCCGCTCAACCGTCGTTACCGCTCCTTGTTCGGACACAATCGGGCTCGTCCCAGGTGCAATACGCAACTTGAAGAAGAGGACAATTAGCAAGAGGGGAACAAGCCCCATAGTAATTGATCGCATCTCAGTCCCAAAAGCTGTCCACCCGCGCGTTGAAACGACCACGAGCATTCTGGCGCCAATGACAACAAGCACAAATAACAGCCCTTCGTTCTTGGTCCATGCAGAAAATCCCGCGGTCAGTCCTGCGATAAACAATGCCTGCCCTCTGTCCCTATCCGCCGCATCTGCCAAACTGAACGAGACGAGCGATGCAAGCATAAAGAAACTTAGGGGTATATCTGCGTATTGCGAAGCGCCATGTCTAATCAGAAAGGGAGTACCAAGCAGCACGAGACCTGCCAGCAGCCCTTGCCCCCTGCTCCTGAGAAAGCTTACAGAAGAAACAGCCAGACCGATGGTGGAAAAGGTAAACAGCATGGCGACAAGAATTGGAGTGACGACCGGCTCACTTCCCACATAGGTCCACCACCGGGCAATCCCGGCAGGGACAAGCAGCGGATAATCCGGGTTATGCGTTGCCAGGAGACTGATAAAAGAATCGAGCGGTTGCTCGCCTGCCCTGGCGAGAAATCTTGCTCGTAAATTCCACATGGTGATCGCATCCACCTCACCATGTGGAGCCGCCAGCGACACGAAAATAAAACGAGTCAGTGCTGTACTGAGTGCGACGAACATGCATACTGAAAGCAAAGGAAGCAGCCAATGGCCGTTCAAAGTGTTTGCCGGAGTCGTAGGCACATCCGAATCACTGGCAGACCATTGTTTCTTGAGAACAGGAGAAAGCAGCCCCAGCATCGCCATGCACATCACCAACTCGACTATGATCAGGCCAGTACGGGATGGTCCGCCAACGAGCATCCACGCGAAATAGGTGCAGGAAGAAATCCCGATTGTTAGCCCGGCCGCAAGGCAGATTTTCAGTACAAGCAAGGATCGAAGAGAACGCGAGCCAGGACTTGACAGGCTAGCAAGGGAGAATGCGATAGCGAACATAAGGCATATGGCCAGAAGCGCCAGAATGATCACGGTGCTCTTCTCCGCAGAAGCAAGACACCATTACCAAGATCCTTCAGAAGCACAAGGTTACTGTCGTGCAAAACCTTCGGCACCTCGGTTGTCGGCAGCCTGATATCCCCCACGACGATTCCAGCCGTCGGGCCCTTCTCAACAAAGAGCGGCGCAAGCGCATATTTCACCGCCAGCCACTCATCAAGCATTTCAAGCCCCTGCATGTTGCGATCCGTCAAATATCCAACTGTTCCATGCTGTGGAAGCAGCGGACGTAATGCGAAAAAGCGCAGGTCGGAAAGAGTTACCACATCCGGAACAACTTCAATGATGCCAAAAAACCTAGCAGCGAACTTCTCCGTCGGATTCGTCAGCTTGATCACCGAGAAGAGGCTGACCAAAACAAGGAGAACGATTCCAAGGACGACCCGGGCAGGCATTTATCCCCCCAGTGCTCCGTCATTCGCTCCCACGATCAGGATGTTCTTGCCAATGACAGACTCCCAGCGCCCCCCCCTCGTGGCGCGATCGGAACAATCCACCGATCGAAGATGCGGGCCATCAAAGAGCTGATGCATTGGGATGGTAGCAGAACATGGATCAGGTACCAGAAGAAACCGCCCGCGCAATCCATGAATTTGATCTTGGATATGTCGAGCCCTGCCCCAGGGAACAGGGTGCCCAATTGAGGATTCTCGTATCGCCGGTATTGCCCCATAGTTTTGCCCAGCGAGCTGTAGAGCCAGTGAAGGACCAGAACAAACACGATGAGCGAACCTCCCTACATTAGCGATCGATAAGCGAGGCCGGGGGATTCCTGATCGTGCTTGATGTGTTCGCACATTGACAATCATGATGGTGCAGAACTTTCTGTCACTGCTCTGGAAAGTTCCATGTCTGGTGGCGAGGCAGCCAGATTGCGTCAGTACCGAGCGCGCGCGGTGCAACTTCTCGTGTAATTTCCTGAAGAGATTGCCGGCGGGCTCGAAAGCTTCCAGCGTCAAGGCGGAATAGCTGACAAGTTTCGTGTCCACAAGGAATTTCGTGAAATTCCCTAACTTTCCTCTGCCAGACGTGCTCAGAGGAACAGACAAATTTCTTCCAGAATTTGTCGGTAATAGTGCTCGAGGTCCTCCAGCGATTCCAGATCCGGTGTGGCATACAGGAATTCTGAGGCATGCTTACACCCCTACACATGTCCCGTCATGCTAGAAGATAATTCAACTGATTTCTGAGAATTCGCTGGCAAGAGCACTGGTTACATCGGCAGGAATCGCCACTTGATGATCGTCCAGAGCATGATGGCGCCATGGCGCCAGGTGATTTTCTTTCCCGATTCGTAGGTGCGCGGCGTGTAGTGGATCGGCACCTCCACCATGCGCACGCCCTTCCGCAGCAATTTGCAAATCAGCTCGTTATCGAACTCGAATCCCCGTGCCTTGATGGGAATGCTGGCCACCTCGGTCCTGCGAAAAGCCTTGTAGCAACCTTCGTAATCGGTAAACCGACTCTTATACAGGAGGTTTGTGACAGACGTGATCAGCTTGTTGCCGATGTAGTGGGAAAAGTACGGCGATCGGCGCTTGCCAATGAATTTTGGCTTGTAGCTAATGAACCGCGAACCCATCACCACGTCGCTGTGCCCCTCGACAATGGGACGGATGACAGTCGCGTAGTCGTTCGGATCGTATTCCAGGTCGGCATCCTGAATGATAATAATGTCCCCCGTCGCAGATTGAAACCCCGTATTGAGGGCTGCCCCCTTGCCGCCGTTCCGCGCATGCGAGATATGGCGGATGCCCCGCAGCTCTTTCAGCACCTGCCCGGTGCCGTCGCTGGAGCCGTCGTCGACGACGATGATTTCCTTCTCGATGCTTCCGAGGGCTACAGCCTGCACGCGGCTGACAATCGATTCGATCGTCGCTTTTTCGTTATAGGCGGGAATGACGATGGAAAGCTTCATCTGCGCATGCCCCTTGTTTTATTTGTCAGTTTTCCCACCGTATCATACCATCGAGCTAATCGGAAAAGTCCTTCTCGATATCCAAACGACAACGATATGCCAGCCTGCGTCCCAAGCTTATCGCTGCCATAACGACAGGTCACGGACAGAGCGCGAACCCGCGAGCGTGTCAGTGGAGCTGGGGTGCCGAACAAGCGGTTAGCCAGTTCCATGCCGGCACCTGTTGCATAAGCTGCCCAGAAAGGCACCTTCAGGGTCGGAGATGCAACACCCAACGCCTCAGCCATCGCGCCAATGAAGTCATGCATCGGCACCGCATCTGTAATATGGAAAATCTCACCTCCTGGACTACGCCGTTCCAACAGCTGCATCACCGCCTCGACCACATCTCCTACATAGACATAGTTCGCGACGGCGTCTTGACCGACGAACACGAACCAGCCTTTTGCCACCGCGCGCATCCACTTCAGCATGCTATCCCGTGATTCAGCGGCATCCTCCCCAAAGACGATGGTGGGCCTGACCACAACCGCGTCTAGGCCGGTGGTCCGGGAGAACTCCAGCACGACCTGTTCCCCTGCAAGCTTTGTGCGCTCGTATTCGTTCTTCGGGTGGCATGGTGTCTTTTCCGTGGCAATGCCAGGGCAATCAGCCCCGATGACGCCCACGGTACTCATATGAACAAACCGCTTTACACCTGCGGCGTCTGCCGCACGCACCAATTCGCCCGTGGCATCTTCATTGACAGCCTTCATCCATGAAACATTAGATAGTTCGGATGCGAGATGAAAGACAACCTCCATGCTTTTCGTAGCCTCCTTGATCATGCCTGCATCCACCAAACTGCCGGCCACGACATCCACGCGGCTCCGCCACTCTGGCGGAAGCCGCTCCGGATAACGCGTCACAATCCGAACGCAAGCTCCGCTCTTGATCAGCCGGCTAGTTAAATGCCGACCGATGAATCCGCTTGCACCAGTGATCAGAATTTTCATCGTTCATCAGGACAGCGTTCGAAAGGTCTGCGAAGCTAGATAGAATTCAATACCGTCGTCATGCGATGACGGTAGGTGTGTTGGGCCAAGACGCGCTCCCTCCCAGCCTGGGCTATTCGCGCCCGGCCTGCGGTGTCATTTAGATAATGACGGACCAGTTCGGGGACCTGGCGCGGCGTGTCATACACAGCCACCTCGCGACCGGGTTCAAGCAGTTCTTCCATGCCTCGAACGCGGTCCATGAGCTGAAATCCTCCAGTGGAGGGAATCTCGAACGCGCGCGTATTCAAACATCCCTTACGGGAAAGCTGATGAGACTGCTTTTCATGAATATTAAGATTGATCATACTGGTCACGTAGACTTTAGCAACCTGATCAGGCGGCAATCCCCACCCCCCAAAGCAGCTATGCCAACTATCACCCAACCTAGCGGCGAGAAATCTGTCCCACCCATCCGGCCCCCAGATCCGCAACCCCGGCTCTTTGGCAATCCCGTCGATGACCTCACCGCGGTTTTCGAAATAACGCCCCACGAAGCTGATGGTCGCCGAATAAAGACTCCGTTCAGGCTCAACAACCCTCTGGGGATGATACAGAACCGGATCGGCCGCACAGGGAAGATAGCTGGCCCTTTCAACGCCCAATTCCTTCAGAGGTCCGAGGTATGAATGATCAAATACAAACAGCCGATCATACAAAGGGAAGCATTTCAATTGCTCCGCATTACGCCAGAATCTATGCCCTTCCAAATTGAACGGGTCATCCACCCACCAGGCTGCCACCGGCACGCCGGTCATCTGTTTCAAAGCAACGATTGCTTCTGGTTGAAGAATTTCCCCCTTCAAAACCAGCACAACATCTGGGCGGCAGTCCTTGGCTGCGCGAACCAGCGCCTGCCCCACGCGCCTGCCCATTCTCCACCCGTTGGCAGTCCGCACCCACTGCGGGACGCGCCGCTGCAGGAGACTCGTTATCTGCCCTCGCCACCAATTCACTTGCCCTGTGACTCCGGCACCCGCTCCTACGTAATCAAACACCGTGACGGTACAGCCCAAATCGTTCAAAGCCCTGGCAGTAGATTCAGTCCATCCCGCCCGCCACTCCCGTCCTACCAGAAGAACCCGTGTCGACATGGCTGTTAAACGTTTCGTGAAATCCTATGCGCAGCCATCATCCTGAGTCCCTCCTCAAGACGAATCGGGACGACTTTGAGCTCTCGCTCAATCACATCGGTCGTAAACGAAGTATCAGGCGGACGCGGGGCCAGGCCCTTAAAGCAGGAGCTGTCGACCGGTTTGATCAGGCTGGCATCAAAGCCGAACACACGAGCCACTGAGAGGGCGAGCTCGTAACGATTCACTATCTCGCCTCCTGCCAGATGAACCAGCCTGACATCGGGCCTGGCGGTCAGACTCCATAATGCTTCCCCTGCCTGAAGATAGAACAGGGGATTCTCACAAACATCGGTCACCATGGATACGGCTTGGCCTCGACCCAGTTTGTCCAGCAGCCATGTCACCGGGTTGAGGCGGCGCGAAGGATAGTTCCACCCGTACATCAAAATGGGACGGGCGATGGAATAGAACTTTGACTTTTGCTCGACAAGACGTTCGCATTGCACCTTGATGCGTCCGTACTCGTTCACAGGCCCAACCACATCCCCTTCCCGGTACGGCGCCCGCGTGCCATTGAAAACGGCGTTAGTGGAAATATAAATCAGGCGCTTGCGAAAAAAATTGCAGGCTTCGACCAAGTTCTCCGTACCTGACACATTCGACCAAATCGCTTCGTCCGGATGCCGTTCGACGTAATCCACATTGGACAATCCGGCTGCGTGAATAACCACATCGAACTCGTACGTCTCGAACAGGCGCAAGACAGCATCCCGGTCACACACATCGACGAGCACGTCGCCAACAAGAGGCCGGATATCCTCAAGTGGGTGCAAGTGCAGGGAGAGGATAGAATGTTCCGGCGGGCAGGTTTCGCGCAGGCCTTTGCCAAGCAATCCGGCACCACCCGTGATGAGCACCCTCACTTGCCTTCCTCCGATACGCTGGTGGTAACCTTTTCAATTCCGGCTATTCCCCTCTGTAAACTGTCGGGCACGAACAGATCAATAGTCTTGTCATCGAGCGGCGGCAGGAGCAAGTCAATCGCCGATCGCCATCGTCCTGCACGCATATCACGTTCCTTATGATCGGCTATCACGGCGGCACGAGCAGCCTGGAGCAGTCCCTCCGGCGTCTCCACCGACTCCCGTACTTTTTCAAAGGCAATCAAGGGATCTGTGTCGATCTCATGGTTGGATTTGAAATGAACGATCGGCACTCCGTGATCAATCGCTTCCACAGCTGTTGTTGAATCAGTGTAAATTAAAACATCCGCGTCACGGAGCAGAGCGGGAACGGACTCCATCGACACGGTGACGTGCTGGGGAAGCGAACGAATACCTGCTTCAGACAGAACGTGAGCAACGGGGATACCGGGATGGGGCTTAAACGTTACTCGAAACAGATTCGGATTTGTAAAAACCTTGAGAACGGCCAGCAACAGTTCTGCCGCCTGGGTCCTGATAACAGACGGCGTTACTAGGACGTGCAACGTTGAACGGGGAAACGGCACACGGCTTGCCTCGGACATACTGCTAGTCCGATTCTCGCCGTACCGGAGAGCAGTGCCGCGCACGAGGATCGAGTCTGGCACTCCGTTTTTACGCAACAACTCGTACGGATGATGACCATTTGTCACTAGGCGATCAGGGAGAGGAACTCTTCCCCGCTCATCCTTAGCGATGAAATGACTCAACCACATGCTGGATACGGTCGCATGCTGATACCCGATGAGACGCGCACGGGGATACCATTCCCGCATCGCTAAGCAATAGCCCCGTTCCCAACTCTGCCCTTCGTAGGGATAGATTAGCGCTTGCACGGGAAACCGACGACTCCAGTGCCAGACAACGTCGGTGATCAACCGGACCTCGGCAGCGCGTGTGTTAATCCAGTCAATTCTCTCAGCCTCGTTCAAGATGGCCGACACATCAAATTTCATGTCGGGCGCTTCAGGTGGCTCAAAACGTGCCCATGCGTGCCGCTGAGGAGGCCGGAACGGCAGGGTTCGGGCCCAACGCCACAACGCACCGAACGTCAACGCGGCTTCGGGCACAAGTACGCGAATCCCCGATTGTTTCAGCCGTGCAAGGCTGCGCCAGTAAGATGAACGAGTTAGTACCCTAGCCACGACGGCAACTGCAAAGCCACGCTTCTGAAGTTCTTCGCGCAACCTGTCGAAATAGACGTCCCGATACCGGCCGGCTGCATCGAATGACCGATCATCTATCCAGTTGAATAAAAGCACCCATGGATCGTTCTCCGAAATCATTCCATTGCCAACACTGGCCGAAAACCCCATAGACCGAGCCACAATCAGGCGCCAGATATTGCTGCCTAACCCATACACCCGTCGCACTAACATCTGGCCCCAGTCGCACACTGCACTACTAATGCGCGCCACGTAGGACTCGTGAATCTCCCGGATATGTATGCCCTTTTCCTGCAGATGAAGCATGACCGCCTGCCGGACGCCGACATCCTCTACAACGAGAAGGAGGATGCCGTGCCCCCCATGCTCTCGGCACAGATCGGCCGCCACGGCAAGATAGCAGATATGCAGAAACGCCTTTGAGATGGTCGGATTCTTCTCCGACAGAGTGCTAAACCACCAGTTAGTAGAATTGTTCTGCAGATCGAGCATTCCTATATAGTTGATGTAAGGACCGCGAAGTGTTTCAGCTATGACCTGCAACGTTTTCGCCGTATTCAACCGTGTTGCAACCCGCTTCAGCCGATTCTCCACCTTCCGCATTTTCCTCACCGACGCGCCGAGATATGCCCAGCGCATTGAACAATCCTGTTTTTGCAGGGTCGCCTTCTCCAGCGCGCGCCGTGAAACAGGAGCAAGTAGAATCATTGATGGATGATCTTTTTAGTTGCGAATATACTCTTGATGAAATGGCTACAGCGATCAGCATATTTCCCGGAGGGAAGTTTATCCACGTCATCTGCCGTTAAAGGTTCGAGGGAGTACATGTCAAATATCTGCAGCTCTTTTACCCTAAGTTGATCGAACATCAGGAAAAACTCCCTCAACGAGAACACCCGCTCGGCATTAAACTGGATGCACGGTTTACTAATGACAGCGAAAAAATGATGCCCCCTGCTGTTCTCACAACCTGTTCGTTTTTCTTAGCCCCCCGTTGGTGCTCGGTATAGTCAATTGCATCGCCGTAGGGCCCAAGACCAATATTCTCATTGGCTAGCAAGCTCGAGATAGCCTCGAGGCTATCGTCCATGAAGTCCGGGCATTCCGCAGTGTCCACTTGCTGGCAAATATAGGGAAAGGCGGGTTCACCGGTCTAACACCGACGACGACAAGCTCGTCGACAATGTGGCACAGCTCCGGATACCACGTGACATACGACCCGATATCGACAAGTCTTTTAATTGAATGTTGACCAAAACTGAGATGGCAGAATGCGCTCCAAGAGTCCGATAGTTCATTTGTTGAGTGGGCAGATGATCATGGAGACGGGGTACGGTCAGCACCGGAAGATGGTCCTGCCTTGCCCAGGCTCTGAAGCGACGAAAATTCTTCATAAATTGCCATCACTCAGATGTACACATGGAACAGATAATGCTCGTAGAGCCTCCTCAAGAATTGATAGGTTTTTCTCAATATTACTCCCGAGAAGCCATTATGATTTTAGATGAGACAGCGGAAAAGCTAGGGCAGATGAATGACTATTACTAGACATACGGAATTTTGTCTTTAGTAAATCCGTGTTTTGTCAGCCAGTACTCGACCATCGGGACCTGCCACTCGTAGTCGATGTCACAGCCACCCCACTGCTTCAACGGATAAATCTTTTGCCCCATCCACTTCTGCGGCAGCAAGCCCTCCTCGAGGCGGTCCAGGCACCGAGGGCGCACGATCGAAATCCCCATGTCGGCGAACCACACGTCGCCCTGTGAATCCCGGTCGCAGTTTAATGTCTTAGGGTCGCCGAACGCCTCGAACGGCACGAAGGGCTGCAACAGGCCGTCGTCACCGATTGTTCTCGCCCGCAGCGGGCTCCACATGTTATAGGCGGAGACGGTGACGGCCGAGTCGTAGTCTAAATGACGGCGCAGGGTCGCGATGCCATCCTCGATGGTATTGGCCATGATGGTCGCGGCGTTGGCAAACAGCAGGACCATCAATTCGATGTCGTGCCCCTCACGGCGCAGCTCGTCCCGGATCACTTTATAGCCGTGCACGTAAGCATGTTCGCCCAGGGCGCTCTTGGTCGCAAGATGAGCGGGCCGATCGATGATCCGCGCGCCATACTCCTGCCCGATGGTTTTGAGCCGGAGAGAATCAGTCGACACGTAGATCCGATCGACGCTCCTAGCCGCCTGAGCGGCCATCAACGGATAGGTCACGAGCGGACGGCCCAGGACGGAATACACGTTCTTACCGGGAAAACCGGCGCTTCCTTCGCGCCCCAGCAGCAGTGCGGCGATCATGCCCCTCCCCTCCCGAATGCGCCGGGAGAGCCCGCGAGGTGAGTCGTGCCCCGGCCTTCCAGCATGCGCCCCAGGGCGAATAGATCCTCAACCACCGGCACTCCGAACGGCTCGAACAGGTTGCGCCCAGCTGGCCGGACCCGCCCGATAAAGGTTACACCCGCTGTTTTCGCCGCTTCATAATCGGAAAGCCCGTCCCCGACAAACAGGACGGACGTCCGCGGTGCCCTGGTGACGGCTAGGATGTTCTCCAGAATGACATCCTTCGTTTTCGGCGATCCGTGGACTTCCCGGAACAGACCCGCCAGCCCGCGAGCCATGACTAGGCGACGTAACTCCTCCTCCGGTGTTCCCGAAGCGATAAACAAAGCATGGGTGCAGGAGCAGGCCCGTAACAGCTCAAAAGCACCTGGCACGAAAGGACAGCGCAGAACTTCCTCGACGACTAGGGCGGCGAAACGCTTCCCCAGTTTGTGTTCCGCACGAGTCGTGAGCGGCATGGCAAGAATATGGTCGTAGATGTGCCGGAATTTTTTAAAACGGGAGATGCCCGTGTTCGCCTCATGGTAAGCGACGATGGCGTCCACGTGGTCCGGATATGCAGAAAACAGTTCACAAAAGGCACGGGTCTTGATCTCGGCCGATTCAAGAATAACACCGTCGAAATCGAACACGAGGACTGTGGGAACGGATGCCGTCACGAACAAATCATCCCATCGATTCGGCCAAGGCACGGACGAAGCGGCGCATCAGGGCCGGCGGGCCGACGGCGGCCCGGATGTGGCATGACCATGGCGGGAGCCGCAAGTTCACGCCGACTAGGACGCCCCTGGCTTTCAGTCTGGCTACGATTTCGTCCTTCCTCGATCCTAGATCGATCAGGATGAAATTGCCGTGTCCGCCGTTACACGCGAGCCCCAGCTTCGGCAATTCCCGGAGGAGATATGTCTTGCCCTTCTCCACCTTCCTGACGTAGTCGAGGATGAGGTGATCGTGATCGATCAAATAGCAGCCGACCAGCACGGCGAACCCGCTCACATGGTCAATCGGCTGAAGCTTTGAGATAGTTTTGATCACCTCCGGGGGGCCCACGGCATAGCCGAGTCGGACCGACGCCGCGCCGCAGGCCTTGGAGAAGGTTCTAGTGACGACGAGATTGTCGAGGACGCCAACATGGCTCAGCATGGTTCGGCCGTAGAAATGAAAGTAAGCCTCGTCCACGAGCACCAGCGCATCGTGCTTCGCGGCCTTTTTGACGATGGCCACCAGGTCGCGCTCGGAAATCACCGTGCCGGTCGGATTGTTGGGATTGGCGATCGCAACGATCTTGGTGCGCCGGCTAACTCGGCTGAGAATGTCGCCTGGCGAAATGCGGAACGACCGGTCAAACGGCACGGGCACGAACTTCGCACCGCACAACTGCGCGTACACCTCGAACATGGCGAAGGACGGTTCCAATGACAGCAGCTCGTCCCCGGGCTCCAGGTAGGCCTCGAATAGGTAGCGGATCGCCATCTCCGAGCCCGCCGTTACCAGGAGCCGGTCCACCGTGATGCCGTGCCACTTCGCGATTTTTTTGTACAACATGTAGGGTTCCGGGTAGGCCGCCAGAAAATGTCGTGACATGTCGGCGAGCATGCCATCCATCATTAGCGCTGGCCACCCTTCGCAATTCTCGTTCTTGTCGAGTCGGAGCAGGTCCAGCCGGTCGGCCTGCGAGACGGACCACCGGACAACCTCTTGAACGGTCTTTTTCGGTCGGATCACCTCAATGCCTCCACTACAGCTAAATCACCGTGCACCGGTTGCAGGGAGATGCCTGAGACCTCTGCTTCTGAAGATGCAGGGTGCGTAGACGCTCATAGCTGTCAGACCGCCACAGATCCGCCAGGCTCCTGTCGCGGGCGTTGCCCATCGCCAGAGTGGATTTGAAATCCACGTCGCAGGGATTCACCCGCCCGTCGAACCACACGAACATACGCCGCCACAGATCCGAGCACGGAGCCGCGACATCGTTGACCGGATTGTCGTAAGTGTTCTCCCAGGGGTTGTATTTGACAAAGGCCACCTGATCGACCATCCCCCCCCAGAAAGCCTCCATCTCATCCAGGTTTTGTGTCTCGTCCACAAACACTCCTGACACCCGCGTGATGGTCCGCGAGTCTGGATAGTGTTTCGCGCGGATGTCCCGGAACCGACGTACGTTCTTGACGACGCGCTCCAGGTTGCCGCCCACGCGCAGCCGGCTATAAAGCGGTTCCGACGCCGCATCTGCAGAGAACACTACGGTATTCACTCCAGCGTCCAGCAGCGCCCGGCACTTGCGCTCGTCCAGGGCCCAGGCATTGGTGTTCACCTTCAGCGCCAGGAACTTTCCCCGGCAATAGTCCAGCATGGCCGTGATGTCCGGCGCGATCAGTGGGTCTCCCCTCGAAGCCAACGTGATTGCTTCGCAGCGTCCTTCAGCCTGATCAACGACCCTCCTGAAGAGATCCAGTGGCATCATCCCCATATGTCCGCCGCTTTTGCTCGTGAACTCCTCGTCCATTTGGTAACAGAACACGCAGCGGAAATTGCAGATCGAGGTTGGCTCGATCTGCAGGCAGGGAGGAAAATCATCAAGCTGGTAGTTTTTTGGAAACACGTCGTAGCGGTACCGGTAGTAGAGATATCGTGACAATTCGTCATCACTGAGCCGAGCCATCTCCGCTACCACATTGACGGTCAGATCGAACGGCTGCGCTGACCCGCTCAAGTCTCCCCGCACAATCGCCTCACACGCTTCCAGGACAATCCGTTCCCGGTCGGGAGACAAATTGTGGCGCCCAATCCCCTCCCGTAAAATTTGGATACGTTGCAAGACCTGCTGTACATCGCAGCCCTTTGAGCGGATCCCGATGAAACTGTTGTGCTTGCGGTAGATTGGAAGGTTTTTGTTCATACAGATGACAGCATTTTAGTGTCGCCTGGAGGCAAACATCCGCACAGGCGGCATCTGCTGCCCCAGAACCTTTAGACCATCTCGCACGAGTGAGACATGTTTCAGAGCAAGTCGGCACACATAGCAGCGGCCGAGATAATTATCAAAATTCATGAACTAGATTCCGATAAGCTTCGTTTCTTGCCGGGCTGTCAGTTCAATAATTTCACTGTCGCAATAGCGGTACCCGTGGTGCTTTTGGCGGATCGTCACTCAACCATTGGGTATCTTGCCTTACTAGAGAGCGGCCACGCTTTTTATCCTGCATACCAGCCAGTCTTCATACGGCAGATACCTATCATGAAGAAGATCAAACCAAAATGCCTCAAGTGATCCTGAATACTCGAGCACAAAAATCCATTCCGGTTCAACATTTTGAACAAGCGGACGAAAAGCCAGTCAGTAGTTCAGGGATTAACAAATACATGAGGCAAAGGGACATAACCGCATCAAACCGCTGGGCGGACGTGGGTTCACTGAGCAACTCCCAGCGCATATATCGGCACTGAGGAAACAGCCGCTCCGTCTGCTCCAGACAGATAGGCCCCAAGTCTGAGCAAACCAATTGATAACCGTCACCAGCGAGCTTCATCTCGTTGATCGCGCGCCCGCTCGCGATGGAGAAAATGCGACCGTCTTTTGGCAAATGCCGAATAAGATATCGGTGATAGAATTGATGCCGCACTGATGAATGGAAATGGGTCTGGAAAATTGCTCCCCCTATTCGTAGCCGATGCAAGAAAATCCACCTATTGCGAGCCGGTGCTCATCAAAAATTTGATCCGGCCCTTTCATACGAAGAGCTTGTTGTGGCACCTGTTGAAGGTTACACCAAGCTCTCATCTCGCACGCAAGTCATACTCATTTTCCGGAACTAGTAACTGCAGCGGCTCATTTTTGAAAAACCGGATCGCCTCTTCCGTCGCTTCGAGCTCCATTTGCACGCGGCAATCCCGGGACATGGAGCCCATGTGGCAAGTCAGAAGACAGTTTTCGACGGTGACCAGTTCTCCCGAGTAGGGCTCCTGTGCGAAGACATCCAGGGCGGCCCCGGCGAGCCTCCCCTGCTTGAGGGCCTGCGCCAGCTCGTGTTCATCAACCATGCCGCCCCGCGAGGTATTGATGAGGACGGCCTCCGGCTTCATCAACTGCAGTTCCCGCCGCCCGATGAGGTTCTTGGTCAACGGGGTCAACGGCAGATGCAGAGTGATGATGTCCGCGTCCTGGTAAATCGTGTCCTTGTCCACCCAGCGGATCCGGTGCGCCGAACCGAACTCGACGTCCGGCGCGATGTCGTTCGCCAGGATGCGCGGTGCGAATCCTTGCAGGTGACGGATCACCCGTTTTCCGACGCGGCCGACGCCGATCACGCCGACGGTCAGCTCGCCCACGCGCCTTCCCGCGATGCGATGCCAGACGCCATCCCGCATCCCGCGGTCCGCCTGGGCCAGCGAGCGCAGCGACGAGAGGATGAGCCCCACCGTCATCTCCGCGACCGCCGGCGCCGGCGCATCGGGCGTGTAGGACACCAGAATCCCGCGGTCGCGCGCGGCAGGGAGGTCCACGCTGTCCAGTCCGATCCCCACGCGGGAAATCAGCCGCAGCCGCTTGGCGCGATCCATGACCGCCGCCGTGATCGGCTCCGTTCCAGCGATCAGCACATCGATGTCGCCGATCATGTCGGCCAGCTCTTCCGGAAGGAGCCGGCGCCCGATGGGATTGATGACGTACTCCACGCCGGCCTGTTCGAGCAGGTCGAAGGGACGGCGATCCACCTCTCCGAACGGAATCGTCGTGATCAGCACCCGCCGTCCCTCGGGACGGCGCGCCTGGGACGGGCCGGAGACAACCGACACCCGGGTGGGATGCGTATCCGCGGAAGGATAGGGCGTCGACTGCTGGGAGAATCCATGGCGCCGAAGCCATTCCTCGACGGCCGGGACCTGCCAGGCGTAGTCCACGTCGCCGTACCCCTCGTGGACGAGCGGGAGCACGCGATGCGCCTGGAAATCCACGATCCATTGCGAGAGCGGCCGGTTGCGGCCCGCTTTCAGCACGCGTGGGCGGACCACCCAGAGGAGCGCGTCCGGAAAATAGACATCTTCTTTTTTCCCCGTCGCCTCGCCGTCCGGCGCATGCGACCGGAGCTGTCCCCCGTCGCCGATCCGCAACGCGTAGGACGGATGGAACTCATTGTGCGGGGATACCGAGATCACGCCATCCAGGGACGGGTTCCGCCGGAGGATCTCGATGCCGTGATCGATGAGGCCGTCCGTGACCGTCGGCGCGTTGCAGAGCAACAGCACGATCGCTTCCGGTTCCTCGTCGGTGGCTTTGACCGCCTGCGCTGCGGCATCGACGGCGACGTCGGCCAGCCGGACCGTGCCCCCCTGCACCTCCGGGCTTCGCGACAGGACGGACACGCCCATGCCCTTCGCCACCCATTCGATGGAGGGAGAATCGGTGGTCACGAACACACGATCCACCAGCCTGGCGTGCCGCGCGGCCAGAATGGGATAGGCCATCATCGGCCGTCCGAGCAACGGGAAGGTGTTCCGTCCAGGAAATTTATCGTCTTCTTGATGGCCAGCGATTAAGGCAATGATCATGCGATTACCGGGACAGATAGATTTTTATAAGCTTGCAACCTTAGAGCCAATTACAAGTACGATTATGGGACGAGAATTTGGAGAAAACGGGGCGAGAGAACTAGAAGTGGGAACAACTTTTTACCAGTCTACATACCGTTGCGCAACGCTGAGGTCGCATTGAAATAATGCACCCCAAAAGCCCTCAAAATCCAATTTCTCCCATATTGGAGCCATCACTCGAAGGAAAGAGTACCGTGGATATTGCAAGTAGGTTCTTGTAAAAATCGGAGTCCATCCTGCGAAGCGAGCGAGAAGCAGCCAATCTTCTGGCGAAAGTTCAAAAATGTGCACGTCCTCTGCGGTCATTCTGGAAGGTAACGAATTGCGACTGCGCAATTCAAGAAGCCCAACGCGACTCATTCAGCGATATGGAACCGTCATAAGTAAATAGCTGGCGCCATTGCTTACCGCAAGCTTGTGCAAGAAACGAGTTGGGTCTGTTAAATGCTCCAACATTTCAAAGCTCATAAATAAATCTATATTCCTGCCGTTGAGTTTAAGATCTTCAGCCCGGCAGAGAACTGCCTCCCCTCCTTTAGATCGCACCTTCTTGATTGCTGCCTCATCCTTGTTGACACTAATAACGTGCGAGATTTCCCGCACCATGGATTGAATTTAGCGCGCGTGATTCCCTGATGAGTCGCCTATATCCGCAACAACCAAGCTCTTGCCTCCTAAATGCCTTACGGCGTCGATTACGCAGCTCATCTGGAAAGCATGCATACCCCTCATCTTTATTTCCCAATAGCGATTGTATGCTTCCCGATCGAAAGGCTTGTCATATTGATCTGATATATCTGGGATAATCTCGCGCAATTGATTGCGCAATTCGACCAGCCCCTGTTCTCGAATCGCGCTCTCTAAACTGTGGGCCGAAACTACCTGATAAATGGTGCGATAATCCAACCCCACCCCGCTTACCATATTTTTTATTAGGGAAAGCAGCATGAGGCTTTATAACTCATGTGTGAAGACACATCAGTAGCGAGAATTCACTCGAGTAACAATTCCTTCGGTCCTACAATATGGAGAGTTGGCACAAGCATATCAGAAACGAGAGCAGGCGCTCCGACACTCAATTATCTATCCAAGTCCAAACTGTCTGCGTTGGCAATGAGCACATTGGCATCGGCAGCATAGCGGTGGTGTTCTTTATAGATATCCTCTAGAAGCGTGAGTAGGCCCTGGCCTAAATCGAGATAATCATGCCCTACTAATTTATGGGCAATCTTTGGCTTGAAAGAATAGGGTGTGACTTCATAGTGTAGCTTGGCTTCGAACGGAGAACGCGTATCGTCCGGCGAGCGGTACTCCACTGTGATTTTTCCTCCCATCATTTCTTTAATCATGGTCAGCAGGTCCTTGATCTTGATTGCCTGATGACCACTAATGATCACGTGCTGGTCTGCGTACTCCTGCGAGAGAATCGCGACGCTGTAGCGCGCGGCGTCTCGCACATGGATGTATTCCCGGATCTCCTCGCCGTCCCCGTACCGGACGATGCGCCCCTCGGCCACGGCCTGCCGCAGGACGCGGTAGACCCAGTTGCGCTGGTCCGCGCGATCACCGTAGAGCGAACCGTAGCGGAGAATGGTGTACGACAGGCCGTAGGCTTGGCGGTAATTCTCAATGAGCAGTTCGCAGGCCTGCTTACTGCTGCGGTAGAACCCGCCAGCGTCGCTGTAGACGTAGAGGGTGCTGGCAAAGACGAAGCGCTTGACATTCACCTTGCGGGCCGCTTCCAACAGGATCGTGTTGCCGAGGATGTTGCTTCGGACAGTGTCCAGCGGACGGGCGTTGGCATCCTCGATGTCCGCGATACCAGCGAAGTTGTAGATGCTCTCACAGCCCTTCACCGCGGCCACGACGCTATCGGCATCCAGGATATCACCCGTAACAGCCTCCTGATCAGGCCGTACGTAGAGCGACGCCATACTATCGAAGATCGTGACCTTGTGACCGGCATCGCTCAGGGCATCGGCCACGTGGCTACCGAGAAAGCCCGCTCCGCCGAACACGACGACACGCATCAGTTGGTAATGTCCTCCGTGACAGCCTTGGCGGGACGGTCGTAAATACGGGTCGAGATGCAGGCTTTCTTGCTGTATTTGAAGTCATGATCGAAAAACCGCTCGTAGTAGCGTTTGGAGAGCTCTGCGAACTTGGCGTCCCCCTCCGGCGTGAATTTCTCGGCGATCTTGATCTCGGGCCACTCCTCCTTAGAAAACCGAACATAGAGACTGAACGTCCGCACGAGCCCCATGATTTCCTCTCGGCTAATCGTCGGCATGTTCAGAACCGATCCGGCGATCAGCGTCCCCGTCTCAGCATCCTCCGTGACATAGCCCTTTTCCACTGCATCTTGACGCATCGCTGTGCCGCGATATGGGGTGAAGTAGTAGGCGTTGAAGCTGTCGGCGCCGATGCGACGGTTCAACTCGATAGTGTCGAAGATGTACTCGCGGGTCTCGCCCGGGAATCCCAAGATATTATTGACGGTGATCGGGATCGTCGAATCCTTGAATAGGTTGAAAACCTCGACGATCCGCTCGTTCGAAAATCCCTTACCGACGATCTTGTTGCGGAAGAATTCGTTTCCGTGTTCCAGGCCAATCGAGATACGATTGCAGTTGACCTCTTCCAGGCCGTGAATGCGCTTCGTGTTGAGCGTCTCGATTCGTGTCTGCATCCAGAACGGGAGCTTGATGTCCCGGTACATCTCGATGAACCCGTCGAATTCCTTCTCGCTCATCGCGAGGAAGGTCTCGGAATTGAAGTAAATGTAATTGACACCGTGGATTTGGATGTATTCTTCAATTTCTTCGCGCACTTTGGACCAGGACCGGCGGCGGAAGTAATACTGGCCCGTGTTCTCCCGGTAGATGTTGACCAGCGAGGGGGCCTCGCAGAATCGGCATTTGTAAGGACAGCCGCGGTCCGTCTCGATTGGGCCCATCCGCATGATCTTGCCCTGCATGGGCCGATAGAACCGTTCTTTTTCGAACAAGGAGAAGTCCCCAAACGGTACCTCGTCCATCGGAATCGGAGGGTTCATCGGATTCTTGATGATCTCTCCGTTTTTCTTGACCCAGAGGTTCTTTACCGTGGAGTAATCCTGCTTCTGCCACATCCGCATTGCTAAATCGACGATCGCATACTCCCCTTCACCCACGCAGATCATATCCACATCTGCCAACCCGATCGGGATCTCTGGAGCCAGTGTAGGAAACACGCCTCCGACAATAACCGGCGCAGGGTAGTCCCGCACAGCCTCAATCAGCTTTTTGGCCTGGGGCCAGGTGTCTTCGACAACCGTGACGCCTATGAGGTCAGGCCTGAACTCGGCCACCTTATTTTTAAAGTCCTCTATATAATTAGTGGGCTTGAATTTCACTCCAAACTCTTCGAGGTTAAACTTGCGGACCTGGAGGTTTTCCACACGGATCTCGTCCAAGGTTTTCTCGGACGTCCGGTAAAACGTTGTGTCAAACAGGTCCACCTGGAACCCATTGTCTTTAAGGCACGCCGTGAGAATACCGATATTGGTCGGCAAAAGATTGACCATGGTGTAGTTTGGGTATACCAAAAGAACTTTGAACGACTTCGGCGTCGAATCGCGGGGCAGGATCGGCGCTTCAAGCTTGTTCAGGACTTCAAATTCTGTCGTTTCCCGCAACCCGTCCATATCTACAATCCTTTATATCGAGGCGCTAGGCTATCACACTCATCTCTGCCTATACCAGAGAACCCCCGATCACAATTGCCCCTGACCATAGAGAGTCGAATACACGCCACCGCTCATGAGTAGCGCGTCATGCGTCCCCTCTTCGACGACCTTTCCATGCTCCAGCACGATGATCTTGTCGGCATGCACGACGCTGGACAGACGGTGCGCCACGATGATCACCGTCTTGGTTTTGGCAACGGCAGCAATGGCCTGCTGGACCATGGCTTCCGATTGATTGTCCAGCGCGCTGGTAGCTTCGTCGAAAATCAGGATATCTGGTTTGCGAACGAGCGCCCGCGCAATGGCGATTCGCTGACGTTGCCCGCCCGAAAGCGTCAGGCCGCGGTCGCCGACCACGGTATTGTAACCGTTTGGAAGGCGCTCGATGAAATCGTGTGCGTGCGCCTGTCGGGCCGCTTCCTGAATGTTTTCCAGCGATACATCCGGCATGCCGAACGCAATATTCTCGCGAATGGTGGTGTGAAAAACGAACGTGTCCTGGCTGACAAACCCTATCCGCGCCAGCCAGGACTCCAGGTCGTAATCGGCGAGGTCGGTCTCATCCACGAGGATGCGCCCGCCGGTCGGCTCAAAGAGCCGGATGAGCAGGTCCACAAGCGTGGACTTGCCGGCTCCTGATGGTCCGGTAACGGCCGTGGTTTTCCCATAGCCGAACGAAATGGACACATCGGAGAGCGCCCTCGATGTTTCACCGTAAGAAAAGCTGACACGTTCTAATTGGATGCTCCGGGAAAATGAGCGAAACGGCTTCACTGCCCGGCCACAAGATGACGCCGGCTCAGACGTTTCGAGCAGCCGACTGACCAGATGGAGCGAAGGCAGGTAATACTTTGCCATCAGCCAGCCCTGCGTTATTCGCGAAACATAGGGCCCGACCCGGAATGCAACCGCCGTGAACACAGCCAGCAACGGCATCACGGCCTGTGCATCTTTTGTCACTCCAAGCGCGGGGAATGACATCAGCACTCCCAGCACAACGATCCAGAATATTTCCGTCAAATGCTGGGGCAGAATGGACCTGGACAAATGATGAAGTTCCTGTTGGCGGAATCGCTGCAACCATGTGTCATACAGCGAACGAACTCTGGTTTCACCCGAGAACACTTTGATCTGGCGGATACCGGCAATGGACTCGGCCAGGACCGCTATCGCTTCGGTCTCACTCCGCTGGCGCTCGTCTCCGGCAATATGCGCCTGCTTCGATAGTTTCCATATCGTGCAACCATAGACGACACCCACCAGAAAAAAGATGGCGGTGACTTGCCAGGATACGACTACCAGCAGCACGATCAACGCTGAGACAGTCACGACATTGGCAATCTGCTCGATCCCCACCCGCAAGACATACGCGACGTGATGGGTTTCATGGTAGAGATGCTGCACGAGCACGCCCAGCTTGTTCTCAAGAAAATATCGGTACGGACGTTGCATCGCCGTTTCAAATGCTTTCATCCGAATCTCGGCCGTCATGTCCAACGACAAACGAATCGAAAGAATCTCCCGCAGGTACTGAAAAAGATTCTTGAGCCCGAACAACCCGACCAGAGCCGCAGCAATCATCGCCAGCCGTTCCGCAAGCTCATGCCCGGCCAGCCAGCGCTGATAGTTCTGGAACAAGACCGATTGACCGCCCAGACCAACTGGACCGGAGTTGAATGACTGCGTGAGGGGCACGACCAGGCTGAAACTGACTACCTCCAGCAACGAGGTCGTGCCGATCAGCGCGACGATCATCGCCATGCTCCACCATCGTCGTCGCAGGATCAGGCCCAGCAATTCGATCGACCGCTGGTCCGCCACCGTCGCTGGCCGGCTACCCGATGTGTTCATTGCGCCTGTGACATCATGACGGTTTGTGGTCGAAGATAGGCTGACGGCTCGACCTTCAGCGCCTCCGCCTCGTGGAGCTTCTGCTGGCCCATCCGTCTGGATTCTTCATCGCTGACGACATGCCACTCCGGGTTGAGCAGCTCCACATATCCGGTGAGCGGCTCAGATGACCGCCGAGGAGAGTGCTGTCTCCCGACCGCCATCAGCTCGCCACCTTCATGCACGACCCGGCGTACCCCTCCAATGCCGTCTGCCGTCGGGGCTTCCAACGACACCACCAGATCGCACCCGTGAATCAGCAGCGTATCGATCGCCTCTCGCAGCCGTTCGGGATGGCGGAGCGGACAATAGGGCGATGCCAGCACGATCAGGGATGGAGCCGGCCGGCTGCTGGAGGATATCGTGAAGAAGGACCGCGCCCATTCGATTTGCTCCCATCGGTTTTTAGGGGATCGTCCCGAATACATCACTGCCGGGACAATCTCGGCACCGGCTAATTTTGCCGCGCTTCGAGTTGCCGGATGATCCGTGGAAACAATCACGCGGGAAGCCACCTCGCAGGCACGTGCCTGCTCCACAGCAAGCTCGATCAGGGACCGGTTCCAGAATGGCAGGCAGAGCAGCTCCCGGGAACGGCCAGGCCAGCCCGGCCAGTTGTCGGGAATGACGATTGCGGGAACCTGCCTGTCCAGCAGCTTGCGTTCCATCGTGTATTGGCGTTTGACATAGCGCCTGGCGGTCGACCGACTGACCCGGTTCCGTGACATGGAACCGGCATGCTGACGATAAAACAACAAGGGCCTGCCCAGACCGTAGGCTCGGAAGCGCTCGGTCAGGCGGAGCCAGAAGTCATAGTCCTCCTGATACCGGAGCGCTTCGTTATATCCTCCGATGGCGTCGTAACAGGACCGCCGGTACATGGCGCCTCCTGCCAGCGGATTGTCATCCAGCAGGCACGCGCCATCCTGCGCACGCGGCACCTTTGCACCGCTGAGCAGGACACCCCGTTCGTCCACCATGTTGAAATCGGGATAGACCATGCTAAAGTCTGGATGCTGGTCCAGCGCGCCGGCCTCCTCGGCGAGAGCGCATGGATCGAGATAGTCATCCGCGTCAAGCCTCATGAAATATCTGCCATGCGAACGGCGGATACCGAGATTGCACGCAGCTGCCAGACCGACTCCGGGAGAAGAAACAACCGTCACGCGGGGATGGCCGGCATACCGGGCCAGCACGTCCTCGGTATTGTCGGTACTCCCGTCATTGACCACCACCAGCTCGAAATCCGAATAGGTCTGTGCCAGCACGCTCTGGATGCATTGGTCAAGAAAGCGCCCGTAATTGTGCGTTGTGACGATGACGCTGACTGTTGGAGTCATGGTCCCTGTTACGCCGATTGCACCAGTTTAGGCCTGCGTGGCACGGAGCATCGCTTCAAAAACCTTCCGTTGAGAAATATGCCGGTTGATCGCCTGCAACCGGTCGTCCTCCGCCACCAGGCGGATTGCGTCCCCCGTGCTGAACAAGGGATTCCGAGGGGAGAGGCGGTCGAAAATCTGTCGCATGAGATCTAGGTCCTCCGGCGTATCCACGGTCAGGCGCAATTCCGGTCGGCGCCATGCCTCGTACTTAGCCGTCGCCTCAAACGCCCCCAGCCGGTATCGCTCGGGGTGATCGTAGATAGCGAATGACGCGTACTCCCGTTCCCGATGGTCGGTCGCCCTGCCCGCGGCATCGGCCAGAGCGCGGACCGTCATCACCTGCACCGACACTCCGACGGGAAACGTCCGTTCCACCTTCCAGTTGGCGCTGTGATGCATGTGGGTCGTTGTGACGTAGTCGTACCCCCCGACTCGTTGAAACGCGATAACATCGTCGATCAACCGGGGATCCACAAGCGGATTATCGCCGGTCAACGCCACCAGATTATCTGCTCCGAATGCGCGCGCCGCTCCCAGCACACGACCCATCACATCCTGTTCGCTCCCGCGAAAATATCCCACGCCCGCCTGCTCAGCCAGCTTTTGAATTGCATCGTCGCCGGACGATCCGGTGGTTGCCACCACAACCTGATCGACTTCCCTAGCTGCACGCACGCGTTGAATGATGACCGCAAGCAGCGGCCTGCCGTTTATCGGAGCAAGGACCTTTCCCGGAAGCCTGGCGGAAGCCATCCGTGCCTCGATGGTTGCCACGGTTTTCACGATTTGGCACTCCTCCTCGATGGAATTTGCGCCCTCCCCGCCGCTATTCCCATTGTGAACCAACGGCCCTCGTCGGCAAACCGGCGGACGAACTCGCTCCTCAACAGGCGCATGCGCACCGTGGCGTAGGATCGGCCGCCCCGGATGAAGTGCTGCTCGAAACAACCTTCTTCGACAAACCCCGCCTTCTTGTAGGCCCGGATCGCCCCCCGGTTCTCGGCCGAGACACCCAATCCAATGCGGTTCAGGTTCAACTTATTGAAGGCGTAGGCGGCCAGCATACGCATCGCTTCCGGTCCGTAACCGTGATTCCTCGCGCGCTCCTCCCCGAGCAGAATCGCCATCTCGGCCCGGCGATGAATCCAACTGATACGATGCAACCCGACGTTGCCGATATGCCGCCCGCCTGCCTGCACGATGATGGCAAGAACCAGGTCATTTCCTCCTCTCGTCACCCGCTCCAGGAATTTCTCCATCCGCTTTTTTGTATTCGGCCAGATCGCGTGGTCCGTCAAGATGTCCGATTCCTGGTCATTGAACCATTGGAAATACCGGGTCCCGAGATCGTGCTTGCTCAAGGCCCGCAGGTAGACCCTTTCCCCCACCAGGAACGGGCCATTCATGCCCGTGACCTTCGCCGCATGATTTTGGAGTTTCACGCGTGACATCATGCTCGTTTTTGCAGGCCCACCAGGAGTCCCACCTGCCCAATCAGATCGAACCCGTCTCGTACCAGCCTCGCCACAGTCCGTTGAACGGGGGGTTCGTTCATGTCGTGAATGAGCAGAAGACTGCCTGGTCCCATCAGCGGCAGAAAATTATCCAGATCGGCCTGGATGGCGGCATCAGACTCCTTATTGCCATCCAGAAACAGAAGGTCAATCCGCGCAAGTTCCGGGGCCCGATACGATGTCGAGTCGCCGACCACGATTTTAACCTTGCCGGCCAGGCCCAATTTCTCCAGATGGGCACGCAGGGTTTTATCATTCAACGGGAGGATGTCCAGTGAGTGCAGCACGCCGTTTCCAAGGGCCGCAGCCATGACAATCGTGCTCCCTCCCACGCGTCGCCCTACTTCAACCAGCGTCCCATCAGCCTTCTGCCGGCATTGCTCGTACAGAAATAATCCCTCGTCCACCGCATGTTCAGCGATATAGGTCGTGACGAAGGCGTTTGTGCGGTAGAGCCACGGCATCAATTTGTAAAAGGGAATCGGAGGGGGGACATGGAGGTTCTGGGGCGGCGGCACATCGCGCAGCACGTCGTGGGTCATGCCGAAACTTTGCCGCACAGGAGACTGCTCAAAAAGGACGCGCTCTAGGACCGCCCGGTCCACCCAGGCCGCCAGCAGACGGTTGATCCCGGGATACAGCCTCCGCGCACACGCGTAGGCAAACCCAAACACTCCCCTGCCCATGGATTCAATGCAACGTTGCAGTGTTCTTTTCATCTGGCTTTCAGCCAATGCTGGTCAGGCAGTGCGAGTGAGGGCCCCGGGCAGGCTGTCGTTTTGCATCCGATGGGTTTCATGCGCTTTGGTGCCTTCCTGTCCGCAGTAGGCACTGAGCACGTTCCCCAGCCGTGCCAGCACGTATCCATCATCCATTTCGCAGTAGTCCTTCCGGAAGGATTCCACAGCGCGCCTGATCTCTGCGCCCTCCTGGCCCCGTCTATAAACATGTGTGACAAACTGGACGACATCCTCAGCGGTTTCTGCCACCAGCCGTGGATTGTATCTGCTCAGAACAGTCTCGCGCCAGCCTTGAATGTTGAATCCCACGCCGGGCTTTCCCATTGAGAGCATCTCAACCAAACCCGATGACGACGCCGTGCCGGCCACCATCATGTCACACATCGCTTGCAGCTCATGGGTATTGAAATCAGCCAGTTCGACGAACACCCGGCTGCTTTCGAGAGCTCTGCGGAATTCCGGCAGGTTTGCAAACACTTTCCTTCGCGGACGCAGGATAATCTTGATATCGTTTCCCACCTCCAATAACGCCAGAATGCCGGCGTAGAGTTCCTTGAGCTTTTCCATCCGGAATGATGCGGGATTTTCATCCTGCACCAGTGCAAGGACAAAGAAGCCGTTCCCATATTTTTCCCTAAAACGATCCTGGACACGCGCATCGTTCTGGTACCGCCTGATGACATCCGTTCTCCAGTTGCCGATAGGAACCAGCATATCGGCGCCATCCCAGTGCGGCGCATACAACGACCGGTAGGCATTCGAGTTGATCACATACGTATTGCAGTGCACGTAGCGCAGCGTAACCCAGTACTGCGCCGGAACCAACGCTGAATGCATCAACGCAATTGTGCTTGCCCCCGCCTTGTTCAGAATCGCGGTCCTCACGATATGCGTGCCAGCGTAGTCGTCTCGGCTGATATACACCCTGGTAAACACGTTCCGGGCCATCAGGTGCTCGCGCACATAGACATAGACAAACTTTGGGATGAGGACACATGCAAGCAATCTTCCGGACCCCGAAATCATCCGCACGACAAGCCCTGTAGCGCGCAGGAACAGCGGAACCAGGATCGTCAGAAATCCGGCAAGGTCGTGCCTGAACCTGGCCGTATCGCGCAGGATCGCATCGGGCTGATTCGCGATGTAGGATTGCCACTGCTGCTTGAGAGCTTCGGGAACTTGCCAGGTCGTGAACAAATACAGATAGTTCAATCCCCTGCTCCAGGGTTCGCGTTGAAATATGTCATCTCCGCTATTGGGTTTTCGATCGTCACCCCACGCACCGCTCTCCGGAAACCCGTGCACGATCGGCATGGTCACATCGGCCGTGCTGCGGTGGACACGGAAGCGCACCCGCGCGGCCTGCACCACAAAAATCCCGGCGAGATAGGCCAGCGACACCAACGGCGGCCACCAGTCTTTTACACTCACCGCCGCCCGGATAAGCGGGGGACACCTGTGCATGGGATCCGAACTGCCAAGCCACATCCCAACGTTCAACGGATCACGATCCATCGGGATAACGATATCCGGAACGAGGCCGGCTTTTTCGAGGAACGCGATCTGCTTGAAGAACAGAATCTTGTGCGAGACATAGGGAAGCAGGCACTTCTTCAGGTACTTGTCGCCTCCCACTTTGCCCAGATAACTCTCAAGAAACCTTCCCAGTTTGCGAGGCACATGGGTGGCGACAATGTCATCGAGGAAATCCACGGCCTGCCGGTTGGCCTCAAAGGAGAGTTCGCGCCACGGACCCTTGGCATAACGGTCGAATGGTTCGAACAATGCGACCTTCCCGCAAGAGATAATGCGCTCGATTGCTTCGGCAGAATGCACTTCCGGCGACAGTTGGTCAGCTGTGCGGAGTACCATCGCCTTTGTGAAGTGCGGATTAGACAGCCGCGCCAACCGGTACCACAGCCACCAACGCACCTGCCACAGCACCTGCCCGAGCCGCCCCGGCGCCGGTCGTCCTCCGCATTCGAAATATGCAAAGCCGCGCAGCATGGCTAGTTCATCAACGCACGCCGGACAAGACGCTCAGCCCGATCGGTCGCCCCCACGACGATCTCCTTGTACCGGTCATGTACTTGCGGAGCGGGCCGAGTCCCGTTGAGACCCTCTATACATTGCCGGACATCCTCCCATGTCTTGCAATGCCCCCCGATCTCAAGCCGCTCCAAATCGACGCGCGCGTACTGCTCGGAGAGGAATGAGAGGGTGAGCACTGGAACCCCGGCAAAGAATCCCTCAAACAGCATCATCGAGTCCCATCCGATCAGCAGGTCGGCAAGCAACAGCGTCTCCTCGGAAGACGCCAGGGCCAGAGCCCGCTCGGGGTTCGCCGGAACAGGCAGAACTGCCCGTTCCTTTGGATGAGGCCGGCATACCACCCTCACGCGCCGCCCGTTTCGTTTCGCATGCGCACTCGCCAACTCCCGAATGCCTTCTGAAAGACCCTGCGTTCCGCAGGAAAGGTCGAGCACGCTTTTCCGCAAGCGGGGATCGTCCCGCCCGATGAGAACCTGCGACACAAGCACCCAGACAATTTCTCCCGGCGGAATCCCGTAGCGCGCGCGGCACTGGACCCGCAGCGCAGCCCGGTCCTTCGACATCCCCTGCTGCCGGATGCGCTCCAGATACGGATGTCCGACCACTTCGATATGAGTCGTTCGCAGCGTTGGCTGCAATTGTTCCCGCGTCCATTCGTCCATCACTCCGAGATACGCCGGGGCATAGGCATCTCTGCCTGCACCGTCCTCCGCAAACCGATCAAGTCCCTGCCAGTGATCGAGAATGACCAGCGTGCGCCGTCCGGACTGTTTTGCCGCCCGCAGCAGACGCAAGGCGCTCAAATCGCCCGTGACGGTGTGCGGATGCGTCGGTCCGGTCATGACAAGGTCGGGCTTCACCTTATCGAGATAGGCCCGGGCCCGATCATCCGCCAGAGGCACATCGAAGACCGTTGCCGCGTCACGAAACGTGAGCCCGGCCTCCGAAAAGGCCGGCACCGCCTCACGATGCCCGAGGATCTGCACGTCGAAGCTGTTTGGCTCTCCTGCCAGCCGCTGCAGAACCGGTGTCAGGACGCGCGCATGGCCCGTATCCTGAACAAAGACGACTATTCGGCTTTGCCGGCCTGCCATTTGAGCAGCGCGTCCAGATTGGCCGTGACTTTCTCGACGGCCAGGGCCATTTCATCCATCTCGCGTTCGGTTAACGGATACCGGACCGACCACGTCGTGATCATGACCTTATCGTGCATGCACTCAGCCACGGGACACCGCCCCTCGTAATACAGCTTCTCGGGATCCGCGTCGCTGACACCGGGCATGAACGGATAGCCCTTGCGCCCGAAAAACTGCCTGGTGCGGTACATGGGCTGGCGGTAGAGCGGTGCCACGTACCCCGGATTGAGGGGCACGCCTTCCGCTTGGACGGCTCTGATAAAAGTGTCCCTGGTGATCCCCGCCGCTTCGGCCAGGAACTTCAACGCATACACGTAGTAGGTCATCGTGCGCTCCGGACCTACCGCCGGAGGAACCAGGAACGGATGCCCGTTCAGCTTCCGGCTCAGCCGCTCCGCCAGCTTCACCCGCCAGTCGATCAACTCGTCCAGTTTTTCGAGCTGGCCGATTCCAACCGCGGCCTGCAGCTCCGTCATCCGATAGTTCCAGCCCAACTGATGGGGAAGATCCTCGCGATGCAGGCCTTCGACCAGGGCCTCCCCGTGATTGCGGATCAGCTTCAGCCGGAGGGCATACTCGTCGTCATCGGTGAGCACCACCCCGCCCTCGCCGGTCTGGATGAGCTTGTGAAAATTCAGGCTCACCACGCTCATCTGTCCAATGGTGCCGGTCCAGCGCCCCTTGTATCTCGTCCCGTAGGCGTGCGAGTTGTCTTCGATCAACACCGCTCCGATCCTGTCCGCCCGGGTCTTCAGTTCGTCGAGCTCTGAGGCCTGGCCGCAAAGATTGACGGTCAGGATCGCTTTCGTGCGTGGGGTCATGCTTCCGGAAACCCGTGCAGGATCCAGGTTGAACATGACATCGTCGATGTCCGAGAACACCGGCACCCCCCCCTGCATGAGAATGGCCGACGCCGTGGCGGTCATCGTCATGGGAGTCGTGATCACCTCGTCGCCCGGCTCCACGCCGGCGGCCATTACTGTTCCGTGCAACGCCGAGGTTGCGGAATTGAACGTGACTGCATGTCTGACGCCGAACCTGGCGCAAAACGCCTCCTCGAGCTGCCTGACGAATTTCCCCCCGGCCCACCGGTGATCATTCTTCGCGGCAAACCCCGACAGCGCCTCGCTCTCCAGCACCTCGTTCACAAGCCGCTTCTCCCGCTCGCCGATCCTGGTCGTATGGGCGGGATAGGGGTCCTGTCGAACCGGCTCCCCGCCCAGCAACGCCAGCTTGCCATGCCGTCCAACGCTCATAAGTCAATCCTCCGGCTGTTCTCATGCGCCGACACGACAGCCGCTTCTGCAACGCGCAAGGCCTCATAGCCATCGCTAAAACTGCAGCGCGGTTGACGCTCGGGGCGCTCCAGCAACTCCACCACGTGATCGGCAAGGTTCAGGTATGCGCTTTGCCACTCGTTGGGAAACGGCGCCTCGACCGGTACGAACCCGCGCAGATGCGGATAATCGCGGTCCACGTCCACGGCATAGAATTCCATGTCCCGGCCTCCGTTCGTGACACGCACACGTCCGGCCGTGCCCAGGAGATCCAACTCGAAAATGTTCCAGGGCCGTCGGGCGAATCCCTGCAGATAGGCGCGCAGACCTCCTGCCCATCCCAGCGCGCAGTCCACCACTCCGTCCGACACCCCGCTTTCAAGCGCGTTCAAGGCCTGGACCCACTGCGGCGGTCCAAACATCCAGCGAAGCAGGTCGATGCCGTGGGACCCGCTGTGGACGATGCCGATCGGATAATTGATCTGCGCACGGACGATCTCCCCCAGCCGGCTCTCCCGGACATGTTGGACCAGTCGGATGAAGTTCGTGCTCCACCGACGCTGGTAATTCACCAGCACTTTCGTCCGTTTGTTGGACAGCTGCCCGCGGAGAGGATCCGCTTCGCGCACGCTCCTGGCGACGGGCTTCTCAAGCACCACCACGGAAACGGAGGACTCGAGCACTGCATTCAACAGCTCCGCGTGCGTATCCGTCGGGGTAGAGATGCTGACCACATCGAGCTCCCGGGGACCCGTTCGCTCGAACATCTCCGCGATATCCCGGCAGACATGCCGGGGCTTCCATGTCGTTTCGAATGCGCGCAGCCGCCCGACATCGGAATCGCAGGCCGCGACCAGCTCGAATCGCGGATCGCTCGCATACATGCCGGCGTGCGATTGGGGAAGTGGGGTCGGCCCTTTCGCATCCACGAGGCTGCCGGCCACGCCACATCCGACCACCGCCGCGCGAAACTTTCTCATCGGACCGGCTTCGCCTCCGATGCGGTGTCCGTCAGCATCCGCTGGCGGACATGGGCGTTGGTCTGGCGGACTTCGGGATCGGCGTCGAGATACCGGATGGCATCCCCCAGCGTGAACGCAGGCTGTGACGGATAGAGCGCCTCGAACAGCCTGGCGATGAACTCGAAGTCCGCCTCCGTGTCCACCGCAAACCGGAGCTCCGGTCTGGCATAGACGGCACACGCTCCCTCGGCCTGGAAGGCTCCGAGCCGGAACCGGTCGGGCCTGTCGATGACGTACTTGATCACGTGCTCCCGGTCGGCCTGATCAAGCTCCGCCTCATCGAACCGGTCGAGCAACTCCGTCCGGAAGACCGACACGCCGGTTCCGATCGGCCAGGTCCGTTCCTCGCGCCATTTGTCGGAGAATCCCATCGCGGTGTTGCTGACAAAATCAAACGTGCCGTCCAGAAAATGCCGGACGATGGGATCGACGAATTCCGGGTGGTAGATGGGGTTGTCGCCGGACAGCTTGACGATCACGGCGGCGGCAGACTGGCGCGCGGCCTGGCGCACGCGCGCCAGTACGTCCTCCTCGCTTCCCCGAAAACAGCCGACCCGCTGTCGCTTCGCAAAATCCTCCAGCACATCGTCGCCCGGCTTGACCGTGGTGGCAATCACCAGCTCGTCCAGCGTGTCCGAGCCGGCCAGGCGCTCGATCATATGCTGCAACATCGGCCGGCCCAGGATGGACTTAAGCACCTTGCCGGGCAGGCGCGAGGAACCCATCCGCGCCTCAATGATGCCGACGACTTTCAGGCTGGAATTTCCCATGGTGTCATGCGAAGACGGCCATCGCTCTCGCAAGGAGCGTGCTGCCTCTCGAATAGAGCCTTGCCAGCGTATGCAATCCCAGGTCGTCCAGCATTTTGAGCACGGTGACCAGGCCAGGCCGGACCGGGCGGGACCGGACAAGACCATAGTCCTGTTTCAGCAGCGCGCGATACGCGGTGTCGCGGTCGGGGTGTCCGGTGAATTTCCACTGAAGCGTCGGGGGCTCCACTTTCTGGGCCACGACGGCGAAGTTGCCCGGATGAAGCGCATCGGGGGCATCGTCGTGGCGCAGCAGGGCCACGAACTGGAAGCCCCGGCTTGCCAGCAGGGGCTCGATATTCTCGGGCGAATAGAGACAGCGCACGCTGTTGGTCAGGAAATTCAACTGCACGAGGCTCACGTCCGGCACCAGGAGAAATACATGTCCACCCGGCCGCAGATGTTTCCAGGCGCCCTGGAAAAACACATCCGGGTTCGGAAACCGGTAGAGCACGCACTCGCATACGATCAGATCAACCGGGACGCCTCGTACGATTGATCCGTGTAAAAGCCGGTTTGCATGGGCAGGTTGAAGTGCTTATTGGCCAGCCGGATACGCTCCTTGTCCGGATCAATGCCGGTCGCCTGGCAGCCACGGTCACGAAAAATCCTGACCAGCTCCCCGCTCCCGGCGCCGACGTCGAGAATGCTTTCGAACTTGCATTGTGCTTCGAGCCAGTCCAGCCGCTTGAGTTTTCCCGACGTCACCCGGTCCTGGTAGTGCGCCTCGATGCCGGCGAGGATGTCCTCCTCGCGCAAAGGCTTGTCCGTATAGCTGGCCAGCACGCTCTTGCTAGGCGTGCCCGTCCGAAACACAAAGCCGCACCCACGGCAGTGCCAGAACGGTTCGCTCTCCTGGCCGCGCGTGCCGTCCCCGTCCACGTACCGGAGAAATTGCCGCTCCCCGACGCATGCATGGCAGCGATAGAGCTCAGCCGTCGAGGTCAGGCGGCAAATCGGGCAGGCTGTGGATGCACCACTGGTCACGCGAATTGTTTCAGCTTATGGTTTCAGGAAAGGTGCGGCGAAGCGAGTCGGGCCACTTGGCGCGGTCCCATCCATACTGACAGAGGAGCGCGTAGGCCCAGCGCTCCAGCCCGAACCCGATGCAGGCGGATTGCATGGGACTGCCGTCCGCGAGTGTGACACGGAACGCTTTCCCATAGGTGTCATTGTGGAGGTTGACCGATGCTACGGCCAGGTATTCCTTGCTGAACGGAAGGTACGCCTGGCACTCGTACTTGAGTTTGAACGAGTGCTGAAACACGGCCTTGTAGGCTGCGTCGTTCGTGAAGAACAGGTCGTTGGCCGATTCGATCCTGCCACCGAGCCCCAGCTCCTCCATAAACGCCCGCATGGCGTCCACCATGCGCTTCCGCCAGTGCAGCACGAACTCACGGTCGCCAAGCACCATGATCTCCCGCATCGTGAAGTTTCGAAGCCGGGCCAGCGCGCGGAAACCGCTGGGTTCGTTGCGCGAGCACCGGCTCTTTGCCGTGAACAGCCCATTGCCCGGCAGTTGCCGGTTCCGGAACCCGTAGTAGCAGGGATAACAGACAGAGGGAGCCGCGACCAGCTCAACGGGTTGCAGCACGCCATCCGTGGCGAGCGTGTCGAACGGGGTTTTCGAAAAATCATGTGCTGCGGCGAACCGCTCCAGCGTCTCCTGCCGTCCCTGTAACGGCGCCGCGACCATGATGTGATGGGGAAAATCCTTGAAGTAATTGATCCTTTTCAACAGATCCACGGGAACAAAGGTGGGATACGTCTGCTCGACGGCCCCCCATTGATTCGCAAGACGCACGACAAGGCCATCCAGCGCGTTCATCAGGCCCAGGAATTCTCCCTGGAGAAGGTATTGGCCCTCCGAGACTTCCACCACCTGGTGCGTCTCCTGCAGGTGCGAAAGTGGATTTTGATCCCAGAGTGGGGCGTGGGACGACTCGTACGGCCTATCCTTTTCCACCGACTTGCGGATATAGCGAAGACGCCCTATCGCATCCTCGACCCGCCGGCGGTCCACCGTCGCCTCTGAGACGATCCTTATCTGCGGTCCAAATTCCACGTCGGTGCGTCCCGGGCAGAGCCGGAGCACCTCGGCGCGGATCTGCTCCTGCAACCCCGCGTCAGAAATCTGGTAGTCGAAGATCGTTTCCATCACAATTGCGCTGTGCATTCCGATCCCACGGGAGCCGGTTCCTGGCCTGGGATCACGGTCAGGCAATAGGGATCGCGCCTGAGGCATTGAAACGTAAAACGCTTCAATGCCTCCGCCCCAAACAAACGATGCTGACCATAGGCAAATTCCTGCAGGCGGCAGTCAGGCGTCCGGTCAAACTGGAACCCCACGCGGTTGTAATCCATCTTCACGCTGCCGGCCTCGTGCCGCACATAATAGGTGAACGCGGCTTCCCGCCGTTTTCCGTCAGCATCCACCAGCGTTCCCCTGAAGAGCTTGTCCTCGCGATAGGGAACCCCGTACAGCTTTTCGAGATGCAGAAAATAGGTGAGGCTTTTCCGGTAATCGATCCCAAGGAGCAGAAATTGCACGCCCTGCTGCTCGAGCAATTCAAATGCCGAGCCCTCACCGAAGCAGACGGGTTTGCGAATACGCGTAATATCCTCCGAGCAGGCGCCGACCGCGGCAATCGAAAAGATCGGCTCTGCGCTTCGGACAACCCCTTCCCGGCTGCGCACGAACTCCGTCAGGCTTCCCACCGTCGAAGGTGTCGCCCGCACGTCAAATTCCTCGCCACGGCAGAAGGAATAGGTAAAGGCCGGCACGACGAGCGTCCCTGCAGGCCCCAACCGGTCGCGCAGCGCCCGATAGATACCCTCCATGCCGTCGGTAAGCACCCCCAGTGACGGCATGAAACTGTGCACCATCAGCGTGCTGCCTCGATCCACGCCGATCTGCTCCAGAAAATTAGAAAAGGCTGAATAACCGGTACTGCGCATTATCGTGCGGCGATCTTTCCAGAGACGATCCGTTCGACGGCGTGGAAATCCGTGTACATCGCGACGATCTCTTCAGGGGAAGGCTCGAAATGGAATTCCTGCTCGATGGCGACGAGCAGCTTGATATGTCCGAGGGAATCCCAGGCGGCGCAGGTGGCCGTGGTCACGGTTTCGTCCAAACCGGGATGTTCAAACTGGTCACGAAAAATCCGGATGAGCGTTTCGCGCACACTGCCGTTTGTTGACACGATGGGAATGACCCTGCGCCTACTTGCCGATCACCTGCGGGCGGTTGATGTAATTCTCCAACTCAACCGTGAAGTTGTCATCCGCTTTGTAGACATCCGTCCTGGTCGCGCGGGGGTAATGGCATTCCTTGCACGCCGCCAACTGTTCCACCCCCTTGTGCCGGCGGTGGATCTCCCGCGCCTTCGACATGGCCGGCCCCAGCCAGACCTCCTTCAAACTCTGCCGGTTCACGTCGCCCAGGATGTTGTGTCCCATTTCGTCGTTGCTGCACAGCAGCACCTGTCCATCGGCGCCGATGACCAGCCGGCGCCACAGCACCGGGCACCGGAAATTTTCGACGTACACGATTTCATGGTCCAGCCGCTTGTAGTCGATCAGCGGGTTGGTGGCGACCATGTCCACGATTGGCTGAAATGTGTCGTAGTAAGCCTTGGGATCCCTGGCAATGGCCGGCCAGATGCTCTGGACCTTGATCACGGGCTTCGTCGAGCCGCGCCGCTTCTTGATCTCCGCATAGGCTTTGATCTTGTTCAACGACTCCTCGAACTTCGCCGGCTTGCGGATCGACTCGTACGTTTCACCGAGTCCATCGAACGAAATCGTGAGCCAGTCCAGCCCGGCGTCGATCAGCGCCTCGAACTTCTCCGGAGTGAGCCGGACCCCGTTGGTCAGGGTGCTCACCTCCTTGATCCCCTTGTCCTTTGCGTATTTGGCGAACTCGACGAAATTGGGATGCAGCAGGGGCTCTCCGCGCAACGACAGCCGGATGGAATAGACATGGTTGGCCGCACACTCGTCGATAATCTTGTAGAACAACTCGGGGTCCATTACCTTGCGGGTCACCGCCTTCTTGAACTGGTCCGTGATCGTGTAGCACATCGGGCACATCAGATCGCACGCGCTCGACAACTCGACGTCAACGTGATCGGGAAACTTCGGCAGGATGTCCCACCGAGGGAACCAATGCCACATGATGCGGTTCCTGATGTAGGCATACAGGTGCCCCTTCCCCCGGCCGAGATGGAACCGGAGTTCGTCCCATTTCTTCGAAAGCGGTATCTGGTATTTGCGCGCCATGGGGTCCTCTTTCCTTTCCGTCCTGATCCCCGGCTGCCGTTCCCTGAGGAACCGTTACGGGTGTCGTTGTGTCTTGATCAATGCCTTGGCAAGAAGCGCCTTCAAAAACGCCTGCAGATCGTCGTAGTCAATACCCGTACGCCTGGCGATCTCAAGTACGCTCTCGTTCCCCTCCAGGTGAAACATGACCTCGCGAAGCTGCCGCTTGAGCGCCCGCTTGGTCCGCCAGTCGAGGTGCAGGTCCAGACCGCTCAGGAACGCCGGGCCTTTGAACACACGACGCGGGTAGATGTTGTCCTCCAGCAGTCGGATGATCTCCTCCAGGACCCGTGACGCCTCGGCAAGCTTCTGGGAACGAATGATGGACGGATTGTCGTCGGAAGTATGGTATTCCTCGTACGGCCAGCGGTTCAACGCGATCGTCGGGATATCCACTCCCGGACCGTTCGTGACACCTTCATCATTGATGATGATGGTGTGACAATAGGGGCCCTGCCGGAACTGCCCTCCCGTAATGCGCTGTAACGCCAGTTCGGCGGCCATATCAAGCACGTGGGTGTCCTGCCGGGTGCGTTGCAGCAACAAGATGTTGTCATGGCCCAGCATCTCGGAGAAGATTCCGAACGTGACCTTCGGAATGAATGCTTCGTCGTTCGCCAGGTAGGTGATCGAACCGATCGATTCCGGAAGAAATAAAAACCGGATGTTGTAGTAACCCGGCGGCCGGTGCGCAAGCCGGCGGAGCAGGTCCACGTGAACGACCACGCCCGAGATGCTGTCGTTGACCTGGGCGGGGTGGCAGACGTCCGCGATGATGAGAATATACTCGTCGGAGGTGCCGCGTATGTCGTATTCGCCTACCTTGAGAAAGCCTTCCCTGAACTCGCTCCGGATGACCACATGGTACTGCGCGTCGCGAGAAAGCTTTTGATGCACGGCATACGGCAGGCAGAATCCCCAGGTGCGGTCGTAGTACTTGAACACCCACGGAATGGCGTTGGGACGAGAGGAATTGGTGTGCAGATGCGCGTCCAGCTCCTCGAACGACATCACGCGGTCCACGGACACCGAATAGGAGACGAGGTGAAGGGGATTGTCCTTGAAGTCGAACACCTTGGAGGCGCGCCCACCTTCCATGACCTCAAGATAAGCCTCATGCACGACATACTGGGGGGGAACTGTCCATGTCCACACCTTCTGACCGGACGGATATGTTTTGATCCGGTAGCGCTGAGCGGCATCGGGAAGGTACTCCCCGATGATATTCAGCGCCATGTCCATGTCGTCGCAGACCAGGGTCCGGTGAAGCGGATGAAGCCGTGTCAGCAGCTCCATCATCATCCGTTCGTCCGGCCTGTCACGCTCGATATCCTTCATGTGTCCCGCTCTACCGTTACTCGCGCAGGTCCGATTGAAGAATCGGCGTCTCCCGCGGTATCCGCCGCCGCACGGTCCTGCCGACGACCCGCTCCCACTCGCTCGCCGGCACCATGCCGGGCCCGCATGGCCGCAAGGCCACGAGCATGTCATCGGTGACCGGAGTATCCGTTGGAATATCGCGCCGGGCATAGACCGCCCGCCTCAGTTTTTCTCGAAAGTATCCTTCCGACTGGGTGGGCCGCTTTCCGGGCGCGCCGCGCATACGCTCGACTCTGCGAATCGTGTCCACCATGCTGCGAAACTCGTCCGGGTCCGCCGACAACGACACGTCGGCCGCGGGCAGGTCCTTCGAGAGAATAAAATGTTTCTCGACCACCTGCGCTCCCACCGCCACCGCCGCCACTGCCGCCTCCGTCCCCCGCGTGTGATCCGACCAGCCGACGGCAACCTCGTAGCGATCCTTGAGGTACGGTATCGCGGCCAGATTGACTTCCTCGTCCGGTGTCGGATAGGCCCCCACGCAATGCAGGAGGACCAGCCGTTCCCGAGGAACCTCCCGGACGGCCCGGTAGATTTCGTCGGCCGTTGCCATGCCCGTGGACAGCAGTATGGGCTTGCCCCTGGCCGCTACAGCCCGAAGCAGCCGCAGGTGCGTGAGATCACCCGACGCAATCTTGAACGCGGGCATCAGCGGATCGAGAAACTCCACCGCTCCCTCGTAGAACGGAGTGGCCATGAAGATGATCTTCAGATCGGCGGCCATCCTGGCCAGTTCCAGAAACGCCTCGCGCGGCAGGCACAGGCTCCTGAACCGTTCCCGCTGCGAACGGTGCGTCTGTGCGATATAGTCCAGTACCGGCATTTCGGGATCAACCAGCTGGTCCGGGTCGTACATCTGGAACTTGACGACATCGGCTCCGCACTCCGCCGCGGCCGCCACCGAGCGGCGCGCCAGCTCCACATCCCCGCAATGGTTGCTTCCCACTTCCGCGATCACCAGCGTGCGTTCACCGATATCGACACTGCCGATCTGCATGGCCCGTCTTCCCGCGAGTTCCTTCAGGATTGCGTGCCCGCGTAGCCGACAGCCGCAGACATCGGATCGCTGCCCCGCCTGACATCGAGATCCACAGACGGCTTGTGATAGGCCAGGTTGAGGATGTATCCGCAGGAACAGCCGGGACACTCCTTCTTAAACATTGCCCGACACCGCTGCCGGTAGCGATCGGCTCCGAGGATGTCGGCAAGCGGCGCCTTCCGGATATTGCCGACCGGTGGCAAACCCCAGCAATTCGAATACACATCCCCATTGGCGTCGATGTCCACTCCGATGTAGCCCAGCGCACATGGAACATCCGCCCGCTTTGGATCGGAGAAATACCGGCGGGCGTATTCCAGCGACGACACGGTGTTGCCGATCAGTCCCGGCTCGTCCTGCTTCGTCTTGAGCAGTCCGTCAATCACGCAGTCCAGCGCCCGTTGATCGCGCAGGGCCATCAAGTCCGTCTGAATGCCCTGAAAAAAATAGGTGCCGCGGTCGATGAGGTTGAAAAAGAGCACGGCGCGATGCCGCCTCGCCAGCTCAACCAGGCCGCCCACTTCAGGAAGTGTCTTTTCCATGAGCGTAGCGGCCAGCTTGACGTCCAACTGCCAGCCGTGCGCCGCCCGCTGCGCGGAGAGAAAGTCCAGGTGCCGCACGGTCTTTGCGGTGTTTCCCGGCACGCCCCGGATTTCGTCGTGGAGTGTCAGCCCTTCCAACGAAAAAATAATCTGCGTCAGCCCGACCTTGTGGAGCGCCGTCAATTTCTCCGGATTCACCGACAACCCATTCGTCGTCAATCCGATCGTCTCAAAGCCGAGCGTGGCGGCCTCCCTGACGACCTCCGGCAATTCGGACCGCATCGTCGGCTCCCCGCCGGTGAACATGACCTCCTGCACGCCGATGGCGCGAAGCTGCGCAAGGACCGATCGAAACTCCGGGAGCGTCAACTCGTTGTCATGATGAGACTTCCAGTAATCGCACGTAATGCACTTGCTGTTGCAATTATCCGTCAGCTTGACCTTGGCATAGCGGAAGACTGGTTCAAGACGCTGCAGGGCCGCCGCGTCGTCCTGCGCCTCCCGAAACTGCTGAATCATCCTGATCTGGTTCACGGCCGGTCCTTCCCTGCTATTGCAGCCGCCACTTGACGGTCGGGTACAGCACCTGCTCGTCCACCTGCCCCTTGGCGCGGATGACGGATCCCAGCATTTCCTCGATCAGGACGTCGTTGAGCAGCCGCGGCTTCAGACCCAACTCCGGCAGTTTCGTCAGTTTCGGATTGTAGTAGTGCTGCTCCTGCTCCGCGCGCGGATTGGGCAGGTGCTGAATGCCGACGTTCAACCCCAGATGGGCGCCGGCTGCCTTCACCCGATCGGCGAGGCCCTGGATGGTGAAGACTTCCGTGAATTGATTGAACACCCGGCACTCGCCCACCTTGGGGGGGTTCTTCACGGTGAGGTCCACGCACTGGATCGTATCCTGGATGTTCAGAAAACCCCGCGTCTGCCCGCCCTTGCCATAGACGGTCAGCGGAGTGCCCAAGGCGGCCTGCACGCAGAACCGGTTCAGCGCCGTTCCGAACACCGCGTCGTAGTGGAAGCTGGTGCGCAGCAGCTCAGGATTCAGTCTGGTTTCCTCCGTCTCGACGCCGTAGACCACCCCCTGGTTCAGATCCGTGGCCCGGAGCCCCCAGACCCTGCAAGCAAACATCATGTTGTGGCTGTCGTGGACTTTCGAAAGGTGATAGAACGACCCGGGCTGCTTCGGAAACGGCAGCACGTCCTTGCGCCCGTTGTGCGTGATCTCGATGTAGCCTTCCTCGATGTCAATGTTCGGCGTGCCGTACTCGCCCATCGAGCCCAGCTTGATGAGATGCGCATCGGGACACTGGCTTTTCATCGCAAAGAGCAGGTTCAACGTTCCGATGACGTTGTTCTGCTGGGTCTCCACGGCATGGCGCCGGCTGATCATGGAGAACGGCGCCGACGGCTGCTCGGCATAGTGGATGATCGCTTCGGGCTTGAAATCACCCAGGATGTGGTACAGGAACCGGTCGTTGGTCGCGATGTCGACCACCCGGTCCAGGATCGTCTTCCCCGTCACGGCACGCCAATGGCGGACCCGCTGGTGCATGGGTGGCACCGGCCATAACGGCATGGCTTCGCTTTCCTGCTCCCAGTAACGCTTCGCTAGGCTGTCTGCAATCATGACCTCGTGCCCACGGTTGGAAAAATACATGGCCGTGGGCCATCCCAGATATCCGTCGCCTCCAAGTACCAGGATTCTCATCCACTTCCTCCTACATTATTCCCTAAGGTCGAACTTGACTCATTCTGTGCGACCAATGCCGTCTCCGTCATCAATTCATGCGCCCAAGTCTTCGCCCAATCCTGACGCGTCAACGCAAAGCGGTTGGCGAATGTTTCATGGGCTTCACGTACTTGCTTCGTCTGCCACCACGATACCGGGTCCTCGTAGATCCGCTGAACCTGCCTGGCAGCGGCGATTGGGTCGTCGAACAGGATGCCGGCCTCGCGCAGCCGGTCAAAGTACGGGATAGCAGCCGCACGGCATTCCCAGTGCGATGATTTCCAGAACAAGACACAGGGCACATTAAAAGCCAGCCCCTGAAGAAATGTCGTTCCCGGGTGATCAAAAACCGCCAGCCTTGCCGCTCTCAACCTGTCCTCAAACTTCATCGAGAAGTCATCGAGATGCACCCTGGCATCGGCATCCCGAAGCCGCCGGGCCTGGTTCCACCCCAAGTCTTTTGGCGACAGCCGCACGAGCAACCGCCCTGCTAACTGTTGCGTCAGCGAATTGATGAACTGAAGCCGCCAGGAGAAATATTCCTCGTACTGATTCTCCATTGGGGAGTTGTGCATCCGGTTGAGAGAGATGTAGAAATCCGTGGATGTGTAGAGAATGCAGTCCGATTGCCGGTCCGGACTTGTCTTGGCCAGCAAAGACAGACTGGGATAGGGAAGGTCCCTGACTTTTGGATCATTCGCCAGCTCAGACCACCCCCACGCATACCACCTGTCTGTAAAACTTCGCTCGAGCACTTCCCAGCTCGCGACTCGGGCCAGCCCGTACATGCAGCCATGCTGCACACCAATGAGACGACTCCCCCGTTCAGCACACTCGGCAGCCAGAAATTTAAAATAATCATTGCACGCCCACCCACACGCTGTCACCAACACCTTGGGCGGTCGATTCCAACCGCGAACGCTGGCGGCGCGCGCCCGTTCATATCCTTCCAGGTAAATAGTTGGAAAATTGGAAACAAGTGACGCAATCACGACACGCTCAAATTCATCTCTTGCCTGTAACCGCTCTAGCCCGGTTCGACGAGGACTCCTATCTCGCTCGCTACAGGTGCTATCGCGAAAAGTCTCGAGCAAAGGCCAGACCCGATAGTGAGACTCGCGCAGCATTGTCAGCGCGTGCTCGAACGTCATGTCTTTCATATCACAAAACACAACATCCTGTGGCTGGATGAGTTTGGCCAAACGAAGGAAATACTTGAGGATCACCCGATCGATTTTGTTGGCCGTGGAAGAAATCGTCCCCACAGGATCGTCCGGAAATTCAGCAGCGCGATCAGGCATGACACGACCCAGCATGCGTAGCACATGAGAATACAATTGCAGCGGATATCGGTCAGTCCGAAAATAAAAATCTACGCTTTCCTCTGTGTCACGAGGAGTTTTCCAAGAACCCGGCGCCAGACATAGTGTCCGAATGTTCGGGACCGCATCTAGGGCGTCACAGATTTGGACATATCGCGCGTACAAATCCTGGACATAGTAATTTAGCCACACACCTAGTAAGATGCGCCAGTATCGAACCCCGTGCGAAACCCGGTGGACCGCATTCAAGTATGCCGCCAATTCTTCTGTCAGGTGATCCGAGACGCGAATACAGTACGTGATTCCATTCTCCACGCGTTTTCGATCGTTCCAGGGGTTCGGAAGAAGTTGATGTTTGAGGTTTTCCCACTCATGCCGACGGTCATAGAGCGTGCACCAAGGCCCCAGGAACAGGAGCTCATCATCCGTATCCCAGAACGCCTTGTAGCTCGTCATGGCTAGGAACATGTCGTGCCTCCCTCGGCGCCTCCGAGGCAGCAACTGAGCTTGGGCGCATCTGGATGCAGACGCCCGCAGCGGCTCTGCTGGCAGTCATTGTAGGTCCTGAACACCGGCTTGGCTGCCGGCCCTTCCAGAAAACCTTCGACCGTCTTTTTCTCAAGCGCCCGCGCGTACACGGCGCAGGCCGACTCGAATGCCTCAAACGTTTGTGAAATTTCGGCATCCCCGTGCCTGAAGGCCGGGCACAGCCAGCTCATGAACACACCCCTTCGGATGACTTCCTGGAGAAACAGCGTCCGGTAGGCGCTCGACGGCCAGCCGTCCGGTCCAAGAAATGTCGCCGTCGGGCGACAGGCAAAGTCGCTGGCGGCCTTCACATAATTGATCAGGCCGTTCCGGCCAGCAGCTTCGTTGAAGCCGTTCATGAGTACCTGGCCCGTCTCGTGCAACCGGCCGATCACGTCGTGGCTCTGATAGAAGCGAATCGTGGCCAGGCAGGCGGCGAGAGATGATTGCTCGGCGCCGTTCGTCGTGGAGAGCAGAAAGCACCGCGTGTCCTTGTGCCGAAGCCCACCCCGTTCCATGCAATCCCTGCGGCCCAGCAACGCCGCCAGCGCATATCCGTTGGCCATGGCTTTCCCGACGGACATCAGGTCCGGCGTTACACCGAGCAGCGAGTAGGCCCCGTGGAGGCTGTAGCGAAAGCCCGTCACGACCTCGTCAAAGACCAGCAACGTGCCGTGCTGGCTGCACAGGGCCCGAATCCGCTCCAGAAATCCTGGCACCGGCTTCGTTTCGCGGCATGGCTCCAGAATCACGGCGGCCAGTTTGCGCGGGTGCTCGGCAAATATCCGTTCGACACTTTCCACATCGTTATAGCGGAACGGCACTGCAAGACGGCTGATGGCCTGCGGAATGCCCGTATCCATGACGGTGTTGCCGATGAACCAGTCGTGAATGCTGAGAAAGGGCGCGCTGGCATCGTAGGCTACCGGTTCACGCCCCGTGATCGCTCTCGCCAGCCGAAGCGCGGCGCTGTTGGCGTCGGACCCGTTCTTGGCAAACTTCGCCATGTCCATGCCGGCGAACAATTTGACCAGGGCTTCGGCGGCTTCCACCTCCAACGTGGTGGGGCGGGAGAAATTCTGGCCGTTCCGAATGGCGGCGACGGCCGCCTCGTCGATCGAGTCTTCGGCATGCCCAATCAGGACGTTGTTGATCCCCATACCCCAATCCACAAACTCCCGGCCGTCGATATCCAGGACGCGGCCGCCCTTCCCGCTCAGGAACGCCCGGGGCGCGTTCGACGGAAACTGGTCGTCCCCCTTCGAGTAGGTGTGCGCGCCGCCCGGGATCACATCGTGCGCGCGGGCGCTGAATGCCCCGCCCTCCTGGGACGCAGGCACGTTGCGGGTGCTGTTGGGTGACGGAGACATGGTTATTGGCTGCGCCAGACCGAGTTGTCCTCGTTGCACGCCATCGCCTGAATCACGGTCCTGGCATTGGCAATACCCTCCCGAAGGGAATCCGCCGACGCGTCGCCGTTCTTGAGCCGGTCGAGAAACGCCCGCGTGTCGTCAAGATACATCGGTTCCACCCACTCCCAGCCCGGCTTCATTTTCATGCTCGGCCACTGGGCCGTATCCACGCGCGCCTCGTGGACCTGCCAGTCGCGGTTGTCGGCACGATAGAGTCGCACCACGCGCTGCCCCCAATCCCATTCGATCGTGCCCTTCTCCCCGATAAACTTCGCCTTGCAGGCATAGGCCCGTTGAATCATGTCGGTATGCAGGACGATCATCGGTCCGTGGTCGAACTCGACGAGCATCTGAACGACATCGTGCGTGTCGATCGCCAGGCTGGAGTTCTTACCGGCAAAACAGGCCAGACGGGACACAGGGCCGAACAAATAGACCAACCACTCGAGATCGCAGACCGCATCCAGCCCGCCCCCAAGCGACCTGCGGGACGGGTAATACTCGGTATACGGCTCGTACGGGTGCCAGTCGGGAAGCCACTCGCCGATTTCCACGATTCCGGTCAAAACCGGCCCGATCGCCTGCTCCTTGATCCAGCGCCTGATCTGCCTCACCCCTTCATGAAAACGCTTGTTGCAGCTCACATGGGTGACCAGCTTTTTTCGTTCGACGCCGGCCAGCAGCTCATCCAGCCCCTCCAGCGAATGGGAAACCGGCTGCTCGGTCATGAAGTGCCACCCCTGCTCCACGGCCAGCTCCAGGTACGACATATGCTCGGCCGGAGGGACACAGATGAAAATGGCATCCTGAGACAAGCGGCACAACTCCGCCACCGTGCCGATGGTCTGGATATTGAACTGCCGCTCGATTTCCTTCCGCCGATCGACGCGCACATCCATTCCCACGACCTCCCCGGCCTTCAGGTCGAGCACGTGGCGGATGCGGCGCGCCCCCATCGATCCGCAGCCGACAACCACGAACTTCGTCACCGACCCACCCTCGCCGCCGCCGGATAGCGCAATTCGTATCGCTCAATGCATCGGACGACATCGTGCAGATGGAACGGAGGCTGCATCTCCTGATACAGCCTCTCGAACAACGCGCGGTTGAACTCCAGGTCCTCCAGATAATCAATGGAAAGGCGGATGTGGGAAAGGTCCTCGGGGCTTGTCAGCTCCGCGTACGGGAATCGCTCCGGATGGTTGCGGATGAACGGCGTCACGTGCTCGCGCTCCTCCCCCTGCCCGGCTTCCCGCCAGGCCTGCTCCAGTGCTCCGAATGTGAAAGCTTCGACATCGGCCCCGTACGGAAACCGGGCGGTCCGATTGTTCGACGCGTGCACCGCGCCGTTGCGATCGGCCAGCAGAAGATCGACGACCCGGTCGACAATTTCGGGATCGGCGAGAATGTCGTCTCCTGTGACGCGGACAATGATGTCCGATCCAGCACAATCTGCCCACCTTGCCGCCTGATAATAGCGATCCAGCACGTCCTGCTCGCTTCCGCGGAAAACGTGCCAGGATTGCCCGGTCGCGTAGGCGGCGAGCGGATCATCGGTCGGGCTGACGGTTGTCGCCAGCATGACGTCCTGTAGTCGCCGGGCCCCGCGCAACTGCTGGAACAGATGCCAAACTGCCGGCCGGCCGGCAATAGAGGCCAGCGTCTTCCCCGGAAGTCGAGACGATCCCATCCGGGCCTGCACGATGGCGACGACCAAAGGTTTACGGATCGAAGGCATCTGGTCAGACAATGTCCACCATACGATAGTCCGCGCTCGATGCCTTGGCAGCCAGGATGAGGTTGAGAGCGGCCCGCCCCTGCTTCAGATCGGTCAGAGGAATGGCACGTCCCCGAAGACAATCGAGGAAGTGGCGAGCTTCCTCCACGTACATCGTGTTCACGTCATACCCGGCAGGTTCGTCGAAGACGGTCCAGCGTCCTTCACGGCCGCCTTCGAACAGCTCGACTGCACGTCTTCGAATGTCCCATCGGATCGTCCCCTCCTCGCCGAAGAACTCGAAGTTCCGCTGGTAGGCTCGCTGAGTGTAATCAAGATGAATCCCGCCGATTGCTCCCGAGGCGAATTTCAGGATGACCTCGGCCGTGTCTTCCGTTTCAACCTCCAGCGAACTGACGTGGCCGGCAAAACACGCGACCTGCGTGACCGGTCCCAGGAACCATGTCAGATAGTCGAACTCATGGGAGTCCAGCAGGACTCCTCCCCCGAGATTCTTCATGGCGCTATAGCCTTTTCGAAAATCCTCCCAGGGATGCCAGTCCGGAAGATACTGCCCGAATTGGCAGCGCGCCGAGGTCACGCGCCCGATCGTGCCCTTGTCCAGCAAGGCCTTCATCATCTGGAAGCTGGGATGAAACTTCCAGTTGGAGCCGACGAATACGACAAGGTTCCGTTGTTCGGCTTCCCGCATGAGATCGTCAACGCCGGCCAGCGTATGGGAAAGAGGCTTTTCAATGAAGAGATGACACCCAGCCCGTGCCGCTTCCAGCGCAATCGGAATGTGATATGCGGAAGGCGCCGTGACGAACACCGCATCGGTTGTGGATGCGAGCGCTTCGGACAGCGTGGCGCAGACGGGAATCTTGAATAGATCGTGCACCTCCCGCCGACGGTCCTCCTGCGGATCGACCCCGACCAGATCCGTAACCTTGAGCGCCTGAAGATTCTTGAGATGCCGCCTGCCGATGGATCCGCAGCCGGCTATCACGATGCGCATGGCCCGCGTCCCCATCAGCCCGCCATGACCTGTTTCACGCTTCGGATCACGTGTTCCACCTGTTCATCGGTCATCGCCGGATAGAGCGGGATCGAGAGAGCCTGCCCGTAATACCGCTCGGCGACGGGGAAATCACCCTCCTTGAATCCCAGATGCGTCCTGTAATACGGCTGAAGATGGATCGGGATGTAGTGGACCTGGGTCCGGATATCCCGCTTCGCCAGCTCCTCGACAACCTCCTGCCTGGTCCGACGAATGCGGTCGAGCTTGATCCGGATTGCATACAGGTGGAACGAGGATTCCGCCCCTTCACGCTCCAATGGTAGCACGATTGTGTCGCAATCACGCAGCGCAGCGGTGTACCGGTGCGCGATCTCGCGACGCCTCGCCACGATCCGGTCCAGTCGGGCGAGCTGACGGAGGCCGAGCGCGCACTGCATGTCCGTGATCCGGTAGTTGAAGCCCAGCGCCTGCATCTCGTAGTACCACGGGCCCTGCCCACGCGCGATGCGGTCGGGATCGTTTGTAATGCCGTGCGAGCGCAGGATGCGGATCCTGTCCAGCGCCTCGGTGTCGTTCGAGAGGACGGCCCCTCCCTCGCCCGTCGTGATGTGCTTCACCGGGTGAAAGCTGAACGTGGTCATGCGCCCGTGCGATCCCGAGCCGACCGTTCGCCAGATACCATGCGCATCCCGCCACCGTGCGCTGAGTGCATGGGCGGCGTCTTCGATCACGACCGCGCCATGGCGGGCCGCGACGGCGCGAATGTCGTCCATCCGGCACGGATGACCCGCAAAGTGGACGGGCAGGACGACTCTCTGCGCCGACGACGGCGCGCGCCGCAGGTAGTCGTCGAGTTTCTCCGGGTCCAGCGTGATCGTGGACGATTCGATATCCACGAAGGCGGGGCGCGCGCCGCAGTACAGCGCACAGTTGGCGGAAGCGACAAAGCTGATCGGCGAGGTGATCACTTCCCAGCCTGGCCCGACCCCGCTCGCAAGACAGGCCAGGTGAAGGGCCGCAGTTCCGTTCGACACCGCCACGGCTCCTGCCGTCCCACAGGACCGAGCAAGCGCCTGCTCGAATTCCACGATCGCCGGTCCCTGCGTGATGCGCTCAGACCGCATCACGGCCTCCACGGCGTCAATGTCCTCCTGCTCGATCCACTGACGGCTATACGGGATGTCTGCCACGCGGCTACCTTCTCAGGAACTCAGGCACGGAGGGTTGAAACGTACCAGGGAATCGATTCATCCAATCCCTGGGCAACCGTCGCGCCAGGCTCATACTCGAGCAGAAGCCTGGCCCTGCTGATGTCGGCCTGGGAGTGCCGAATGTCTCCGGCCCGGAAGGGCCCGAACTGCGGTTCGACGCTGCCAAGCTCCGGGCGAAACTTTGCCAGCCGATCACGAATCATGGCGTACAGCTCCAGCAGGCTGGTCTGCGTCCCAACCGCGATGTTGTAAACCGTATTCAATGCCGGCCCTTGATCGGTAGTGGCGGCCAGTACGTTGGCCTGAATCACGTTGCTGACGTGGCAAAAATCCCTGGTATTGGCGCCATCGCCGTTCACCACGCACGGACGTTCCCGGAGGAAATTCCCCACCCAGGTCGGGAACACGGAGGCATACGGGTTATCCGCGTTTTGACGCCGCCCGAACACGTTGAAGTACCGAAGACCGATGCATTCGCTGCCGTAGGTCTTGCTAAACACATCAGCGTACAGCTCGTTGACGCATTTGGTGACCGCGTAGGGTGACAGCGGCTTACCGACGATATCCTCACGCATTGGCAGGACGTGATGATCGCCATATACGGCGCCCGAGCTGGCGTACACAAACCGCTTCGCCTTGGCATCACGCGCAGCGACCAGCATGTTCAGGAAACCATCGATGTTGGCGCGGTTACTCCGTTGGGGGTCAGCGATTGAACGAGGCACAGAACCGAGCGCCGCCTGATGAAGCACATAATCCACGCCTTCACAGACTTTGGCGCAATCTTTCGGTTGAATAATATCACTTTCGTGGAAGGCAAACTTCTTCCATTTCCCGTCCCCGACACAGTCCCGCACTTGGTCCAGATTCCGCTGGAGACCGGTCGCAAAATTGTCACACCCCACGACCTGCTGATTATGCTGCAACAGGAACTCGAGTAGATTCGACCCGATGAAACCGGCGACCCCAGTCACCAGCCATCGCCTGGGTGACGCTACCAGGCTTTCCCTGACGTTATCGAATTGTGCCATCTGAGCGTATCAAGCTTCGCCGGGGTCACGTTTAAAGAGAGCACCCTGAGATCTTCTTCCTCCTCCAGCACCAGCTTACCTATAAATCCTGCATATGCAAAAAGATACAGTGCGGCGGTATTCGTCAAGAGCACTTCCGCTACCAGTCTCCCGTCACCAATGTTCTTGTGCTAGAAGCGACATGCCTTCTGCAATGCCCAACTCGCATGACTGAGACCTCACGCAAACCGCTCCAGGATGGCATAGGAATCAACGATCAGCACCTGTGCGCCCCAACGCCTGAAATGCTCAAATGTTTAATGGCGATCGCCGTTAGTCTGTGCCTCTACGCTTACGCTGCTGAACCCCATGGGGTAGGAGAAATTTATCCATCGACAGATCATGGCTCACCACGATATGCCCAATGATTCCCTGCTTCTACGGAACCTGTGCCAGCGTCATGCAGCGCCGTAGATGGCCAAGGCCGATGTACACAATGCCATTAGTTCGGAATACTACGATTGGTCCGTTCATGTACAGCCTATGGCGAGCCATGTAGGCTGATTATTTCCAACGCACGCTCAGCCGTCAACCTGTTTACCGACGAGCGACCGCAGTTCGGTCACTGATATCCATTGCGAATTGGTTTCGCTGGCGTACCGGACCCCCTCAGCCAGAGACTTGCCTTCCTGCCAGCGATCGCCCCCCCACCAGTTGAAGACCGGTGTAATGACATACATATCATCGCATTCCAGGGTGTGGCGAGATTCATCCTCCGCCACCAGCACTTCATGAACCTTCTCGCCGGGCCGAATGCCTGTGAATTCCATACGGCAGCCCGGTGCGATAGCCTCCGCAAGGTCGGTAATACGCATGCTTGGGATTTTGGGTACGAATATTTCTCCGCCACGGCCCTGATCCACACATCGGACAACAAAGCGAACACCCTGCTCCAGCGTGATCCAGAAACGTGTCATGCGCTTGTCCGTGACCGTGACCCGCCCCATTTTGCTTTGTTCACGGAACAGCGGAATGACGCTGCCGCGGCTTCCAATGACGTTCCCATAGCGAACGCAGGAGAAACGAGTATTGGCGGAACCGGAGTAAGAATTGCCTTGAATAAACAGTTTCTCCGCCACCTGCTTGGTCGCGCCATATAGATTGACAGGGCTGACGGCCTTGTCCGTGGATAGCGCGATCACCTGCTTCACGCCGCAATCAATCGCAGCATCGATGACGTTCCTGGCCCCCATAATGTTCGTCTGGACCGCCTCGAATGGATTGTATTCGCATGCCGGTATCTGTTTGAGCGCCGCCGCATGCACGACCACGTCCACACCGTGAAAGGCACGGCGGAGACGATCTCGATCACGCACATCGCCGATAAAGTACCGAATCGGCGACTTCTGATCGTCCGGAAACTGCTGGCGCATGTCGTACTGCTTAAGTTCATCCCGACTGAATATGACGAGCTTTTCTGGATCATACTCAGCCAGCACCAGCTCGACAAACTTCTTCCCAAATGAACCGGTGCCTCCAGTGACCAGAATACTTTTTCCAGAAAAGATAGATTTACTCATCTTGATTTTCTTCCCAAAACACGTTTGTCTAGCTTGGTAGGTTCCAACAAGATAAACAAGAAAAACATCTACATCCCAACGTTACCTGATGTTTAGCAAGGCTCACAAAGATCGGAATCTGAGAATTCCCAGCAAGACTTTACCTGAGAGGATACAAGACCTGTAGATTCAGTTGACGTAGCAACCGACGCATCACACCGCCATCACGTCCCGAACATCGATTTCTACCGCTGCCGCTTGCTGTATAAGTCGAACACTGATAACCAGCCGGTGGCAGTTGTTTTTGCGAAGGAGAATTCCCTGCACCCCTTGCAATGGCCCTCGCACGACCTCGACGGTAATACCCTCACGGAGATAGGGATGAGGATCGTACGGGAGCACGCTTCTCATCAGCGTTTTCAGAGCCTCGATCTCCTCATCGGGAATTGGCTCGGGACGCCCAATGCCCCCCACAACCTCCACCACTCCTGACACTTTCTGAACCGACAACTTATGCTGTTGTGCTATTCGAACGAAACAATAGCCGGAGAACAAAGGGACTTCAATTTCTTTCTTGCGATCTTTCCACTGGCTCAACCGTTTCACGGTCGGCAGCAACGACTCATTACCCTGCTTGTCAAGCTGATCCCTCACCATTTTTTCATGGCGAGACTTGGTGCGGAGTGCGTACCAGCGTGGCACGGCCATGACTTCGTTCACGCACGGCCCCTTGCATGGCGGACGGAACGAGCGGAAAATACGAGACTGGCAAAACCAGCGGATTGCACAACCATACGCCTAGCGCTACTTCATCTTGAGCGTTCGGATCAACGCGTCAAGCTTGGCCGATCTTTGCGCGCCACTCAGCATCAAATTCTTTATGTAGGCCTCATCGACATGCCCTACCCGTTAGGCAATGATGAGCTGCGTCTTGAGCTCACCCGAAGATTCCTTCGCGATATACAGGCAGCGGATAAATTCCGCGATCGTCTCTCGCTCTTTACCTTCCGCAATATAGGAGGCGATAGATACTGCCGTTCACTGCACTTAATCTCTGAACCTAAAACCCAGAACGATGCCCGCGTTTTTCTTAAGAGCGTATATGCCTACGACCCATTGACACCGCTTCCTGCTACAACTAAAGATTTTCGAACCGCGCCCCAGCCGTTCGCTTTTATCTCGAATCCCACCTATCGCGCAACATGCAATTATGGCTTCGCCTTCTGACTTACAGCCAGCGCTAAAAAACACGGGCCCATTTACCCGCTGGCGCTAGGCCAGCAGACCAAGCACGCACACTTTTTCGTCCGGCACCTTAGATTGCCGAACTAAATCCATCTGTTCAACTTGCTGGTCGAAATCGGTCAACAGCAACAAGTCGAAATTCCACTGATTCAACACATCTATACTTGACACTTGGTAGCCGAGAAAGGTCTGCGTCTCGGCGTTCCCAACAAAGCCCACGAAGGTCAACCCCATCTCCCGCACGGTGAGATACGCCATTTCCGCTACGTCCGTCGTGCCAAATATCACCACCCGGGTACCGCCACGAATCTGCAGACGCGATAGAGATTTCCGCAAGCGTAATCGCATGTCACGGTAATGCGACAACGAATAGTCCAGGTAGCGGTAGGTGAGACGGGCCTTCTCAGAAAATCCAGTCGGGGTCAGCAAGTACTTAATCCGGTGTGAGGGAATCGTGGTGATTTTGATGTAGCCCTTGCGGGCCAATCGTTTGAGGTAAAGATTGGTCAGTCCTAATGCAACGCCTAAGCGGGTTGCCAGTGACCGCTGGGTTGCATGGCAGTCTTGCTCCAACGCAATGAGCAGTTGTAGATCGCGTTGTCTTTTTATGTCCATATTAGCTTTGCGTGAAATTTAAGACGTTCAAAATTTGAACACAAAGCAATGCCGGCGTCAAGTAAATGAATGGATACAATGGAAACGCCTGCGCACAAAATCCCTATGAGGCTCGACACTCAGCACAGCAGAATTTCCGTACAGACGAGTTCCGCTTCTGAACCATTCCGTACGGAGTTCGTTCACGACGCTACCGTGATAGCGTATTTGGCCCAAAAAGTCCTGTGATAACCTCGCAAAAGCAAGAAGAATATTTGCGCCGAGGGACGCTAGAGGTTGAGGCTCAGGGTAAAATTGAGTACACTACAGTCCACCTACAAGTTGCATCGCCGATTCATACGTCAGTCTAAACAAACATGCCTAGCTCTCGAATCAGCGCCATCATTCCCGCTTACAACGGCACGACGCGCTATCTAGATCGGGCGATTCGCAGCGCGCAGACGCAAACGCACGGCGCCGTGGAGGTGATCGTCATCGACGACGCCTCATCCGACGACACTGGCGGTCTCGTCGCCAGCTTTTTGGATGTCCGCTATGTACGCCGGAGGGACAACGGCGGCCAGGCTGCCGCCCGCAACGATGGTGCCAGGCTGGCGACAGGCGGCTATCTGGCGTTTCTCGATCAGGACGACCTCTGGGAGCCAACGTTCCTCAAAGAAACGCTCGCCATCCTGCAAGCGCATCCAGCAGCCGCGCTGGTCCATTGCGACGGTTATCAAGTCAACGAGCAGAACGCCATTCTCGAGTATGACGCTGCGATCAAATATCCGTGTAGCATTACTCAGATGCTGCGCGGTGGGCACGATGCCGCCACCTCTGGCACCCTCTTCCGCAAAGCCTGCTTCGATGCGGTGGGCGGCTATGATGCCCAACTCAGAATGTGGGAAGACATCGATCTTGCCATCCGTCTCTATCAGCGATTTCCCCTCCTCTATATTCCAAAACCGCTCTACCGCCACCGCCTCTACGGACACAACGCCTCCCGAGAAATTGCATCGGAGCGCGCCCTGCAAGACAGGCTACGTTTCCTGGAGCGTCATGCGCCATCCTGCCCTCTTGGCTCGAAGCTGGCCAAGGCGCTGGCCTGCGACTGGGCACATTACTACGGGGACGTCGGAAAGTTTCACTTGAGCTCGGGCCGACGTCACGAAGCCCGCCACGCGCTCTGGCAGGCCCTGCGCTATCACCCGTTCGATCGCAAGGCCCTGTTGCGCTTGTTGCGGTGCTACTTGTAGCCCGCTTCCCCGCTTTTTCTATCCTTGACCGCGTAGATCTTGATCTCGGTCCCAAAGCCGAGATGCCCTAACAGAAAGCAGAGCGGGCGGACCAACGCATGATCGATCAGCCACCGCCAGAATGGTGCACAGTTCCACTGTTGCATCCAGAAACGGTCCAGACTTGCCATGAAAAACAGTGACCCGATGGCCGTGCGCATCCTGATCACACGAAAGCCAGCTTTCCGTAGCGTCTCCGACAGGGTGGGCTTGTCGAAATGATAGAAGTGTCGCGGGAGTTCCCAGGGAAACCACCATCGCTTGAACACCCTGGCTTCCAGGCTGCCCGCATTGGGCACAGCAATCACCACCATCCCGTCCGGCTGCAACAATTGGCGTACACGGGCCAGCGTCGCCACGGGGCTGAGCATATGCTCCAGTGTGTGGCTCATCAGGACAATGTCAAAGGAGCCGTCCGAATACGGCGCTGTTTCGAGCGTTCCGGCATAGACCCTCCCCTCCAACTTTTCACGGGCAATGGTAACCGCGTGGTCGCTGAAATCGATGCCCTGCACGTCCCACCCCTGCCCCTGCAGAACCTGTAGATTCGCACCGACTCCACATCCGATATCGAGCAGGCGTCCGGTGCCGATCCAGGGCACGACATCGCGTTGCCGAATTAGGCATTTTACATATTCGGGATAGAGAAAGAGCCGGCGCAGGCCACGCACCCACCAAGGCGCCGCCGAGGGATAGCCATAGAATTCTTCCCGCAGTCCCTGTTTGATCCACGCAGACACCTGTTTCGCCAAACGCTGGATTCCCGTCCGTGTCCGCACCGACACAGGGGCGAAGTATTCTGTTGGATAAAGCCGTCCGATTTCGTCACGGCTCGGGCGCGGATTCAGATACCGCAAGCCACATTCAAGACATCGTACTACGGTAAAAAGTTCCGGGGAGTCGGACAGAAAGTCCCGCTGCTGCACGACCACCTCAGTTTGGAGCGAGTGGCACAGATCACATGCGACGTTTTCCATCACGGAGTTCCCGCCGGCAGGAAAAACGAGCGGACCCACCGAGTCAGACACCGCAATGCGGTTGAACTGCTGCAACCCTGTTTCAGAGCCAACCGTGCCCCCTGGATCAACCGGGCTCTGCCCTCACGACGACGGCCTTCTCCTACCAACCATTTTCCCAAATCCCCCCAATAGGCAGCCTCCTGGCTCAAGAGGAACCGATCCTGCTCCGAAGTCAGTGGGAATTCACAGCGCATCTTTTCAATGAGCAGCCGGCGATGTTCCAACCCCACTAAACTCGGCTTGATGCAGGACTGCCGATGGAATGTGAGTGGCTCGGCCACATTCGCGATCTCACTGATCGCGGCGATCCTGGGCCAGAGCTCATGGTCGTCCATACCGGCCGCCCCGAACACCTCATCAAATCCTCCTGCCAGCTGCAGAGTGGTCCGGCGTATCATGGCCGCGGATGGCGTGGGAACATACCCTTTCGTAAACAACCGGTAGAAATGGTCATTCGGGATATACCCTTCGCCGACTTCACCAGTGGGGCGACCAATGCGGTCAATGTGCACCACGTTGGTGATGACCAAACCAACAGCTGGCCGGGCATCTAATATCGCTGTTTGCTTTTCAAGCTTGTCTGGCGCCCAAAGGTCGTCATGATCCAGCAACGCGAGATAGCGTCCGGAGGATTCCTGTATCCCGCGATTGCGGGCCGCTGCCACACCCCGGTTGTCCTGCCGAATGCACCGCGTCACCTGTGGATGCTCGCAGACAAGATCAGCGGATCCATCGGTTGACCCATCGTCAACCACGATGACTTCAAAATCTGTCATAGTCTGCGCTGCCACACTCGCTAGCGTCTCACAAATGAAGTCGCGGGCGTTGTAGATCGGAATGATTACGCTCACGATTGTAGACGTCCCCGCCATAGTCACAGCTTCACTGCCTCCAGCACGACCGTCATTTCTTTGCACACGTTCCAGAGGTACCAGCGGGCGCGTTTCTGAAAGTAGGTGGGTAAAAACTTGACCGGCTTCCGCATAGTATAGGCAGTCGACACCGTCCTGAGGCTGGTCTTGAGGCCGTAATAATTAGGTGATTTGAAACACTCGAAATTCTCCTTGGTCATAACCCGCACGTGCGTCGGATTCATAAAGGTCTTTCAGGACGCATAATAAGGCCTTTTCACGGTCACGCGGACTCTTGGCATACACACCCGATATAGACTCACTATAGATGGGATGACGTCCCGCATGTGTTCGAGGAAGTGGATCGAATAGGCGGCGGCAATACTCCCGTCCTTGAACGGTAACCCCCGCTCAAAATCGTAGACCACTTTGACCACAGGCAGCCAGCATAGATCAATACTCACAGTCCCCGGTTGCTTGTGCGCACCACATCCGATGTCCAGCACGACGCTCATGCTGTCAGTGTCCTCACCCAACGCATATATCCCCGGAGTCGGAACGGGGCATGCCGGATAGCCTGGCAATAAGCACGCCGCGCGTCCCCAGACGTGCCAAATCGCTCGGCCCAGAATCCCGTGGAAAGGTAGTAATTCGCCCACTCCCGGTTGAGTGCAGTCCGCTGATCAGACCGCAATGAGGGACGCCGTGCCAATTCTTCCAGAAACAGCCGCCGACTTGTCAACACCCGCTCACGGTGGGTCCGCTCGTCAAACGCCATGTCGCGATAGCCGTGTCCGCGCTGAAGTTTCTTTACGAGTGCTCGGTCCACACACTCAAACCCCGTGGCATCGAAGAGCCTGATGGCCAGATCGGAATCCTCGGATCCGTATAACTCAGGGTTGAGCGCACCGACCTTATCTAATACAGACTTTCGGATCAAGAGCGTGGACGGCAGCGCCACATGCCCCCCGCAGAACGCCTGCACCAACGGCTCGCCGCTCCGGCGTGCCTGATAGACCTCCAGTACGGTGCCCTGTTCATCTACAGATTGGAAATTCGTGTGTACCACCCCGACCTCAGGCCGCCGGCGCATGATCTCCAGCTGCATGGCCAGCTTCTCCGGCAGCCAAACATCGTCACAATCCAGCAGCGCGAGAAACTGCCCTCTTGCGATAGCGATACCCTTATTACGCGAGCGGGCCGGTCCGCCATGATCCTGCTGGAACCACGTGAGGCCCTCTGTTTTCTGCAGACCGGCCAGAATCGCCTGCGTCCCGTCGCTCGATCCATCATCCACGGCAATGATTTCAACATCCTTTACTGTCTGCTTGCGAATGCTGGCTACGGCTTTGGCCACGAACGGTGCCCCATTGAACACTGGAATCACCACACTGACCAACGGCTCACCCATGATGCGCACCAGGCTCCTTGGCAACTAGCAACCGCTCGGCAGCAGCGAGTACGTCATCCACACCAATTTGACGCATGCAGTTTGCCTCACCCCGTGTGCATGTGGGGTGAAAGCAGCTACGACAGTCCAGTCCGTTATACAGCACTTCCGCGTGCGTCCCAAAGGGTCCCCATTTGGCTGGATTCGAAGGGCCGAACAGCGCCACCACTGGTACACCCAACGCCGCCGCCATGTGCATGGGGCCGTTGTCATTGCCGACGAACAGCGTACAGCGTTTCAGAATAGCCACATACTGACGCACCGTGGTCCGGCCAGCCAGCACAACAGGCTTGGATGCAGCGTGTGTCCGAATGCCCTGAGCCAGCTGCCGTTCCGCGGGATCTCCGCCAATCAGCACCCGGCACGATCGACCTTCAGCCAGACGGTCAGCCAGTGCAGCAAATCGCTCGACCGGCCAGGCCTTAAACCAATACCGTGCGCCCGGCTGAAACATGATCAGCGGTTTCCCCCCCCCTGCGAGTGATTCGCCCGCGATCTCATCCAACAACTTCGCAGCCGCGCCCTCTTCCTCATTGGAAATCGGAAGCTCCGGACAGCCTGGTTTTGGTTCTATCCCGAGCGGCCGCACAATTTCCAGATCGTGTGCGATCCGATGAACAGCGTCCACGCGAGGCGTGGCCACCACGGTATAAAGCAGCCCGCGCCACCGGTGCTCCTCGTTGAACCCAACCCGGACCGGTGCGCCGCTGAACCAGGCCAGCACCGCTGAGCGGTCCCCGTCCGTCAAATCCACCACGCAGTCAAACCGACGCTGCCGCAATGCGCGTGCAAATTTCAGCTGTCCGGCCAGACTCGCCCGCTCCACGACCAGCACATCATCAAGGTTCCGATTCCCCTTGAGCATCTCCTCCGTACCCTTAGAGACCGCTGCCGTCAGCCGTGCATCCGGATACCGTTTCCGCAACGCCTGGAACACCGGCGTGGCCAGCAGCACATCACCGAGATACCGCAGCTTAATGACCAAGATATTCTTCACCGGCAAACGTCCCGATACACGTCCAGCGTCCGCAGGGCCGTACGTTCCCACGTAAACTGCTTAGCCCGCGCAAATCCCTTCTGCCGTAGCGACTCGCGCAGGGACGCATCGCGCAGCAGCTGCACCAGCGCATCGCCCACGGCCTCAGCATTGTCTGGATCCACTAAGAGCGCCGCGTCTCCCGCAACCTCCGGCAGAGACGCACGATCCGAGGTGATGACCGGTGCACCGCAGGCCATCGCTTCGATCACCGGCAGACCGAATCCCTCATATAAGGACGGGAACACGAAGACCTCGGCGTACGAATAAAGCAGGATGAGGTCCCTGATCGGCAACCGCCCGGGACAGGCAACCCCCCCTGTGACGCCACAGCGCACGAGGGTCTCGGCCATCGTGCCAAACCGATGTACCGTGTCGCCAACGAGCACCAGCGGGACATCTTTCATCTCATCTCCCCGCTGCGCGACGGCCTGTACCAGCACCTGATGATTTTTCCTCGGATCGGCCCCGCCGACAAACAGAACAAAGGGCCCCTTGGGGAGTCCGATACGCCGGCGCAGATCGTCGAACGCTCCCAGGTCCCTCTGCGGACGGAAGTCGGACGAGACTCCATTGGGAATCACAGCGATCCGCTCAGCCGGCAGGCCGTACACTTCCATAAGTTCGCGGGCCGAGAACTCCGAGACGGTGATGACCTTTCGCGCCCGCCAGACCGTGCGCTGTGTGCGCCGGGTCGACGCCTGTTGCCCAAAAACTTTCGGCGAATATTCCGGATGACGGGTTATCCAGCAATCATGGATCGTCACCACGCCACCACACCGCCCGGTCGTTTTCATTTTGAAATTCGTGCCGTGATAGAGCGCCAGCCCGTCCCATCGCCCACGCCACGGTAGCGTCCACCGACCAGCTTCGACCCATCGGATTCCCGCATCCGACCATCCCCGTGGCACGCCCCCTTCAAGCGAACCGGAAGGCACATAGCCGATCAGGTCAAGATCCCCGCGCAATCCGGTCATAGCCTGGAGGAGATGATAGGCATACCAGCCCACGCCTCCACGATCTCCCACAATTGGATTGGCATCAATTCCTATGCGCATGGCTTACCAAGAAGGAAGAGAGGGATAGGGGTATAGTAAGGAAACCCGTGGCCGTCTGTTCATTCCGCGTCTTCCCCTTCTACCCGTCAATCCCTTTCCCCCCGTTCCCCTTTGTCTGCAGCATCTCCCACACCTTCGCATATTTCACAAAGGTGTGCATGCCGGCAAAGAGCGCCACGATGACGCCGTGTACGCCGTCCCGCCACCCCCCGCGCAGCACGTAGGTCTTCAGGAGCGTGCCGAGGTGGTGGCCGGCAATCTCCAGCACCGTGACCGTCGAACGGTGCGTCAGTTTCTCCTGCGCGCCGAGCGTCGTGTACCAGGCCATCTTGCGCACATGCGTCTCGATCGTCGGCATGCTGTAGTGGTCCATGGGCTGCCGCAACCGGGCAACCTGGCCCTGGACGCGGAGATTCTCATGCAACTTCGTGTCGTCGTAACGTCCGGCCGACTTACGGAAAAGCCGTAGCTGATAATCAGGGTAGATGCCGCCGCCTCGAATCCAGCGGCCGTAAAAATAGTTCTTCCGAGGGATCTCGAACCCGGATACAGCGGCCGTGGACTCGGCCACAAGCACGGATTGGATTTCGTCCTGTAATACCGGCGTGATCCGTTCGTCCGCATCCACGATCAGGATCCACTCGGAGGTGGCTCGCTCGATGCCGAAGTTCTTCTGCGGCCCATAGCCCGACCACGGACGGACCTGCACCCACGTCGCCAGCGATTTGGCGACCTCGACCGTTCGATCCCTGCTCTCCGCATCCACGACGATCCGCTCGTTCGCCCAAGCGACAGACGCCAGACAGGCCGCGATGTTGCGTTCCTCATTTTTCGTGATGATGACGGCCGCCAGACGCATCGCTATCCTCGAAACCCCCGTTGCGCGATCGTCCGATAAAACGCCAGGTTCAGCCAGCGGTTGCGTCCCGGCTTGAGCTGGGGATAGCGCGCCACCCGCTCGCGCATCACCGCCGGATGGGCGCCGGTGAAATTCTTCATGATGTCGTAGTCCGCGAACTCGTAGGCGTCCTTAGCCAGACGCTGCGCATCTTCCTCTGTCAGTGCATCACCGTGATGCCGCGCGATCTGGTAGCGGAATTTTTCCTGGAGCGTCTTCGGTTGCTTGACCCAGCCGTAGTGGAATACCGTGGCTCCGGAGGGCCGCAGCCGGTCCGTGTGCGCCGTCTGGAGATAGGCCTGATCGGCCTGGAGACAAAACCCCACCGCATCGCCAAAGGATTTCACCTGCCCATCGTTACGGATGATCCGCACGGCGCGGT
>Ga0194131_10000580_pt1 | contig 62166 bp, 64 predicted proteins | sample TA2KigO120mmetaG_FD_148631 | JGI IMG/M metagenome (GOLD analysis project Ga0194131, IMG submission 148631) | Freshwater microbial communities from Lake Tanganyika, Tanzania - TA2015053 Kigoma Offshore 120m | ecosystem: Environmental > Aquatic > Freshwater > Lake | place: Tanzania: Lake... | reverse complement strand
CCGGGCTGCGTTGCGCGGGTCACGCCGTCAGGCGGACGGCTGAATCGCTGCGCCGCGCGCGGATCGGTCAGCGCGGGCGCGAACGGCGACGCGCCCGCCTGCGCGAGCGCCCGCGGCGCGAACGCGGCGAGCGACAGCGCAAAAGCCGCCGCAAGCACGACGGGCCTCAGTCCCCTGCTCTCGTAACCGCGGCGCGGCAGACGCGTTCTCCGTTGCGCAATGCGTCGCGCCGGCGCGCGTGCGCCTCCTTGCGGAGAAGCCCGTTCGCCGGCATGCGGCCGCGCCACGCGCGGCCGGTGGTTAACAAGGGTTAAAGATTTGTGGTTAACGGAGCCTTTAACGCCCGAAAGCGGGCGTCACGCCTGGGTTTGCAGCGGCGCAAAATTCGCGGTCACAGCCAGCCCTGCAGCTCGCGCCGCACCAGATGACCGATCACGGCCATGCCCTGGTCGCTGTCGTTGAGGCATGGGATCAAGGCAAAGTTCTCGCCGCCGTACTCCTTGAATATCTCGGCGTTCTCGACCGCGATCTCTTCGAGCGTCTCAAGACAATCGGCGGCGAAACCGGGCGTCACCACGGCGAGGCTCTTCACGCCGCGTTGCGCCAGCGCCTCGACGGTCTTGTCGGTATAGGGCTGCAGCCACTCGGCGCGGCCGAAACGCGACTGATAGGTCATTGTGAACTGCGACTCGTCCATGCCGAGCCGCGCGCGCAAAAGCCGCGCCGTCGCCTCGCAATGCGCGGGGTAAGGATCGCCCTCGTCCGCGTAGGATTTCGGGATGCCGTGGAACGACGCCAGGATCAGCTCCGGCTTGAATGGCAGGCGCTTCAGTTCGCTCTCGATCGAGACCGCCAGCGCATCGATATAGACCGGATCGTCGTAATAGGGCGGCACCACGCGCAGCGCCGGCTGATCGCGCAGCCGCGCGAGCGCCGCGAATGCGGCGTCGCACACCGTCGCCGAAGTCGCAGCGGCATACTGCGGATAGAGCGGCAGCAGCAGGAGGCGCTCGCAGCCGGCCTTGGCCATGGCCTCGATCCGGTTCGCCAGCGACGGATTGCCGTAGCGCATGGCCCAGTCGACCACGATCGTCGGGTCGGTAGCCTCGATCACGGCGCGCAGCTTTGCCGCCTGCGAGCGCGTGATGGTCTTGAGCGGGGATTCGTTGCGCTCGCGATTCCAGATTTTCTCGTAGTCGAGGCCCTTTTGGCGCGGGCGGCGCGGCAGGATGATGGCGTTGAGCACGAATTTCCAGACCGGGCCCTGGTCCTCGATCACGCGCACGTCGCTCAGGAATTCCCGCAGATAACGGCGGACCGAAGCGGGATCGGTGGCGTCCGGCGTGCCGAGATTGACGATCAGCACGCCTATCCGGCCCGCAGTGGCGGATGTGGCCTGCGCCTGTCCGGCGGCGCGGATTGTCGTATCAGGCTTGTTCATGGCCGCGATCCCGCATCGCGTAAAGCATAGCCGGACGTCGCGCGCGCATGCTAGAGCAATCGCCCTCGCCCAACGGATCGCCCATGCTCATCGTCCGACGATCGCTCCTGCTGGTGCTGTGCCTCGCCGCGGCCTTTCTGCTCGCGCCCGCAGCGCGCGCCGACATCGCCAAGGTCACGTTCGTCCTGATGAACGACATCTATCTGATGGACGATCAAATGATGCCCGACGGCAAGCGGCGCGGCGGTTTCGCGCGACTGGCCGCGGTCGTCAAGGCCGAACGCGCGCGCGCAAGCGCGGAAGGCCGCCGGCTCATTCTGGCGCACGGCGGCGACACGCTGTCGCCGTCGCTGATGTCGGGCATCGACCAGGGCGCGCACATCATGACGCTCACCAACCTGATCCGCCCGGATATTTTCGCGCCCGGCAACCACGAGTTCGATTTCGGCAAGGCGGTGTTCCTGCGCCGTATGGCGGAAGCGAACTTTCCGCTCTATGCCGCCAATCTGCGCGGACCGGACGGCGCCGTGCTTCCCGGCTTTCGGGACCGTTCCATCGTCGACGTCGGCGGCGTCCGCGTCGGGCTGACCGGCGGCGCCTACGACGGCACGCCGCGCGCGTCGAGCCCCGAGGACCTCAAGTTCGCGCCCACGGTCGCGTCGATGAAGGAGCAGGCCGCGGCGCTGCGCCGCGAGGGCGCCGACTTCGTCGCGGTCGTCATGCACGCCGACCGCAGCCAGGCCATCGAGCTGGCCGAGTCGCGCGCCGCCGATATCGTCCTGACCGGCCACAATCACGACCTGTTCGTCAGCTTCGACGGCCGCACCGCCATGGCCGAGTCGTCCTACGACGCGCATTACGTGGTGCTGATCGACGTGACGGTCGAAACCAAGATGCAGGAGGGGCGCCGCGTCACCGCCTGGTGGCCGCAGTTCCGCATCGTGGACACTGCAACCGTCGCGCCCGACCCGGAAGTGGTTGCAGTCGTCGCCGGATTCCAGGGCAAGCTCGACCGCGAGCTCGACGTGCCGATCGGCACGACGGCGGTCGAACTCGACAGCCGCAACGCGACCGTCCGCACCGGCGAGGCGGCAATCGGGAGCCTGATCGCCGATGCAATGCGGGCCAAAACAAAGGCCGCGATCGCGATCATGAACGGCGGCGGCATCCGCGCCGGCAAGGTCTATGCCCCCGGCACGGCGATCACCCGGCGCGACATTCTGACGGAACTGCCGTTCAACAACCGCGTAGTGGTCATCGACGTCCCCGGCAGCGCGCTGCTTGCGGGCCTGGAAAACGGCGTCGGCCGGCTGCCCGAGGCCGCAGGCCGGTTTCCGCAGGTGTCGGGCATGACGGTCGAGTACGATCCGCGCCGGCCGGCCGGGAGCCGCATCCTGTCGGTGCGGATCGGCGGCGCGCCGCTCGAACCCGGCCGCACCTACCGGCTGGCGACCAACGATTTCCTGGCGCGGGGGAGCGACGGCTACACCGGCTTCGGAAGCATCCAGCCGGAGATTCATCCGGAGGACGCGCCGCTGCTCGCGACCGAGGTCATGGCCTACGTGCGCGAACTCGGCACCGTCCGCACCGGCGTCGAGGGCCGCATTGTCGCCAAATAGCAACACGCCGCCGCGCCTTCCGGCACGGCAGCGTGCGAAGAATTCAACCTTGCGGCTCGCTCAGCGGCCGGCGCGCAGCTCAAGGCCGGCGACGCCAGCCGCGACGCTCAATCCGGTCTGGCCCTGCAGGCTCAGCGGCTGCAGCGCGATGGTGTTGCCGGAACCGCCGACCAGCGCATTGGCGCCGACGCCGACGCCGACCGTGGCGCTGGCTGCCGCGCCGACATAGTTGCCGGCGAGGTCGCCGCGTCCAACGCGCGCAGTCGGCGCGAACACCGCCCAGGCCACCACGACCTGCTGATTGAAGCCGATATCGACACCCACGCGCCGCATCGTCGCGTTGTAGGTATCGGGGCGGCTGTTATCGGACGGCCGGAACGAACAACCGAGGTTGGTCACGGACCCGACAACGAAAGACGTGGTCGAACCGCGGCATTCGAGAACGCCGATTTCCACCCGGCTCTGGGCCATGGCCGGCGTCACGGACGCGGCGAGCGCTGCCGCCAGCGCGATTGCAGACAGACGATTCATAAGAAGCTCCTCCTCAAGCCGGGCGGGAACTTACCCCAAGAACGGCGGGCCGAAAAGCATCAACCTTACGCGTTAACTATTTCAAATTTCCGCAAAAACGCTGGATTCGGCGGCACGCTTCCTCCAGGTCCTCGGTCTTGGTCGCATAGGAGATGCGGAATGCCGGACCGAAGCCGAACGGGGTACCCTGGACGACCGCCACGCCTTCCGACTCCAGAAGCTCGGTGACGAACTCCTCGTCGTTCGTGATCTTCTTGCCGGACGGGGCGGTCTTGCCCATGGCGCCGGCACAGGACGGATAGACGTAGAACGCGCCCTCGGGCTTCGGGCACTTGAGACCGTTCGATTGGTTGAGCATCGACACGCAGAGATCGCGGCGCTCCTTGAAGATCGCATTGTGCTTGGCGATGAAGTCCTGCGGGCCGTTCAGCGCCTCGACCGAGGCCCACTGCGACACCGCCACCGGGTTCGAGGTCGATTGCGACTGCAGCATCGACATCGCCTTAATCAAGTCTTCGCGCCCGCCGGCGTAGCCGATGCGCCAGCCGGTCATGCAATAGGCCTTCGACACGCCGTTGACGGTGAGCGTGCGCTCATAGAGCCGCGGCTCGACCTCGGCGATCGAGTAGAACTTGAAGTCGTCGTAGACCAGATGCTCGTACATATCGTCGGTCATCACCCAGACATGCGGGTGCTTCACCAGCACGTCGGTGACCGCCTTCAGTTCGTCCTTGGTGTAGGCCGCACCGGTCGGGTTCGACGGCGAGTTGAAGATAATCCACTTGGTCCTGGGTGTGATCGCCTTCTCCAGGTCCGCCGGCTTCATCTTGAAGCCGCTTTCCATCGTCGTCGGCACGAACACCGGCTCGCCGCCCGCAAGCAGCACCATATCCGGATAGCTGACCCAATAGGGCGCGGGGACGATGACCTCGTCGCCGGGGTTCAGCGTCACCATCAGCGCGTTATAGAGAACCTGCTTGCCGCCGGTGGAGGCGATGATCTGGCTGGTCTTGTAGTCGAGGTTGTTCTCGCGCTTGAACTTGCCGACCACCGCCTGCTTCAACTCGGCGAGCCCCTCCACGGCCGTGTACTTGGAGGCCTTGCCGGACATGATCGCCTTGATCGCCGCCTGCTTGATGTTGTCCGGCGTGTCGAAATCCGGCTCGCCGGCGCCGAGCCCGATCACGTCGCGGCCGGCGGCTTTCAACGCACGCGCCTTGTCGGTCACCGCCATGGTGGCGGAAGGCTTGATGCGCTTGAGCGAGTCCTTGAGCAGTGCCATTGCGGTCTCCACCCCTGAAAAGGGCGCGCAAGTCCTAATGGGACGGCATTGGAACGGCAAGACGGATTCTGGGAATGCCCGTATCAAACAAGCTGATGGAAGGCCCTGTCCGGGCACCCGCGGCGCGGGACGCGGTCGCTATCCCGCCGGCCCAATTCCCGGATTGGCGGCGGCCATTGCAGGCCGACGAAGGAGACCCCACCGCCCCAAAAATTTGCGATGATCGGGAATTCCAGGGGCAGGACAAGGACGGGCAATGGAACTGGGATTGAACGGAAAGACGGCCCTGGTGACGGGGGCGAGCCGCGGCATCGGGCAGGCAATTGCGCTGGCGCTGGCGGCAGAGGGCTGCGACCTGGTTTTGACGGGACGCGACGAGGCGGCGCTCGGTGAGACGAGACAGGCGGTGCGCGCCAAGGGGCGCAAGGCCGTGCCGGTGGCGCTCGACCTGCGCAAGGAAGGCGCCGAGCGCACGCTGATCGAGGCCGCCAAGAAGGAATTCGGACGGCTCGATATCCTCATCAACAACGCCGGTGCCACCCAGCGCGGCCATTTCATCGATATGACCGACGCGCAATGGCAGGACGGCTTCGCGCTGAAGTTCTTCGCCCATGTGCGGCTGGCGCGCGAGGCCTGGCCGCTGCTGCGCGCGAGCAAGGGTGCGCTGGTCTCGATCGGCGGCACCAGCGGCCGCAAGCCGGAGTCCCAGTTCACCATCGGCAGTTCGGTCAACGCCGCGGTCGCGGCCTTCTCCAAGTGCCTCGCCGATCTCGGCAAGGAGGAAGGCGTGCGCGTCAATTGCGTGCATCCGAGCCTGGTCGAGACCGAGCGGCAATGGAAGCGCATCCGCGCCGAGGTCGCCGCCAGCGGTCAGACCGAAGCGCAGGTGCGCGAGCGCTTCGTGCGCGCCATGGGCTTCACCCGCTACGGCACCGTCGAGGATGTGGCGGACATGGTCACCTTCATCGTCTCCGGCCGGGCCACCTGGCTGCACGGCGCCACCATCGATCTCGACGGGGGCGAACTCCCCCAACTCTGACAACCCGCTTGGTATGCCGATCAACGTCCTCCTCACACCCGCGCGTATCGGGCCGGCCGAGATCCCGAACCGGATCGTCATGCCGTCCATGACCACGCGCACGTCTGACGAGGCGGGCCACGTCACCGACGCCAGCATCGCCTATTACATGGCGCGGGTGCGCGGCGGCACCGGCCTCATCACGGTGGAGATGGCGTCGCCCGAGAAAGTGGGCCGCCATCGCTTCCGCGAACTCGGGATCTGGAACGACGGTTTCGTGCCGGGGCTCAAGCGGCTGGTCGAGGAGATTCACGCGGGCGGCGCCAAGGCGTCCATCCAGTTGGGCCACGGCGGCGGCCACACCCGTGTCGATATCTGCGGCGAGACGCCGATCGCGCCGTCGGCGATCCCGCACCCGGTCTACGAGATCACGATGCAGACCATCGTGCCGCGCGCCATGACCAAGGCGCGGATCGAGGAGACCGTCGCGGCTTATGCAGCCGCCGCCCGGCGTGCGCGCGAGGCCGGATTCGACTGCGTCGAAATCCACGCCGCCCACGGCTACCTCATTTCGCAGTTTCATGCGCCGTTCGAAAACCAGCGCACCGACGAGTACGGCGGCAGCCTGGAAAACCGCGCCCGCTTCGGGCTGGAGATTCTTCGAGCCGTCAAAGAAGCCGTGCCGGAGCTCGGCGTGATCTACCGGCTGTCGGTCGAGGACTATTTCGAGGGCGGCCTCAAATACGACGAGGGCAAGCAGATTGCGCTATGGGCCGCCAAGGCCGGCGCGCACGCGCTGCACATCAGCGCGGGGCATTACCGCTCCAAGCCCACGGCGCACCGCATGATCCCGCCGATGACGGACCCGGACGCGCCCTATCTCGATTTCGCCGCCGACATCAAGAAGGCCGTGCGCGTGCCGGTGATCGCGGTCGCGCGGATGGGAGATCCAGCGACCGCGACCGATGCCGTGGCAAGCAAGAAATGCGACTTCGTCGCGCTCGGACGCACGCTGATCGCCGAACCGCAATGGGTCGACAAGCTGCGCAACAACGATCCGATCCGGCGCTGTCTCGCCTGCAACACGTGCATCAACGAGATGCGCGGCGGCGCGGGCATCGGTTGCGTGGTCAACGGCGCTGCGGGGCGCGAGACGATGTTTATGCATCCCGCGCCGCCGCACGGCGACCGCATCGCGGTCATCGGCGCGGGCCCGGCCGGCCTGACCTACGCGTCGCTGGTCGCCGAAGGCAACACCGTGACTGTGTTCGACAAGGCGCTGCGCGCCGGCGGCGCGTTCCGGCTCGCGGGCAAGGCGCCGCTGTTCCAGGAGGTCGTGGCGAACGAGGCCAGCTTCGCACGTTACATCGACGATCTGGTTCGCGCCTGCACGCGCGACGGCGTGACCTTCCGCTACGGCGTCGACGTCACCCGCGAGCCCGGCGTGCTGGCGCCGTTCAATCGCGTCGTGGTCGCCACCGGCGCGGACTACCGCTTCGGACTTGGCCAGGTCGTGCCGCTGCTGCTGCGGCTCGGCGCCGCCCGATGGCCGGGCGTGGCGGGCCTGATGAAGAACGACTGGGTCCGCGACTGGTTCTATCACCGGGCGCGCCGCGCCAGCGCCGACCGGTTCCAGCGGCTGGTGCGGCGCGGCCAGACTGCCATCGCCATCGGCGACGCCGCAAAGCCCGGCAAGAGCAAGGCCGCCATCGCCGGCGCCTTTGAGGCGGCGCTGCTCGGCGGGCCGCCGCGCGGTTGAATCGAGTGGCAACGCTCTCTTAAGCCCGCGTTGCTACCTGTGTCGCATGACCCGCGGCCGGAGGGCCGGCACAGGACCGAACCACGTGCGCGAATTGCTCGCCACCATCCGCGACGGACGCTGGCTCACCCGCGAGCGGCTGCGGCTGTGGGGCTTCGCAGTGCTGGCGGCCTCGGCCATCGGCCTGCTCTATGTGGTCGTCAGCTCGGACGGGCTGAACGACTACCAGGGCCGGCCTCTCGGCACCGACTATTCGAACGTCTATGCCGCCGGAACCTACGTGCTCGAAGGCAATGCCGCGGCGCCATTCGATTGGCCTAAGCAATACGCCCGCGAGCAGGCGATCTTCGGCGACAAGACCCCGTTCTACGGCTGGCATTATCCACCGTTCTTCCTGTTCGTCGCCGCGCTGCTGGCGCTGATACCTTACGCGCTGTCGCTTGCCGCCTGGCAGGGCGCGACGCTGCTTCTCTACCTCGGCATGTTGCAGTCGATCCTGCGCGCGGTGCCGGCCGCCGCAGGCGCGTGGAGCAATCTCGTCGCGCGCGACCGGCTGTGGCTCCTGCTTGCGCTGGCCTTCCCCGCCGTGTTCGTCAACGTCGGCCACGGCCACAACGGGTTCCTGACCGCGGCCTTGCTCGGTGGCGCGCTGGTGCTGCTCGACTCGCGGCCCGCACTGGCCGGCGTGTTGTTCGGGCTCGTCGCCTACAAGCCGCAGTTCGGGATTCTGATTCCGCTGGTCCTGATCGCGAGCAGCCGCTGGCGCGCGTTCGCTGCCGCCTCGGTCACCGTGCTGGCGCTCGCGCTCGCCACGCTGATTGCCTTCGGCCCCGAGGTTTGGCGCGCGTTCCTCGCCTCCACCGCGCTCACCCGGATCGAAGTGCTGGAGCAGGGCGGCACCGGCTGGCACAAGATCCAGAGCGTGTTCGCCATGGTCCGGATGTGGGGCGGCGGCGTGCCCCTCGCCTACATCGTTCAAGGCGCGGTCACGGTGGCGCTGGCGGTCGCGCTCGCCTGGCTGTGGCGAAGCCGCGCAGCCTATCCGCTGAAGGCCGCGGCGCTCTGCATCGCGGCGATCGCAGCCACGCCCTACAGCCTCGACTACGACCTGGTGGTGCTGGCGCCGGCCATTGCTTTCCTCGCCGCGCACGGCTTTGCGCGCGGTTTCGCGCCCTGGGAGAAGACCGCGCTGGCGGCCCTGTGGCTCATGCCGCTGATCGCGCGCACCGTCGCCGAACAGGCGCTGCTGCCGCTCGGCGTGCCGGCCATGCTCGCAGTGCTGCTGCTGATCCTGTGGCGCGCGCTTGCGGAAAGCGGCGCGTCGTCCCGGCTGTTCGCAAGTGCGAACGCCGGCAGCGCGCACGCAAACTAGAATTCTCCCAACTGCAATCGCCGAATGCCGATCGTTTCGCCGCCGCAGCGGCTGCGCGCACACCGTTCTCTTTCGCAGTCTTGTCATGGCCCGGCCTTGCATTCGCCGCGCTTCATTCCTTTATGCTCAATGCTGAGGCATTCGGCGGCCGGGGAGGACTCGCATGTACAGGCTCTACGCAATGCGCCGCTCAGGCAATTGCTACAAGGTGCGGCTCGCGCTGGAGCAGGTCGAACAGCCGTACGAACTGGTCGAGATCGACATCCTCAAGGGCGAAACCCGGACTCCGGAATTTCTCGCCAAGAATCCAAGCGGCCATGTGCCGCTGCTGGAGGTCGCGCCCGGCCGCTATCTCGCCGAGTCGAACGCCATCCTCTGGTACGTCGCGGGCGGCACGCCGCTTGCGCCCGACAATCGCGTCGACCGTGCCGACGTCCTGCAGTGGATGTTCTTCGAGCAGCACAGCGTCGTCCCGAACATCGGCGCGGCCTATTTCTGGCTCACGCTGGTCAAAGGGGGCCGCGAGTTGCAACAGCACGCGCTCGAAGCCTGGATGGAGGAAGGCTATCGCGCGCTGGTCGCGATGGAGAAGCACCTTGCCGACCGCAAGTTCTTCGCCGCCGGACGCTACACCGTGGCCGATATCGCACTCTACGCGTACACGCATCTCGCCGAGCAGAGCGATTTCGATTTGTCGCAGTTCCCGGCGATCCGCGCCTGGACCGGCCGCGTGAAGTCCCAACCGCGCCATGTCGCGATGGACTGGCAACCCGAATCGCTCGCTACCGCCGCACAATAAGGTCGCGCGTGCTCTGTCCGGCGTGGCCGCAACGCCGCAGTCAGGGTTTCATTGACCGGAACGCGCCTCCGTTAACCTCCCGTTAACCGGCGCCACGAATTCGCCGCGGTTCGTCACGGTCTTCGCCAAAGTCCCGCCGGACGCGCGACGGTATCCGAATGCAGATTCGCGGACAACAACGATTCGTCTGCCGGATACGACCATGACCAACGACCTGATCGAGCCTTCGCGTGAGAGACATGGAATGGCGAACGTCGCCGTTCTGGTGACGACCGTGGCGCTGACGCTGTCGCTGGTGGTCGCCGTCACCGCCGTTTCCATCGGCATCGCGCGCGCCGACACATTGAGCCACATCGCCGGCAGCAGCGGCGGCCGCGTTGCGTTCGCAGTGGCCTTCGGTGCAATCGTCGTCGTCATGGGTTGGCTGACGTCCGCCATGGTGAACGATGGACGTCCGCAGACCGGGCGCGATTGAGCGTCCGTCACGCGAGGAGGACAGTGCGGGTTGCTTGCATCGCGTTCGCGTCGGTTGCGTCGCTTCTGTTTTCGGTTCGGAAACGTCCAATGCTCCTGGACGTCTCGCCTCAGGCGACGGCGTCCAGGAGGCGTTTTTTTGACGATGCCCGGACGGGGCTACTTCTGCTTGAACTGGCGCTCGACCTGCTCCAGAGCCGGCTTCCACAACTCTTGCTGACTGCGGACAAAGGCAAGAGTTTCGGCGGGGGTGGCGGGTATCGCATAGGAACCGCGCGCGGCAAGTTTGTCCTTGACGCCAGGTGTGGCCAGGACCTCCCGCAGATCGTCGCTCGCCTTGCGCACGATCGCCTCGGGTGTGCCGATGGGCGCCACCACCGCTTGCCAACCGGCGGCGATAAAACCCGGCAGCGTTTCGGACACGGTCGGCAGGTTCGGCAGGTGCGCCAGACGCTTGCCGGATGCGATTGCCAAAGACTTGAGCTGGCCCGATTGATAGGCGCCGGCGAGGCCGGCATAGCCTTCGATCACCATTGCGACGCGGCCTGACAAGATATCGGCAAGCGCCTGTGCTGAACCGCCGGTGTAGGGCACCATTTGCAGCTTGATATTGCCGCGGATCTGCAGCAATTCGCCGGTCAGGTGGGTCAGCCGCCCCACACCCGTGACTGCATAGGAAATGCTGCCGGGCTTCTTCTTCGCCTCGGCGATCAGCTCGGACAGCGTGTTGATGCCGAGCTTGGGATTGATCCCAATCGACATCGGCTGTTCGACCGTCAGCCCGATCGCCACAAAATCGCGTGGCAGCTGCAGCGGAAGGTTGGGCGCCTTGCCGGGGACCGTGAGAAACACCGACAGTGCCGGCGCATAAACGGTATAGCCATCGGGCGACGCCTCGGCTGCAACCTTTGCCGAAATTGCCCCGCCGGCGCCCGGCCGGTTGACCACCACCGTCTGCTGGCCCCACTTCTGGCTAAGCCCCTCAGCGATGATCCTCAGGCTTGTATCGATGGCCGAACCCGGCGCCGAATCCGAAATGATCGTGACCGGCCTGGTTGGATAGGTTTGCGCCTGCGCTCCCGCGGCGAGGAACAATGCGAGGGCAAGACCAACGATAGACGATGGTAGCCACATGACATTCCCCCCTTGTGGTCGCGAGCCTGCCTCGGCCGTCGCACAGCCGACGATGGCAGGGCTCGATTGCTCACCATGCGCGCCGACCGACATCCGCGCCGCACATTCGCTGACGGCGACACTGCGGGACGCCGCATCCCCCACGCGGCGTCCCGGTCGTCAGTCGCCCGCCGTCACTTCTTCACCGGGAACATCTTGATCCCGGCCTTCTCCATGATCGGCCACCACTTATCGAGCTCGGCCTTGTGATGGTCGACGAGTGCCTTCGGCGACATCTCGTTTTTTGCCGGTAACGAGTGACCCACGTCCGCGAACCGCTTCTGCACCGTCGCATCTGCAAACGCCTTTTGGACCGCGTCGGTCAGCCTGTCGACGACAGCCTTCGGCGTGTTCTTCGGCGCCCACAGTCCGTGCCAGAAATCGATTTCCGCGCCCGGCAGTCCGCCCTCGCCGAGCGTCGGCACCTCCTTGGCGGCGGGGAAGCGCGTCTTGCTAGCCACGCCGATGATCTTGACCTTGCCGCCGCGATACAGCCCGAGCGTCTGTCCCGCTTCCAGGCAGGAGAAATCGGCCTGCCCGCCGGCCAGATCCTGGACCGCGGGCGCGCCGCCGCGATAGGTCACGACCTGAAAGTTCGTGCCGCTTCGCTGCATGAAGTCGACCAGGCAGACATGCGCAGCGCTGCCGACGCCGACCGAGGCCGCATTGCCCTTGCCGGGATTGGCCTTGAGCCAGGCAATCAGTCCCTTCGCGTCTTCCGCCGGCAAGTCCTTGCGCGCGAGAATCCAGAGCTTGGACGTCGTCAGCAGCGCCACCGGCTCGAAGCCCGTAAGCGGATTGTAGGGGACTTCGAAGGTACGGACTGCGCCGACATTCACCGTCCAATTGCCGACGTAGAGCGTATGGCCATCGGGATCGGCGCGAGACACGTGCGTCAGGCCAAGAGTTCCGGCAGCGCCAGCCTTGTTTTCGACGATCACACTTTGGCCAAGCGTTCCTTTCATGTGATCGGCCAGAACGCGCGCCACGGTGTCGGTCGGCCCGCCCGCCGGGAAGCCAACGACAATCGTTATCGGCTTTGATGGAAACGCCTGCGCCTGAGCGCCCGTGGTTCCGGCAAGCGCCAGCGCAGCCGCTGCCGCAGCAATGGTCACAAGTTTCATGCAGTCCCCCAGATTGCCCGTGCTGAAAGTCAGCGGCGCAACAATGACCCCCGTGGCATGGGCCGAAAAGTCAGCATTGTTGTCCTGTTTTACCGTATGGCGGGCCGGCCAAGAAGCAATGCGGCCGCCCCGACAGCGGCCGCTCGCATTCCGGCATCCACGAACCCGGCTGCCTATTGCGCCTTGATGCCCGCCGCCCGCACGATCGGGTACCACTTCTCCACCTCGGCCTTGTGAAACGCCGCAAATGCGGTGGGCGTCCTGCGGTCCGCGGGCGGCATGATCATCCCCAGGTCCGCGATGCGCTTTTGCGTCGCAGGGTCCTTCAAAGCGGCCTGAACCGCCGCGTCGATCTTTGCGACGACCGCCGGCGGCGCGCCCTTCGGCGCCCAGATGCCGTGCCAGGTGCTGACGTCGATGCCGGGCACACCGGCCTCCTCGGCGGTCGGAATGTCGGGCGCGGCGAACCAGCGCTGCTTCGACATGACCGCCAACGCCTTCACGTTGCCGTTGCGGAACTGCGGCAGCGAATTGGCGGCGAGATCGCACGACAGGTCGATGTTGCCCGCGACCACGTCCTGAAGCGCGGGCGCGCCGCCGCGGTAGGGCACAAACTGGAAGCTCGTTCCGGTCGCCTTCTGGAAGAACATGCCGCAGAACCGCGCCAGCGACGCCGTGCCCACGGTCGTGGCCGATGCCTTGTCGGGATTGGCCTTGAGCCAGGCGACCAGTTCCTCGAGGTTGTTCGCCGGGAGATTTTTCCGCGCGATCATCCAGTACGGCACGCTCGGCAGCAGCGAAACCGGCGTGAGATCGGCCAGCATGTCGTAGCTCAGCGTGTAGACCGCGCCCGAGATCACGTACTGGCCGAGCGTGCCCATGCCGAGCGTGTAGCCGTCCGCGGCCGACCGCACGACGCGCGCAATCGACAGCGTGCCGCCCGCGCCGCCCATGTTCTCGACGATGATCGACTGACCGAGCGTGGTCTTCATGTGCTCGGCCACGGTGCGAGCCAGCGCGTCGACCCCGCCGCCGGCCGGCAGCGCGACGACGAGCGTGATCGGCCGCGACGGGAAGTCCTGCGCCTTGGCCTGCATTGCGCCGATGCCGGCCGCGATGAGCGCGGCCACGATTGCACGTTTCATATGTTGTCCGTCCATTTCAGGTTCGATTGCCGGATGGTTACTGTATCTTGATGTTGGCCGCCTTGATGATCGGCCACCACTTGTCCGTTTCCGCCTTGTGGAAACGCGCCAGCGCTTCGGGCGACTGCTGCGCGGGCGCAGGCAACTCCTGTCCCATGTCGTTGTAGCGCGCCTTCACGGTTGGATCGGCAAACGCCGCGCGCACCGCCGCATTGAGCCTGGCGACGATCTCCTTGTCGGTTCCCTTCGGCGCCCACAGCCCGTGCCAGAACGACATCTCCAGCCCCTTGATGCCCATCTCCTCGAAGGTCGGCACGTTCGGCATGGCGAACCAGCGCTGCTTGGCCATCACCGCAATCGGCCTGATCTGGCCATTGCGCGCATTCGGCAGCGAGTTGCCGGCGAAGTCGCACATGAAGTCGACCTGGCCGCCGACCAGGTCCTGCATCGCCGGCGCGCCGCCTCGATAGGGCACGAACTGGAATTCGGTCTTGGTGACGCTCTGGATATAGATGCCGCACATGTGCGAGCCGCTGCCGACGCCTACGGTCGCCGCCGATCCCTTGCCGGGGTTGGCCTTGAGCCAGGCGATGAACTCCTTCAGGTCGCGCGCCGGAAAGCCGTTCTTCGCCACGACCCACAGCGGCGAGTTGGCGATGAACGCCACCGGCACGAGGTCCGCGTGCAGGTCGAACTGCAGCGAATACATCGCGCCGGAGCCGACGTGACTCGCCCAGTTGCCGAAGCTCAGCGTGTAGCCGTCCGGTGCCGCGCGCGCGGCGCGGCCGGTGCCGAGGCTGCCGCTCGCGCCGCCGATGTTCTCGATGATCACCGGCTGGCCGAGCGCGCCTTTCATGTGCTCGCCGACGATGCGCGCCAGAACGGTCGTCGCACCGCCCGCAGGGAACGGCACGACCATCGTGATCGGCCGGTTGGGATAGGACTGCGCCTGAGCGCCCGCCGCTGAGATCAGAATGGCTGCCAGTGCCAGAATGGACCTTCGCATTGCGTTCCCCCATTGCTTCGTTCATTGCGCCTTGATGCCGGCCGCCTTCACGAGCGGCGACCATTTGTCGATCTCGGCCTTGTGGTGCGCGCCCAGCGCCTCCGGCGTGAGCTGGCTCGCGGGGACCACGTCCTGGCCCAGTTCGCCGAGCCGTCTGCGCACTGCCGGATCGTTGAGGGCCGCGACAACGGCGCGGTTGAGCTTCGTCACCGCATCCCGCGGTGTGCCTTTCGGCACCCACATGCCGTGCCAGAAAGTCATTTCCAGGCCGGCGACGCCGGTCTCCGCAATTGTCGGGATTTCCGGCGCGACCTTCCAGCGGTCCTTGGTCAGTACGGCGTGCACGCGAATCTTGCCGCCCCGTAGATGTGGAACAATGTTCGACGCCTCCATGCAGCCGAGATCGATGTGGCCGGCCAGCATGTCCTGCACGATCAAAACCGCGCCGCGATAGGGCACGAACTGGAACGGCGCGCCGTTGGCCTGCTGGAATTGCGAGCCCCACAGCCGCGCCGGCCCGCCGACGCCCACCGATCCGAATGTCGCCTTGTTCGGATTGGCCTTCAACCACGCCACCAGTTCACGAAGGTTCGCAGCGGGAATGTCCTGCCGCGCGATGAACAGCATCGGCGCGCTGACCAGCATCGCCACCGGCTCAAGGTCCTTGAGCGGGTCGTAGGGTACGTTGTAGCTGATGCTGCTGATGACGTGCGAATTGAAATGACCGATGCTCAACGTGTAGCCGTCGGGAGCCGCACGCGCTGCACGCGTCACTCCCGCGGTGCCACCCGCACCGGTCACGTTCTCAATCACGATCGGCTGGCCCAGCACCGCGCGCATCCGCTCGCTAAGCAGCCGCGCCAGCGTGTCCGGCGGGCCGCCCGGCGAGGTCGGCACCACGATGGTGATGGGCTTCGTCGGATAGTCCTGGGCCCGCACATCAGAAGCTGTGACGGCCAGGATCAGAAATGCCGAAACCACCAACCTGCGCATGGCCGCCTCCGTTTGTCGGCGAACTGGGATCTCACTGTGGTTTGATGCCGGCGGCCTTGACGATCGGCCACCAGCGCTCGATCTCGGCCTTCTGATGCGCCGCGAGAGCTTCCGGCGTCTGCTGCGCACGCGGCCAGGTTTCCTGGCCGAAGTCGCTGAAACGCTTCTGGACCGCGGGGTCGCCCAGCGCGGCGACGACAGCGGCGTTCAATCTGACGACGATGTCCTTGGGCGTGCCCTTCGGAAGCCACATGCCGTGCCAGTAAGAGCCGTAGAGCCCCGGCACGCCGCCCTCATCCACGGTGGGAATCTCGGGCGCGATCGGCCAGCGCTGCTTCCTCTGCACGGCCAGCGCCTTGAGCTGGCCGCTGCGCACCGCGCCGAGATAGGTCGAGGCCTGACCGAAATTGAAATCGATCTGCCCCGAGACCAGATCCTGCAGCAGCGGCGCGCCGCCGCGATAGGGCACGAGCTGCAGCCTGGTGCCGGTCAGCTTCTGGAACTGGAACACGGTGATGTCGCTCGGCCCGCCGACGCCCACGGCGCCGACCGTTCCCTTGCCGGGATTCGCCCTGAGCCAGGCGACCGTGTCCTTCAGGTTGTCGGCCGGGAACGCCTTGCGCGCGACGATGGTCTGCGGCGTGTCCGCAATCAGCGCCACCGGCTCGAAGTCTGCGACGACGTCGTAGGTCAGGTTGAGGACAGCACCGTTCAGCACGTGGGTCTGCAAGTGGCTGAACACGGCCGTGTAGCCGTCGGGAGCGGCGCGCGCGACGCGGCCGGCGCCGATGCTGCCGCCGGCGCCGCCGACGTTCTCGACGATCACGGTCTGGCCGAGCGCCGCCTGCAACGGCTCCAGCAGGATGCGCGCCATCGCGCCGGTCGAGCCGCCGGCGGGGAACGGCACGATGATGGTGACCGGCCGCGATGGGTAGGTTTGCGCCTGCGCTCCGGTAACGAACGCGGCGGCGATCACCAGCACCGACAATGTCCTCCGCATCGCAACGCCTCCGTTGGTTACTCCCGAGCCGCTACTGGGCGCGGATGCCCGCACCCCTAATGATCGGCCACCACTTGTCGATCTCGGCCTTGTTGAACGCGGCGAGACCCTCCGGCGTTTGCTGCTCCCGCGTCGCGATGTCGAGACCGAGATCGGCGTAGCGCGCCTTCACCGTGGGATCGGCCAGCGTCGCCACCATCGCGGCGTTGAGCTTGGCGACCACGTCCTTCGGCGTGTTCTTCGGCGCGAACAGGCCGAACCATCCCGACATGTAGAGGCCGGGCACACCGCCCTCGTCCGAAGTCTGGATATCCGGCAGCGACGGCGAACGCTTCGGTGACAGGTTGGCGATCGCCTTGATGGTGCCGCCGCGGAGTTGCGGCAGCGCGACTGCGGCCTGCACCACCAGCAGATCGACCTGCTGCGAGATCAGGTCGGTCATGGCGGGCCCGGCGCCGCGATACGGGATATAGTTCACCTTGGTGCCGGTCTGCCTCTCCATCAGGAGGCCGGTGATCTGGGCGGCCGCGTTCTGGTTGACGAACTTCGCGGCTCCCGGATTGGCCTTCATCCAGGCGACGAGACCCCGGAGGTCGTTGGCCGGAAAATCCTTGCGCGCCAGCATCAACTGCGGATTGATCGACATCAGCCCGATCGGCGTGAAGTCGGTCTGCAGGTCGAAGTTGATGTTGTAGATGATGCTGCCGACGTGGGTGTCCCACTGGCCGATGTCGATGGTGTAGCCGTCCGGCGCCGCGCGCGCGAGGCGGCCGACCGCGATGCTACCGCCCGCGCCGCCGACGTTTTCGATCACCACGGTCTGGCCGAGCGTGGCGCGCATCTTCTCCGCCATGATGCGGGCGATGGTGTCGGTGGAGCCGCCCGGCGGGAACGGCACGATCAGCGTGACCGAACGCGACGGAAAGGTCTGCGCGCTCGCGCCCGCAACGCTCGCCATTGCACCGAGCGCAACGGCAACCATGAGCTTGAACATTTTTTCTCTCCCCAGAACGATAGCCTTCGTCAGTTACAATTTGATCCCGGCAGCCTTGATGATGGGCCACCATTTGTCGATTTCGGACTTGTGGTGCTTGCCGAGCGCCTCCGGCTTGAGCTGATCGCGCGAAGGAATTTCGTGGCCCTGCTCGGTCAGCCGCGCGCGCACCGCCGGATCGGCGAACGTGTCCACGACCGCCGCATTGAGCCTTGCGATAATGTCCTTCGGCACGCCGGCCGGCGCCCAAAGGCCGTACCAGAACGTCATATGCAGTCCGGGCGCGCCGGCCTCCTCGGTGGTCGGCACTTCTGGCGCGGCGAACCAGCGCTTCTGGCCCATGACCGCGAACGCCCTGATCTTGCCGGCGCGGTACAGCGACAGCGTCTGGCCGGCCTCGGGGCACGACAGGTCGATCTGGCCCGCCAGCAGGTCCTGCATGATCGGGGCCGCGCCGCGGTACGGTACCAGGTTGAATTTGGTGCCGGTGCTGTTCTGGAAGTCGATGAAGCAGAGCTGCACGCCGCTGCCCGCGCCGACGGTACCGCCGGTCGCCTTGCCGGGATTGGCCTTGAGCCACGCGATCAGCTCGCGCAGATTTTTCGCCGGCAGATCGGGACGGCCGATGATCCAAAGCCGCGCTTCGGTCAGCCGCGCCACCGGCGTAAGGTCGCGCAGCAGATCGAACTGCAGCGGGTAGAGCGCGCCGCTGCCGACATGCGAGCTCCACTGGCCGAAACCGACGGTGTAGCCGTCCGGCGCCGCGCGCGCGACGCGGCCGGTGCCGATGGTGCCTCCGGCGCCGCCGACGTTCTCAATGATCACCGGCTGGCCGAGCGACGCCTTCATGCGTTCGGCGACGATGCGCGCCAGGATGTCCGAACCGCCGCCTGCGGGGAACGGCACGATCATGGTGATCGGTTTCGACGGGAACGTCTGCGCTGTGGCAGGGACAACGACGGCGAACAACGCGAACGCCAAGGCCGCGGCGAGCCTGCCCATGCACTCCTCCCCTTGTCTGCCCGTGCGGGCTTATCGTCTTCTTTGAGTTGCCCGAACCGCGGGCGGTCGGCCTGTCTCGGCCTGTCGTTCGGGCGCTTGCGGCCAATGCATTGGCGCCGCGCGGCAATGACATTTCACTTGGCCGCGATCCCAGTTACACAGTAGCACTTCGCCATCGCCGGACCATAGGTATCCGGCGGGGCGTGACATCGCCGCCTCCAACCGATCCGCCGGGACCTGGTTTGACGACGCACAGCATCGAACCGCGCCCCGAAAGCGCGCCAGGCGCGGGGCCGCGCAGCATCGAGACGCGCACCTCCTGGGTCGTTGCGAGCATCTCGCTGATGCTGCTCGCTCTGTCGTTCGGCGGCCTTTGGATCACCGCCGTCGGACTGAAAGCCGTCGCCGAGGACATGGGCGGCGTGCGCTCGATCCCTTCGCTCGCGATGTCTCTCGCATGGCTCGGCTCCGGCGCCGGCGGCCTGCTGATGGGGCGGATTGCCGAGCGCTACGGCATCCGCTGGTCGGTGATCAGCGGCAGCTCGATGATGGCAGTCGGGCTGTTCATCTCGGCGAACGCCACACAGCCGTGGCATCTCTACCTCGGCCACGGCCTGTTCATGGGCCTGATCGGCAACGCGGGCCTCAACGCACCGCTGATGGTGTACGTCAGCCGCTGGTTCGACCGCCGCCGCGGTTCGGCGCTGGCGCTGATTTCGAGCGGCGGCTACCTCGCAGGCTTCGTGTGGCCGACGGTCTTCGAGCGCTCGATGGCCTATTTCGGCTGGCGCGGCACGATGATGGGCTTTGCCGTGTTCCAGTTCGCCATGATCGTGCCGTTCGCCATCGCCTTCCTGCGCGCGCCGCCGGATGCAGGCGTTACCGGTACCGTTTCCGCTCAGAACGGCGGCAAGCGGACCGTGTTCGGCTGGAACGCCAACGCGGTGTTCGCGCTGCTGGCCTTCGCATCGTTCCTGTGCTGCGTCACCATGTCGATGCCGCAGCAGCACATGGTCGCGTTCTGCACCGATCTCGGCATGTCGGCGACGCTCGGCGCGGCGATGCTGTCGCTCCTGCTCGGCATGGGCTTCTTCAGCCGCCAGGCCTGGGGCTGGGTGTCCGACCGCATCGGCGGGCTGATGACTGCGCTGGCAAGTTCCGCGCTGCAAGGCATCGCCATCAGCGGTTTCCTGTTTGTGCAGGGCGAGTGGAGCGTATTCACGGTTTCGATCGCGTTCGGCTTCGGCTTCAGCGCGCTGATCCCGGCCTACATCCTGACCATCCGCGAGCTTTACCCGCTGAGCGAAGCGCACTGGCGCGTTCCGGCGCTGATGCTGCTCAGCGGCGCCGGCATGGCGACCGGCGGCTGGCTCGCGGGCTATCTCTACGACATGCACGGCTATTACGCGCCGGCGTTTTTGACCGGCGTTGCATTCAACATCGCCAACCTGGCGTTGCTGTTCATGCTGGTGGTGCGCCAGCGCGCTTATGCGGCCGGCGTGCGCTGACGCGCGTTCGATTTGGTCACAAAGCTGTTATCGTATTTCGGCTCATTGCCGCGTTCCCGAACGGCCGGAGATGCCTATCTGATTTCGGATGTGCGTCCTATTGCGCACCGGAAATTCCAGGAGGGTTCCATGAAGCTTTCGATCGCCTGCGCCGCAGTCCTGATGGCGTTGCCAGCGGCTGCATCCGCGCAGACGTTCAAATCCTCGGCCGGCGAACTCAGGGTCGAAACCGTCGTCGGAGGCCTCGCCAATCCGTGGGCCTTCGCGTTCCTTCCCGATGGCCGCATGCTTGTCACCGAGAAGCCCGGCCGGCTGCGCATCGCCAGCCGCGACGGCAAGCTCTCGCCTGCGCTGGCGGGCGTGCCGCGCGTTTATGCGTCGGGCCAGGGCGGCCTGCACGACGTCATCCTCGACCGCGAGTTCGCAAAGAACCGCACGATCTATCTTTGCTTTGCCGAGGCGATGGATGGCGGCGCGCGCACCTCGATGGCGCGCGCGCAGTTGGCCGAACAAGGCGCGCCGCGGCTCGAAGACGTGCGCGTGATATTCCGTCAGGACGGCCCGCCATCGACCGGCCAGCACTTCGGCTGCCGCATCGTGCAGGCGCGCGACGGCAATCTTTTCCTGACGCTGGGCGACCACGGCTCGCACCGCAGGGAGGCGCAGAACCTCGCCAACCACATCGGCAAGGTGGTGCGCGTCGCGCCCGATGGATCGGTGCCGAAGGACAATCCGTTCGTCGGCCGCGCCGGCGCCAAACCCGAGATCTGGAGTTACGGCCACCGCAACGCGCAAGGCGCGGCGCTGCATCCAACGTCGGGCAAGCTCTGGCTCAACGAGCATGGCCCGCGCGGCGGCGACGAGGTCAACATTCCGGAGAAAGGCAAGAACTACGGCTGGCCGGTGATCGGCTACGGAACCGAGTACAGCGGCTTCAAGGCGCATGAGAGCACCAGCCGCGCAGGCATGGAGCAGCCGGCGAAATACTGGGTGCCGTCGATCGCGCCGTCCGGCATGGCGTTCTACGCCGGCGACCTGTTCCCCGCCTGGCGCGGCAACGTTCTGGTCGGCGCGCTGCGCGATCAGATGATCGTGCGGCTCACACTCGACGGCGAGAAAGTCACGGGCGAAGAGCGCCTGCTGCAAGACATCGGGGAGCGCATCCGCGACGTGCGTGTTGGGCCGGATGGCGCGATCTATCTCGCGACCGACAATTCGGCCGGACGCATCCTGCGGGTGTCGCCGGCGAAGTAATCGGTCGGGCCAGCTACCTGGCCCGCTGCAGCATCGACTTCTCCAGCATCACGTGGATGCCCTTCGAGCCGTTGACCACCTGCGTCACCCGCAGGTCGGCGGCGAGGCTGCACAGCGTGTAGGCGTCCTCGCGCGAAATTCCGGTGCGCGCGCAGATCAGCGTGATCATATCGCGCAGCGCGATCACCACGCAGTCGTCGAGATCGGGATCGAACGCCATGGTCATGACATGCGTCGGCGTCTCGGCCATCGGCCATTCGAGCTGCATGTCGGGCCGCACGATCAGTTCGAAGGTGCCGATCAGCCCGGTCTCGATCGCGGTAATGCAGACCTCGCCATCGCCCTGCACGCCGTGACCGTCGCCGCAGGAAAACAGCGCGCCGTCCTCGTGGATCGGCAGATAGAGCGTCGTGCCCGCGACCAGTTCCTTGTTGTCCATGTTGCCGCCGTTCTTGCGCGGCGGCGGCGAGTTCACCATGCCCCAGGCCTTCGGAGGCGCGACCGCCATGATGCCGAAGAACGGCTTCAGCGGAATCTCCAGGCCCCACGACATCTTCCCGACCATGCGCTGCATATCGAGCGGGATCTGGATGACACGCATTTCCTTGAAATCGTCGGGCAAGGCGCCGGCGAGCGGCCGGATGGTGTTGTAGCCCCAGTCGTAGTGCAGCTTGATGTCCTTGATCCGCACCTCCAACACCTGCCCCGCCATTGCGCCGCGCACGGCGACCGGCCCGGTGAGAATGTGCGGCCCGCCGAGCTTTGGCTGCACTGCCTTGTGAATCGCGGTGAGCGCGGGCGGCACGGTCAGGCCCAATTCCGGCTTCGGCACCTGGCTCGCCTGCCCCGAGACGGTCGAGATCGTCACCGTGTCGCCGGAGTCGATTGTGAGCTGCGGCTTCAGCGCGGCGTCGAAGTAGCCCCAGTGAACCGTGTCCGCCGACGCATCCAGTCGATGTTGGGCCATGCTCCGTCCCCGTCCTTCCTGTCACCACTCGTTCCAGACGGAGCCTAACATCGCGTGCGCTGGCGGTCAGATGCCTTTACATCCTTTGCGTGTAACGCTAGCATCCGCGCGTTGTAATTGCGCGAACCGGTGCATCGCCATGACGGCGGCTTGGATCGCTCAGGCGCTGAAGGTCGGCCTGCTGATCTGGCTCGGCCTGCTGATGGCTATCGTCATCGGCCGCGTTCTGTGCGGCAAAATCCCGACCCGCGGCGTGCTTGCGCGCAACCCCCAAAACGCAGGACGCGAGACATCAGCGCCGCGCGCGATCTCCGCCCTCGTGTTTCCGCTGGTGATCCTCTTCCTCGTTCTGGAAGCGATGAAGTTCGATCCCGGCGTGCTCGGCCCCGATGGCTGGCCGATGTTCCCCGATATTTCGGACAACTTCCTGCTGCTGCTGACCGGCGGCAACGGTCTCTATCTCGCCGACAAGATGCGCATGTTCCAAACCGGAGTCGTAACCAAATGACCGCCTCCAACCTCGCCCTGTGGTGCTTCGTCATATTGAGCGCGATCCTGCTCGCCTTCGCGCTCATCATTCTCGGCAAGATCTGGAAGGGCGCCATCAAGCTCGACGGTCTGCTCGCCGAAGAGAACGCCTCCGGCGGCAAGGCGAGCCTGTCGCGATTCCAGTTCCTGGTGTTCACCTTCGTGATCGCAGGCCTCTACCCGCTTCGCTCGAAAACGCTTTAACGTGGCGCTCTGCGATTCGCGGCCGGACCGATGCGCCCCAAGATCGTGCTCATCCTCGTTGCACTTTGCGCGTCGTCCCACGCGGGCGCGGCGGAACGTCAGCCCATGCCGCCACGGCCCTATGACATCGTCGCGGTCAAATCCGCACCGCCGCTTGCGGACGCAACCTTCGATGAGTTTCGCAAGGCGCTCGCCGCCGCCGCCAAGGTGCGCCGCTACGCAGACCTGACAAGTCTGGTGACGCCGCAGGGCTTCTTCTGGGACCGCGATTTCGCGCAGGCCTATGAGCGGCGCCGGCCGGGGGTGGACAATCTCGCGGCGGCGGTCGGGCTTGAGCGCAACGACGGCGCCGGCTGGGACGCACTGGCCCGGTTTGCCGCCGGGGCCGAAGTCGAAGCGCAGGAGGCGCGGCCGGGCACGGTCTGCGCACCGGCGCGGCCGCACTTCGACGTGGTGCTCTATGCGCGGCTTCTCGACCGGACCTTCACCACAGCCGCCGACTGGGCCTACCCCCGCGCGGCCAAGCTGGCGGTCCGCGCAACGCCACAGCCGGGCGGCGCGCTCGTCGCCGAGCTCGGTGCGCATTTCGTGCGGCTGCGCGGCTCGGGCGGCGACGGCAAGGCCACCGCGCGCGATCGGTGGACGGAAATCGTGGTCCCGTCCGGCGCGCCCGGGTACGTCGCGCCGGGCAGCCTCGGATCGCTGGCCGAGCCGCAGCTTTGCTTCGCCAAGGACGCGCTCGGCCGTTGGCATATCGTCGGTTTCGTGGCCGGCGGCTGAATCCTGTCCCGCGGCACGATTTCGGCCTCGAAATGCAGTCCCGGGTCGGTTGAAGATTGCTCCGACCGGCAACTTTGAACCGAATTGTCGGCTGGCGCGACAGCCGCAACACGGTCGCAATTGACGCGCTAGGATTCGGCTACCCACGTTTCAGTACACAGGAGATGCCCCGATGGGCCACCGTTTCTCGATTGCCGTTACCGCCGCCGTCGTGGCGCTTGCCGCGACGCCGGCCTTTGCGCAAAGCCAATTGCCGCGTCCGTCGCAGCTGCCGCCCGCCGGCGGCCAGGCCCAGCAACCACAGCAACAGCAGCGCCCGCAGCAGCCCACGCCGCTGCAGCAGCTTCAGCAACCGCAGCAGCAGGCGGCTCCCCAGATGGCGCCGCCGCGACCGTACAAAGTGGTTGCGGTCGGCGTGCCCAAACCGTTCAGCGACCCGAGCTTCGAGGCCTTCCGCAAGCGCCTCGGCGAGGTCGCGCAAAAGAAGGACCGCAAGGCGCTCGCGGGCCTGATGGCCAAGACGTTCTTCTGGCTCGGCGAGAAGGGCGACATCGCCGACAAGAAGCGGCCGGCGATCGATAACCTTGCCAAGGCCGTCGGCCTCGATGCCCAGGGCGGCACCGGCTGGGAGGTCCTCGGCGGTTACGCGGCCGATCCGACCGCAGCCCCATTCCCGGAGCGAAAGGACACGATCTGTGCGCCCGCAGGGCCGGAGTTCAACCCGCAGGACCTCGAAGCGCTGGCCAAGACCACCGGCACCGAGGAAGGCGACTGGGGCTTCACGGTCGAAGCCGGCATCGAGATGCGGGCCGGGGCGCAGCCCAACTCCGCCGTCGTCGAAAAACTCGGCATGCATCTGGTGCGCGTGATGCCCGACGCCGCGCCGCCCAATCCGCAGGCCCCGATGCTCCGCATCGTCGCACCGTCCGGCAAGGTCGGCTTTGTGCCGGCCGACGCCATCAGCCCGCTCGCCGGCGACGAGCTTTGCTACGTGAAGGAAGGCGGCGCCTGGAAGATCGCCGGCATGATCGGCGGCGAGCAGTAGACGCAGACAGGAATCGACGGCCGTTCCGGCTGTTGGCGCGGCGCACGTGGAATAGACGTGCGTCGCGCCTTGTTGTCGCTCTGACTGCGCGGCATCGAACGACTGTAATAGTATTACATACTTCGAATCGCCCGCAGCGATTGAAACCTCACGGAGGGGCGTTCATGACACGAGTCTTATTCGCGTCCACGGCCGCGGCGGTGCTCGCCGCCACGTTGTGTAGTCCGGCACTGGCGCAACAGGCGCAACGGCCGGCGCAGGAAGTCACCAAGGTCGACGGCACCGAAGGCGTCCATATCTGGCGCAACGGCAACCACCAGGCGATGTTCGTCGTCACCAAGGACGGCGTGATCGCAACCGACCCGGTGGCCTACGGGCGCCCGCAAGGCGGCCAGCAGTATGTCGATGCGATCAAGAAGATCACCGACAAGCCGATCAAGTACCTGATCTACAGCCACCACCACTTCGACCACATCGCCGGCGGAAAGGCGTTCAAGGACGCAGGCGCCCGCGTGATCGCGCACCGCAACGCCACCAAGCGACTGAAGCAGATCGCCGACCCGCACACCGTCATCCCCGACGAGTCGGTGGGCAACCGCAAGACCATCAAGCTCGGCGGCACCGTGCTCGAACTTTCCTACCACGGCATCAACCACTCCGACTCGACGCTGGTGATGCGGCTGCCGAAGGAGAAGATCGTGTTCATCGTCGACACGATCCCGGTCGGCTCGTTCCCCGGCCGCGGCTTCATCGACATCTATCCGCTGGAAACCGAAGCGTTCATGGAGCGCGTCCTGAAGATGGACTGGGAGCGCATGATCCCAGGACATCCCGGACCGGGCGGCCGGCTCGGCAACAAGAAGGACGTCGAGTTCCAGCTTCAGCTGATGCGGGACGCCTCCGCGCAGATGAAGAAGGAAGCGCAGGCCGGCAAGTGCTGGGACACCGCGGAGAAGGAGTTCAAGCTCGAGAAGTACGCCACGCTTCCGGGCTACGCCAACAACCTGCAGTTCGTCGCGCGGCGGTATTGCGGGCTGTGGGGCCGCGGGACGTGACGCAGATCGAACGTACGCTACCGAAAGCACCCGGGCCGCCCTTTGGGGCGGCCCGATTTCATTCCGCCGCAGACGATGCCGCCGCGCGCTCGGCGAGCATGCTCTTCGCCACCGCCTCCGCTACCCTTATCCCGTCCACGCCGGCCGAGAGAATCCCGCCCGCGTAGCCCGCGCCCTCGCCGGCGGGGAACAGCCCCCGGGTGTTGAGACTCTGGAACGTCTCGTCGCGCGCGATGCGAATGGGCGACGACGTGCGCGTCTCCACGCCGGTGAGCACCGCGTCCGCCATGTCGAAGCCGCGCAGCGTGCGGCCGAACGCGGTCAGCGCCTCGCGGATCGCTACGATCGCGTAGTCGGGCAGACATGTTGAGAGATCTGTCGGCGTCACGCCGGGCTTGTAGGACGGGACGACCTCGCCGAGCGACATCGACGGCCGGCCCGCAAGAAAATCGCCGACGCGCTGCGCCGGCGCGGCGTAGGTGCCGCCGCCCGCCACGAACGCCGCGGATTCCCAGCGCCGTTGGAACGCGACGCCCGCCAGCGGCCCGCCCGGATAATCGCGCGGTGTGATGCCGACCACGATGCCGGCGTTGGCGTTGCGCTCGGCGCGCGAATACTGGCTCATGCCGTTGGTGACCACGCGGCCCGCCTCGGAGGTGGCCGCGACCACGGTGCCGCCTGGGCACATGCAGAAGCTGTACACGTCGCGGCCGTTCGAGGCGTGGTGCACCAGCCGGTAGTCTGCGGCGCCGAGCGCGGGGTTGCCCGCGTGGGCGCCGAACCGCGCGGCATCGATCAGCGATTGCGGATGCTCGATGCGGAAGCCGATCGAGAACGACTTCGCCTCGACGTGAACGCCGCGGTCCGCCAGCACCTGGAAAGTATCGCGCGACGAATGACCGATCGCGAGCACCACGTGGCCGGCCGCGATGCGCTCGCCGGAGGCGAGCGTCACGCCGCGGATACGCCGCGCCCCGTCGCCGGCCGTCTCGACGTCGAAATCCGTGACGCGGCTCTTAAACCGGTATTCGCCGCCGAGCCCTTCGATGGTGGCGCGCAGGTTCTCCACCATCTTCACCAGGCGGAACGTGCCGATATGCGGATGGGCCTCGGTGAGGATTTCGGGCGGCGCCTCGGCCTTGACGAACTCGGTCAGCACCTTGCGGCCGAGATGACGCGGATCCTTGATCTGGCTGTAGAGCTTGCCGTCGGAAAAGGTTCCCGCGCCACCCTCGCCGTACTGCACGTTGGATTCGGGATCGAGAACGGAGCGCCGCCACAGCCCCCAGGTGTCCTTGGTGCGCTCGCGCACCGCCTTGCCCCGCTCCAGAATAATCGGCCGGAAACCCATCTGCGCCAGCACCAGCGCCGCGAACAGTCCGCACGGCCCGGCGCCGATCACCAGCGGACGCTCGGACAGTCCGTCCGGCGCGCGGGCCATGAAACGGTAAGTCATGTCCGGCGCGGGGCGGACGTTCTTGTCGTTGGCGAAGCGCGTGAGTACCGACGCCTCGTCCGTCACCGCCACGTCGAGCGAATAGACCAGCGCGATGGCGGACTTCTTGCGCACGTCATGGGCGCGGCGGAACACCGCACAGGAGAGCAATTGCTCCGCGGGGATGCGCAGCCGGTCGGCCGCCGCCTGCTCGATCGCTTCAGCCGGATGATCGAGCGGCAACTTGATTTCGGTCAGGCGGATCACTGGCAACGCACCCATTCATGAAGGGTGCGTAACCCTAACCGGTCCCGATTTGCAATCCTGCTTCAATCCGCGATGAGGCCGGCGGCATGCGCCCGGCTCAGCGACCGCCCGCCGCAGCCTTCGCCGCCTGATCGATCGACGCAGCGGTCTGGCCGAACAGAATGGCGCGCTCTTCCGCGGTGCGGATGCCACCCATGCTCGGGTTGACCTCTTTCGCCTTGGCGTAGGCCCGCACCACGGCGGGCCGCTCGGCGATCGAGTCGAGCCATTTCTTCAGATGCGGGAAGTCGGCGATCTTCTGGCCTTGCCGCTCGTGCGGCACCACCCACGGATAGCAGGCCATGTCGGCGATGGAGTATTCGCCGGCGAGATACGGCCGGTCGGCGAGCCGCTTGTTCATCACGCCGTAGAGGCGGTTCACCTCGTTGCGGTAGCGATCCATGGCGTACTGGAGCTTGTCGACCGCGTAGTTGCTGAAATGGTTGTTCTGGCCGGACATCGGGCCAAGGCCGCCCATCTGCCAGAACAGCCATTGCATCGTGTCGGCGCGCTTGTCGGGCTGCGACACCGGCGGCAGAAACCTGCCGGACTTTTCGGCGAGATAGACCAGCATCGCGCCCGACTCGAACACGGAGATCGGCTTGCCGCCGCCCGGCGGATCGCGATCGACCAGCGCGGGGATGCGGTTGTTCGGGGACACCGCGAGGAATTCGGCCTTGAACTGTTCGCCCTTGCCGATGTTGATCGGAATGACGTTGTAGGGAAGCCCGGTCTCTTCGAGAAATATCGTGACCTTGTGTCCGTTGGGCGTGGTCCAGTAGTACAGATCGATCATCGGTTCTTTCCTCAACTTCATCTTTGGAATGGCGCGCGGATCGCGGCCGCGTCGGCGGGCGCGGCCGTCAGCCTGCCGTGCCGCGGATCGGATAATTGCGCTCTTTGATCATCTTCACGCCGTTCAGGATATTGGCGAGGTCGGGCCGCGACCAGGGAGCGTTGGAGATGTCGATGATCTGCGCCTTGCCCTCGGGATTGATGACAAACAGGCCGGGCTCGGGGAACTGACGGTCGGTCTCTTCGGGCGAACGCGGATTGGAGATGTAGAGGCCCAGCGTACGCATCTGGTCCGGAGTCAGGCCGTAGCCGACCGGGAACTGCCAGCTCTCCTCGACAATCTCGGCCTCGGCCTTTTCCTTGGGATCGCCGGACACGACAGCAATCGAAACGCCGGCCGCCTTGTAGTCGTCCAGGAGTCCGCCCAGCACCTTCAGGTAACGCCGGCACTGCGGGCAGTGCTTGCCGCGGTACACCACCAGCATCTGCCAGCCGCCGCTGCCGCCGACCTCGATCTCGCCGCCGCCGGCCTTCGGCACAGCGATGGATGGAAATTCGGAGCCTGCTTGAAGCTTGTTGGCCGTCGACATGCGAACCTCCCGTTACAGAACGACTTGGTTGGATGCCTTCAATCGAGCAGCGCCAGCGCCGGCCGCGCGACGCCTTCCAGCAAAGCCCGGTTCGGTTTCGAACGCGCCAGCACGCGGATGCCGAGCAGAACGCCGAGCAGCAGCCGCGCCAGATCGCGCGCATTGCGCTCGCGCGGGATTGCGCCAGTGGCCTGCCCGGCCTTGATCGACCTGAAGAAGAAATCCTCAACCTCGCCCAGGCGCTTCGCGATCTCTTCGCCGAGTTCCGGATCGTGCGGCGCAACTTCCAGCGCCGAATTGATCAGGAAGCATCCGCGGCGGTCCTTGTCCGCGGCCGACCGCTCGACGATTTCTCCGATGAATCGCCGGATCGCCTCTTTCGGCGCCAGCGTGGCCTCAAGCCGCGCGATCCGCTTGCGCGCGCCTTCGTCCATGTAGCGTTCGAGCGCGCGCACGAACAGCGTGCGCTTGTCGGAAAACGCGTTGTAAAGGCTGGGGATGCCAAGCCCCATGGCGTCGGCCAGGTCGCGCACCGACGTCGCCTCGTAGCCGCGCCGCCAGAAGCAGGCCATGGCGGCGTCCAGCGCCGGCGCCTCTTCGAATGTCCGTGGCCGTGCCATTGCGCTTGAACGCGACTCCCGGTTGCCGGTTGACGTTATCGAACACTTGATACAAAATGTCCAGAGACAATGTCGCGACGCCGGCCCGAAGTCCGCCGCCGGCGACAGGAGGACGTCATGGATCAGAAAACCCTGCCGCAGGCGCGGCTTGCGCCGCTCGCACCGGGCGATTTGCCGGATTTAAAAGCCGAACTCGACGCCACGCAGAAGCGCATGGGCTTCATCCCCAACAGCGTTCTGATCATGGGCCGCAAGCCAAGAATGGTGAAAGCCTATCAGGCGCTGTCGGCTGCGGTCTGGGACCCCGAAGGCGCGGTGCCGATGGCGTTCAAGCGGCTGCTCGCTCACGTCGCGAGCCGTTCCGCCGGCTGCCAGTACTGCATGGCCCACACCGCAGAGGGTGCGGCCAAGCTCGGCGTCGAGCAGCGCAAGATCGACGCGGTCTGGGACTATCGGACAAGCCCGCTGTTCTCGCCCGCCGAGCGCGCGGCGCTGGACGTCGCGGTCGGCGCCGGCTGCGTGCCGAACGCCGTCACCGACGAAATGTTCTTGGAGTTGCGCAAGCACTGGACTGAGGAGCAGATCGTCGAAATCGTCGGGTTGCTGTCGCTGTTCGGCTTCCTCAACCGCTGGAACGACACGATGGCGACGCCGCTCGAAGACGAGCCCGCGCATTTCGGCGAGGCGCATCTCGCCAAGCACGGCTGGACCATCGGCAAACACGCGCGCTGACTGCCCCAATCCGGTCACGTCCGCGTGGTTGAACTCCGGGACCTTGGCGGGCACGATGCCCGCCATAGGTCCGGAGATTCGGCGCCGTGCGAACATCGTTTTTGGCCGTTGCCTCGATTGCCGCTCTTGCGTTGGCTTTTGTGACCGTCGCGCACGGCCAGATCTTCCGCCCCGTGGAGCGCATCCCGGAGCCCACGGCCGAGGACGTCGACCCCGGCCAGGAGCGCGGCTCGGCCGACAAGCTGCCGTATGAATTCCGCCGCCAGCCGGTGTTCTACCGCTCGCAGGAGCCTTCGGGCACGATCGTCGTCGACACGTCGGAGCGGTTTCTCTATCTGATCCAGTCGCCGACCCGCGCGATGCGCTACGGCATCGGCGTCGGCCGCGACGGCTTCACCTGGACCGGCATTCTGCGTGTCACGCGCAAGGCCGAGTGGCCGGACTGGACGCCGCCGGCCGAGATGATCGCGCGCCAGCCCTACCTGCCGCGCTGGATGGCCGGCGGGCCGGGCAACCCACTCGGCGCCGCCGCCCTGTATCTCGGCGCCACCGTCTATCGCATCCACGGCACCAACGCGCCGGAGACCATCGGCCAGGCCGTGTCGTCCGGCTGCTTCCGTCTGGTCAACGCCGACGTCGCGGACCTGTACCATCGCGTGAGCGTCGGAGCCAAAGTGGTCGTGAGGCACTGACGCGATGAACGCAGCCGCCGCACAATCGCAATGGCCGTTGCGAACGTTGACGTGCGGCCGTTGCGGCGCGCCGTTCGGTTGCGGCAGCGGCGGAAGCGGCGGCGGCTGCTGGTGCGCCGATGTGCCGCTTCGGCTGCCGTTGCCTCGCGATGCGAACGAAGATTGTCTTTGCCCCGCCTGCCTGCGGCGCGCCGCGGCGCTGTCAACGAGTGAAGGTCTGCAATGATCAAATCGATCCGGTCGCTCTCCCTCGCGGTTGTTGCGTTGCTGGCATCCGCGGAGATCGGTACGCGCGCCCAGGACATCTCGATCGTCGGCACGTGGGAGATCGTCGAAATGGCGCCCGCGCCCTGGACCAAGGAAGACGACCATAAGGCCCTCATGGCCCAAGGCCGCGGACTGTTGAAGCTCGCGATCACGTTCGCGCCGAACAACGTGACCTCGAAGTTCAAGCTGTTCCAGTGCAAGCGAGGGGTCAGCTATGAGCACGGCCCCTTGCAGGTCGATTCGCTGTTCCAGGGCAACCTGCCCGAGCCGAACCCGACGGCGCACGCTCTGCGGCTCGGCTTTCCGCGCGGCGACATCCCGAGCGCCGATGTGCGCTGCGTGAATGCCTCCTTCAGCTTCCATTTTCGCGACCGCAACACCGCCCTGTTCGCTCTCAACAACGTGATCTACACGCTCAAGCGGCGGTAGCGGGCCCAAGCGGCGGCCGCTCGCCACCGTCTGGCCAAGAAGCGCGATTAGGTGCATTGATCGCGCCGCCATGTTCCGCCTGTTCGAAAAAGCCCTCAACCCAACCGACCGGCCTGCGGAAACGGAGCCGCCCGGGGGTCTGGTGGCGTTCTATTGGCACTTTGCGCGCCAGGCCAAGGGGCTGTTCGCAGCCCTGTTCCTGACTGGCTTCATCGTCGCCATTCTCGACGCCTCGATCCCGGCCTTCATGGGCCGGATCGTGACGTTGATTACTTCGAGCACTCCGGAGACGATCTGGCGCGAGAACTGGCCGGTTCTGGTCGGCATGGCCGTCGTGCTGTTGTTCTTGCGGCCGCTCGCGATGATGGCGCAGAACCTGGTGAGCAACCAGGCGATCGCCGTCAACGTCGCCAACATGATCCGTTGGCAGAACCACTGGCACGTGGCGCGCCAGTCCTGGGCGTTTTTTCAGAACGATTTCGCCGGACGGATATCCAATCGCGTGATGCAGACCGGGCCCGCGGTGCGCGAGAGCCTCGTCGCGCTGATCACCGGCGTCTGGTACATCCTGGTCTACGGCACCGCGGCGCTGATCCTGCTCGCCTCGGCCGACCGCTGGCTGGCGCTGCCGATCCTGCTGTGGTTCGGCGGCTATATTTTGATGCTGCGGTATTTCGTGCCGCGCATGCGCGACCGCTCCAAGGACGTCTCCGAGGCGCGTTCGTGGCTGGTCGGCCGCATCGTCGACACCTACACCAACATCCTCACCGTCAAGCTGTTCGCCCGCGCCCGCGACGAGGACGCCTATGTGCGCGAGGCGTTTGACGAGCACACCGGCCTGTTCCATGCCTCGCTGCGGCTCAACACGCTGTTCAGCCTGTGCCTGTCCACGCTCAACGCCATGCTGGTGACCGGCACCGGCGCGATGGCGATCTGGCTTTGGATGCACGGCAAGGTCGAGGTCGGCACGGTCGCGATGGCGCTGCCGCTGTCTTGGCAGATCATCTCAATCGCCGGCTGGGTCGCGATGCGCGTCACCGAGATTTTCGAAAACATCGGCGTCGTGCAGGAAGGCATGATGACGATCTCGCGGCCGATCCAGCTCACCGACAAGCCCGGCGCGACCGAGCTCAAGGTCGCGCGCGGCGAGATCGAGTTCCAGGACATCCGCTTCGGCTATGGTCGCGAGAGCGGGCTGATCGACGGCCTGTCGCTGAAGGTCGCGGCGGGCGAGCGCATCGGCCTCGTCGGGCGCTCGGGCGCGGGCAAGTCGACGCTGGTCAACCTGATGCTGCGATTCTTCGACCTGGAGGACGGCCGCATCCTGATCGACGGCCAGGACATCGCAATGGCGACGCAGGAGAGCCTGCGCGCACAGATTTCCGTGGTGACGCAGGACACCTCGCTGCTGCATCGCTCGATCCGCGACAACATCCGCTACGGACGCCCGGAAGCATCGGAGGCGGAGATTCTCGCCGCGGCGAAACAGGCGCAGGCCGACGTCTTCATCCACGAACTAGAGGACTGGCGCGGACGGCGCGGCTACGACGCCCACGTCGGCGAGCGCGGCGTGAAGCTGTCCGGCGGTCAGCGCCAGCGCATCGCCATCGCCCGCGTGATCCTGAAGAATGCGCCGATTCTGGTGCTGGACGAGGCCACCTCCTCGCTCGACTCCGAGGTGGAAGGCGCGATCCAGACGAGCCTCGACACGCTGATGGCCGGCAAGACGGTGATCGCCATCGCCCACCGGCTCTCGACCATCGCCCGCATGGACCGGCTGGTGGTGCTCGACCGCGGCCGCATCGTCGAGCAAGGCACGCACGCCGAGCTTCTCCGCGCAGGCGGCCATTACGCCGATCTATGGAAGCGACAGTCCGGCGGATTTATCGACTCGGCACCGCCCGCGCAGGCGGCGGAGTAGATGACCGCGGGTTCGCGTCCGCGCGTCGCCGTCATCGGCGCGGGTCCGGCCGGCTTGATGGCGGCCGAGGTTCTGGCGAAAGGCGGCGCGCGGGTTACAATTTACGAACGCATGCCGTCCGCCGGGCGGAAGCTCCTGCTCGCCGGCCGCGGCGGCCTCAACCTCACGCACAGCGAGGCACTGTCGCGATTCCTGACGCGCTACGGCGCAGCAGCGCCGCGTCTGCGTGCGGCGGTCGAGGCGTTTCCGCCTTCTGCGGTGCGCGCGTGGTGCGAAGGGCTCGGCGAAGCGACTTTCGTCGGCTCCAGCGGCCGGGTGTTTCCGAAATCGTTCAAGGCTTCGCCGCTGCTGCGCGCGTTACTGCGGCGGCTCGGCGAGGCTGGCGTCGCGCTGAAGCTTCGCCACCGCTGGATGGGGTGGGACGAGCATGGCGATCTCAAGTTCGACACGCCGGACGGACACGTGGCGATCCACGCCGACGCGGCCGTGCTCGCGCTCGGCGGCGCAAGCTGGCCGCGGCTCGGCTCGGACGGCGGCTGGACCGGAATTCTGCAGAACATCGGCGTTGCGATTGCGCCGTTGCGGCCGGCGAATTGCGGCTTCGTCGCCGAATGGCCCGATGCGTTCGGCGAACGGTTCCAAGGCCAGCCGCTGAAGCGGATCGAGCTGTCGTTCGGCGGACAGACGGTGCGCGGCGAAGCCATTGTCACACGTCAAGGCATCGAGGGCGGAGCGATCTACGCGCTGTCCGGGCCGTTGCGCGACGCCGTCGCCGCGTCGGGCCACGCCGTGCTGCACATCGCGTTGCGTCCCGACCTGCCGGGCGCGGAATTGCAGCAACGTCTGGACGCGCCGCGCAACAAGCAATCGCTGTCGAACATCCTGCGGAAAGCAGCGGGGCTGTCGCCGCCCGCCATCGGCCTGCTGCACGAGGCCGCGTCCGGCAAGCTCGCGTCTCTGAGCACAGCCGAACTTGCCGGCCTCATCAACGCCGTGCCCGTCCGTCTGACCGCCACAGCACCGATCGATCGCGCGATCTCGACCGCCGGCGGGATTGCGTTCGAGGCACTCTACGCCGGTTTCATGCTCCGCTGCCGGCCGGGTGTGTTCGCCGCCGGCGAGATGCTCGACTGGGAAGCGCCGACCGGCGGCTATCTTCTGCAGGCATCATTCGCCACCGGCGCGGCCGCGGCCCGGGGGGCGCTCGCCTGGCTCGCGCGCAGCGGCGAACCGTGAGACCATGTCCCGGCGTGGACGGAGGGTCACTGTCATGCCGGACCTCAAAGGCGTTGCGCATTTCAGCATTCCGGTCAGCAACATCGACCGGAGCACGAAGTTCTACACCGAGATCGTCGGCTGCAAATTCCTGAGCCAGACGAAAGACCAGGGCATCACCTTCCTCGATGCTGGAGGCGTCTGCCTGCTGCTGATCAAACGCCCCGCGCCCATCGTCAAGGGCCCGCTCGAAATGTCGAACGGTGTGCATCACGCGTTCATCGTCGACGCCGCCGAGTATCGGGCCGCGGTCGACGGCCTGCGCGCGAAGGGCGTCGACGTGTTCTTCGAAGAGGATCGCCGCGGCGGCACCATCGACGGTCCGCGCGCCTACTTCCGCGACCCGGACGGCACCGCACTGGAGTTTATCAACCGCACGGCCTACGCCGGAGGAACGTAGCACCAACGCCGCCGTGGACGTCGCGCCGACGGCCCGGCATGGTCTGCGCAGCGCAGGTGGCAGAGCAAGCATAGGGACACGACGCGATGGTGTGGCTTCTCTTTCGCTCGTTTCTATGGGCCCTGGTCTGGGGCATCGTCGCGCTGATCGTTGCGTTCGCCGCGCTTGCGACCGGGGCCGTCTTCAACCCGTTTTGCGACACCTCCGGCAACGCCAGCGCGTGCGCGCTTGGCACTATCGCGGCGGCGTATCGGGCGAGCGCGATCGGTTTCGTACTCGGGTTCCTGGTGACGCTGGTGCGCGGCCTCTGGCGCAGGGAGCGCCCGGGCGGCGCCTAGGTCGGCGCGGAACGCGCCGGCTCACGACGGCGCTGCGTTGTTGCGCTTCCATAACTTGCGGCCGCCGCGCCAGCCGGCCAATCCGATCGCCCACAGCGCGTACACTGCAAGCGGCACGATCGCGGCCCCTGCCAGATAAAGTCCCGGAGCGCCGACCGGATCGCTGGAGATTTCGACCACGGGCGCATCGGGCGCGCTTCGTACCCCGTGACGGCGTTCGGCGGCGGCGACGGCCGCGCGGTAGAAATCGAGATCGTAGTCGCGCACGCGGACCGTCCGGCTGACGCTGTCATCGGCCCGATCCAGGCAGTCGGAGCCGACGCTCGTTGTGCAGGCGAGCCAGGCCGGCACCGCCTGCGCCCGGTTCCACGACCGCGGCACCAGCGGCATGACCTGCAGCGACCACCGTTCGATGCGCGGTCCCGCACCGTGTTGCCGGACCGTCGTGCGCTCCGTGCTGCCCGGGAACGCGGGCGCGGCCCGCGCGTCGGACACGACAAAGCGCGTCGCATCGGGATGGTTCGGCGCATCGGCAATCGATTCGAGCGTCACCGCAACGCCGCGCGCCAGTTCCATATGGCGTTCGAATGCGTACTGGCCGCCGGCGCCCGCCGCCACGCCAAAGAAGCCCGCAACGATCAGGGCCATGCTGCCCCAGCGAAACGCAGCGGCAAAGCCGAGCAGGACCGGAAGCAGGATGCTGACGTACTTCCCGAGCGTCGGCATGACGGTGGCGACCGCCATCGCGATCGCCGCGCTCGCGCCGATGACGCCCGCCCCTTGCAGTAGCACCGCGCCCAAGGGCTCGGGCGCGTCGCGGCCGGCTGTCTCTGAATCCGATGGCGAAGACGCGCGTGGCGCGTTTTCGCGATTGCTCCACTTCGGATCGCGGCGGGGCTCCGGCTGACCGTCCGGGGTGCCCTGTTGGTCCCGGTCCTGCAGTTGCCCGGCCTTGGCCAGCAAGCCGGGCCAGGCTTTGAAGTCGCGCTCCCGGACGGCGAGGAACATTTCCCACGCCAGCGCATCGGGCGTGGTCTTCTCGTCCGATCCGCGCGCGATGAATTCGATGACCGATTGCCCGATCGTGTTGCCGAAATCCTTCGGCCCGTGCCAATTCCAGCTGATGCTCTTGCCCGTGAGGATGGCGGTGTAGCCGTCGGCGGAGTCGCCCCACTCCCAGACCGCGGTACCGGTCCGCGTGTAGTCCGGCTGCGACGCGCCGGTGTCGCCTCCGCGCGCTCCCGCCAGTCCATGGCGCTTCAGCGCATCCCAGCGCATGACAGCCGCCTGCGCCAGGACGTCGGGCCAGCCGGCGGGATTGCGCGCCCGTATTGCCTCGCGCAGGTCGCTCGCGACCAACGGAGGTGCGAAATCGTCCGGCGCGCCAAAGGCGATGAATTCAGCGATCGACTGCTCGAACTCGTTATCGTCGGGCCATTCCTCGCGCCATTGAATGGCGCCATCGAGGAGGGTCGCGCCGAATGCGTTATGCGGACTTCCCCACGACCAGCGTCTCTGGCTCGGATCAAAGCGAACGGTCGGCGCTGCCGGGTCCGGATGCCGAAGCCATGCCGGATACAACAGCTCGGCGAACCGGCGCCAATAATCCGGCCAAAGCTGCAATTCCGCATCGTCGGGCGGCAACGGCGCGGCAACCGGCTCGCGAGGCGGCGCCTTATCCCGCGCCGCCTGCTGCCGATCCCTTCGCTTGCGGCTCACCCGCAGGCTTTACTTGCACTTCGCGGCGCAGGCTTTGGCTTGGTTGCCGCATTGGCTCTTGTTGTTGGTCCGCTTCAGACAGGCCATCTCCTCGTTGTTGCACTTCTGACGGCACGCTTGTGCCGCGGCATCCGAAACCATCGTCAAAGTTACGGGCGGAACGAGCGAAAGCGCGATGAGAGCAGCAAAAATGAATCGCATGGTGGTCATTCCTCCTGGTGGCGCCGTTGCCGAACGACGGCCAGTCTGCGGGAGGCGCATTCCCATTGCAATTCGAGCAAGACGAGCAGTGCACAGGATGTTTGCCTCGAGCGGAGCTTCGGATCGCCCGCCAGAAGCCGCCGGCCAAAGACCTTACGCGGAGTTGCCGCCAGCGCACCGGACGGTCATGCTGGCGCCGCAAGCCAAAACATGGTTGGATTCCCGTTAACAAGAAAATCGTCGGAGGATTGCCGTGAAGACCTTATCGATGCTTGCGGCCGCAGCCATCGCCGCATTCGCCACCGCCGCGCATGCCCAGGACTATCCCAACCAGCCGATCCGCCTGATCTCGGGCTTTCCTGCCGGCACCACCGCCGACATTTCCGCACGCGTCATCGGCACCAAGATGGGCCAGCTCCTCGGCCAGCAGATCGTGGTCGAGAACCGGCCGGGCGCGGCGTCGAGCCTCGCTGCGCTCCAGGTCGCCCGCGCGCCGAAGGACGGCTACACGCTGTTCGTCGCTTCCGCGGCCAACATGATCAACGCGGCGATGGCGTCGAACCTGCAATTCGACATCATGAAGGACTTCGAGCCGATCACGCTGCTCACGTCGACGCCGACGGTCCTGGTGGTGAACCCCGAAAGCGGGATCAAGACCGTCAAGGACCTGATCGCGCGCGCCAAGGAAAAACCCGGCGCGCTGTCGTTCGGCTCGTCCGGCGTCGGAAGCTCGACGCATCTCGCACTGGAGCTGTTCAATCACCTGGCCCAGGTGAAGATCACCCACATCCCCTACACCGGCAGCCCGCAGGTGGTGACCGACCTGCTGGCCGGCCGCATCCACGGCTACTTCTCGCCGGCTTCGACCGTGATGGGCCACGTGCGCGCCGGCAAGCTGGTGGCGCTCGGCGTGACCGACGCGAAGCGCGGCACGATCCTGCCCGACCTGCCGACCATGATCGAATCCGGCGTGCCGGACTGCGTCTCGGTGCTGTGGTTCGGGATCGCGGCGCCTGCAGGCACGCCGCAGCCGGTCATCGCCCGCTTGTCGGCCGCCGCCAACGCCGCGCTGAAGGACCAGGAACTGCTGAAGTCGCTTCGGAACCAATCGGTCGACGTCTTCGGCGGCTCGCCGGCCGACTTCCGCCGCCACATGGAAGCCGAGCAGAAGCGCTGGTCGGCGGTGGTGGCAAGCGCGGGATTGAAGAAATAGCGCGGGTCACATTGCTGCGAACATTGCGTCGATGCGCTCGTAGGCGAGCGCGGTGATGGCCGGGTCGTAGCCCGGCCGCACCGGATTGGCGAACGAATGCCGGCCGTCCGGATAGGTGAACACCCGGACGCCGGCCCTCCCCTGCACGCCCCGCGACACCGCGTCGACCTCCGCCTTTGGAATGTGCTCGTCCTTCAGTCCGTAGTGCAGTTGCAGCGGGCACTTCACGTGGCCCAGTTCGCCCAGATGCTGCGACACGCCGAGGCCGTAGAGCGATGCCGCGGCGTCGATGTTGCAGCGCGCCGCCGCGAGATAAGCCCAACGCCCGCCGCCGCAGAAGCCGATCGCGCCGACCTTGCCGGTCGAACCGGGCTGCGCGCGGAGCCAGTCGGCCGCCACGCCGATGTCTTTCGCCACCTGTCCGAGATCGACGGCGTTCAGCCGCTCCCACGCCGCCGGATGCTGCGCGGCATCGTAGGACATCGGCTCCGGATGGGCCGACCGCCAGAACAGGTTTGGAACCAGCGCCGCGTAGCCGCGTTGAGCATATCGGTCCGCAACCGCCCGGATCGGGTCGTTCAATCCAAACATATCGTGCAGCACGACGACGCCGGGGACGCGCCCAGCATCGGACCGCGCGAAATATGAGCCGAACGTGCGCCCGCTTTCGTTCGCGAGCGCCGGATGGTCCACGGTGGTCATCGCCTGCCTGCCTCGAAATCGGAGGGCGATAGTAGCCGAGCGCGCGGACGCCGCAAACGAAAGCGCGAGCCGGGCGATTGCACCCGGCTCGCGCGGAACGTCCGGCGGTACCGTTCAGTTCTTGCCGATCGGAATGGTCTTTGCGGCCTTCACGGCCTCCGGCTTTTTCGGCACAACGATGCGGAGCACGCCCTTCTCGAAGTTGGCCTTGATCCGGTCCTCGTCGGCCGTGTCCGGCAGTTCGAACGAGCGCTCGAACGAGCCGTAGCTGCGCTCGACCAGATGGTAGGTGTCCCTCTTCTCGTCGCGCTCCGACTTCTTCTCGCCCTTCAGCGAGAGCACGCCGTCGCGCAGCACGATAGCGACGTCCTTCTCGTCGACGCCGGGCATGTCGGCCTCGAAGATGATCTCCTTGTCGTTCTCCCGGATGTCGACGTCGGGAACGGAGATTTTCGACGCCGCCACCCGCGGCAGCCCAGAACGGCCGAACAGGTTTCGCCCGAGAAATCCTTCGAACATCCGGTCCATCTCGGAGCGCATGTCCGAAAACGGATCGCGATAAAGCGGCGCCGGCGTGCCGGCTTCCTGCTTCTTGATGTCCTGTGCCATGATGACCTCCTTTCATGCCAGGCCACGCGAACGGCCCATGCCGCTTGCAGGTAATCGCGGCGGCGGAGCGGGGGCGTTGACCTGGATCAAGTCGACTTGGATCAAACGGACGTTGCGGCGGTGAACACGATCGAGGCGGCAGGTGCAGCCGGACCGGCGGGCGCCGACGAAATCACTGTCGACGTTCTGGTGATCGGCGCCGGCGCGGCCGGCATGACCGCAGCCCTTGTCTGCAAGCTTGAGGGGCTCGACGTTCTGCTGTGCGAAAAGTCGGCGCAGGTCGGCGGCACCACCGCGACCTCGGCCGGCACGATCTGGGTGCCCGGCACGCGGCAGGCGCGCGAGGCCGGATTCAAGGGCGACGTCGCCAACGCGCACCGCTATCTCGACGCAATCATCGGCCTGGCATTCGACGACCGCCGCGCCGCGTATCTCCAGACCGCGCCGGACGCGGTCGAATTCCTGGAGCGCCACAGCGAGGTGAAGTTCCAGCTTTACGCGCGCCACCCGGACTACCTGTCGAACCGCCCAGGCACCACGCTCGCCGGCCGCGCGCTGATGCCGGTGCCGTTCGACGGCCGCAAGCTCAGCGCCGATTTCGATCTGCTGCGGCCGCCGATCGGCGAGTTCATGGCGCTCGGCGGCATGATGATCGGCCGCGACGACATCGACGCCCTCACCCGCCCGCTTTCGTCGTTCGCCGCGTTCCGCCGTGCGGCGGCGCTACTGGCGCGTCATGCGATGGATCGCCTCCGCCACAAGCGCGGCACGCGGCTCCTGATGGGCAATGCGCTCGCCGCACGGCTGTTCTACAGCCTGCGCCGCGCCGGCATTCCGGTGTGGCTGAACGCTTCGCTGCTGCAATTGTCGAACTGGGACGGACGCATCGCCGGCGCCGTGGTGGTGACCGGCGGCAAGGCCATCCGGGTGCAGGCCCGGCGCGGCGTGGTGCTGGCGACCGGCGGCTTCGGCGGCAGCGTCAACCGCCTCAACGACCATGTGCGGCCGCCGCTGCGCCATGCCGTCGCGTTCGAAGGCGCGGAGGGCGACGGCATGCGCGTCGCGCGATTGGCGGGCGCCGCGGTGGAAACCGACCACGCCTCGCCCGTGTTCTGGTCTCCAGTGTCGGAAACGCGCTGGCTCGGCGGCGGGCGCGGCGCCTATCCGCATCTCGCGCTCGACCGCTCCAAGCCGGGCCTGATCGCCGTCAACGCCGCGGGCCGGCGCTTCGTCGACGAGGCGGTGTCGTATCACGACTTCGTCGCCAGCATGCACCGCTCGCACCTGACGGTGCCGACGATCCCGGCATGGCTCATCTGCGACCGCGCGTTTCTGCGCAAGTACGGCCTTGGCCGCGTGCCGCCGGCGCGCATGAGCGTCCGGCGCTACGTTCAAACCGGCTATCTGGCCGAGGCCGGAAGCCTCGAGGCGCTTGCCGCGCGCATCGGCGCCGACGCCGCGGGCCTGCGCGACACCGTCACGCGCCACAACCGCTTCGCCGAAACCGGCGTCGACGAGGACTTCGGCAAGGGCTCGACCGACTTCGACCGCCACAACGGCGATCCGGCGCACAAACCGAACCCCTGCATCGGCCCGATCGGCACGCCGCCGTACTACGCCATGGCGGTCCATCCGAGCACGCTCGGCAGCAGCATCGGGCTTTCGACCGACAAGGACGGCCGCGTACTTGCGGCGGACGGCCAGCCGATCCCGCATCTCTATGCGTGCGGCAACGACATGGCCTCGATCATGCGCGGCCACTATCCCGGTCCAGGCATCACGCTCGGCCCGGCGATGGTGTTCGCCTATCGCGCGGCGATGGCGCTCGCAGCAGAGACTTGAGTGCGGCTCAGCCGCCGAGCTTGATGCCGGCGTCCTTGACCACCTTGCCCCATTTCGCGGTCTCGGCGGCGACGAAGGCGCGGAATTCGTCCGGCGTGTTCTGCCGGAAATCGACGTTCAACTTCCTCAGCCGGTCGACGATGTCGGGCTGGCGCAGCACCTCGTTCAGTCCGGCGTTGAGCTTCTGGACGATCGCGGCGGGCGTGCCGGTCGGAACGAACACGCCGTTCCACTCGTAGGCCTCGAAGCCCGGCAGCGTCTCCTGCACCGACGGTAGGTCGGGCAGCGTGTTCAGCTTGCCCCTGCCGGTGTGGGCGATGGCCTTCACCTTGCCGCCCTGGATCAACCCGATCGACGCCGAGCCGTTGGAGAAGAAGTACTTCACCTGCCCTGCGACCACGTCGTTAAGCGCCGGCCCGCCGCCGCGATACGGGATGTGATTGATCTTGGTCCCGGTCATGTGCCGGAACAGCTCCAGCGACAGGTGCTGCAGCGTGCCGTTGCCGGACGACGCCATGTTGAGGCCGTCCTTGGCCTCCTTGGCGACCTTGATGACGTCGGCCACGGACTTCGCCGGCTCCGAAGGCGTCACCACCAGGATGTTCGGCACCAGCGAGGCCAGGAACACCGGCTGGAAGTCTCGCGCATAGTTAAACGGCAGGTTGAGGTAGAGCGCCGGGTTCACCGAGAACGCGGTCGCATCGTAAAGGATGGTGTAACCATCCGGATCGGATTTTGCGGCCGCGGCCTCGCCGATCGTGCCGCCCGCGCCGCCGCGGTTGTCGATGACGAACTGCTTGCCCCACAGCTCGCCAAGCTTGGTGAACATGATGCGGCTCACGGTATCGGCGCCGCCCGCCGGCGGATAGGGCACGATCACCCGCACCGGCCGCGCCGGCCAGTCGGCCTGGGCGCCCGCGCCCGTCGCCCCCGCGGCCAGCGCCGCCGCCGAAGCGGCCAAGAGATGTCGTCGTGTCAGCATGGGCGTCCTCCGCAATCCCGCAGTCCGGTTTTGCGGCGACCCTAGCCGATCCCGATAGGCGCGAACAGACGCGGGCCGGACATGCGAAGCGGGCGCACGATGGCTCGTGCGCCCGCCGAATTCTTCAAGCCGTAAGGCTTATCAGCCGCGGTTCAGCGAGATCGCCACCGCCGACATTTCGCTGCCTGGCGCCTCGATCGAGATCGACTGCTTGTTGGCGTTGGTATTGACCGCGAGCATCGCCGAGATCGTGCCCGACACGCGCACCTGGATACGGCCGCCGCGGGCCTGGCCTTCGATGTTGCCGCCGACCCGGCGGGTCAATTCGGCCCAGTTCCCGGTCACCTGGCCGTTGCTGTGGGCGACGTTGCTCTGCAATTCGAACTTGAAGCTGTCGCTGGCGCAGCGCAGCAGAAGGCCCAGATTGGAGCCGCTGCCATCGACGTTGTAGGCTGCGCGGCAGCGGATGCGCTCCTTGGCGCCGCTCGCCATCGTGATGGTGCCCGCGCCCGACCAGTTCCCGGACAGTGCCGTGAACGGGCTCGAAGAGGCCTCGACCTGGCCCGGCGTCGCAGCCAGCGCCAGCAGAGCTGCGCCCGCCGTGGCGGCCAGAACCGATTTCGCCTTATTCTTCAGAATGTTGCTTGTGGACACCATGACGATGCCTCCCCTCTATTGGTAACTCCTAACGTGTAGTCGAAAGACCCTGAAAAAAGGTTCATGCGGCCGGGGGAATAATGGTTAAGGACCGGCATGTTCGAACCCTAAAATCCCGCCTCCCGCCTTAGCCGGCCCTTTACCGCGATGCCCCGCCCGGTCGGGGCTATACTTCCTAATAGCGCCCTGCAGCCGGGCCCTGCCGCGCCCAAACGACGAGAAATGCACCGGCCCCGCAAGAACGGTCATGAGCAACGGCGACGCCAAAGTCCGACGCACCCTGCAATTCAAGTTCAGCATCCCCGGCGCGACCGAGCAGATGATCGCCGTGATCAAGTCGCAGGCCCCGCTCTACCGCATGTTCGGCGAGGCCAAGGTGCGGCTGCTGCAGAACGTCGACGATCGGGGCCGGTTCCTGCAGGAGATCGAATACGACGCGCCCGAATCCATGGAGCTTAACCGCCAGCAGCTCGCCTCCGATCCGCGCGTGCAGGCCTACATGCAGGCTTGGCGCACGATGTTTCCGGGCAGCATCGAGATCGACGTGTACAAGGAAGTCTAGGCACGGCGCGCGCCACGCCTGGGGGCATGACGCGCGCCGGCCGTCCGATGGCGCCGAAAGACAAGACCGACACGGGCCGAACGCAACGGCACTCTTCGGACCGCGCCCCGGCGCGCATCGCGGGGAGACTTACATCGCGGGCAGGACGGCGATGTCGCGCACGCTGCTCACGCCCTTGATCTGCACCGCGGGCGTGGCCTTGCCGGTCGAAAGATCGACGCTGTGCAGCCAGTCGCCGGCCATCAGCCAGGCTTCGTTCTTGCCTTTGCCGTCGGACCAGATGTCGAACGCCACCGTCTCGGCCTTGACGCCCAGCGTGCCGATGGTGTTGAGCACGCCGTCGTTCGGCGGCGCCTGGCGCACCAGCGCACCTGTCGCAAGCTCGACGTTGAATAGCGTCGTTTCCTTCGCGCCCTTGACCGAATTGACGTAGGCGCCGGCCGCGACCTTCGGTGCCTTGCCCTTGGCGGCGTCGCCGTCGGCGAACTTGAGCGCGCCGTCAACGATGACCTTGCCGTCGTCGACATTAGCGCGGAGATTCATGCCGTCGCTGCCGATCACGCGCAGCCGGTCCGCGACCGGGTTGAAGTCCACGGTCGCCCAGACGCCGGGCTTGAGCATGGTGTCGAGCCTGGACTTCATCGTCGCCTTGCCGGTGGCAAGATCGACAGTATAGACGCCGCCGTCGGCGGCGAGCGCATAGAGCCTGCCGTCGGCCGGGCGCACGTCGATGCCGGCGACCCGCCCGGCGATGCCCTGGATCTTCCAGGTCTTGGTCACCGACTTGGTGCCGGTGTTGACGATCGAAATGGTGTTGTCGCCCGACAGCGCCGCCACTTCCGCGGCCTGCGCCGCCGCGACGCCCATGATGACGGCCGCCGACGCGGCCAGAACGGTCCGGAATTTCATTTCGTTCTCCCTTGAATGGCTGTCGCCCAAATGCGACCACGCGGGAGATACGGCCGGGGGCGGCCCGCCGGATGCCGATACCGGCCTCAAAAAAATGTGACGCCCCTGCATCCAATCGGACGCGGCATGCGTAGCCGCATTAAGATCGGCCCGTTTCAGGGCCTGGTGGAGCGGATTTGACATTCGCTACCCACTTGGCCGCGAGATCGGGAAGCGAATGTCAAATCCAAAGCTCCACTAGCACCGGATATTTGCTAGTGGTCCTTTGATTCTAACATTCGCAAACACGCCTGCCGAAACGGGATGCGAATGTTAGAATTGGACCATTAGACACTCCGCATGAACGCCTCGCCACAGGACGCCACCGAAGCCCAGGTTGCCGCCGCGCTGGCGCGTTGCGCTGCGGGCGAGCGAGCGGCTTTGCGCGTCATCTACGACATCGAGGCCGGACGCATGGTCGGCGTGGCGCGGCGGATGCTGCGGCGGCAGGACCTCGCCGAAGAGGCGGTGCAGGATGCCTTCATGCGGGTGTGGCGCGCGGCGCGCACCTTCGATCCGCAGAAGGGCGCGGCGCGGACCTGGCTCTATGCCATCCTGCGCAACAGCGCGATCTCCATCCTGCGCGACGAGGGCCGCTATACCGCCGACGAGGACGCCGCTGAGACGGCTGCGCCGATGACCGAAAACGCGCTGGCGCGGCTGCCGGAATCGAGCGCGCTGCGGCGCTGTCTCGAACGGCTCGACGCCCAGCGCCGCGCGGTGGTGGTGCTGGCCTACGTGCACGGCCTGTCGCACGGCGAATTGGCGGGCAGGCTCGGCGTGCCGCTCGGCACGGTGAAGAGCTGGGTGCGCCGTAGCCTCATCTCACTGCAGGAGTGCATGGGATGACGGCCAACGATGACAGGGCGCTTGCGGGCGAATACGCGCTCGGCCTGCTCGAAGGCGAGGCCAGGGCCGAGGCCGAGCGGCGGATTGTGACCGACGAGGCTTTCGCACGCGAAGTCAGAGGCTGGCAGATGCGGCTCTCCGAATTCGACGACGTCACGCAGCCGGGCACGGCCGGCGAAGACCTGTGGCGGCGGATCGAGGCTTCCATCGCCGTGCCCGCGCGTGCTGCCGCCGCACCGTCGCTGTGGGCGCGGTTCTGGAACAGCATTCCGGCGCTGCGCGCGGGCGCTGCCGCGGCCGCATTTGCGGCGCTGGTGCTTGCGGTCGGATTGGGCTTCGCGGTACAGGCCGCGCGCCAGCAGCCGCTGATGGTCGCGGTCCTGCTCGACGGCGACCGCGCCGGCGCTGTGGTGCACGCCTTTGCCGACGGGCGCACGGTGCTGTTGCCGCTCGCCGCCATCGACGTGCCGCCAGGCCGCGCACTTGAAGTCTGGACGCTGCCGAGCCGCGAGCGCGGACCGGTGTCCGTCGGCCTGATGGACCGCGCGCGAACGCTGCAGCTTCAGTTGAGGGACCTGCCGAGACCCGGCCCGAACCAGCTGTTCGAGATCACGCTCGAACCCGCCGGCGGCTCGCCGACCGGCCGGCCGACCGGGCCGATCCTGTTCAAGGGCAACACCGCGCTGGCCTTGTAGGCACGCGACCCCTTTCGTGCTGCGTCAGGTCTTCGGCCCGAAGTAGCGCGAGCCCCAGAGCACGAGAACCCAGATCGCCACGAACGTGCCGAACGCATAGACGAGGACTTCCATCGCATCCTCCCTGCCTGGCCATCGATTCTGTTGTCGGCCTTGAATGCCATTGCAGCACGGCCGGACGGCGATGGGAACCGGGGTTATTGCGACCGCAGCTTGGGATCGAGTTCGTCGCGCACCGCATCGCCGAACAGGCTGAAGCCGAACACTGCGAGGCTGATTGCGATGCCGGGGAAGATCGCGATCCACGGCGCGCTCTCGGCGTACTCCTCCGCGCCGCCCTGCAGCATCAGGCCCCAGGCCGGCGTCGGCTCCTGCACGCCGAGGCCGAGGTAGGACAGCGACGCTTCGAGCAGGATCGCCTGGCCCACGAAGGCCGTGATCATGATCAGGAACGGCGCCATGACGTTCGGCACCATGTGGCGCAGGATGATGCGGGAGTGGCTGAATCCGTTGGCGCGCGCTGCGTCGATGTAGGGCAGTTCGCGGATCGACAGCGCCGCCGAACGCACCACCCGCGCGCAGCGCGGGATGAACGGGATGGTGATGGCGATGATGACGTTCTGCGCCCCGGTGCCGAAGATCGCGATCACCGCCAGCGCCATGATGATCAAGGGAAACGCCATGAAAATGTCGAGCACGCGCTGAAAGATCAGATCGACGCGGCCACCGAAATAGGCGCTGGCGACCCCGAGCACGAGGCCGATCGTGGCGCCGACGACCGACGAAACGAATCCGACCAGCAGCGCCGTGCGCGCGCCGTAAACGATACGCGAGAACACGTCGCGGCCGAACTGGTCGGTGCCGAACCAGTTTTCCGCGCTCGGCGGCTGATGCAGGCGGTCGAAGGCGTTGGCCACCGGATCGTAGGGCGCGATGAAGTCGGCGAGCAGCGCCATCACGAACATGATGACGATCACCAGCGCGCCGGCTGCACCAAGCGGATTGCGGATCGAGAATTGCAGCATCCGCAGGAGCAACCCGGTTTTCGGGCGCTCCACGACTTCGATTTCGGGCCTGACGTCGGCGACGGCGCTCATCGCGATCCTCTGCGTCCCGTCAACGGTAGCGGATGCGCGGGTCGAGCCACGCATAGATGATATCGACGACGAAGTTGGTGAACACGAAGATCGCGACCACCAGCATCACCAGCGCCTGGGTCATGGCGTAGTCGTGGTTGGTCACCGACGCGACGAACAGCTTGCCGAGCCCGTTGAGGTTGAACACCTGTTCGGTGACGACCAGCCCGCCCATCAGGAACGCGAACTCGATGCCGATGATGGTGACCACCGGCAGCAGCGCGTTCTTCAGCGCGTGGCGGCGGATGATAAGCTTCTGGATGAGCCCCTTGGCGCGCGCCGTGCGCACGTAATCCTCGCGCAGCACTTCGAGCAGCGCCGAGCGCGTCATGCGGGTGGCGACCGCCGAATAGCGGTAGCCGGTCGCCAGCGCGGGGAATATGGTCATGCTCAGGTTGTAGAGCGGATCGACCCAGAGCGGGACGTATTTGATCGGCGGCATCCAGGGCGAGCCGAACAAGCCCTTGGTGGTGATCAGCAGGCCGAGAATAATGAGAATGCCGAGCCAGAACGACGGCATCGCAATGCCGGCGATGGAAAAGCCGCGCACCGCATAGTCGATCCAGGTGTTCTGCTTCACCGCCGAGATGGTACCGAGCGGGATCGCCAGCAGGATCGCCGTGAGCGTCGCCATCAGCGCAATCTGCAGCGACAGTTCGAACCGCAGCGAGATTTCCTCGACGATGGGACGGCCGGTCCACATCGAGTTGCCGAGATCGAAGCGGATGAAGCCCCAGATGAAATCGAGGAACTGAATGACATAGGTCCGGTTGAGTCCCAGATCGATCCGGCATTGCTCGATGGCCTTGGGATCGACATAGCCCGCCCCGCCCACCATCCGCAGCACGCAGACGTCGCCGGGGATCAGCCGCATCAGGACGAACACCAGCAACGCCGCACCGAGCAGCGTCGGGATCATCAGCAGCAATCGTTTGACAATGTACTGGTACATGGGCGGCCCGTACCGGCGTCCGGCGCGGCGGCTCCCCGTTGCCCGCCCGAAGGCAAGTTGCCGGGAAGCCGCCGGTCGGATGCGGCGGCTGTTACTTATCCAGCCACACGTGCGTCAGGTCCTGGTTGAGGTAGTGGCTGGGACTGACCTTCCACCCCTTCACGTAGGACCGGTGCGGGATGATGCGGTTCCACCACAGGGTGACGAACGAACGCGCTTCTTCGTCAAGCACCCGCTTCTCGAACGCCAGCATCAGCTTCTTCTGCTCGGCGACGTCACCGGTCCGGTTCATGTCCTCGAACATTTTGTCGAGGGTCCGGTCGGTGTAGCCGCCGTAGCTCTCGTTGCCCTTGTCGGCGGACAGGAACTTGCCGATGTCGAGCAGCGGATTGATGACCGACTGGCAGTTGAAGTCCATCGACACGTCGAAGTCCGAGCCGCGCAGCTTGGCGTAGAACGGCCCGGTCGGGTCCATCTTCTGCTCGACCGTGATGCCGACCTGCCGCCACTGGTCGATCAGCCAGGTGCCGACGATGGTGTAGGGCTGGTCGATGGCGCGGTTGTTGAGCGTGAACTTCAGGTTCGGTACGCCCGCCTCTGCGAGCAGACGCCTGGCCTCGGCGCGCGACTTGTTGATGTCGGGCCAGTAGCCCGCGATCTTCTCAAGCTCGGCTTTCGACGGCGCCAGCGGATGGTCCGGATAGGCCACGCCGCCGACCGGCTTGACGATCGCGATCTGCGACAGGCTCTTGGAGCCGCCCCAGCGGTCGACCGCAAGCGACAATGCGCGGCGCACGCGCACGTCGTCGAACGGCTTCTTCTTGCTGTTCGGCGTGAACAGCAGCACGCAGTTCCACGGGCTCTCCTGCACCGTGATGTCCTTGCCGAGCGCCTTGACCAGATCCTCCGCGCTCTTCGGCGGGAAGCCGCGGAATTCGATCGCGGCCCGGTCGCCGCGGATCGCCTGCACGCGCACGGCCTGCTTGCTGGAGAAGATCGCCTCGAAGCCGTCGAGATACGGGCGGTCCTTGATATAGAAGTCCTTGTTACGCTCGCCCTTGACGAACGCGCCGGCTTCGCGGCCGACGAACCTGAATGGGCCAGAGCCCATCACGTTCTTCTCGTACCAGCGGATGTCCTGGTCGAGCTTGGCCTTGGAGTAGATGAAGTTGTAAGGCGTCGCCAGCGCCGGGATGAACGCGCCCGACGGATACTTGAGCTTGAACTCGACGGTGTGATTGTCCTTCGCCGTGACGCTCTCGACCATCGTGAAATAGGCGACGCGGGCGCTGGTGGTGCCCTGCGGCGGGAAGATGATCTTCTTGTAGGACGCCACCACGTCATGCGCGGTCAGCGCAGTACCGTCGTGGAACTTGACGCCCTGCCGAAGCTTGAACGTCCAGTTCTTGCCGCCGTCGGTCGGCTTCGGAAATTCCGTGCAGAGGTCGCAAACGAAGTCGGTCGGCGACGACGGATTGTCCGGATTGACCTTGATCAGCAGGCTGTAGAACGGCGCGAACGGATGGATCAGCGCAAATGTCGTCTCGCGATGTCCGTCCCAACTCGGCGGTTCGTCGGGCACCACGAACGTCATCGTTCCGCCCCGCTTCTGGGCGTCGGCGGGCGATCCTCCGAACGCGGCAGCGAGCGCCAGGCCCGCGGCGGCGGTGAAGATCGTTCTGGTCAGGTGACTGAACTTCATTGCTTCCTCCCACGCTGAAATGCGTTGTTTCATTCCAGGCATCGATCCGGGACCTTCTGTGTGTCTCGCGGCTCGATTTCGATCAGGTTGTCGTTTCACTCCCCATGATTTCTTGTCGTTCAGATGACCGAACAGGCCACGAAGTGGCCCGGCTTCACTTCACGAAACTCCGGAACCGACTTCGAGCATTCGGCGACCGCGCTCGGGCACCGCGGATGGAACACGCAGCCGCTCGGCGGATTGATCGGGCTCGGCACTTCGCCTTTGACGATATGGTGCGCACGGGTCTTCTCGATTTCGGGATCGGGAATCGGAACCGCCGCCAGCAACGCCTGTGTATAGGGATGCAGCGGATTGCCGTACAATTCGTCGCAGTCGGCCATTTCTACAATCTTGCCAAGATACATCACTGCGACGCGATGGCACAGGTGCCGCACGACGCTGAGATCGTGCGCGATGAACAGATAGGTGAGCCCGAACTGCTCCCTGAGATCCTCCAGGAGATTGATGATCTGCGCCTGGATGGAGACGTCCAGCGCCGAGATCGCCTCGTCGCAGATGATGAACTCCGGCCGCACCGACAAAGCGCGCGCGATGCCGACGCGCTGGCGCTGACCGCCGCTCATCTCGTGCGGAAAGCGGTCGGCGAAGCGCGGATCGAGGCCGCACAGCCGCAGCAGCTCCATCACCCTTGCGTCGCGCGCCGCCTTGTCCGGTTCGGTGCCGTGCACCAGCATCGGCTCGGCGATGATGTCGCCGATCTTCATGCGCGGGTTGAGCGAGCTGTACGGGTCCTGGAAGATCACCTGGATTTTCCGCCGCAGCGCGTTCATCGACTTGCGGTCGAGGTCGATGAGATTCTTGCCGTCGAACAGGATTTCGCCGCCGGTCGCATGTTCGAGCCGCAGGATGCAGCGGCCGGTCGTGGTCTTGCCGCAGCCCGACTCGCCTACCAGACCCAGCGTCTCGCCCTTGCGGATGGCGAAGCTGATGCCGTCGACCGCCTTCACCTGGCCGACCAGCCGCGGAAACAGCGCACCCTCGGTGACCGGGAAGTGCATCTTCAGGTTCCGGACTGTGATCAGAGTCGGCGCGTCGGCAAGCCGCTGCCGCGGCGCGGTCGCGGCGCCGGCCTGCGGCGGCGGCGCCCCCGCTTCGCTCATTTCGGCCGGCGTTGCGGGCGCCATGCTCATGACGCCCTCTTCAGCGCGCCGCTGACGCGTTCCGATTCCCAGCACGCGGCGATGTGGCCCGGCGCACCGGCAGGCGCGAGTTGCGGCGTCTCGCGGCTGCAGCGCGCCACGGCGAAGCCGCAGCGCGGCGCGAACGCGCAGCCGTCGCCGAGCCGTGACAGATCGGGCGGCTGTCCGCGCACCGGGTCGAGCCGCGCGCGCCGCGGCTGGTCCATCCGTGGCACCGAGCGCAGCAGCGCCAGCGTGTAGGGATGCTGCGGATCGCGGTAAATCTCCGCAGCAGGCCCGCTCTCGATGATCTTGCCGGCGTACATGACGTTCACCCGGTCGGCGTAGCGCGCGACGATGCCGAGGTTGTGGGTGATGACGATCAGCGCAACGCCGAGGCGGCGCGTGAGGTCCTTCATCAGCTCCAGGATCTGCGCCTGGATGGTGACGTCGAGCGCGGTGGTCGGCTCGTCGGCGATGATCAGCTTCGGATCGCAGCACAGCGCCATCGCGATCATCACGCGCTGGCGCATGCCGCCGCTGAAATGATGCGGATATTGCTTGAGCCGCCGCTCGGGCTCCGCAATGCCGACCATGCCCAGCAGTTCGGCGGCCCGCGCGTTGGCCTGCTCGCGCGTCATGTTCAGATGCTGCTGCAGCGTCTCGGTCAGCTGCCGGCCCACGGTGAGCACCGGATTGAGCGACGTCATCGGCTCCTGGAAAACCATCGCGATGTCCCGGCCGCGGACATTGCGGATTTCCTCTTCGCTGAGCTGGAGCAGGTCGCGGCCCCGAAAGCGGATGCTGCCGCCGACGATGCGGCCCGGCGGGTTCGGGATCAGGCGCAGGATCGAGAGCGCGCTGATCGACTTCCCGCAGCCCGACTCGCCGACGATGGCGATGGTCTCGCCCTCGTTCACATCATAGGAAATGCCGTCGACGGCCTTGATGACGCCGGCCGAAGTCAGGAACTGCGTCCGCAGCCCGTCGATTTCCAAAAGCTTGGCCACCGTTCCCCATCCGTGACCTGGCTCGTCCGCGGCCCCCCGCCGCGCCCGAGCGACCATTGTTCGGACCGCCCTACGATATCGCGAATGAATTGCATTGCGAACCGCAGGCAACCCCGCCGTTGAGGGTTAGTCCACTCTGGCCGCCCCATCTTGTCGAGGGAAAGTGCGGCTGCGCGTCTATAAGACACATGTTGCCGGGACCGGCCGGCGCGGTTCGGCCCCAAACGGGCGAAGGCGCGCCCACAGCGGCTTGGGCAGGCGGATCGTCAGTCGTGAGATCGGTTCCGGAGCGAGCTTCAACGCGAGGCTTCGGGCTGTACCTCGTCGAAGTGGGGATAGCTCAGGTTGTCGCCGAGCAGCCGCCGTCCGCGGAACAGCGCCGTGCGCGCCGCCCGCGCGTCCGCGACCACGCGCAACAGAGCCAGAATCTGGCGGGGCTGGCTCGCCAGCGAGCGCATCACCGCGAGCACGTCGGCCTTGCCGTCCGGACGCATGCCGACCAGTGCCGCCGGCGGCAGTGTCCGCTCGGCCGGGTCGATGATCACCCGGCAGGCCGCGAACGGGACGCTGTAGGCCGCCGCGATTCGCGCCGCGATATGGGACTCCATATCGACGGCAACGGTTCCGGTTTCCCGGTGCAGGTCGCGCTTGTCGGAATGCGAGACGACCGGCGCGTCGACGCCGGCGATGTCCGCATAGACCGCGCTCGGCAATGCACGCAGCAGCCGGTGCGACCATCGCCCGTCGGTTGGGATCCGAACGCCGTCGGCGACGACGTTCGAGGCCACGACCCAGTCGCCCGGCGCCAGGCCAGGCGCCAGACCGCCCGCGATTCCGATGCTGATGATGCCGGTCCCGCCTGCCCGCACCGCCGCTTCGAGCTTGTCGGCATAACGTTGTGCGGTGCCGCAAAGCACAGCAATGCGCGGCCCCGCGGCCACCTTGGCCTCGAAGGACAAGCATGTCACCGCGATGACTGGTTTTGCCGTCACGGCATGGCCCATCGGCTGATTCCCGCCACGGACCCGACTTGCATTGTGTTAGCCCCCATCCCCAACGCAGCCTTGATACGCTTTAGTCAGAACGCATTTAGCGTACAACGTACGCGCCCATGTGCGGGACGGCATTTCGCCGCGATGTGCACAACTCCATCGTCACTGTGACGATTCCGCCACACTGGCGCGGAATCACCCAGCGAAACGACGCTCGCCAGTGCAACCTGCGAAATTTTTGAGCCCCCGCCCCCGACCTTACAGTTTCTTGATCCCCGCGTCCTCGATGATCTTCTTGAACATCGGGACCTCCTTGGCAATTCGCTCGGCGTGACCTTTGCCCGTTTTCGCAGTGATATCGAAGCCGGACTCGGTCAGCTTCTTCTTCATGTCGGGCCGGGCAATGATGTCGAGCACGGTCTTCTCCAGCCGCGCGACGATCTCCGCGGGCACCTTGGCCGGCGCGATCAGGGCGCAGTAGGTCCCGAACACGAAGTCCTTGAACCCGGCCTCGCCCATGGTCGGAACATTCGGGATGCCCACCCAGCGGGTTTCGCCGGTCTGCGCCAGCGCCTTGATGGTGCCGGCCTTCATGTGCGGGAACGCCGGTGCGAGCGTGCCCGACGAAACCTGCACCTCGCCCGTCAACAGCGCCTTGATGGCATCGCCGCCGCCCTTGTAGACGGACGTCGCGACTTGCGGCAGGCCTTCGCGAAGCTTCAGGAGTTCGACCTGGAGCTGCGGCACGGTGCCGATCGGCGGCGCAGAGATGTTGTATTTGCTCTGATTGGCTTTCGCGAGCGCGATCAGTTCCTTCATCGTCTTGGCGGGATGATCGCTCTTGACGGTGAACACGTGCGGATTCACCGCCGGCTCGCAGATCGGCACGAAGTCCTTGAACGGATCGTAGGGGATCGAGTTGTAGAGCCCCGGATTGACCACATAGGCGCTGGTGGTCAGCAGGATGGTGTAGCCGTCCGGCTCGGCGCGCGCGGCAAAGCCCATGCCGATGTTGCCGCCGGCGCCGCCGCGGTTCTCGACGAACACCGAGGTCTTCAGCGGAACGCCCATTTCGGCGCCGATCATGCGCGCGATGATGTCGGACGGGCCGCCCGGCGTGTTCGCGACGACGATCTTGATCGGTCGCTCGGGATACGCCGCGAGCGCCGAGGTGATCGGCAGGAAGGTCGGCGCGGCCAGGCCGAGCGCGACGGCGCCGCCGCCCTGGATGACCCGGCGGCGCGACGGTCCGCGGTTGGTCCCATCGAATTCGGTCATGGCATTTCCCCACTGAGAGTTGTCGTTCGGGCCGCATGCTAGGTATTCGCCGCGGCGGCGGCAACTGGCCATGCGGTCGCGGACACAGGCCGCCTGGCACAGGGCCGGCCGTTCTCCTGCGGCCGTTGAAGTCCGCCCGGCAGGTCTGGTTTAATCCCCGCCGGGGGGCACGATCGGGACCACAACCATGCATCCAACACGGCTTACGATCTGTGCCGCAGCGCTTGCCTTCTTTTCCACCGCCGCCGCGGCGGCGCCGGCCTACGTCAAAAGCACCGTCAACCTGCGCTCCGGCGCGGGCACCACCAACGAAATCCTGACCAAGATTCCCGCCGGCAGCCTGGTGGACGCCGGCACCTGCTCCGACGGCTGGTGCGAAATCGACTGGCAGGGCAAGAAGGGCTACGCCATCCAGACCGCCATCGACACCAGCGGCCGCGTGCCAGGAGCGGGCGCATCCGCGCCCGGACCGCGCGCCTACGCCGGCCCGCCGGTTCGGCGGCGCATCTATGTCGACGACGATCCGCCGGTCTATTACGTCCGTCCGCGGCCCTACTACTACGGCTATCCGTACTACCGCCCGTACTGGGGCTATCGCCGCGCCTGGCGATATTGGTGAGGCCGCATGATCCTCGAAATCGCGCAGATCGACGTGAAGCCCGGTCTCGAATCCGAATTCGAGGCCGGAGTCTCTAAGGCCACCCCGCTGTTCCAGCGCGCCAAGGGCTGCACCGGCATGTCGCTGCACCGCTCCGCGGAGAAGCCGTCGCGCTACAGGCTGTTCGTGCGGTGGAACACGATCGAGAACCACACCGTCGACTTCCGCGGCTCGGCCGACTTCCAGGAATGGCGCAAGCTTGTCGGCCACTGCTTTGCGACGCCGCCCGAGGTCGAGCACGTCAGCGAGACGGTGAAGGGCTTCTGAGAGCGCGCGATGGGCGGAACGCCACGGGCGTTCCGGCTCAAGAACAAGCGCGCGGATTGAACTGCTGGGAGGACGACATGCGCGCTGGTCGCTGGCTGACCGGTTTTCTGATCTTCGCGGCGCTCACGGCGGCAGCATCCGCGCAGACGTTTCCGTCGAAGCCGATCACGCTGGTCGGCCCCTACGCCGCGGGCGGCAACGTCGACGTCAGCACGCGCATCCTGCAGGCCGGCATCGGCAACGCGCTCGGCCAGCCGATCGTGGTCGAGAACCGGCCGGGCGCGGCGGGAACCATCGCCGGCGACTATGTCGCACGCTCTGCGCCGGACGGACACACGCTGTTCGTCGGTTCCAACGGCCCGATCATGCTCGGGCCGATGACCATGCCGAAGCCGCCCTACCGGTGGGAGCAGGCGTTCGCGCCGGTGAGCACGCTGGCCTTCGCCACCAACATGCTGGTGGTGCGCCCCGGCCTGCCGGCGAAGTCGATCGCCGAACTGGTCGACTACTCCAAGAAGAACCCGGGCAAGCTCACGCTCGCCACCTCGACCATCGCCAGCATCAATCACTTCATGGGCGAGCTTCTGAAGCTCAAGTCCGGCATCACCTGGACCGAGGTGCACTATCGCGGCAATGCGCCCGTCGTCACCGATCTGGTCGCGGGCCACGTCGATGTGGCGCTGATCCAGCTGGTCGACACGCTCGAACACATCAAGGCCGGCCGGCTGCGCGCGCTCGCGGTGCTGGGGCCCAAGCGCTCGGCCGCGCTGCCCGACGTGCCGACCAGCTCCGAGGCCGGCTATCCCGACGTGCAGGGCGTCACCTTCAACGGCATCTTCGCGCCCAGGGCGACGCCGCTCGGCACGGTCGAGACGCTGAGCGGCGCGATCCGCACCGCGCTCGCCAAGCGCGACGTAATCGAGAAGCTCGCCGGACTCGGCTCCGAGGCGCGCGGCTCCACGCCGCAGGAATTCACCGCGTTCCTTCAGTCCGAGTCGGCGAAATGGGCCGAGGTGATGAAGCAGGCCAACATCAAGGTGACAAATTGAGCAACGAGACCGCGCAACGCCCCTTCTCGCCCAGGATCGACCGCAACTATCCCAAGCCCAAGCTGAAGCTGCCGCCCGGCGCCTGCGACTGCCATTTCCATTTCATCGGTCCGCAGAAGCAGTTCACGCTGAAGCCAAATCACGTGTTCAGCCATCTCGAATTCGAGGACACGACCTTCGCCGACTGGGAGAAGATGCAGGCGGCGCTCGGGCTGACGCGCGGCTTGCACGTGCTGTCGATGATGTACGAGCACAACTACGAGATCGCGCTGCACGCGCAGCATCGCTACGGCGAGCGCATCAAGTCGGTGATCGTGCCGTGGCCGCACATCACCGATGGCGAGCTCGACGTTCTCACCAAGGCCGGCGTGGTCGGCTACCGCATCACCTGGCGGCTCACGAAAGAGATCGACCAGCGCATGGTCGCACGCACGTCCGAGCGCGGCTGGTCGATGCACTACCTGCACCGCGCCGACGAGGCGCACATGGACCCCTGGAAGCCGATCATCCTCAAGACGCCGGGCAAGTTCGTGCTGGAGCACATGGGCGGCGTCGACACGGGCAAGGGCATCGACGGCGAGGGCTTCAAGTTCGTGCTGCAATGCCTCGACACCGGCCGCTGCTGGCTGAAGCTCAGCCCGCGCATCTCCAAGCAGGACGACTTCCCGTTCTCCGACTGCGATCCGCTGGTGAAGAAGCTGGTCGCGCACGCGCCGAACCGGCTGCTGTGGGGCTCCGACTGGCCGCACCCGCAGTATTTCAAGCCGATGCCGAACGACGTAGCGCTGCTCGACCAGATGCTCGACTGGGTGCCGGACGAGAAGACACGGAAGATGGTGTTCGTCGACAACCCGGCGGAGGTCTTTGGGTTCGCGAAGGTGTGAGTTAACTCAGCTGCGCAGAGAGCATCGTCACCCTCCCCTGGAGAGGGAGGGTGAAGCGCGTCTGCCTCGCTGCCGAATCTAATCCCGCCCGGCGACTTTACGCATCAGCGCATCGGCGTCCGCAGGCGCCGTGTCGCCGGCCCAGGCGATGAACTGGTCCGGCCGCACCAGGATCATACGAGTCTCGTATTTCATGCGCCCGTCCGCGTATGTGTCGCGCACGGACTTGAACGGCACGCCGAGCGCCTTGGCCGCGCGCTCGAACGCGGCAACCGCCGCGTCGTCCACCCCGAACGCGAACAGCGTGAAGCCACGGCCCAGCTCCTCGAACACGTTGCGTCCCGACGACAGCATCTGCGGCACGAGATGGTGGCCGATACGTGCGTGAAACACGTGCTCGCCGCGCGCGCGCGTCACGCCGCCGGGCGGACCCGCGATGACGGGCGAGGCCTCGTAGCAGGGATCGTAGTCGAGCGCACGGTCGCCGACGTCGGTCTCCTTGGTCTTCCAGGCCCGTTCCCATTCGGCGCGGTCGCGCTCCGGGCTGTAGCGGTCGTAGAACTTGCCGTCGTTCTCGATGCGCCGGGCGATGAAGTGCTCGCCCACCTCCTCGAAGATCGGCCGCCGCTCGGCGTCGTAGGAGGCGAGCAGCTTGTCGCCGCCCCAGCCTTCCAGCCGCGCGGCGAGCTTCCAGGAAAGGTTGGTCGCGTCCTCCAGCCCGTTGTTCAGCCCGAAGCCGCCGTAAGGCGGATGGCTGTGCGCGGCGTCGCCCGCGATCAACGCGCGCCCAACCCGATATCGCTCTGCCACCGCCACGCGCAGGTCCCAGAAGCCGACGTGCTCGAACTCGCAGGAGAACTTGAAGCCCGTCGCCTTCTGCATCAGCGCGAGGAAGTCGAAATTGTCCCGCGTTGTGTCGGCCGGCACCGGGGCGTGGAAGAAGAAGCCGTCGCTGCCGACGACGCGGCCGAAGAATTTCCAGTAACCCCTCAGGTCCGGGTGCATCACGCGATAGATCGACTTCACCGGGAAGCGCTTGCCGAGTTCCTCGTTCAGCTCGGAGGAGCGGAACACCACCAGCACCATGAGCTGGTCGAAGTCGGTGCCGCTGCGAGGGATGCCGATCTGCTGGCGCACGATCGAGTGTCCGCCGTCGCAGCCGACCACGTAATCGGCCTCGAACATTTCGGTCTCGCCGTTCAGCGAAGCGGTGACGCGCACGCCGTTCGCGTCCTGCTCTACCCTGGTCGCAGTCCAGCCGAAGCGCGCCTCGACATTCGGCAGCTTTGCCATCTTGTCCCGCAGCACCATCTCCATGCGGTACTGCGGCAGGCGGTCGTTGCGCTGGAAGTAGTAGTCGTGGACCAGTTCGCGGCCCGCCGGCGCGTGCCAGTACGGGTTGGTGAAGTCGCGGTAGGCGGTGATCTCGCCGATCGCCGCGTTCGGCGCCATGACGCGGGCGGCGCGCAGCTCGTCGGCAATGCCCATGAAGTGGAAATGCTCGAGCGTGCGGTGGGTCAGGTTCTGGCCCTTGGGGATGTTGTGCATCCCGGTGCGGGTTTCCAGCAGCGCGCACGACACGCCGCGCAGGCCGAGCTGGACGGCCAGCGCGATGCCCACCGGCCCGCCGCCCACGACGATGACTTGATGCCGCTTCGCCATGGGCATTCCTGTACCATCTGCATCGCGCTGCGCCAGAGCTTGACACGCAGATTGTCCGCGCCGCGCGAAACGGTAATGTCAGCCATGCCCGACGATCCGCACAGCGCGCCGCGCCATCCCGCCGAATTCGGCCGCGCCGCCGTGCCGGAGGCCGACGGCCGCCTCGACGCCGCGGCGTTTCATCGCAACCACGCCGCGATAAGCGAAATCCTGGTCAATCTTCTCGCGAGCCACACCGGCCACGTGCTGGAGATCGGCAGCGGGACCGGCCAGCACGCGGTCGCCTTCGCGCGGCTGCTGCCGGGCGTCACCTGGTGGCCGACCGACGCCGACGACGCGCACCTGCGCAGCATCGAGGCATGGCGCAAGCACGAAGGCCTCGCCAACGTCATGCCGCCGGTCCGGCTCGACGCCGCCGAGGCCGACTGGCGGCTGGAGGAGTTGGGCCTGCCGCCCTGGTACACGGTGATCTTCTGCGCCAATGTGATCCACATCTCGCCGTGGCGCGTGGCGGAAGGGTTGTTCGCCGGCGCCAACCGGCATCTCCGCGCCGGCGGCGAATTGCATCTCTACGGCCCGTTCCGGCGCGACGGCGTGCACAACGCGCCGAGCAACGAGGCCTTCGATCGAAGCCTGCGCCGGCAGAACCCCGAATGGGGCGTGCGCGACACCGCCGACCTCAACGCGCTGGCGCGCAAGAACAACCTCAAGCCCTGGCACGTGCACGAGCTGCCGGCGAACAACGCCGTGCTGACGTTCCAGCAGTCGTGGTGGTGAGAGGTGCCGCGAGCGCAGCGCGCTCCTTCTCCCCGCAAGCGGGGAGAGGTGATCCGTGCGCGTGGCAACGGTGGATGCGTCGCCCCCCCTACTCCGGCTTGAAATCCAGCGCCACGCCGTTGATGCAATAGCGTAGGCCCGTCGGCGGCGGGCCGTCGGGGAACACATGCCCGAGGTGGCTGCCGCAGCGGCTGCAATGCACCTCGGTGCGGTGCATGCCGTAGCTGGAGTCCTCGGTGCTGTCGACCGAGCCCGGCTCCGGATCGTCGAAGCTCGGCCAGCCGGTGCCGCTCTCGAACTTGCGCTTCGACCGGAACAGCTCCTGGCCGCAGCCGACGCAGGAGAACGTGCCGGCGCGCTTCTCGTAGTTCAGCGCGCAGCTTCCCGGCCGCTCGGTGCCGTGCTGGCGCATGATGTGGAACTGCTCGGGCGTGAGTAGCTTGCGCCATTCGTCGTCGGTGCGCGTGACGGGATAGGTCTTGCTGTCCATGGGGCGGCTCCTCGGGCGAGGCTTGAAGAACTCGGAGATAGTCTCGCGCAGGCCCATTGCCAGTACCCGCGCTAGACCGTGCGGTCGAGCAGCTCGATCGACACGCCCTGCGGCCCTTCGATGAAGCAGATGCGCGTGCCCGGCCGCACCGTCGTCGGCTCGCGGGTGAACTTCACGCCCTTGGCCTTAAGCTCGGCGGCGATGGCGTCGATGCCGGTCACCGTCAGGCCGAAATGGTCGAGGCCCTGGTACGGCGTCTTCGGCGGCAAAGCCACGCCGTCGCCCGCCTTCACCGGGGCGAGGAACACGTTCTGGCCGCCGATCACCATGTCCACGCGCGGCTGGCCCTGCTGCATGCTGCGCTTGATCTGCGCCCCCAGCATCTGTTCGAACCACTGCGCGGTGGCTTCGACGTCGGGCGTGCGGATGTGGACGTGATCCCAGGTGAACTTGGCCATGATGTTCCTCCGATTGGCGGGGAGGGACGTTAGGACATGGCGGAGACGGATACCAGATAGTCCGCGGCCGTTCCGGCACTTTGCCGGAACGGCCGCGAGGAGGCCCGCACTTACGAATTCGAATCCTTCCTCGCCGCCACCGCACCCGTGCCCCAGGCCGGCTCGTTGGCGCCGTCGCCCCAGTTGCGCGGGCGATAGAACGTGTGCAGTCCGTGCCGGACCATCACCCGCATGTCGCGGATCCAGTTCGGCCGCACATAGGCCGCGTGGTAGTGCGTCGACTTGCCGACCTCGGGCAGCCAGATCTTGGCCTGCAAGGTCTCGCGCGCGATGCGGTGTGCGCGCGCCCAGGCACCGCGCTCGCGGATCGCCTTCGACTTGCCATCGCAGGCGAAGGTGAACTGGCACGACAGGAAGCGGTGCGCGTTCTGATAGATCACGCCGCAGACGTCGTTCGGGTAGTACGGCGAGAACGCGCGGTTGAGCACCACCTGCGCCACCGCCATCTGGCCGCGCACCGGCTCATTGCGCGCCTCGAAATAGATCGCAGTCGAGAGGCACTTCTCTGCCTTGTCGTAGTCTTTGCCCTGAAGATTGAGCAGTTGCGCCGGCGTGGGGGGCGGCTTCCGGACCGGCAGCCGAACCATGACCGGACGCGGCTCGTCGATCGAATTCGGCACATCGTCCGGCTGGGCCTTCGCCATGGCGGCGGCCGCGGGCTGCGCGAGCGGCTCGGCCGGCGCCGCGCGTGCCGGCTTCTTCGCGGCAGGCAACGGCGCCGGCGGCGGCTGCGGTGCGGCGGCAGGCGCGTCGGCGGC